>RCUH01000263.1_pt1 | contig 63944 bp, 59 predicted proteins | sample 2166191 | NCBI WGS metagenome assembly RCUH01 (sample SAMN09932848, study PRJNA488358) | compost metagenome | feature: garden; material: soil; isolation source: compost soil in an enriched community after 214 h of incubation | place: Germany: Experimental Botanical Garden Goettingen | collected... | reverse complement strand
CTCTGCTGCACCATCTGGCCGGGGACCAGGCCGACCACGGCCAGCCGCGCGGAAGGCGCGGCGCGGCGCACCCCGGGCAGGGCCGGCAGGACCACGGTGGTTTCGCCGAAATCCGAGGCCATGATCCGCCAGGTGAGTGCGGCCTTCCCGGGGTCGAACGCCTGCACCGGCGCAACCGCGCGCTGCAGGGCGGACAGCGCCTCGGCCAGCGGTTCGCGCAGTGCGTCGGCGCGCGGGGTACTGCGCATGCCGCGCGGACCCGGCAGCAGCAACGGGTCGTCGAACAGCGCGCGCAGGCGGCCCAGCTGCACGCTGACCGTGGGCTGCGCCAGGTGCAGGCGCTCGGCGGCGCGGGTGACGTTGAGCTCTTCCAGCAATGCCTGCAGGGTGACCAGCAGGTTGAGGTCGATGCGGCGCAAGGAATTGTCCAAGGCAATGCCTGCAATTTCAGGAATTCATTTCTACTATAGCGAGATGGCGCCTAACGTGGTTGGCATTCCCCCAACTGGAGTGTCCATGAACATCCTGCTTGTCTACGCGCATCCCGAATCCACCTCGCTCAACGGCGCGCTCAAGGCGTTCACCGTCGCGCGCCTGCAGCAGGCCGGCCACAGCGTGCAGGTGTCGGACCTGTACGCCATGCAGTGGAAGTCGCAGCTGGACGCGGCCGACCACGTCGGGCGTGATCCCCGCGTTCCCTTCCATGCCTCGCTGGACTCGCGCCAGGCCTTCGCCAACGGTGCCCAGAGTGCCGACATCGCCGCCGAGCAGGACAAGCTGCGGTGGGCCGATGCGGTGATCCTGCAGTTCCCGCTGTGGTGGTTCTCGATGCCGGCCATCCTCAAGGGCTGGGTCGACCGGGTCTACGCCTACGGCTTTGCCTACGGCGTGGGCGAACACTCCGATATGCACTGGGGCGACCGCTACGGCGAGGGCGCGATGACCGGCAAGCGCGCCATGCTGGTAGTGACCACCGGTGGATGGGACTCGCACTACGGTCCGCGTGGCATCAACGGCCCCATCGAGGATGTGCTGTTTCCCATCCAGCACGGCATCCTGTTCTACCCCGGTTTCGACGTGCTGCCGGCGCATGTGATCTATCGCAGCAGCCGCGTCGACGCCGCGTCCTACCCGTACGAGCTGGACAGGTTGGGCGCGCGCCTGGATGGTCTGGCCACCGACCCGGTGATCGCCTATCGGCGGCAGAACGCCGGCGACTACGAGATTCCCGCGCTGCGCCTGCGCGAGGGCCTGGCCGATGGACAGGTGGGCCTGGGTATCCATATCGCCGACTGAGCGCAGGGCGGCGCTTGACGCATCGTCAAGCGCCGCCGCACCCCACTTGACGTGCTGGCGGTTCACGCGTGCCCGCCCGGTCCGCACACTTTCCCGGTGCCAGTGCAGACCCGCGACTGGCCACATCGATCATCACCGGGGACCCTCATGATCAGCATTCCTGTTTCCATCGGCGCGCATGCCCGCCTGGCCCGTGCCTCGCGTTGGCTGTGCATCCTGGGCTACGTCGCCCTGGCCATCGGCATGGCGTGGACCACGCTCAGTGGCCATCGGCAGGCGCAGGCCATCCTCAAGGACGCGGTCACCGTGCAGGTGCCGGTGCAGCTGGAACGCATCGAAGAACAGCGCGGCCGCAAGGGGCGGGTCAGCCACGCCTACCACTTCACCTATCGGTTCCAGGCCCGCGGCGCAGACCACCAGGGACATTTCAGCACCTCCGAAGACAACGCCGCCCCTTACCTGGAGGAGGGCGCACACGTCGCGGTGGCCTATGCGCGTGCCGACCCGGCGCGCTTTGAGCGGCTGGAGCGGCTGCAGGGCCAGCAGCGCCTGGGGGCGGTGCTGGGGCGGCTGACAGTGGGCGTGCTGCTGCTGGGCGTGCTGGTCTTGGTGGTCCATCTGTTGCTCACCCGCAAGGTGTTCGTGGTGCGGTCTTCGTCGGTCGCGGCGGTCGGTTGAGGTGCGTGCACGAGGGCAGGATGCCGGCATGGTTGACAGCCGAAACGGCCACGGTAGGGTGGCCGATTCCCACCCGTTCTGGTCCTTTCCCATGCCTGTCCCGGAGTTCGCGGTGCTGCTGTCGCGCCACATGCGCCGCATCCGCGCCAGCGCCGGTGGCGTGGCGGCAGAGATCGGCATCAGTCGCGAAGCCGTCAACAACTGGCGTGCCGGTGCGTCATTGCCCAGCCGGCGCCATCGCGAGCGCGTGCTGGCCTGCGCCAATTACCTGCGCCTGACCGAAGCCGAATCCAATGCACTGCTGTGTTCGGCCGGATTCGAGCCGGAGTTTCCGGTCGAGCCGGTGCTGGCGCCCCCGTCGGCCGAGGCGGTGCCGGCCACGGTGCTGCACCTGCTGGACCGGCTGCAGCAGTTGCGCCCGTACCCGGTAAGCCTGTTGCTGACCCAGGCCCACTGGGGCCAGCCGCCCGAGCGCGAAGCGATCCTTGCCGAGGCGGCACGCCGCTACGGCAGCGGGCGCGTGCTGCACCTGCAGCCACCGTTCCGGGCCGGCGTGGATGACCAGGATTACTTCGCGCTGTTGGCCGCCCAGTGCGGGCTGGAGGGCATCGCGTCCGATGCCGCCTTCGAGGCCGCGCTGGCACGCCGGCTGCAGCAGCCGGGCGCGCTGTTCTGCCTGGTCAGCCGCTTCGAACAGGGCGCTCCCGGGCCGCGTGACGTGCTGGCCGGCATCCTGCGCAGCCTCAGTGAAATGTACAGCGGCAAGCTGCACCTGCTGATCTGCGGCGGCGCGGCACTGGCCGATCTCAAGTACCAGGGCGGGGACCTGTCGCTGCTCAACATCGCCGCCACCGAGCACTGGCCCGAGCTGGGCGTGGACGACCTGCAACGCAACGCCGCCAACGTGCCGGCGTATCTGCTGGAGCGCGCGCTGTACCTGTCCGGCGGCCATCCGCTGCTGGCGCAGGCGGCGCTGACCCTGCTGGCCACGCCCTCGCCCGCGTCCGCGCTGGACGACGAAGCGGTGATCGCCACCCTGGCCACCCATCCGCGCCTGTGGGAGGCACTGCTGCCGGTGCTGCGGGATCCAGTCGCACGCCAGGCCGTGGATGCCTGGTTGCAACGACCGAGGTTGGCCCCGGCACGCCCCTACCTGGTGGATCCACTGCTGCGCCAGTTGTACTGGCAGAACCTGCTGGCCGCGCGCACGCATGCCGATGGGGCCTGGCTGGAATGGCGCTGCGAGGCGATCCGGCGCACGGTGCGGCAGGTGATCGACAGCCTTGCCGAGCTGCCCGCGTGAGGCGTGCCGCCGGCCTGTTGCGCTGGCGCAGCTGGCGCCTGCTGCTGATCGCCGCGGCGACCTGGTTCGTGGGCAGCCTGTTCGTGGCGCCGATGCTCAATCCCTGGGTGGCATGGAAGATCGCGCACGACGGCGAGAGCATGATGCTGATGCAGCGTGCCCGCATCGACATGACCCTGCTGCGCGAGGAGGCGCACGGCTACTGGCAGCGCGAAGGGGTGTGGCCCACCGGGATCGCGGTGCCCGGCGTGCAGGATCCGGGCGAGGCGGTACTGGTGGCCGAAACGCCGGCGCCGTTCGTGCTGCGGCTGCGTTTCACCGATCGTTTCCCGGCCAGCGCCGGCTTGGCCGGAACGGTGCTGGAGCAGACCCTGCAGCCGGCCAGCGGGCAGTGGCGCTGTCGCCCGGGCGACCCGCCGCCACCCACGCGCTGGCTGGCACCGGACTGCCAGGCCGACGCGCCGTGGACGCTCATCCAGTGGCTGTGCCTGCTGCTCGGCGTGGCGGTGGCGGTGCTGATCGTGCTGGGCGTGCTCTGGTACCGGGTGCGGCCGGCCATTGCCGCGATCGTGCGCCGGCCGGCGCGCCTGTTCGAGCAGCCGCTGCAGGCGCTGCCGGGGCTGGATCGGCAGTTGGGCTGGGTGCGCCTGCGCGAGCGGGTGCTGGCTGACGCCGGGGTGGCCAAGGTGCGATGGCGCGAGGCGCTGCGCCATGCCGCGGCACCGGCCACGGCGCAGGCGGCGGCACTGGCGGGCCGGATCGGCGCTGCCGATGCACCCGCGCAGGGATGGGCGTTGCCCGGCTGCGTGCGTGAGTGGACGCTGCCCGACGACCTGCCGCTGGGGCTGGAGCGGCTGTGGGTTTACCTGCCCGCGCCGGCGCTGGGCGGAGAGGCGATCGTGCAGCAGCTGCGCGGCATGCCCAATGGCCAGGACGTGGTGCTGGTGGTGAGTCCGTCGCTCGCCGCCGAGCCGGCGCTGCGGGCCCATGCCGAGGACCCGGCCAACCTGTGCGCGTGCCTGGAGCAGGCCGCGCAGACCCGCTGGCTGCTGCAGCCCAATGCGCAGGCTGCGCTGGTGGCATTGCTGGCGCGCCAGTTGAAGGTCACCCGTATTTCGCCCTACCAGACCCACGGCGGCATCACCCGGCCGGCTGCGTTCTTCGGCCGCGCGTCATTGCTGGCCCGGGTGCTCAACCGCGAGCCGGGCAACTACCTGCTGGTGGGAGGGCGGCAGCTGGGCAAGACCAGCGTGATGAAGGCGATCGAACGCCGCTTCGCCGGGCATCCGCGCGTGCATTGCCAGTACCTGTCCCTGCGCGACCATCGCCTCGGCGTGCGCCTGGCGGTGGCGGCGGGCCTGCCCGAGAGCGCCGAGATGGATGAGGTGGTGGCGGCGCTGTCGGCGCAGGCCGGCGGCCGCCAGCTGCTGTTGCTGGTGGATGAGACCGACCTGTTCCTGCGCGCCGACGCCGCTGCCGGGTATCGGCAACTGGCGGCGCTGCGCGCGATCAGCGAGGAGGGCCGCTGCCACTTCATGCTGGCCGGCTTCTGGGACCTCTACGAAGCGGTGACCCTGGATTTCGCCTCGCCGCTGCGCAACTTCGGCGAGGTGATCCACGTGGGCGGCCTGGAGGACGAGGCCTGCCAGGCCCTGGCGACCGAGCCGATGGCCCGCCTCGGCGTGCACTTCAGCGCGCCGGAACTGCCACGTCGCCTGGTCGCCGCATGCGGCCGCCGCGCCAACCTGGTGGCGATCGTCTGCCAGCAGCTGCTGTCCCAGCTGGGCCGCGGCCAGCGCGTGATCGATGCGGCCCAGCTGCACGCCGCGCTGGTGGCCGAGCCGGTGTTCGACGCGCTGGCCGGCTGGGCCCGACTCACCCCGGACCCGATGGCCAATCGCATCGATCGGGTGGTGGTGTACCGGCTGGCCTGCGCGCAACTGGGCAACGGCGGCGAGCGTGGCGTGCGCCTGGAGGACCTGCTGGCCGACGTGGATGCGGCCGGTGTACGCCTGGATCCGGAAGCGCTGCGCCGCTCCCTGGCGCGCCTGCAGCTGGCTTATGTGATCCGGCGCGACGAGGATGGCCCGCGGTTCGTGTTCGCCGTGCCGTTGTTCGCCACCCAGTTCCAGTGGGAGGAGGCGCGCACCCTGCAGCAGCGCGAACTGCAGGCGATGGCGCAGGAGGAGGCGGCCGCGTCGCCACGACGTGTCGATGACGCCACATCGTGACGTAATACGCTGCTCCTTCGCATCGATTCTGCGATAGTGGGGCGATGTTCGTGCATCACGGCGGTTGGATGCTGCAGCCCCAGGAATTGTCTTCAACCCAGATTGGTGCCGTGCTGGCGCAGGCGTGGGGCGTGCGCGCAACCTCGGTGGTGCAGCGCCCGGCCGGCGCCGATGCCGGCGCGACGGTGTACCAGATCGGCGCGCACGATGGCGCGCGGTGGTGGCTGAAATGCCGCCGTTACGCGGTCGATGACGCGGTCTGGCAGGTGCTCCAGCATCTGCGTGGGCCGCTCGGCCTGGCCGAAGTGGCCGCACCCCAGCCGGCACTGGACGGTGCTCCGGCCGTGCGTGCCGAGGGCCTGCAATGGACGCTGTTTGCCTATATCGAAGGTCAGTCCGGTTTCGAGGCGGCGTTGTCGCAGGCGCAATGGCGGCGCCTGGGCGAGGTGCTGCGCCAGGTGCACGACGTGCGCCTGCCATCCACGCTGTCAGCCGGACTGGCACAGCCCGGTTTCGACGACGACACGGCGGTGGAGCGGGTAGGGGCGTGGCTGCGCCGCGGCGATGCGCGCTGGCCGGTGCCCGACGCGCTGGCCGGGCAGTACCTGCGCAGTTGGCGACAGCATCGGCTGCGCATCGACGAGGTCTGGCAGCGTTGCGTGGCGTTGCGTGAGCGCCTGCTGCGGCAGCCGCTGCAGCGGGTGCTGTGCCACGGCGACCTGCACGCCGGCAACCTGCTGCTGCGTCCGGACGGCGGGCTGTGCCTGATCGACTGGGACGACATGCTGCTGGCCCCGCGCGAACGCGACCTGATGCTGGTCGGTGCCGGGGTGGGCGGGCGTTGGGGGCGTGACGATCCGCCGTGTTTCCGCGAGGGCTATGGCGAGGTGGTCGTGGACGCTGCGCGCCTGGCCTATTACCGGCATTGGCGGATCCTGCACGACGTGCAGGAGTTCCACGACCTGTTGCTGGAGCCGGGCGCCGCCGCGCGTCCTCCCACCCAGCGCCGCCAGGCCCTGCGTTACATGGACGAGCAGTTCGCGCCCGGCAATGTGGTCGACAGCGCGGCGCGCAGCTGGGCGCTGGCGCTGGTGCAACCCGGCTAGGGGCTCCCCTGCGGTCAACCGGATCGGCGCGAGGCCCGGAAGGGCCGGGCCTACTCGCCCGGCTTGGCCGCAGCGCTGGCCGCCTGTGACGCCGCGCGCCGCGACAGCACCGCCTCGCGATGGGCGATGTAGGCATTGGCGGCCAGGATGATCCCGGCACCGATCACGGTCCAGCGATCCAGCCGCTCGCCGAACAACAGCCAGCCCAGCGTGGCCACCAGCGGCAACTGCATGAAGCTGATCGGGGTCAGCGCGGACACGTCGCCCAACCGCAACGCACGCGTCCACAGCAGTTGGCCGATGGTGCCCATCAGGCCGGTCGCGGCCAGCCACAGCCAGGCCATGCCGGTCGGCCATACCCAGGCGAACAAGGCCGGCACCAGCGACAGCGGCACCCAGAACACATAGGTGTAGAGCACCACCGCATCGGCGCTGTCCACGCGGGTGAGCTGCTTGATCTGGATCGCCACCAGCGAGCTGAGCACCGCCGCCAGCACCGCCACCAACGTGCCCGGGGTAAAGCTGGTCGAGCCGGGCCGTACGATGATCAGCACGCCGATGAAGCCGATCACCACCGCCGCCCAGCGCCGCGCGCGCACGGTCTCGCCCAGCCACAGCACGGCGGCGATGGTGACGAACAACGGGGTGGAGTAGGACAACGAAATGGCCTGGGACATCGGCAGGTGGCCGATCGCCCAGAACGCACACAGCATCGACGCCAGCCCGATCGCGCTGCGCAGCAGGTAGCGTGGCAACTGCCGGGTCTTCAGCGAGGCGCGGCCGGGGCGCAACAGCATCGGCAACAATGCCAGCAGGCCAAATGCATTGCGGAAGAACGCCACCTCCTGGGTTGGCACCGAGCGGGTGGCGTAACGGATCGCCACGGCCATCAGGCCAAAGGCCATCGTGCTGCCCAGCATCAACAGCGCCGCCCGCATCGGGGCCGGCGCGGGCAGTGCCAGCGGCGGGGTCACCACTGTGCGCCGATCAGGCGCGGCTCCGGCTCGATCGGCACGCCGAACTTCTCCAGCACCGACGCCGAGATCTGTCGGGCCAGGGCCAGCAGCTGCGCGCCGCTGGCGTTGCCATGGTTGACCAGCACCAGGGCATGCTGCGGGGAAACGCCGGCATCGCCGTCGCGATGGCCCTTCCAGCCGCAGGCCTCGATCATCCAGGCGGCCGACAGCTTGCGGCGGGTGTCCTGGTCGGCCGGGTACACCGGCAGGTCGGGGAAATGCTGCAGCAGTACCTCCACCTGTTCCAGCGGCAGTACCGGGTTCTTGAAGAAGCTGCCGGCGTTGCCCAGCACGTCCGGGTCGGGCAGCTTGCGGCGGCGGATGTTGATCACCGCGTTGGCCACGTCCGCCGCCACCGGCAGTTCCACGCCCATCGCCTGCATTTCCTCGTTGATCCCGGCATAGCCCAGGCGCAGGGCATGCAGCAACGGCAGGCGCAGCTCCACCGCGCTGATCAGGTAGCGGTCCGGCTGCTGTTTGAACACGCTGTCGCGGTAACCGAACTGGCAGGCCTCGGCATCCAGTCGCACCCACTGGCCGTCCTCGCGGTCCCAGGCCTCCACGGTCTGGATGAACTCGTCCACCTGCACGCCGTAGGCGCCGATGTTCTGGATCGGCGCAGCACCGGCGGTACCGGGAATCAACGCCAGGTTCTCCAGCCCGGACAGCCCGTTCTGCAGCGACCACATCACCAGCCCATGCCAGCTCACGCCGGCGCCGGCGCGCACCACGGTGTGGTCGGCGCGGTGCTCCAGGATCTCGATGCTGCGATTGGCGAACACCAGCACGGTGCCGTCCACGTCGCCGGCCAGCAGCACGTTGCTGCCGCTGCCCAGTACCAGCAGCGGCGCGGCGGCCACCTGGGGCAGGGCAAGTACATCCGGCAGCAGCGTCACGTCGTGCAGTTCCAGCAGCTGCGCGGCGCTGGCATCGACGTGGAAGGTGTTGAGGGCCTTCAGGGAGGCGTTTTCAGTCAGGGTCCAGGCAGGCATTGCATTACTCATAGGGGGGCGACCGCGCCGCGGCTGGGGGCTTCGCGGCGGCGGCGGATGGCCTCCACGCAGTCCTGCACCAGCGCCGGGCCACGGAAAATCAGGCCGCTGTAGCACTGCACCAGCGCCGCGCCGGCCGACATCTTGGCCACCGCATCGGCGCCGGACTGGATGCCACCGACGCCGATCAGCGGCATCGACTCGGGCAGGCGCGCGCGCAGCCGGCGCAGCACCAGCGTGGACTGGCCCAGCAGCGGCGCCCCGGACAGACCGCCGGCTTCTTTGGCCAGCGGATCGGCGGCCACCGCACTGCGGTCGATGGTGGTGTTGGTGGCGATCACCCCGTCCACCTTCAGCTCGCTGAGCACGCGTGCGGCCGCGTCGATGTCGCGGTCACTCAGGTCCGGCGCCACCTTGACCAGCATCGGCACGCGCCGTCCGTGCTGGGCGGCCAGCCGTTCCTGGCTGTCGCGCAGCTTCGAAATCAGCTGCCGCAGCGCGTTCTCTTCCTGCAGTTCGCGCAGGCCGGCGGTGTTGGGCGAGGAGATGTTGACGGTGATGTAATCGGCCAGCGGATACACCTTCTGCAGGCAGTGCTGGTAATCGTCGAAGGCCTGCTCGTTGGGGGTGTCCTTGTTCTTGCCGATGTTGATGCCCAGCAGGCCGGTGCGGCGCTTGGCACGCTCGACGTTGCGCACCAGCGCATCCACGCCCAGGTTGTTGAAGCCCATGCGGTTGATGATGGCCTGGTGGGCCGGCAGCCGGAACAGCCGCGGCCTGGGATTGCCGTCCTGCGGGCGCGGGGTGATGGTGCCGATTTCCACGAAGCCAAAGCCCAGTGCCAGCAGCGCATCGATGTGTTCGCCGTTCTTGTCCAGCCCGGCGGCCAGGCCGACCGGGTTGGGAAACTCCAGGCCGAAGGCCTTGGTCGGCAGGGGCGCGATGCGGCCGGCCAGCAGTGGCGTGGTGCCGGTACGGTAGGCCAGTTCCAGGCCGCTCAGGCCAAGGCCATGGGCGCGCTCGGCATCGAAGGCGAACAGGAAGGGGCGGGCAAGCGAGTACATGGCGTGGTATCAGTCCAGCGTGCCGATGAAGGCACGGGTGTGGTATTCGAAGGCGACCTGGCCGTCCACCGCATGCGCGTCGAACAGCTGCTGCAGTGCCTCCAGCATCGGGGCGTGGCGCGCGTGGCCGGCCTGCGGGGCGTAGGAGGACGACAACAGGCGCCCGCGCAGGCCGTCCAGGTCCATCCGCTGCACGTTGGGGAAACTGGCCATACCGCGCAGGCCGGTGCCGAACCAGGCGCGCATGGTGGCATCGTCCTGGTAGCGCTCTGCGACCTGGGTGTAGTCGGTGCCGAACTCCAGCAGCAGTTGCTCGTAGCCCACCAGGAAGGGCGAGGCATCGAGCAGGCGCGAGTTCCAGAACACCAGCGCCAGCCCGCCGGGATGCAGGATGCGCGCCCATTCGGCGCGTACCGCGTCGGTGTCGAACCAGTGGAAGGCCTGTGCGGCCGCGACCAGGCCCACGCTGTCATTGGCCAGGGTGGTGGCCTCGGCGGTGCCGTCCACCAGCTTCAGGCGCAGGTAGTCCGGGGCCAGCCAGTGTTCTGCGGCCGTGCGCATGGCCGCGTTGGGCTCCACGGCGATCACCGGATGGCCGCTGGCCAGGAACAGGCGGGTGGAGATGCCGGTGCCGGCGCCGATGTCGGCAACCAGGGTCTCGGTGGGCACGCCGATATCGTGATGCAGCCAGTCCAGCAGGGCCGGCGGGTAGTCGGGGCGGTAGCGGACGTAGTCGGCGACGCGACTGCTGAAGCGTTCCGTCGAATCCGATGCGCTCATGCAGACCTCACGGTTGGGATGCGGCAAACAGGGCCAGTCCACCGAAGAACAACAGGAAACCCATCACCACCAGGATGCTGATGATCACCGCCACCCAGCCCAGGATCAGGCCGGCCAGGGCCAGTCCGTCGCCCTCCAGGGCCTGCGGCTGGCGACGGATCTCGGCGCGGGCCATGTGCCCGGTCACGATCGCCACCAGGCTGCCGATGAACGGCAGTACCGTCCAGCCGACGATGCCCATGACCAGGCTGACCACGGCCAGCGCGCTGGTTTGTCGAAGTGGCTGGTTCATCCGGTTCCTCCAAGGCAATGCGCCCATGATAGTGCCTGCGGCCGGATTAGCCCACGCTTGAGCGGCCACGGGCGGGCGCCCGGCGCCCCCTCGTCAGCGTCCGAGCCGTCCGCCGGCGCCGTTGAACACCCACTGCATGAAGTCCAGGCCGGCCGGGATCAGCCAGAAGAACACCCACGCGATCAGGGCGACCAGCACGATCAGCCCACCCCAGCCCATCCACAGTCCGGCCAGGGCCACGCTGCGGGCGTTGGATGCGTAGGGACGACGGCGGATCTGCGCGCACGCCACATGGCCGCACACGATCGAGACCAGGCTGCCGAGCACCGGCAGGAAGCTCAAGCCCAGCAGGGCGAAGACGATGCTCGCCCAGGCCAGGACATTGTGGCCGGGCGGTGCGGGCGAGGCAGTGGCAGGCAGCGGTGTGGACATGGCGGTCTTCCTTGACGGTGTTACCCATCATAGTCGCCCGGCTCAGCCCATCAGCACCTGACCGCCATCCACGTTCAAGGTGTGCCCGGTGATCCAGCGCGCCAGCGGCGAGCACAGGAACAGCGCCGCATCGGCGATCTCCTGTGGCTGGCCGAAACGGCCGAACGGAATCTTCGCCAGGGTGCCGTGGTACAGCGCCGGATCCTGCGTGCGGCGTCGCGCCCACAGGCCGTCCTCGAACTCGATCGAGCCCGGGGCGATGGCGTTGACCCGGATCCGCTCCGGGGCCAGCGCCAGCGCCTGGGAGGTGGTGTAGTGCATCAACGCCGCCTTGGCCGCTGCATAGGGGGCCGCGCCGGGGCGCGGTTGCTGTGCGGCGATCGAGGCGAGGTTGAGGATGCAGGCGTCGGCGGACTGGCGCAGCCAGGGCAGGGCCAGGCGCGAGGCCCGCACCGCCGCCATCAGATCGACGCCGAGGCTGGCCTCCCAGCCGGCCTCGTCGTCGGCCATGCCATAGCCGGTAGCGTTGTTGACCAGTACGTCGATGCCGCCCAACGCGTCGGCCGCTTCGGCCAGCCAGCGCTGGATATCGTCCGGCGCGGACAGGTCCGCCGCAGTGGTGTGGATGGCCAGGCCGAGGGCCTGGGCCTCCCCACCCAGCGCGGCGAGCCCGGGCTCACCGCGTGCGCAGACCGCGACGCGGGCGCCCGCCGTAGCGAACGCCAGCGCCATCGCGCGACCGATGCCCTTGCTGCCACCGGCCACCAGCACGCGGCGGCCGCTGAAATCCAGGCAGGGAGCGCTCACAGGTCGAACTTGATGCCCTGCGCCAGCGGCAGCGAATCGGAGTAGTTGATGGTGTTGGTCTGGCGGCGCATGTAGACCTTCCATGCATCCGAGCCGGACTCGCGGCCACCACCGGTATCCTTTTCGCCACCGAAGGCGCCACCGATTTCCGCACCGGAGGTGCCGATGTTGACGTTGGCGATGCCGCAGTCCGAACCGGCCGCCGACAGGAAGCGCTCGGCGGTCTTCAGGTTGGTGGTGAAGATCGACGAGGACAGGCCCTGCGGCACGCCGTTCTGCATGTCGATCGCTTCTTCCAGCGTGCTGTACTTCATCACGTACAGGATCGGCGCGAAGGTCTCGTGCTGCACCACTTCGTCGCTGTTCTTCAGCCCGGTGACGATCGCCGGCAGCACGAAGTTGCCGGCGCGGTCGATGCGGGTACCGCCGGTTTCCACGGTGCCGCCGCTGGCCTTGGCCTTCTCGATGGAGGCCAGGAACTGCTGCACGGCGCCGTCGCTGTTGAGCGGGCCCATCAGGTTGGCCGGGTCGGTCGGATCGCCGATCTTGCCTTCCACCTGCTTGTACGCCTTGACCAGCGTGGCCAGCACGTCGTCATGGATGGATTCGTGCACGATCAGGCGGCGGGTGGTGGTGCAGCGCTGGCCCGCGGTGCCGACCGCGCCGAACACGATGCCGGGGATGGCCAGTTTCAGGTCGGCGGTTTCGTCCAGGATGATGGCGTTGTTGCCGCCCAGTTCCAGCAGGCAGCGGCCCAGGCGCTGGGCGACCTTGCCGGCAACCTGGCGGCCGACCTGGGTCGAGCCGGTGAAGCTGATCAGCGGCACGCGCTTGTCGGCGACCATCTTTTCCGACAGTTCCGTGCCGGCATCGTTGATCAGGAAGAACAGGTCCGGGAAGCCGCCTTCGCGCAGCGCTTCGTTGCAGATGCGCATGGACGCGATCGCGGTCAGCGGGGTCTTGTTGGACGGCTTCCACAGGCAGATGTCGCCGCAGATGGTGGCCAGGAACGCGTTCCATGCCCACACCGCCACCGGGAAGTTGAACGCGCTGATGATGCCGACCAGGCCCAGCGGCTGGTACTGCTCGTACATGCGGTGGCCGGGGCGTTCGGAATGCATGGTGTAGCCGTACAGCATGCGGCTCTGGCCCACGGCGAAATCGGCGATGTCGATCATCTCCTGCACTTCGCCATCGCCTTCGGGCTTGCTCTTGCCCATTTCCAGGGCGACCAGCGAACCCAGCGCGTCCTTGTTGGCGCGCAGCGCTTCGCCGCACAGGCGCACGGCCTCGCCACGGCGCGGGGCCGGGGTGGTGCGCCACACTTTGAAAGCTTCCTGGGCGCGGCCGATGATGGTTTCGTAATCGGCGTCGGTGGTGGCGTGCACGGTGGCGATCGGCTCACCGGTGGTCGGGTTGACCGGGGTGATCACGCCGGCGCTGGTGGCGCTGGACCACTCGCCGTTGCCGAGGTAGGTGCCAGCGTTGGTCGCGTCCAGGCCAAGGGCCTTGAGCAGCTCAGAGGACATGCAAACTCCTGTTGCGTATCAAAAAAGGGCGCAGCCGCTGGCAAGGGTGGGGGGCGGCATGCAGAACGCCGATTTTAGCAGACCCCGGCACCGGCCCGATCCGCCGTGGGATGGGGCAGGCGGGCCGGCGGCCGACGCCCCCGTGGCGCCGCCACCGGCTAGAATGCAGCATTGAACCGACGCGGCCACGGCCGTGAACCGGTCGCCTCATCCCCAGGAGTCTGAATGAACGTTACCGTTGCGGAAGGTGTGGTTGTCGGCAATCGTCTGCCGTTCGTGCTGTTTGGCGGCCTGAATGTGCTCGAAGACCTCGATTCGACCCTGCACGCAGCCGAGCACTTCACCACGGTGACCGCCAGGCTCGGCATCCCGTACGTATTCAAGGCATCGTTCGACAAGGCCAACCGTTCCTCGATCAAGTCCTTCCGCGGTGTCGGCCTGGACGAAGGCCTGCGCATCTTCGAGGAGGTCAAGCGCCGGTTCGGCGTGCCGGTGATCACCGACGTGCACGAAGTGGCCCAGGCCGCGCCGGTGGCCGAGGTGGTGGACGTGCTGCAGATTCCGGCGTTCCTGGCCCGCCAGACCGATCTGGTCGAGGCCATCGCGCGCACCGGTCGTGCGGTCAACATCAAGAAGCCGCAGTTCCTCAGCCCCACCCAGATCAAGCACATCGTGGCCAAGATCCGCGAGGCCGGCAACGAGAACATCATCCTGTGCGAGCGAGGCGCGCAGTTCGGCTACGACAACCTGGTGGTGGACATGCTGGGCTTCCGCGAGATGATCGAATCCACCGGCGGCCTGCCGGCGATCTTCGACGTGACCCACAGCCTGCAGCGCCGCGACGCCGGCAGCGATGCCTCCGGCGGCCGCCGTCGCCAGGTCGCCGAACTGGCCCGTTCCGGCATGGCGCTGGGCCTGGCCGGCCTGTTCCTGGAGGCCCATCGCGACCCCGACCACGCCCGTTGCGATGGCCCCAGCGCGCTGCCGCTGTCGGCGCTGGAGCCGTTCCTGACCCAGATCAAGGCGCTGGACGAACTGGTCAAGGGTTTCCCGGAACTGGACATCCGCTGAGCCGGCAGACCCGCATCCGGTGGCAACGGCCTTGGTCCTGTCGCTGAATGTGGGTATCCTTCACGGCTGCACCGCGCACTTTGCCGGTGCAGCAAGCGGTCTGGCGGCACGTTCGCCCCCGCACTTGGCCCCGTAGCTCAGCTGGATAGAGCGTCCCCCTCCTAAGGGGAAGGTCGCCCGTTCGAATCGGGCCGGGGTCACCATCCGTCGTCGCGTATCGCGCATCCAGGCTGCATCGTGTTCCTCACGCCGCCGGCCGGCTAAGATCGTTGAGCGTGCGCCCTCCGTCGCGCCTCCCGGCCGGACTGGATGCGGTTGATGTACATCATGCTGAACTCACTTGCCATCACTGCGCCGATGATCGAGGCGTACAGGGTTGCCCGGGTCACTGCAACGGTCGCCTGCAGGTAGATCAATACCGCAACAGCGATGACGGCGACGGCGAAAACCAGCCAGGCGAGCCAGGAGTACGTGGTGCCTTTGGCAAGCCGCAGGTAGCGTAGAAGCTCCGATCCTTCGGATTTCACCGCGCAGGCCAGGTCGTGGAGCAATGCAGCGAACAGAAAGCCGAGCAGATACCCGGCCGAAAGCTCAACGGTCCGGCCAAAAGGGTGGAACATCGCGTAGAGCCCGTAGCAGGTCGAGGCGATCATCAGCACAAGCCCCAGCCCACCCACGGCCTTGATGGTGGTGGAGGCCTGCTTCGGGTTGAATGCTGCCGCAGTGGCGCGCCATGCCAGGCGCCATTTGGTTGAATACGCGTGCGCTGAGTGTTTCATCCACCTTCCCATGTGCGGCGTCCGGCACGCCGCTTATGGATTTCATCGGCCGAAGTGGGCAGATCCTGACAGTGACACCCGGCGCGGACAGCGCGCTCGCGCTTGAGGCGGAGCCGCAGCGCATCCAGATGCGCAGGGCAGGGCGCAGGAGGTGGCCAAGGATCAGGCGCATGCCAAGGGCCCGGCGCAGCCCGGCGCCGCAGCGGTGATCCAGCCCTTTGCGGAACATCAGCCAGCCGGGTCCCTGCGGGTGCGGCGCGCCGGCAGCCCCCCGTGACGGCCAGATGCGCCGTTACCGCGGCCGGAACCCGTCGAAGCGTGCCTGGCTGATCGCCTGCCGCGCCCGGCAGCCGGGGCAGGTAATGGCCACGCCGCCGGGAATGAGCTGCAGGCCGTTCTCGCCATTGGCGGTGAAGTGGCGCTTGCAGCCCACGCAGGCAGCGGCGATGGAGGTTATCCAGGATGCGGACGCGTCTGCTGCATCGACCGGGCCGTTGACTTCAATCAGTTCGAAAATGCCGGTGCAGGTCATCGGGAGTTGGATCCGTCAGGGAAAGAGGGGCGGGACCGTCCCGACAGGAAGGTCTCGCCCCGGTACGGACTATCGGCTGCGGCAGCCGATCCTGAAGCGGGCGGGCTCATGCGCTCTTCGCGGAGGCGGCCGATGGCGCGCCCGCGCCACGTTTGGCAATCAGGGTGAGTTTCTCGTCGGTGGCCTTTTCTTCGGCCAGCGTCGCTAGCAGGTGCGGCAGTGCGTCCTTGTGGCCGAGTTGCTTGGCCAGTGCCGCGAGCGTGCCGTAGGCGGCGATCTCGTAGTGCTCCACCTTCTGCGCGCCGCCGATCAGCGCCAGATCGCGCACCGGGCCTTCCTCGATGCTCTCGATCGCGTCCTTGCCTTCTTCGACGAGGCCCTCCATCGCGGCGCACTTGATCCGCTTGAGACGGATGCCCAGCAGCTCGACCACGGTGTCCAGGCGCTCGATCTGCCCCTGGGTTTCTTCCAGATGCTGCTCGAACGCGGCCTTGAGCGCCGGATCGGTGGCAGCGCGGGTCAGCCGGGGAAGGGCCTTGCTCATCTGTTTCTCCGCGCTGCAAATGTCGGAGAGCTCATGGATGAAGAGGTCTTGGGCGGTTTTGATCGTCATTGCGGTTCTGCCTGGCGTGGAGTGAAGCATCAGGCTAGGCGCGCATGTGTTATCTCCGCCGTGGTTCGTGTGAGATTCGTCTCGACATCGACGCGCGTTGCCGGGCGTGCATGAATCGTGACAGCCGCGTCGCGACTCGTAACCGTTCAGATGACGTGCTGCACATTCTCGCTGCGCTAACCTGGGTAGGGCCATGGTGGATTTTCCGAAGGAGAATCACCATGCAACGTTCCTGGTTATCCCGAATAGAACGCTGGGCCGATGAGCCCGGCTTCCGTACCCAGACGCTGGACCATGCCAGCCTCACCCTGCGCACGTTGCTGCCCGGCTTCCCGGGGCCTGCCGACCAGCCGTGCGAGATCTGCGTCAATGGCTACCGCTGGTTCAACGGTGAGATGGAGGCCGTGGCCGATGCGATCCACCGCGCCGCGCGCCGCCCGCATGCGGTGGATGCAACCCTTGCCGGGGGCGAATGGGATGTGGATCGCAACCCGGCCGGCCTGTGGTCGGTGGCGGGCCATCGTTTTGTCGCCCGTCGCGGTGTCCACGCCGTGGTGGCTCTGCCGCGCAGCGCCCGGCACGCCTGAGGGGCAACGCCCCGATCAGGCCCGCCGCGATTACCGCGCAGCGTGGTGGCTGGACCTCACAGCCTATGGCCATCCGCGGCGCGCCCCGCTAGCATGCGCAAAAAACCGGGGATGTCCGCATGACAGGGAAGCTGTGCGTGGTGGTGGCGTCGTTGCTGGCCCTGGCAGGGTGCAGCATGCCAGGGGTCAAACCCGGCGCGGCGTTGCCCGCCGATGAAGGCATCCTGGTGACCTCGCTGCGTTGCCAGAGCACCATCAATTTCGTCAATGTGTACGCCAGTGGCAGTCGCTCCGAGGGGATGTTCAGCCTGCCGCCGCGCACGGTGCGCGAGCTGGGCTGCAGCGGCCTGGTGGTGGCCACCCCGCTCAAGGCAGGGCGCTACTACCTGGGCGGTTTCATCGAACATGGGTACGGGCGTAACGTCAGCATGCGCGAGGCGGAATCGCTCTCGTTCACCATCACCCCCAACGCCACCACGTATATCGGCGAAATCCTGCTCACCGACACATGGGCCGGCGCCAACCCGGTGGGTATGCGGGTGCTGGCTCGCGATCGCAGCGTGGAAACGCTACAGCTGCTGCAGGCCCGGCAGCCCTGGGTAGTGTCGAACCATCCGTGGCGCGTGGCACTGGCCTCGCCGGCGCCGGGCATGCTGTCGCCGCAGGCGCTGGAAGACGAGCTGAAGGCCTGCGGCCAGGCGTGCTTCAACCAGTGGACGCCGCCGCTGAAGATGCTGTGTCCCACTGCTGACGCGTGCACGCCCGCGGCCGAGTAAGCCGCCGGTCAAACTGCGCCCCTGCAGCGCTGCGCACGCGACCCGTGGTCGGCGACCACGACACTCCCGGCCGGGCAGTGCAGCTGGGCGAACCGCGGCGAGAAGAACGGGCAGGTCGTTCATGCGCTCCGAGGAAAAGTCCACGATCAATGATGCGGCCGGATGCCCGGTCACACCGTTGTGCGTGTCACGGGGCCGAGCCTGCGCTGGCGGCCGGTGACGCCGGCAGGGCACTGCCCAGGTGGCGGGCGAAGAAACGCGCCATCACCCGATATGCCTGCTGGCTCTCCGGCAGCGCGGCATCGAGGTGGAAGGCGTGGCCCAGGCCGTCCCAGACATGCAGGTCCGATTCGCGGCCCAGGTCGACCAGCCGGCCGTGCATGTAGGAGACGTTGCTCAACTCGGCCGCGCGCGTGGCGGTGATGAACAGCGTCGGCGGGAACTGCGCCAGCAGGGCCTCGGAGAACACCGGGGATACCAGCGGGTCGCGGAAATCGACGTCTCCGTAGTACAGGTCTTCCATGATCGGCAGCGTGCCGTCGGCGTGCGGCAGCAACGCATCGTTGATCGCGGCCATGGTGTAGCGCGAGTCGCCGCCGTAGCGGGCATCGCCGCCGGCGCAGAACAGCCCGGCCGCCCCCGGCATCGGCAGCTTCTCCTTGGCGAACCAGGCCAGCGACTCGCCGGTGAGCACGCCGCCGGCCGAACAGCCGAACAGGCCGATGTGTTCGGCCGGCAGGCGTTCCAGCGCGGCGCGGTATACCGCGGCGACATCTTCGCTGGCCGCGGGGAACCGGTGTTCCGGGCCTTGGCGGTACTCCACGGCGACAACCGTCATGCCGGTCAGCGCCGCCACCGGAATCGCTTCGAGCAGGCCCAGGCTGTCGGCACGGCCGAACACGAAGGCGCCGCCGTGCAGTTCGATCAACAGGCGCTGCTGGCTGGGCGCGGTCGGGGCATTGAGCGGTTGCACGCGCACCACGGCCACGCCATTCCAGGTCTCATGGTGAAGCTGGACGGGATAGCGCTGGCGCAGTTGGGCGATCTGGCCGTAGGCCCATTGATCGGCCCCTTTGCGAATGCTGTCCAACTGCGCGCGCACGGCGGTGTTGTCCAGCCTGGCGGTGGGGTCGCCGTGGATCACCGCGCTGCGCATGCTCGCCTGCGCCTCGGGGCTGAGATAGGGCGAGAGCGGCAGCGCGAAGCTGGGCACCTGACGGACGCCATCCTGAGACTGGGCCCATGCCGGCATGGCCTGCGCGGTGGTGGCCAGCAACAGTGCCAGGCATGACATCCTTATCCCCGTGAGCATATCCGTGTTCCGTTTGACGGCGTGCAAGAGCGTAAAGGATAGCGCCCCGTACGGGCGCCGGCATGACCGCGCTGATCGCCGAGCCGCGCGCGCAGCAGCGCTCGCCCCGTGTTGACACCGGTGCGGCCATGCTGGCCGCACCGCCTGTGAGGACACGCCGTTGAATCCTTCATCCTTGATGCCGTTGCATGCAGCCCCCGTGCCAGGGCAGGACCCGGTGGCCCCACCCACGCCCGTGGAAGTGCCGGTGACGCCGGAGCCGCCGGCACGGGAACCGCCGACGGAAGTACCTCCGGAGCGCGATCCGGCGCCCACGTCACCGCCGGTGGAAGATCCACCGCCGCCCGGGCCGACGCCGCGCTGAGGCGGCGTAGTGGCGATGCCACCTTGCCGCGTCTGAACCCTTCAGGCGCGCGTGCGCGGGCACCGGCGTAGGCAGTTGCCCCGCCCGCACGCGCGGTGCCCACCGGCGCAGGCGCTGACCGCGTTGCGGCGTTGACCGAGGTGGTGTGGGTCGCCGACGTGAACGTGCCGTCTGCGCGACAGGACACGCGGTGCATACATCCAGGTCACGGCGAGGACATCGGCGTCGGGGTACCAAGGAGGTAGATCCCCCACTGGAGTGCCGCATGCGCGCCTTGACCTACCACGGCAGCAAAGACGTCCGCGTCGATACCGTCCCCGACCCGGTGCTGGCCGCGCCGGATGACCTGATCCTTCGCGTCACGGCCACGGCCATCTGTGGCTCGGACCTGCACCTGTACCGGGGCAAGATTCCCGACCTGCACGTCGGCGACGTGCTCGGACATGAGTTCATGGGGATCGTGGAGGAGGTCGGCAGCGGGGTGACCGATCTGCGCGCGGGCGACCGGGTGGTCATTCCGTTCGTGATCGCCTGTGGCGAATGCTTCCATTGCAAGCTTGCCGAGTTCGCCGCCTGCGAAACCACCAACAGTGGCAAGGGCGCCGCGCTCAACCAGAAGGGCATCCGTGCGCCGGCGGCGTTGTTCGGCTACAGCCATCTGTACGGCGGGGTCTCGGGTGGGCAGGCGGAGTATGTGCGGGTCCCCAAGGCCAACGTCGGCCCGTTGCGGATTCCCGATACGCTTGCCGACGAGCAGGTGCTGTTCCTGTCCGACATCCTCCCCACCGGCTACCAGGCCGCCCTCAACGCCGGGGTCAAACCAGGCGCCACCGTGGCCATCTTCGGTGCCGGTCCGGTCGGCCTGATGAGCGCGGCGTGCTGCCGGCTGCTCGGTGCCGAGACGATCTTCATGGTCGACCACCTGGCGTACCGGCTGGCATTTGCCCAGCAGACCTACGGGATCACGCCGATCGACTTCACCCAGGTCGGGGATCCGGCCGAGTACATCGTCACCCAGACCAACGGGCGCGGCGTGGACGCCAGCATCGATGCGGTGGGCTTCGAGGCCGAGGGCAGTGCGCTCGAATCGGCGCTGACCAGCCTGAAGATCGAAGGCAGCAGCGGCGTGGCCATCCGCCAGTGCATCGCCGCCACCCGGCGCGGCGGCACGGTCAGCATCCCCGGGGTCTACGCCGGTTTCGTGCACGGCTTCCTGCTCGGCGATGCCTTCGACAAGGGGCTGACCTTCAAGATGGGCCAGACCCATGTGCAGCGCCTGATGCCCGAACTGCTGGAGCACATCGCCGAGGGCAACCTGGACCCGGGGGTGATCGTGAGCCACCGCATGGCGCTGGAGGATGCGGTCAGCGGGTATGAGATTTTCGATCGCAAGGAGGAGGATTGCCGCAAGGTCATCCTCACGCCCTGACATGGCGGCCGTTGTCCATCTTGCCGCGCGCCAGGACGGCCTGCCGCCGCTGATGCAGCAGGCGCATGCATGGCTGCACCAACAGCCGGTGCTGCCTGCGCCCGGCGCGGGCGATACGTTGCGCCGCTGGCAGGCGCTCGCCGCGCTCGGCGCGCGCGACCTGTGCCTGGCCAAGGTGCTGGAGGCGCACTACGACGCTCAGGCCATCCTGCGCGAGTTGGATGCCGCGCCGCCGGCGCCCGGCCAGGTCGGGGCGGTGTGGGCGGCCGAAGGTCCGCGGGCCACGCTCGCCTTTGATCCCCGGCAGGGCACGCTGAGCGGCGACAAGCCCTGGTGCTCCGGTGCCGGCTGGGTGGATTTCGCGCTGGTCACGGTGCGCGAAGGCGCGCGCTCGCGTCTGTTCCGTGCCGACCTGCGGCACGCGGCGCTGCACTGCGATGCGCCGGATTGGCACGCCACCGGCATGGGGCGTATTCCCAGTGGCACCGCCCACTTCGTGCAGGTTCCCGCCGAAGAAGTCGGGCCTGTCGACGGCTATCTGACGCGTCCCGGTTTCTGGCATGGCGGGGCTGGCATCGCGGCCTGCTGGTATGGGGCCGCGGCCGCGCTGGGCGAGCCGCTGCGGCGTGCGGCCAGCAGCGGCGAGCCCGGTACCACCGCGGTGCTGCTCGGCGAGCTGGACATGGCGCTGGCGCCGAGCGCGGCGTTGCTGCGCGAACTGGCCGCGTTGCTCGATGCAGACCCCGGCTCGCCGCATGCCGCCGAGGTGTTGCGCGCGCGCAGCGTGGTGGAACGGGCCTGCGTACGCACCCTGGACCTGGTGGCGCGCGCGCTGGGCCCGGGGCCGATGTGCATGGACCAGGTGCACGCCCGGCGCTGGAGTGACCTGACGGTCTTCATCCGCCAGAGCCACGCCGACCGCGACTGGCAGCAGGTCGGGATCGACTGTCATCGAGGAGAACACACGTGGATGTTGTAAGCCGGCGCATCGAGCGCGATGGCATCGATGAATCGCAATGGCAGGACAGCCCATGGCTGCAGTCGCTGCCACGCCAGGAGCCCGGCGCGCTGCTGGCCGGCATCGAGCGGCTGGTGGTGGTGTCGCCGCACCCGGACGACGAAGTGCTGGCGTGCGGTGGCCTGATGGCCAGCGCGCACCGGCATGGTGTCGCCGTGCTGGTGATATCGGTCACCGACGGCGAGGCCTGCTATCCCGACCAGGCCGCGTGGCCACCGGCGCGGCTGCGCGAGGTGCGCCAGCAGGAACTGGCGCGCGCTTTGGCCTGCCTGGGCCTGGTAGACGTGCAGCAGCAGGCGTGGCACGTGGACGACGGCGCCGTGGTGCGCCAGGAAGCGGCGCTGGTGGAGCGGCTGCACGGTGTGCTGCGCGCTGGCGATCTGCTGCTCGCCCCGTGGCGGCTGGATGCGCACCCGGACCACGAGGCCGTGGGCCGCGCCTGCGCGCAGGCGGCGGCGTTGCGCGGCTGCGTGTTGCGCGAATTTCCGGTGTGGGGATGGCACTGGCTGGACCCGCACGGCGCGGCAACCTGCTGGTCGCCCGCCACGCGCTTTCCGCTATCGGCCGAACTGCAGCGCCGCAAGCGCGATGCGATCGACCAGTTCGCCACGCAGACCGGGGCGGTGGAGGGCCTGGCGTGCGCGCCGATCCTGCCCGAAACGGTCCTGCGGCGCTTCCGGCGCAGCTTCGAGGTGTTGATCGGATGAACGATGTGGCCTACTTCGACGCGCTGTACCAGCGCGAAGACCCGTTCCAGTACCGCACCCGGTGGTACGAGCAGCGCAAGCGTGCCCTGACCCTGGCCAGCCTGCCGCGCGCCCACTACGTGCGCGGCTGGGAGCTGGGGTGTTCCAACGGCGTGCTCACTGCCGCGCTGGCAGAGCGTTGCGCGCAGCTGCTGGCCACCGACCTCAGCGAAGAGGCGGTGACGTCGGCGCGCGCAACATTGGCCCTGCATGAGCATGTACGCGTCGAACGCGCGCAGCATCCACAGCAATGGCCGCCGGGCAGCTTCGACCTGATCGTTTTCAGCGAGCTGGGGTACTACCTTGATCCAGCGCAGATGCAGGACATGGCCGCACGCCTGGTCGAGTCGCTGGATGCGCAGGGCGTGCTGATCGCCTGCCACTGGCGACCCGGCTTCGAGGCGGCCCGCTGCACGGCCGAGTTCGTGCATGCGCAGCTGGACGCGCGTTTGCCGCGGGTCTTTTCCTGGTGCGACGAGGACATGCTGCTGCAGGGCTGGTCGCGCGACACGCGCTCGGTGGCTGCGCACGAGGGCCTGCGATGATCGCCGCGATCGTCCCGGCGCATAACGAAGAGCGCCTGATCGGCCCGTGCCTGCAGGCGCTGCAGTTGGCTGCGCGGCACCCCGGGCTGGAAGGGGAGGCGGTGGCGATCGTGGTGGCGCTCGATCGTTGCAGCGATGCGACTGCGGCCGTGTGCCGGCGCTTCGGCGTGCAGGTGGTGCGGGTCGACGCCGGCTGTGTCGGCGTGGCCCGCGCGCTGGCCAGCGAACATGCACTGGCCCTGGGCGCGCGCTGGATCGGCTGCACCGACGCCGACAGCCGGGTGCCCGAGGACTGGCTGTGGCGGCAGTTGACGTGCAACGCCGGTGCGTTCTGCGGCGTGGTCAACGTGGATGACTGGCTGGACTATGCGCCGTCGGTACGCGAGCAGTTCCTGCTTGGCGAGCGGATGCAGGATGGCCATCGCCATGTGCACGGCGCCAACATGGGGTTCAGTGCGACGGCGTACCGCGACAGCGGTGGCTTCCTGCCGCTGGCCACCGGTGAGGATGTCGCCCTCATCGATGCGATCCAGCGCAGCGGCGCGCGCGTGGCGCGGCTGGCCGCGCCACAAGTGATCACCAGTGCACGCCGGCATGCGCGCGCAGGCAACGGTTTCAGCGACTTCCTGAAGTGCCTTGAACGCCGCATCGGCGAGGGCCCGGTGTCCTCCGGCCTTGCGGTGTGCGCGACGAACATCAAGCCGGCCAGGGCCTGCTGATGGCCGCCACCGATCTGTTGGGGTGGGCCGCCACCCTGGTGCTGGTGGCCACCCTGTGGCGGCAGATATGGAAGCAATGGCGCGCCGACGATGCGCAGGCGGTCTCCACGTGGCTGTTCATCGGTCAGATCAGCGCGTCGGTGCTGTTCATCGCCTACAGCATCGCACTGCACTCGTGGGTCTTCGTGGTCACCAACAGCCTGGTGCTGGCCACCGCGATCGCAGGCCAGTGCCTGGCCTGGGTGAAGCGGCGACGCAGCGCTTCGTGACGCTGCAATCGCGTGGTGAACACGCCTTCAAAACAACTGCATTTCGCCTTGCATACCTCGCTGAACCGTGTGTTTTGCGTGTCACGCGGACTTCATTGGCGATGCGGAAAAGTGGACCCACCCAAGCACGGGCACCCCGCAATCACACGGGCATCCCGACATAACAGGAGCACCACCAGTGACTACCGAAACCAAGACCACCCACACCTTGAACGACCTGATCGAAATCGCCCGCGACGGCAAGGACTTCTACACCGAAGCGGCGGGCAAGGTGAAGGATGCCGAACTGTCTTCCCTGTTCACCCGCATCGCCGGGGTCAAGGACGAGATCGTCCGCTCGCTCAGCGCCAGCGTTCTGGCTGCGGGCGGCAAGCCGGCCGAGCACGGTACCGTGGTCGGCTCGATGCAGCAGTTCTACGGCAAGGTTCGCGCCACCCTGGGCGACACCCAGTACGGCTATGTGGCCGAGCTGGAAGAATCCGAAGACCGCCTGCTGAAGGCGTTCAAGGACACGCTCACCGACGCCGACACGCCGCCGGCCGCGCGCCAGGAAGTGCAGCGCCTGCTGCCGCAGGTGCAGGAATGCCACGCGGTGATGCGCGATCGCAAGCACGCGATGAAGCACTGACCCTGCAGCGGGCTGACCAGTGCGCCAGCCTGAAAGTGAACGCGCCACCGCGCGCTCAGACAGCCCCGGCACGTCCGGGGCTGTTGTCGTCCGGCCTCCGCACGGCCGCGTACGGGCCGGGTGGATTTGGTGCATACTCGATGGAAAGGGCTAGTTGGATCTGCTATGGAACACATGCGTTGGCTGACGCTTCGTCTTGGCAACAATCAATCCATCGGGCCGAAGGTTCTGTCGGACCTGTGGTCCAATGCCTGCGAAACAAACCAGTCGTCGGTGACCCGCGACATGATGCCGGGCAAGTCCACCTCATACGCGCTGCACGCGCCGCTGTCGCTGGCCTACCCCAAGCGCGCGGAACTGCGCATGCGCAAACTGCTCGAAGAGGCCGGCTACACCTTTACCCTGGGCTCGCTGGCCGACCGTCCCGCGCCGCAGCCGCTGCGTTCGCGCTGATCAGCGCGGCGCCAGCCGCCGCAGCATGATCCGAACGGGGAATCCCCCGTCGTGCCCGACCGACTCCAATGGCAACCAGCCAAGTCGGCGATACAGGCCGCCATCGTCGGCCTCGGTCTGCAGGTACACATCGCGCACGCCCAAGGCGGCCGCGCGGTTCATCAGGTCTTCCACCAGCGTTGCTGCCAGGCCGCGGCCGCGATGCGGAGAACACACGTAGACCCCGCCCAGCCAGTGCTGCCGCTCGGGCCGCTCGGTGCGTTCATGAAACTTCAACTGGGCCGCGGCGACCGGTTCGTTGCCCTCCAGCGCGATCAGCAGCAAGGGCAGGGCGCCCTCGTGCAGGAAGACTTCCAGGCGCTGGCATTCGTCGGCGGCGCTGCGCCCGGGCACGTGGCTGCCCCATTGGGTGAAATACCACGCCGCCACCGTTGGCAGCAGCGCAGGGTGTTGGCTGAGCAGCACGTGTTCGCAGGTCATGGCGCGTCCTTTTGCACGATCCAGCAGGGTGACGATGCACCGGCGGACTATAGCAGCCGGGGATTTTCCCGGTCCTGATTGCGTCGGGCGGTGGCCGCGCGCAGACTCCCTGCTGCTCCCACCTACCGTCGCGCGCTCGCCTCATGTCTGCCGCTGCCTTCAACCTGCGTCGTTACGGCCGTTCCTCGCGCGTGGACCGGCACGATTTCGCGCAGTGGGTGGTGCCGGTGCAGGGCGAGCTGGCGTTTGAACTGGAAGGACGTGGCGCGCGGCTGGACCTCTGGCAGGGCGCTTTCGTGGCGCCCGCGGCCGGGCATGCGCAGGCCGCGCTGGAAGACGACCGTTTCCTCATCGTCGATTGCCCGGCCACGCTGCTCGACGATGACACCCTGCAGCGACTGCACCGGCAACCAGTGCTGGCGCTGCCGGTGCAGGTGCGCGCGATGGCGCAGCGGATCTGCGCGCACGCGCAGATCGATGCCGAGGTGGTGGACCGCGAGCTGCCGCTGCTGCTGCAGGCGTTCTCGCTGGGCGGCAGTGCCACGCGGCTGCAGGCCGTCTGTGCGCGGATCGAGCAGCAACCTGGCCTGGCCTGGCCGGTGGAGCGGATCGCCGCCGAGGTCGGGGTCAGTGGCAGTCGGCTGCATGCGCTGTTCCGCCAGGCCTTTGGCATGAGTCCGCTGGCCTGGCTCAGCACCTGCCGGCTGCGCTGGGCCCGTGGGCGGCTGGCCGACGGTGACATGCCCATTGCCAGCATCGCCCTGCATGCCGGCTACTCCGAGCAGAGTGCGCTGACCCGGGCGCTGCGCCGCGAGTGGGGCATGACCCCGGCCGACTACCGGCGCCGCCATCGGCAGTAGCCTGGGTCAAGAATGGCCGGGCGGGCCTGCCTACACTTTGCCATCTCCCCACAGCAGTGCGTGTACGCAGATGAATCGATCGATGGGCGTTGGCATCGCCAACGGCGTGGCCGCCGGCGCATTGTGGGGCGTGGTGTTCCTGGCGCCGGCGATGCTCAGCCAGTTCAGCGCGGTGCAGCTCTCGGCCGGGCGCTACCTGGTCTATGGCCTGATCGCGGTCGTGCTGCTGGCACCGCGCTGGCGCGAACTGCGCACCCGGATCGGCGCCGCCGAATGGCGCGGGCTGCTATGGCTGAGCCTGGCCGGCAACCTGGTGTACTTCGTGCTGCTCGCCAACGCGGTGCAGTGGGCCGGCGGTGCGGCAGCGTCGCTGATCGTCGGCCTGATCCCGGTGGTGGTGACCCTGGCCGGCGTGCGCGAGGACGGCGCAGTCCCGTTGCGTCGCCTGGCCCCGGCGCTGGCGCTGTGCCTGCTCGGGGTGGCCCTGGTGGGCTATGAGGCGCTGCAGGCCGAGCACGCCGCCGGCTCGACCGGGCAGCGTCTGCTGGGACTGGCGTGTGCGGTCGGTGCGCTGTTGTCCTGGGCGGTGTACTCGATCGGCAACAGCCGTTGGCTGGCGCGGCGACCGGACCTGTCCGGCCACGACTGGTCGCTGCTGACCGGGGTGGCCACCGGCGGCCTGGCACTGCTGCTGGTGCCCAGTGCCTTCGTGCTTTCCGTGCGCCCGCATCCAGGCGTGGACTGGGGCTGGTTCTGGCTGATCAGTGCCGGCGTGGCGGTGGTCGCCTCGGTGCTGGGCAATGCCTGCTGGAACCGGGCCAGCCGCAACCTGCCGCTGACCCTGACCGGGCAGATGATCGTGTTCGAGACCCTGTTCGCGCTGTTGTACGGCTTTGCCTGGCAGCAGCGTTGGCCGAGCGCGATCGAGTGGGTCGCGATCGTCTGCCTGGTGTCGGGGGTATTGATGTGCGCCCATGCCCATCGCCCGCCGCGTGCGGTGGCCGAGCACGTTGGTTGAGGCCCAGGCCGCCGCTCGCGCCCGTGGCCGCAGGATGGTGTCATTCGCAACTTTTTTGCCGACGTTCCCGGCCGATCGCGGCGCGTCACTTTTTGCACTGCAACACTTGACAAGCCCCCCGCTGGCGTAGTTTTCTTGGCCCATGGTCTCCATTGCCGCAACTGTCCAGCTTGCCAACGCCGCCCTTGCGGGCGGTCGGGCGGTGTCGCGCCAGGCCACCGGTACCACCACCATTACCACCGTCACCACTCGCCCGGTGCGGCCCGTCGTCTTCGCGTAATTTCCGAAAACAACGGCCCCGCACCCGGAACAGGTTGCGGGGGAGCGCCTTCAACCTGACCCGATGCGGGGCCTCGAATCGAGGTCACCATGTCTTCCGTCGCCGTCTCTCCTGTTGTCGCTGACTCTTCCGCCCCGGTCCTGCGGGCTGCCACCTCCACCGTGGTGCACAAGTTCGGCGGCACCTCGGTGGCCGATGCCGAGCGCTACCGACACGTGGCCCAACTGCTGCTGGCCCGCGACGAAGCGGTGCAGGTGACCGTGGTCTCGGCGATGAAGGGGGTGACCGATGCGCTGATCACGCTGGCCGGGCTGGCCGCCGACGATGCGCCGCTGTGGCGCGAGGAGTGGCATGCGCTGCGGGCACGCCATCGCGGCGCGGCCGTGGCGCTGCTCGGCGAGCACGCCGGGCCTACCGTGGAATGGCTGGATGCGCGCTTTGACCACCTGGCCGACGTCATGGGCGCGCTGGCAGTGATCGGTGAGCTGCCCGCCGAAGTGCTGGACCGCGTGCAGGGGCTGGGCGAGGTGTACTCGGCACATCTGCTCGGGCACTACCTGCAGAGTCTGGGCGAGGACTGCGCGGTGCTGGATGCGCGCGAGGTGCTGGTGGTCGATCGCGGCGAGCTGGGCGTGGACGTGGACTGGGTGCAGAGTGCGCAGCGCCTGGCCACCTGGCGCGAGCAGCACCCCGGCCCGCGGGTGGTGGCCACCGGGTTCGTCGCACGTGATCGCCGCGACCGCGTGACCACGCTGGGCCGCAACGGCAGCGATTATTCCGGAGCGATCTTCGCCGCCCTGTTCAATGCCGACGAGCTGCACATCTGGACCGATGTGGACGGCGTGCTCTCGGCCGACCCCCGGGTCGTGCCCGAAGCGGTGCAGCTGGAAGCGCTCAGCTACGATGAAGCGTGTGAGCTGGCCTACTTCGGGGCCAAGGTGGTGCATCCGCAGACCATGTCGCCGGCCATCGAGCGCGGGCTGCCGATCATCATCCGCAATACCTTCCACCCCGACCACCCCGGCACGCGGATCACCGCCGAGCGCACGGTGTCCGGACCGATCAAGGGGCTCACGCTGAGCCCGGACCTGGCGGTCCTGAACCTGGAGGGCACCGGTCTGATCGGCGTGCCCGGCACTGCCGAGCGGGTGTTCGCCGCGCTGCGCAACGCGCATGTGTCGGTGGTGATGATCTCCCAGGGCTCCTCGGAACACTCGATCTGCTGCGTGGTGCGGCAGGCCGAGGCGGTGCGCGCGCGCGATGCGTTGCTGCATGCGTTCGCCCATGAGCTGGGGCTTGGCCAGGTGCAGCGCGTGCAGCTCACCGACAATGTCAGCGTGCTGGCGGCGGTGGGTGACGGCATGGCCGGCCAGCCGGGCGTGGCCGCGCGCCTGTTCGAATCGCTGGGCCGCGCGCAGGTCAACATCCTGGCGATCGCACAAGGGTCGTCCGAGCGCAACATCTCGGTGGCGGTGGACAGCCGCCACGCCACCAAGGCACTGCGCGCGGCGCATGCCGGGTTCTGGCTGTCGCCGCAGACCTTCTCGGTCGGCGTGATCGGCCCGGGCAACGTGGGCGCCGCGCTGCTGGACCAGTTGCAGGCCGCCCAGGCGCAACTGCTGTCGCGGGCCAACGTGGACCTGCGGCTGCGCGCGGTAGCGGCGCGCAACCGCATGCTGCTGGATCCGCGTGGCGCGCAGGGCGACTGGCGCGCCGCGCTGGCCGACGGCGCGGTGGCCACCGACCTGGACGCGTTCACCGAACACCTGCTGTCGGCCCATCTGCCGCATGCGCTCATCATCGATTGCAGCGGCAGCGCCGAAGTGGCCGACCGTTACGCCGGTTGGCTGGCCGCCGGCATCCACGTGGTGACGCCCAACAAGCAGGCCGGCGCCGGCCCGTTGCCGCGCTACCACGCCATCCGCGAGGCCGCTGCGGCCAGCGGCGCACGGTTCCGTTACGAGGCCACCGTCGGCGCCGGCCTGCCGGTGATCACCACGCTGCGCGACCTGGTCGATACCGGTGATGAAGTGCTGGCCATCGACGGGATCTTCTCCGGCACGCTGGCCTGGCTGTTCAACAAATACGACGGTCAGGTGCCGTTCTCGGCGCTGGTGGCCGAGGCGCGTGGCATGGGCTACACCGAGCCGGACCCGCGTGATGACCTGTCCGGCGTGGACGTGGCGCGCAAGCTGGTGATCCTGGCGCGCGAGGCCGGGCGTGAGCTGAGCCTGGCGCAGGTGCAGGTGGAAAGCCTGGTGCCCGAGGCGCTGCGCCAGGCCAGCGTGGAGCAGTTCATGCAGGGCCTGGGCGTGGTCGATGCGCTGTTGGCGCAACGCCTGGACCAGGCCCGCGCGCGCGGTGCGGTACTGCGCTATGTGGCGCGGCTGTCGGCCGAGGGCGCGCAGGTCGGCCTGGTCGAGCTGCCGGCCAGCCATGCCTTCGCCACGCTGCGCCTGACCGACAACGTGGTGCAGTTCACCACCCGCCGTTACTGCGACAACCCGCTGGTGGTGCAGGGCCCGGGCGCCGGCCCGGAGGTCACCGCGGCGGGGGTGTTCGCCGACGTGCTGCGGGTGGCCGTGGGTGAAGGAGCGCGGCTGTGAGGGAGGCAACGCACACGGTGGCGCGCGCCTTCTCGCCGGCCTCGGTGGGCAATGCCGCGGTGGGTTTTGACATCCTCGGCCATGCCATTGCCGGGGTCGGCGATACGGTCAGCGTGCGGCGCATCGACGCCCCGGAGGTGCGCATCGCCGCGATCCGCGGCACCCCGTTCGCGCTGCCGCTGCATGCGCCGGACAACACCGCCGGCGCGGCGTTGATCGCGCTGCGCGAAGCGCTGGCGCTGCCGTTCGGGTTCGAGGTGGAGATCGACAAGGGTATCGCGCTGGGCTCGGGCATGGGCGGTTCGGCGGCCTCCTGCGTGGCCGCGCTGGTGGCTGCCAATGCACTGTTGGACACGCCGCTGCCGCGCGCGGCGCTATACCCGTTCGCGCTGTCCGGCGAGGCGGTAGCCAGCGGTGGGCGGCATGGCGACAACCTGGGCCCGATGCTGCTCGGCGGGCTGGTGTTGAGTACGGCCGAGCAGCTGGTGCCGATCCCGGTCCCCGATGCCTGGCACAGCCTGCTGGTGCATCCCGAGGCCGTACTGGAAACCCGGCACGCACGTGCCGCCTTGCAGGGCCATTACGCGCTGGGTGAATTCGTGCAGCAAAGCGCGCACCTGGCCCTGGTGCTGTGTGGGTGTTTCAACGCCGACGCAGCGCTGGTCCGCGCCGGCCTGCGCGACGTCCTGGTGGAGCCGCGTCGCGCCGGCCTGATCGGCGGTTTCCACGCCGCGCGCGATGCTGCCCTGGCCGCAGGTGCGATGGGCGCCAGCATCTCCGGTGCCGGGCCGAGCGTGTTTGCCTGGTTCGAGCAGCGCGAACAGGCCCTGGCCGCACAGGCGCTGGTGCAGCAGGCATTTGCCGCGGCCGGTTTCGACAGCCAGGGCTGGGTGTCGCCGTTGAACGCTCCCGGCGCGCAGTTGCTGTGAACGTTTGTTCCCTTTCTTATTCGCAGGATCTCCGATGAACTTCGTTTCCACCCGCCATGCTGCGCCGCCGGCCACCCTGAGCCAGGCCATCGCTGCGGGCCTGGCCCCCGATGGCGGCCTGTACGTGCCGGCGCAGCGCCCGCAATCGCGTGCGTGGACGGCGCAGGGATCGCTGGCCGCCGATGCCGCCGCGGTGCTCGCGCTGTATTTCGCTGGCGATGCATTGCAACCGCAGTTGGCGAGCCTGTGCGAACAGGCCTTCGACTTCCCCGCGCCGCTGCGCGCGCTGAGTACGCCCGGCGACCACGTGCTGGAGCTGTTCCACGGCCCCACCGCAGCGTTCAAGGATTTCGGCGCACGCTTCCTGGCGGCCAGCCTGGCCCACCTGCAGCGCGAGCGCGCCACTGAGTTGACCATCGTGGTGGCCACCTCCGGCGATACCGGCGCCGCCGTTGCCGCTGCGTTCCACCGCCAGCCGGGGATCCGCGTAGTGGTGCTGTATCCCGACGGCCGGGTGTCGCCGCGCCAGGCACACCAGCTGGGCTGCTTCGGCGACAACATCCAGGCCTTGCGCGTGGCCGGGTCGTTCGATGACTGCCAGGCGATGGTCAAGCAGGCCCTCGGCGACCGCGCGCTGCAGGCGCAGGTGCCGCTGAGCTCGGCCAACAGCATCAGCCTTGGGCGCTGGCTGCCGCAGATGAGCTATTACGCGCACGCGGCGCTGACCCATCATGCCGCCACCGGCGAGGTGCTCAACCTGGTGGTACCCACCGGCAACCTCGGCAATGCGATGGCCGCCGTGCTGGCGCGGGCGATGGGCCTGCCGCTGGGCCGGATTGCGCTGGCGACCAACGCCAACGACGTGCTGCCGCGCTTCTTCCATGGGGCCGCCTACCAGCCGGCGACCAGCGTGGCCACCCTGGCCAACGCCATGGACGTGGGCGCCCCAAGCAATTTCGAACGGCTGCGTTGGCTGTATGCCGACGACGATGCCGCACTGCGGGCGCAGTTCCGTGCCGAGGCGGTGGACGATGCAGCCATCGGCGCGCTGATCGCGCGGCGGTCGGCACAGGCCGGGGACGTGTTCTGCCCGCATACCGCCACGGCGGTGGCGCTGCTGGAGCAGCTGCGCGCCGAAGGCGTGCCGGGGCACTGGGCCGTGGCGGCTACCGCGCATCCGGCCAAGTTCGAGTCGGTGGTGGAGCCGTTGATCGGCCAAGCGGTCGCGGTGCCGGCCTCGCTGGCCGCGCTGCTGCAGCGCCCGGCGCATGCGCAGTCATGCCCGCCGGACTATGCCGCGCTGCGCGAGGTGCTGCTGCAGGGGTGAGGGCAGCGGGCGCTGCCCGGCGCGCTCATGCGTCGCCGGTGAGCGCCTGCAGGCCGGCCTCGTCGAGGATCTCCACCGTGTTCAGGTGGGGCAGGGCGATCAGGCCCTGCTGGCGCAGCTTGGTGAAGGTGCGGCTGACCGTTTCCATGGTCAGGCCGAGATGGTCGGCGATATCGCCGCGGCCCATCGGCAGGGTCACCCGCAGGCCGTCGGCACCCAGCCGTGCTTCGCGCGCGGCCAGCCGCAGCAGGAAATCGGCGAGTTTTTCGGCCGGTTGCAAACGCGCCAGCGACAACGCGGCATCCTGCGCATCATCCAGTGCCTGGCAGGCGCGCTGCAGCAGCTTGCGCTCCAGGTGCGGATAGCGCGAGCGCAGGTCCTTCATCTGCGGCAGCGCCACCCGGCAGACCCGGCTGTCGGCGATCGCCTCGATGTCGTAACGGTGGTTGTCGCTGCCGGTCAGGCCCAGGTAGTCGCCGGGCAGCACGAAGCCGCTGATCTGGCGCCGGCCATCGGCCAGGGTGCGCACCAGGCGCAGCGCGCCGGCGGTCAAGGTATAGACATGTTGGCGCGGCTCGCCGCTGCGGGCCAGGGTGGCGCCCAGCGGCAGCGGTTGGGAGACCGTCACCCGTTCCAGTGCCTGCACCTCGTCCGGGGACAGCGCCGAGCACACCGCCAGGTGGCGCACCGAGCAGTGCAGGCAGTCGCGCAGCGGCGAGCAGCCCGGGCTGGCGGGGTCTTCAACGGCGGAAAGGGCGGTACCGGAGTGGGGCCGGGTCATGTCGAACCAGGGAGCGGGGCCTGCTTATGATACTTCATGCGGCCGTTTGCCCGGACCGTGGTGCGCCGCTGCGGTCGCGCCGCCCGGCTGCGGCTAGAATATGCCGCTAGCTCATCCCCCCGATTCGCAGGAGTCCCGCAAGTGATCAAGCCCCGTACGCCGCCCGGCATCATGGAATTGCTGCCGCGCGAGCAGATCGCGTTCCAGCGCATGCTGGACGTCATCCGCCGCAATTACGAGCGGTTCGGGTTCCTGCCGGTGGAGACGCCGGTGTTCGAGCTGTCCGACGTGCTGTTGACCAAGTCCGGCGGCGAAACCGAGCGCCAGGTGTATTTCGTGCAGTCCACCGGCGCGTTGGCCAATGCCGCCGAAGCGGGCGACAAGGCGCTGCCCGAGCTGGCGCTGCGCTTCGACCTGACCGTGCCGCTGGCGCGCTACGTGGCCGAGCACGAACACGACCTGACCTTCCCGTTCCGTCGGTACCAGATGCAGCGCGTGTACCGCGGCGAGCGTGCCCAGCGCGGTCGTTTCCGCGAGTTCTACCAGTGCGACATCGATGTGATCGGCAAGGACAGCCTGAGCGTGCGTTACGACGCCGAAGTGCTGGCGGTGATCCACGCCGTGTTCGCCGAACTGAGCATTGGTGATTTCAGCATCCAGTTGAACAACCGCAAGCTGCTGCGCGGCTTCTTTGAAAGCCTGGGCGTGGCCGATGGCGAGCGCCAGCTGGCGGTGCTGCGCGAAGTGGACAAGCTGGACAAGCGCGGCCCGGACTACGTGCGCGAGACCCTGGTGGGCGAGGGCTTCGGCATTCCCGCCGAGCAGGTCGAGCGGATCCTGGCCTTCGTCGCGGTGCGCTCCAGCAGCCACGCCGACGCGTTGGCGCAGCTGGATGCGCTGCTGGCCGACCCGGCCGCCAGCGACACCCTCAAGGCGGGCGTGGCCGAGCTGCGCGACGTGCTGGAGCTGGTCAAGGCGCTGGGCGTGCCTGACCGCGCTTACTGCCTCAACTTCTCCATTGCCCGCGGCCTGGATTACTACACCGGCACCGTCTATGAGACCACGCTCACCGACCACCCGCAGATCGGCTCGATCTGCTCGGGCGGCCGCTATGAAGACCTGGCCAGCCACTACAGCAAGTCCAGGCTGCCGGGCGTGGGCATTTCCATCGGGCTCACCCGCCTGTTCTGGCAGCTGCGCGAGGCCGGCCTGATCGCCGGCATCGAGGACAGCAGCGTGCATGCGCTGGTGGCGCTGATGGACGATGCCAGCCTGCCGCAGTCGCTGGATATCGCCCGTCGCCTGCGCGTCGGCGGCATCAACGCTGAAGTGCAGATGGAGCCGAAGAAGATCGGCAAGCAGTTCCAGTACGCGGCCAAGGCCGGGATCCGCTTCGTGGTGCTGGCCGGTGAAGACGAGCTGGCGCGTGGCGTGGTGGCGGTCAAGGACCTGCTGCGCGAGCAGCAGTTCGAGGTTTCCCGCGAGGAGCTGGCCAGTACCCTGCAGGTGGAACTGGAGCAGGCCAAGGTCATGCCGTGAAGCGGCCCGCGGCAGGAGCGCTGATCGCGCTCCTGCTGGCCGCCTGCCACAGCGATCCGGCGGTGCGCACGCAGCGGCTCGGCCCCGGGCACTACCGCTTGACGGTGGATCGCTGCCACGTGATCGACCCGGAGCAGCTGCAGCGCGATCTGCGCGGGCTGGCCGAGCACGCCTGCCCGGAAGGGGCCGGTGCGCTCGAGGCCGTGCAGTCCATCCCGAGCCGCCAGGGCAGCCTGCTTGGCGAGTGCCTGCGGCAGGGCGCCCTGCGCGCCGAGGTGACCTGCCGGTAGGTCACCTCGGCCCCAGGCCGGCACGGCGTTCAAACGCCCCGTCACCCCGAAAAGCGCCCGCCCTGCGGGCGTTTTTCGTTTTCCACTCCCTGAACAGCGCTGGTCGGTGCCGCGACACGGTTTGACCGCGCGCGGTCCTTTGGGCTAATGTAATAGCACGCTATTACATTGATACGATGAAACTACGCCCCGCCCCCCGTGAGAAAGACGCCCAGGCCGACCTCGTCCGCCTGGCCGAGGCATTCGCCGCGTTGTCGCGCCCCGATCAGGTCACCGATTTCCTGCGTGACCTGTGCACCCCGGCCGAGCTGGAGGCGCTGTCCGACCGCTGGAAGGTGGTGCCGCTGCTGCAGCAGGGCGTGCCGTATCGCGAAATCCACGAGTTGACCGGTGTCAGCGTGACCACCACCGGCCGCGTGGCGCGATCGCTGGAGCATGGCCATCGCGGTTACGCCGCCGCCATCGCCGCCACCGCCGCGCCCACCACCCCCGAATCCGAGTAAGAGAGCCTCCCCCATGAGTGCAACCCAGAACGCCCCGGCCCGCGACCGGCTGCGGATCGCCATCCAGAAGAGCGGGCGGCTGGCCGAGCCGGCGCGCAGCCTGCTCACCGCCTGCGGGCTGAGCTGGCGGCAAAGCCGCGACAAGCTGTTCTGCTACGGCGAATCGCTGCCGGTGGACCTGCTGCTGGTGCGCGACGACGACATCCCCGGGCTGATCGCCGATGGGGTCTGCGATTTCGGCATCGTCGGCCGCAACGAGCTGGACGAACAGGGCGCTGCGCGCCGCCGGATCGGCCTGCCCGATGCCTACCAGGCGCTGCGTGGCCTGAACTTCGGCCAGTGCCGGTTGATGCTCGCCGTGCCCGAAGAGTGGCAGTGGACCGGCGTTGAACAACTGGCTGGCAAGCGCATCGCCACCAGCTACCCGGCGATCCTGGCCGACTGGCTGGCCGCCCGCGGTGTCGATGCGCAGGTGGTGGAGCTGTCCGGCTCGGTGGAAATCGCACCGCGCCTGGGCACCGCCGATCTGATCTGCGACCTGGTGTCCAGCGGCGCCACCCTGGCAGCCAACCAGCTCAAGCCGGTGGAGACCCTGCTGGAAAGCGAGGCGGTGCTGGCCGGTCCGGTGAAGACCCCGGACGACGCGCGCGCCGGCCTGATGGCGATGTTGCTGCGCCGCCTGGACGGCGTGGTCAAGGTCCAGGACAGCAAGCTGCTGATGTTCCGTGCCGCGCTGGACCGGGTCTCCGAGCTGAGCCGGCTGCTGCCCGATGCCGACCCGCTGGTGCAGCTGCCCGATGACGGCGGCCACCTGCGTTTGCAGACCATGTGCCACGGTGCATTGACCTGGCAGCGGTTGGAAGAACTGGAGCGCGCTGGCGCCCAGGGCCTGATGGTATTGAGCGTGGAGCGGTCGCTGGCATGAATCGTCTGTTGTGGTCCCGATTGGATGCCCGCGCCCAGGCGCAGGCCCTGCAACGCCCGGTCCAGGCCGTGGCGGCCCGTACCCGCGAGACCGTGGCCGCGCTGATCGCCGCCGTGCGCGATGACGGCGACGCGGCGCTGCGCGAAATCAGCCTGCGCCTGGACGGCGTGGCGCCGGCCTCGTTCGAGGTCGACGAGGCCGAGTTTGCGGCGGCCGAACAGGTGGTATCGGCCGAACTGCGCCAGGCGATGGTCGATGCCGCTGCGCGCATCGCGGTATTCCACCGCGCCGGCATGAGCCAGGGCTATGCGGTGGAGACCGCGCCGGGCGTGCAGTGCGAGCGCGTGGTGCGGCCGATCGGTCGCGTTGGCCTGTATGTGCCCGCCGGCAGCGCGCCGCTGCCCTCCACTGCGTTGATGCTGGGTGTGCCGGCGCAGTTGGCCGGGTGCCGCGAAGTCGTGCTGTGTACGCCGCCGCGCAGGGATGGCAGCGCCGATCCGGCGGTGCTGGTGGCCGCGCGCCTGACCGGCGTGCACCGCGTGTTCAAGCTCGGCGGCGCCCAGGCGATCGCGGCGATGGCCTATGGCACCGACAGCGTGCCGGCCTGCGACAAGCTGTTTGGACCGGGCAACAGTTTCGTCACCGAAGCCAAGCAGCAGGTGGCCCAGGACGGCGCGGCGGCCATCGACATGCCCGCCGGACCGTCGGAGGTGCTGGTGATCGCCGATGCCGGTGCCAACCCCGCGTTCGTCGCTGCCGACCTGCTGTCGCAGGCCGAACACGGGCCCGATTCGCAGGTGCTGCTGCTCACCGACGATGCGCAGATGCTCGAGCAGGTGGAGATCCAGGTGCAGGCGCAGCTGGCCCGGCTGTCACGCGCGGGCATCGCGACCCAGGCATTGCAGGGTTCGCGGCTGATCCTGGTCGATTCACTCGCGCAGGCTTTCCAGATCAGCAACCGCTACGCGCCCGAGCACCTGATCCTGGCGCTGCGCCAACCGCGCGCCTGGCTGGACCAGGTGGAGGCGGCCGGTTCGGTGTTCCTGGGCGACTACACGCCCGAAGCGCTGGGCGACTACTGCAGCGGTACCAACCACGTGCTGCCCACCGCCGGTGCCGCGCGCGCCTACAGCGGGGTGAGCGTGGCCAGCTTCCAGAACCTGATCAGCGTGCAGACGGCCACCGCCCAGGGCATTGCCGCGATCGGCGACTGCGCGCGCGTGCTGGCCCGGGCCGAGGGCCTGGATGCGCATGAAAATGCCGTGGCCCTGCGCATGGAGGATGCGGCATGAGCGCCCCGTCGGTGATGGCGCTGGTGCGCCCGGACCTGCAGGCTTTCGCCGGTTACTCATCGGCGCGCAGCAGTGCGCTGGTCGGCGATGTCTGGCTCAATGCCAACGAGTCGGCGTGGGCCAACCCGGCCGACAGCGAAGGTCGTGCCCGCCGCTACCCGGACCCGCAGCCGGCAGCGCTGCGTGCACGCCTGGCCCAGTTGTATGGGTGCGCGCCGGAGCAGTTGCTGATCGGTCGCGGCAGCGATGAGGCGATCGACCTGCTGGTGCGCGCGCTGTGCGAGCCCGGCCGTGACGCCGTGCTGGTGACCCCGCCGGTATTCGGCATGTATGCGGTGTGCGCGCGGCTGCAGAACGCCCCGCTGCTGGAGGTGCCGCTGCGCGACGACGGCGATGCGCTCAACGCCGATATCGACGCGGTCATCGCAACCGCGCTGGCCGGCAACGCCAGGCTGGTATTCCTGTGTTCGCCCTCGAACCCAGCCGGCAGTGCGGTCACGCTGGAACAGGTCGAACGGGTGGCAACGGCATTGCAGGGCAGGGCGCTGGTGGTGGTGGACGAGGCCTATGCCGAGTACGCCGCGCTGCCGTCGGCGGTCTCGTTGCTGGCCACGCACGACAACCTGGCCGTTCTGCGGACGCTGTCCAAGGCGCACGCACTGGCGGCCGCGCGGATTGGCAGCCTGATCGCCGCCCCGGCGCTGATCGCGCTGCTGCGCCGCTGCCAGGCCCCGTACCCGATTCCCGGCCCCTGCGCCGAGCTGGCCCTGGCCGGCCTGAGCGATAGCAACCTGCAGCTCACCGCATCGCGCGTGGAGCGCATCAAGGCCGAGCGCGGGCGGCTGCAGCAGGCGCTGGCCGTGTTGCCCGGCGTGCTGCGCGTGTATTCCTCGCAGGGCAACTACCTGCTGGTGCGGTTCGCCGATGCGCAGCAGGCATTCGATGCGCTGTTGGCAGCCGGGGTGGTGGTGCGCGACCAGCGTGCCGCGCCGCAGCTGGGCGACGCCCTGCGCATCACCATCGGCAGTACGCTGGAGAACGACCGTGTGCTCAGTGCCCTGGCGGCGCGGAGGGTGGCGGCATGACCCCGATCCTGTTCGTGGACCGCGACGGTACCCTCATCGAGGAGCCGGCCGACTTCCAGATCGACGCCTACGAAAAGATCCGCTTCGTGCGCGACGTGATCCCGGCCATGCTCAAGCTGCGTGATGCCGGCTACCAGTTCGTGATCGTCAGCAACCAGGACGGGCTGGGCAGCGAGGGCTACCCGCAGGCCAGCTTCGACGGCCCCAACGACCTGATGCTGCAGATCTTCGCCAGCCAGGGCATCGTGTTCCGTGACGTACTGATCGACGGCACCTGGCCGCACGACAACGCTCCCACCCGCAAGCCGGGTATCGGCATGATGCTGCCCTATCTGCAGGACCGCAGCATCGACTGGGCGCGCTCGGCGATGGTGGGTGACCGGCCCACCGACATCCAGTTCGCGCAGAACATGAACATCCGCGGTTTCCAGCTGCGCACCGAGCAGTTCGGCGGGGAGTGGGACTGGAACGGCATCGCCCACGAACTGGCCGATGCCCCGCGCCGCGCCACCGTGCAGCGCAATACCAGGGAAACCAGGATCCGGGTCGAGGTCGACCTGGATCGCAGCGCCGAACCGCAGACCCACACCGGGCTGCCGTTCTTCGACCACATGCTGGAGCAGATCGGCAAGCACGGCGGCTTCGCCCTGAGCGTGCAGGCCGAGGGCGACCTGCACATCGACGAGCACCACACCATCGAAGACACCGGCCTGGCCCTGGGCCAGGCGCTGCGCGAGGCGCTCGGCGACAAGCGCGGGATCGGCCGCTATGGCTTCACCCTGCCGATGGATGAAACCCTGGCCAGCGCCGCGCTGGACTTCAGCGGGCGCCCGTACTTCGTGTTCAGCGGTGAGTTCAAGCGCGAGCGGGTGGGCGACATGCCGACCGAGCTGGTGCCGCACTTCTTCCGCTCGCTGTGCGACGCGGCCGGGCTCAACCTGCACTTGACCGTGCACGGCGACAACGACCACCACAAGGTGGAGGCGTGCTTCAAGGCGCTGGCGCGGGCGCTGCGCCAGGCCCTGCCGCGGCAGGGCACGGCGTTGCCCAGTACCAAGGGGGCGCTGTGACCGAGGTTGCCCTGATCGATGCCGGCGGTGCCAACCTGGGCTCGGTGCGTTATGCGCTGGAGCGGCTGGGCGTGCAGGTGCGGCTGGTGCGTGACGCCAAGGGCCTGCGGGGCGTATCGCGGGTGATCCTGCCCGGCGTGGGCGCGGCGCCGCATGGCATGGCGCGCCTGCATGCGCAGGACCTGGTGCAGCCGCTGCGCGAGTTGCAGGTGCCGCTGTTGGGCATCTGCCTGGGCATGCAACTGCTGTTCGAGGGCTCCGAAGAAGGCCACGTCGAGTGCCTGGGCTTGATGCCCGGGGTGGTCCGCCACCTGCATCCGGCCACCGGCATCCGGGTGCCGCACATGGGCTGGAACCGGCTGTTGCCGCTGCGCGAATCGGACCTGCTGGACGGCGTGCCCGCACGTGCCAGTGCCTACTTCGTGCACAGCTACGCCGCCCCGCTCGGCGAGCACACCGTCGCTGCCTGCGATCACGGCGGGCTGTTTGCCGCGGTGGTGCAGCGCGGCCGCCACAGTGGCGCCCAGTTCCATCCCGAGCGGTCAGCCGCCACCGGCGCGCGGATCCTGCGCAACTTCATCGAGAACGAGCCCACATGAGTTTTACCGTCTATCCCGCCCTGGATATCCGCGAAGGCCGCGTCGTGCGCCTGCTGCAGGGCGACTATGCGCAGCAGACCACCTACGGCGATGATCCGCTGCCGCGCGCGCAGGCCTTCGCCGATGCCGGGGCGCGCTGGCTGCACCTGGTCGACCTGGATGCGGCGCGCGCCGGTGGCTATACGTTGGCGCCGCTGTTGTCCTCGATCGCGGCCCAGACCGGCCTGCAGGTTCAGACCGGCGGTGGCGTGCGCTCGCGCGACGACGTCGCGCGCATCCTCGCGGCGGGTGCCGCACGCGTGGTGGTCGGCTCGGTGTCGGTGCGTGCGCCGGACACGGTGATCGCCTGGCTGGACGAGTTCGGCCCGGAGCGGCTGACCATCGCGTTGGATGCCCGCCAGGCCGAGGACGGCCGCTGGCTGCTGCCCGTGCATGGCTGGACCGAGACCGCCGAGGACACGTTGGAGGCACTGGCAACGCGCTACGCGCAGGCCGGCATGCGTCACCTGCTGTGCACCGATATCGCGCGCGATGGCATGTTGTCCGGCCCCAACATCGGCCTGTACCGGCACCTGGCCGCGCTGCTGCCCGGCGTGGCGGTGCAGGCCTCCGGTGGCGTGCGCAGCGCCGCCGACGTGGCCGAGGCCAAGGCGGTGGGCTGTGGCGGGGCGATCCTGGGCAAGGCCCTGCTGGAAGGTCGCATGACCCTGGCCGAGGCGTTGACATGTTGAGCCGGCGGCTGATTCCCTGCCTGGACGTACGCGACGGCCGCGTGGTCAAGGGCGTGCGCTTCCGCGACCACGTGGACATGGGCGATATCGCCGAGCTGGCGTTGCGCTACCGCGACCAGGGCGCCGATGAGCTGGTGTTCTACGACATCGGTGCCAGCCCGGAAGGGCGGGCGGTGGACGTGGGCTGGATCGAGCGGATCGCGCGCCTGATCGACATTCCCTTCTGCGTGGCTGGTGGCATCGCCGACGTGGAAACGGCACGCCGGGTCCTGTATGCCGGCGCGGACAAGATCTCGATCAACTCCCCGGCGCTGGGCCGCCCGGCGCTGATCGAGGAACTGGCCGATGCCTTCGGCGTGCAGTGCGTGGTGGTCGGCGTGGATTCGGTACGCGAGGCCGATGGCGAGTGGCGGGTGCGCCGCTTCAGCGGCGACCCGGCCAAGACCCAGGCCGTGCCGATGCGCACGCTGGACTGGCTGGTGGAGGCGCAGCGCCGCGGTGCCGGTGAAATCGTCCTCAACTGCATGGACAGCGATGGCGTGCGCCGCGGCTACGATGTCGCCCAGCTGCGGCAGGCGCGTGCGCTGTGCCAGGTGCCGTTGATCGCCTCCGGCGGTGCCGGCGAAATGCAGCACTTCGCCGATGTGTTCGACCAGGCCGACGTCGATGGCGCACTGGCCGCCAGCGTTTTCCATAGCGGCGCCATCGCCATTCCCGCATTGAAGCAGTTCCTGCGCGAGCAGCAGATCGAGGTTCGAGATGTCTATTGAGGTATTGCCGTCGCCGCAGGCGCTGGACGGGTTGGACTGGAACAAGGGCGATGGCCTGCTGCCGGTGGTGGTGCAGGACGCCGATACGTTGGCGGTGCTGATGCTCGGCTATGCCAACGCCGAATCGCTGGAACTGACCTTGGCCACCGGCCATATGACCTTCTACAGCCGCAGCAGGCAGCGCCTGTGGACCAAGGGCGAATCGTCCGGCAACGTGCTGGCGGTGGTGGCGGTGCGCATCGACTGCGACAACGACACCCTGCTGGTGAGCGCCCGCCCGGCCGGCCCGACCTGCCACACCGGCAGCGAGAGCTGCTTCGACCGCGCGCCCGGCAACTTCCTGGGTCGGCTGGATGCACTGGTGCAGCAGCGCGAGCAGCAGCGCCCGGCGGGTAGCTACACCACGCGTCTGTTCGAGGACGGGATTCGCCGGATCGCACAGAAGGTGGGCGAGGAGGGCGTGGAAACCGCGCTGGCGGGGGTGGTGCAGGACGATGCCGCGCTGCTGGGCGAGTCGGCCGACCTGCTGTTCCACCTGATCGTGCTGCTGCGCGCGCGCGGCCTGTCGCTGGACGATGCGGTGCAGGTGCTGGCGGGCCGGCACGCGCGCTGAGCGCGATGACGCACGCCGTTTAACGTCGGTGAAACGCGGCACAAGCGATGATGTGCCGCTTTACAATCACCCACCCCCGAACGGACCGTCCCGATGACCCGCACTGCTGCCTGGCTGGCTTGCCTGCTGTTGACCTCTGCACCGGCCTGGGCCGCCGAGGTGACCGTGACCGGCAAGGTCTACCAGGAGCGCGACGGCAAGCCCGGCCGCGGCCCGACCGATCCGGGCATGGGCGGTGTGCAGGTCTCCAACGGCGAGGCCATCGTGCGCACCGCCGCCGATGGCAGCTACAGCCTGCCGGTGCGCGAGGGCCAGACGGTGTTTGTGATCAAACCCGACGAGTACCGCTTCCCGGCCGCGTCCAACGGCCTGCCGGCGTATTGGCGGCACTACGCACCGCAGGGTTCGCCGCGGCTGAAGTACGACGGCATCCACGCCACCGGCACCGCCACCCGCAACTGGGATTTCGCGCTGGAGCCGGACAAGGGCAGCGATGCGGCGCGCTCGGGCTTCGAGATGCTGGTGTTCACCGACTCGCAGACCGCCAGCCGGCAGGACATCGACTACTACCAGCGTGCCATCGTCGAGCCGATCATCGGCAAGCATCCGGCACGCCTGGGCACCACCCTGGGCGACATCGTCAACGACGACCTGGGCCTGTACCCGGCCATCAACAAGGCCACCGCGCTGTTGCAGGTGCCGTGGTTCCATGTTCCCGGCAACCACGACCTGGACGTTGACGCCGGCGATGATCGCCACTCGCTGGACAGCTGGCGCGCGGTGTATGGGCCCGATACGTATGCGGTGGAGGAGGGCGGGGCCAGCTTCGTGTTCCTGGACGACGTGGTCTACGATCCCGCCGCCACCCCGAAGTACGTCGGCGGCCTGCGCCCGGATCAGTTCACCTTCCTGGGCAACTACCTCAAGGGGCTGCCGCGCGACCGCCTGGTGGTGCTGGGCATGCACATCCCGCTGTTCGATGCCGCGCCCGGCCGCGAGACCTTCCGCCACGCCGACCGCGCGCGCCTGTTCGCGCTGCTCAAGGACTTCCCCAACGTGCTGGTGCTCAGCGGCCACAGCCACACCCAGCAGCACTATTACCACGGCGCCGCCGAGGGCTGGCAGGGCAGCAAGCCGCTGCACGAGTACAACGTGGGCGCGGCCTGCGGTGCATTCTGGTCCGGGGTGAAGGACAGCAATGGCATCCCCGATGCGACCATGAGTGATGGCACGCCCAACGGTTATGCGCTGCTGTCGGTCAAGCCCGGCGGCGATTACAGCCTGCGCTATTACGTGGCGCGCGCACCGGACGACTACCAGATCGCGCTGCATGCGCCCAAGGTGCTGCGCAAGGATGCCTATCCGGCCTGGGGCGTGTACGCCAATGTGTTCATGGGCCAGGTCGATACCCGGGTGGAGTTCCGCGTGGACACCGGCCCCTGGCAGCCCATGAAGCGCGTGGAGCAACCCGACCCGCGCCTGCTGCTGGAGAACGTCGCCGATGACCAGGCCGAGCGCCTGCGCGGGTTTGACCGCTCGCCCGAAGCCACGCCGTCGCCGCACCTGTGGCGCGGCGCGTTGCCCACCAACCTGGCCGCTGGCGCGCACAAGGTGGACGTTCGCGCGGTGCACGCCGACGGCCCCACGGCCACGGCCAGCACCAGTTACCGCCTGCAGGTGGCCAAGCCCTGATGCTGCATACGCCCCTGTATGGCACGGCCTGCTTTGCAAACCCGGGTCGATCGCCGAAAATCGCAGCGAGTGATTCAATTCCTGCCAAGGCCTGCGAGTGAGCGTTGCGGTACCGTTTCCGGAACACATTCCGGCCCCTTCCGGCGCGCCTGCCGCGGTGACCCCGGGCCTGGCATCGCGGGTTGCCCCGCTTGTCGTCGCCGACGTCGGCGGCACCTTCGCGCGCGTGGCGCTGGCCGAACTACAGCCCGGCCAGCCGCCGCGGTTGAGCGGGCTGCGCCGTTACCAATGCGCCGCCTACCCGAGCCTGGCGGCGATCCTGGCCGACTTCATCGGTGCCGCCGGACAGCCGCTGGATACGGCGGTGGTGGCCATCGCCGGGTTGCTGGAAGGCGATGACCTGGTCAATACCAACCTGCCGTGGCCGGTCTCGGTGCAGGCGACCCAGGCCGCGGCGGGGCTGCGTTCGCTGACCCTGATCAATGATTTCGAAGCAGTGGCCTACGCCATTCCGCACGTGCAGGCCGACACCCTGGTGGCGCTCAACGGCCACCCCGACGCCGCCGCCTCGCCGTGGCCGGCGCTGGTACTGGGACCGGGCACCGGTCTGGGCGCGGCGCTGCGCTTCCAGGGCGGCGAACAGCCGGTGCTGGCCAGCGAAGCCGGGCACGCCGCGCTGACCGCCGGCAACGCACTGGAGCTGGAGATCCTGGCGCGCATGCAGCAGCGCTGGGCCCACGTGGACCAGGAGCGGATCCTGTCCGGCAGCGGGCTGATGAACCTCTATCCCTGCCTGTGCGAGATGCGTGGACGCGCCCCGCGCTGGCGCTCCACCGAGGAGGTGATCGCCGCCGCCCACGCCGGCGAAGATGCGCTGGCGGTGGAAACGCTGGAGGTGTTCAGCGCCTGGCTCGGCAGCCTGGCCGGCGACCTGGCGGTCACCTTCGGCGCGCGCTCGGTGTACCTGGTCGGCGGGATTCCGCCGCGCATCGCCCACTTCCTGCATGCCGGCGGGTTCCAGGCGCGGTTCCTGGCCAAGGGCGTGATGGCCCGGGTGCTGGCCCAGGTGCCGGTGTGGCGGGTGGAACATGGCGAACTGGGCATGCTGGGTGCAGCGGTATGGCACGCGGCGCGCCACGAACGCGCCGTGGCATGACGCTTCCGCCCGGCAGCGGGCGGCTCGATGACCGATCTTGCAGGGAGTGGGTGGGATGACCGATCGCAGGCAGTTCCTCCAGGCCGGTGTCCTGGCCGCCGGCGCGCTGGCCTTGCCGCGCGCGGGTGCGCGGGCAGTGGGTGGCGCACGCGTGGTATCCACCTGGGATTTCGGCGTGGGAGCCAACCAGGCCGCGTGGCAGGTCCTGTCCGCCGGCGGCAGCGCGCTGGACGCGGTGGAAGCCGGGGCGCGCTGGGCCGAAAGCGAATTGTGCAATCCCACCGTGGGTCGCTGTGGCAATCCCGATCGCGACGGCGTGCTCAGCCTGGATGCCAGCATCATGGACGGCGATGGCCGCTGTGGTTCGGTGGCGGCGCTGACCGACATCCTGCATCCGGTTTCGGTGGCACGCAAAGTGATGGAGAACACCCCGCACGTGATGCTGGTCGGGCAGGGCGCGCAGCAGTTCGCGGTGGAACAGGGCTTCGAGCGCCAGAAGCTGCTCACGCCGGCGGCCGAAAAGGCGTGGCGCGAGTGGCTGAAGACCGCGCAGTACACGCCGGAGATCAATGTCGAGCGCCGCGGGCGTCCCGGCGACAGCAGCAACCATGACACCCTGGGCATGTTGGCCATCGACGCCAATGGCCGCCTGGCCGGCGCCTGCACCACCAGCGGCATGGCCTGGAAACTGCACGGCCGGGTCGGCGACAGCCCGATCATCGGCGCCGGCCTCTACGTGGACAACGAGGTAGGCGGGGCGACGGCGTCGGGGGTCGGCGAAGAGATGATGCGCAACGCCGCCTCGTTCCTGGTGGTGGAGCTGATGCGCCAGGGCCGTTCGCCCGCCGAGGCCTGCCGCGAGGCGATCGCCCGCCTGGTGCGCAAGCGCCCGGAGGCCAGCAAGACCCTGCAGGTGTGCTTCCTTGCGCTGGACAAGCATGGGCAGGTCGGCGCGTATGCGCTGCACCGCGGCTTCGTTTACGCGGTGTGCGACAGGGACCGCCAGGACGACCTGCGCGATTCGGCCTCGGTCTACAGCAGCGAGCAGACCTGAGCATGACGCGCCGGCTGCTGGAAATCGCCTCCAATTCGGTCGCCTCCGCGTTGGCCGCCCAGGCCGGTGGCGCCGACCGCATCGAACTGTTCGACAACCTCGCCGAAGGCGGCACTACGCCATCGCACGGCAGCATCGCCGTGGCCCGGGAGCGGCTGCACATTCCGTTGTTCGTGCTGATCCGCGCGCGGCCGGGTGATTTTCACTACGGCCCGCTGGAGGCGGAGATCATGCTGCGCGACATCGCCCAGTGCCGGCAGCTGGGCTGCGATGGGGTGGTGATCGGCGCGCTGGATACCGAGGGCAACGTGGACACGGCGCTGTGCCGTGAACTCATCGCCGCAGCCGGCCCGATGCGTGTCACCTTCCATCGCGCCTTCGATGCTGCCCGCGATCTGCCGCAGGCGCTGGAACAGGTGATCGAACTGGGCTGCCAGCGGGTATTGAGTTCCGGCGGCCACGCCACTGCCGAGGCCGGTGCCGAGGTGCTGGCCGGATTGGTCGCCCAAGCCGGCCCGCGCCTCGGCGTGATGGCCGGCGCCGGCCTCACCCCGGGCAATATTGCCGCCGTCGCAGCCCGCACCGGCTGCCTGGAGCTGCACGCGTCGGCCAAATCCGCGCAGCACTCGGGCATGCGCCATCGCAACCCGGCATTGGTGGGCCTGTCACCGGACTGGACCGGCACCTGCGTCGCCGACGTCGCCGACCTGCGCGCCGCCCTCGACGCGTAGCGCCACAAAAAACGGCAGCCACCTGTACCAGCGCGGCTGCCGTGGAGGACCGTCGCCCCGCCGGGAGGCGGGGGCGGGTGACGCTTAGAACTTCCAGTTCACGCCGAAGTACAGCTGGCGGCCGGTGTAGGTATTGGAGATCAGGCGTGCCTTGCTGTCGCTGCCGAGGTAGATGCGCTGTTCGGACTTGGTGGCATTGAGCACCGACGCGGTGAAGGTGAGCGCCTCGGTGAAGTTGTAGGCCACGTTGAGGTCCAGCTGATCGTACGGCTCGGAGTACTGGGTCAGGCCATTGACCAGTCCGCCCACCACTTCGCCACGGCGGTTGTAGGAGGCACGTGCCAGGAACTTTTCGTTCTCGTAGAACAGGGTCACATTGGCCTGGTTCTTGGCGCTGCCAACCAACGGCGAGGAACCGATGTTCTGGCCGTCCAGCACGATCGAGGCCAGGTTGGTGTCGTTGTAGGTGTAGTTGGCCTGCACGCCAACGCCCATGTCGAAGGTGTACTGCCCGTACAGCTCCACGCCCTGGGAGACGCCATCGCGGCCGTTGGCTTCGGTTTCATACTTCTGCACCGTCACCGTCTGCCCACCCACGGTCATCTGCTGGTCGCGCACCACCGGCACGGTGAAGTTGTCCACGTTCTTGCGGAACAGGGCCGCACCGGCCACCGCGCCGGGCTTGAAGTACCATTCCAGGCCGATGTCGAACTGGGTGGCCTCGAACGGTTCCAGGTTCTTGTTGCTGCCGTGCCCATACCAGCCGGGGGTATCGGTACCACCGGCCACGCGGCGGTCGTCGCTGTACTCCTCGCTCACATAGCTCAGGCTGCCCGGGGCGGCGATGCTGGTATAGCCGGGACGGGCGATGACCTTGGAGGCGGCACCGCGCAGCACCAGGTTGTCGGTGATGTCCCAGGCGATGTTGAAGCTCGGCAGGAAGTCGGTGTAGGTGCGCTCGAGCGAGGCGAACTCGTAGGTCTTCTCGCGCGCCAGGGTATCGGGCAGGCGCACGAAACCGCTCTGGCACACATAGCCGGTGTTGGAGGCGATCAGCGGTGCGGCAGCCGGGTCGTTGCAGCCCATCGGTGCACCGGCCGCGTTGTCCTGGAAGTAATCGTTGAACTTCTCCACCGAATCGCTGGACTCGGCGAACTGCCGGGTGCGCACCACGCGCACGCCGACGTTGCCGCGCACGCGCTCGGTGCGGAAGTTGGCCTGGAAGTAGCCCGAGTAGATCTTCTCGTTGACGTTGTAGACGAAGTCCTCTTCCTTGCGGCTGTAGGAACCGCCGTACTTCTGGTTGAGGAAGTCGATGTAGGCCGGGTAGTTGATGCCCGGGAACACGTTGGCGTTGAAGCCGCCGGCGATGTTGCTGATCGGGTTGGAGAGGAAGAACCCGGGTTGGGCCAGGCCCGCGGTGGCGTCGCAGCCGGCCTGGTAGCGGTTGCTGTCGTAGTCGGCCGGGTCCTTGCCCTGGCACACCCAGTAGGTGTTGCCGGTATTGCGGTGGACCTCGCCATCACGGTACTTGGCGCCGAACTGGATCGAATCCAGCCAGCCGCTTTCGAACATCTTGGTGACGTCGGCCTGGAAGTAGTTCTGCTTGACGCTGGTCTGCATCCACGACGAACCGGTCGAGCCGGTGTCGATCTCGGCGATGCCGGCCATCAACTGGTCCTGCAGGTTCGGCGAGAACGTGGCGGTGGGGGTGCCGGTCAGGTCCCAGGCGCTGTACGTGTTGCCCGACTGCCAGACACCGTCGACCTGGCGGCGCGGCTTGGCCGACATGCCGAAGTTCATCGACGGACCGCCTTCGGACCAGGTGCGGCCACCGGTGAAGGAGGCCTTCCACAGCGGGCTGATGTCCCAGTCCACGGTCAGGTCGGCAGTCTGCGACAGCGCCTTTTCCTTGCTGTAGGTGCCGGTCAGCTGCGGGGTGGGGATGGTGCAGTCGTCCGGGCCCCAGCCGCCCGGGGCCAGGCCGGCGGCCGCGGCCTGTTCTTCGCTGCAGTAATAGGTCTTGCCGGCCAGCTTCTCGTACTGGGCGCCGGTGACGATGCTGCCGCTGGGATCGAAGCTCAGGCCGTTGAGCAGGCGGCCGCCGTCCCAGTTGCCGTCGCCATTGTAGCGGGCCAGGTTCCACTCCGGGATCTTCAGCATGTTCTGGGTGTAGTCACCCTGCAGCTCGAAGCGGAAGTAGTTGGCGGTCAGGGTGAGGTTGTCCAGCGGCTTGAACTGGAAGGTGAACTGGCCGCCGGTGCGTTCGCGCTTTTCTTCCTTGACCGCGAAGTTCACCGAGGTCGGCATGAAGAATTCGCTGTAGTTGCGCCCACTCTGGTCATTGAAGCCGGATTGGCCCCACCAGTAGTGGATGCCATCCTGCGTCTGCACGTTGCCGTTGGCATCGCGGGCATCGGTGCCGTTGCCATACCACTGGTAGTCCTCGGTGCTGGCCTGCATCGTGCGACTGGTGCGGTTCTGCTTGGTCACGCCCACCAGCACGCCGAAGCGCTCGTCCTGGCTGTGCCAGGAATACAGCGCCGATGCCTGCGGGTCGACGTCGTGGCTGGTATCGGAGGAGGTGCCTTCCAGGTTGACGTAGCCGGAGTTGGATTCCATCTCCAGCGGGCGACGGGTATGCAGGATCACCGTGCCGCCGATGCCGCCTTCGTCGATGCGCGCTTCGGGCGATTTGAACAGCTCGGCGCTGGACAGCATGTTCGACGGCAGCAGGGTGTAGTTGAACGAACGGGTGGCCTCGTTGTTGGTTTCCGAGGTGGCCACGTAGTTGCCGTTCAACTGGGTCAGGGTCAGGTCCGGGGCGAGGCCGCGCACGCTGACGGTCTTGCCTTCGCCGCCGCTGCGCTCGATCACCACGCCGGGCACGCGCTGCAGCGCATCGGCCACGTTCTTGTCGGGGAACTTGCCCACGTCCTCGGCGGTGATCACTTCGACCACGGCATTGGCATCGCGCTTCTGCTGCAGGCTCTTTTCGATGGCGTAGCGGTAGCCGGTGACGGTGACGCTGTCGAGCGTGGTCGCTTCCGGCGAGGAGGCCGGACTGGCCTGTTGTGCGAAGGCGCTGGCCGGGACCAGCGCGGCGGCGAACAGCGCGGCGGTGATCGCTGCCGACAGCGTGTCGCGGTTGCGCATGCGGGACATCTTGTTCATTCCACTCTCTCCCTCTCCTGGATTGAAACGGTGGCGATACGTGATTGAATCGATCTAATTTTTCAGGCCACCAGGGGCGGCCAATTACCGTGCGTCCCGCATGCAGCGTCAGGTGGGTCCCCCACCCACCTTTCCGGCAATCGTGACCGTTTGAAGTTGGATCGATCTAAACGATTGGCGGGGAATTTTTAGCACGGCCCGCGCGGCGAAGCATGCTGCTACGCAATATGGCTCGCGTGGCTTGGGCGGGGGCGGCGGGGCGCGTCATCCTGAAAACGTTTTCTTGCGCGACGCCGCCAACTGCAATGATCGGACAGGGCATCGCCCGCACGCGGTGGACGCCCAGGCCAGGCGCGGAACTGACCCCGCCCAGCGCTTCGACAGGCGCACGGCCAGCGCAGGGCCAGCGCAGGGCCAGGGCCACGACGACGTTCCCCGGGCGTCCATGTTGCGCCGCAGAATGCATCCGCCGAAATCCCCGTGCTTTACTTGAATCGATCTAAATCCACCCCCGCGTGGATCTGGACACGCGCCAACGGGGGATGGCCAGCCAGCAATGGCGGGGCTTCCGCCGGTCCGCCGGCCTCGGTCGGCGCCGCCTCATCGTCCGCACCGACATCGACCCACAGGATCCCCGCATGCGCCGAATGCCGTCCGCCCTTGCCGCCACCTCCCTGCTCGCGCTGGCCTTCATGCCGGCCCTGCAGGCCGCCGCGCCGGTCGCGCTGGAACGCGAGGTCAACACCTTCATCGGCAGCAAGGATGACGGCAACACCTTCCCCGGTGCCTCGGCCCCGTTCGGCCTGATCCAGGTCAGCCCGATCGGCGAGCACTACGCCGGCTGGCGCTATGACGACCCCAGGATCCGCGGGTTCGGCCATTCGTTCCTGTCCGGCGCCGGGTGCTGGGAGCAGGGTGGCCAGGTATCGGTGCTGCCGGTCACCGGCAGCATCGGCAAGGGCGGCGACTTCAACACCGACGATGCCAAGAGCTTCGACCACAAGCGCTACGCGTCCCCGTACACCCACGATGGCGAGATCGGCCAGGCCGGCTACTACAAGGTGCGCCTGACCGGCTACGGCGGCATCGATGCCGAGGCCACCGCGCGCACCCGTGCCGCCGCCGAGCGCTACACCTTCCCGGTCGACGCCGGCACCGGCCATGTGCTGGTCAACGTGGGCCAGGCCAACGAGCGCCATTCGGTGATCGGCAGTGTGATCGACGTGGTGGGCGATCGCGTGGTCGAAGGCAAGCTGGTGACCAAGAGCTTCTGCGGCGGCCACCAGTACACCACCTGGTTCCGCCTCGAGTTCGACCGCCCGTTCAAGGCGTTCGGCACCTGGGGCGAAGAAGGCGGCCTGGCCGGCGCGCGGCAGCGCATGGAGGGCGAACAGAAGCCCAGCGGCGCCTGGTTGAGTTTCGATACCGGCAAGAACCGCGCGGTTACCGCGATCAGCGCCATCTCGCACGTGGACGCAGAAGGCGCGCGCAACAACCTGCGCAGCGAGGGCATGCAGGGCGGCAAGCTGCTCGGCTTCGAGCAGATGCGCAGCCAGTCGCAGCAGCAGTGGCGCCGCGAGCTGGCCACGACGCGCGTGCAGGGCGGCACCCGTGACGACCGCACCGTGTTCTATTCGGCGCTGTACCACGCGCTGCTGCAGCCGTTGACCGGCAGTGATGCCGATGGCCGCTACCGTGGCTACGACGATGCGATCCATCGCGCCGACGGCTGGACCTATTACGAGTACTTCTCGCTGTGGGACACCTACCGTGCGCAGAACCAGTGGCTGGCGCTGACCCGGCCGCAGGTGGCGCGCGACATCGGCCGCAGCCTGCTGGCGATCAACCAGCAGGGCGGCTGGCTGCCGCGCTGGGGCTATGCCAATTTCGAAACCAACATCATGACCGGCGACCCGGTTACCCCCTTCCTGGTCGACCTGTGGCGCTTCGGCGCGCTGGCCGGGCGCGAGGACGAGGCCTACACCGCGTTGCGCCGCAACGCCTTCGAGCAGCCACCGCTCAACTCGCGCCATGCCGGTCGCTCCGGCAACCCCGGTTACGTGGACAACGGCTACGTTGCCTACGACCGCGCCTTCCCTTCCAAGGGCATGGACGTGGACCCGCACCACGGTGGTTCGGCCACGCTTGAATACGCCCTGGCCGACTGCGCGCTGGCGCAGATGGCCGATGGCCTGGGCCATGCCGACGACGCAGGCACGCTGCGCGCCCGCGGCGGCAACTGGCACAAGGTGTGGGACCCGCAGGTGCGCGACGAGGAAACCGGCATGAGCGGGTTCCCGCGACCGCGCATGGACGATGGCAAGTGGTACGTGCCCTCCGATGGCCACTACAGCCCGCGTTCGCACCATGGCTTCCATGAAGGCACGGCCTGGCAGTACCAGTGGCTGGCCCAGCAGGACATGCCCGGGCTGGTGCAGGCCATGCACGGCCGCGAACAGGCCGGCAAGCGCCTGGATGCCTTCTTTGCCTACGACGCGCTGGTGCAGGCGCCGCTGACCGCCGCGCGCAAGGAGTGGGTGGTTGGCCCGTACAGCTACTACAACCAGTACCGCTACAACCCCAACAACGAGCCGGACCTGCACGCGCCCTGGATGTACACGCTGATCGGCCAGCCGTGGAAGACCGCCACCGTGGTACGCGCCGCGCAGCAGCTGTTCACCAACGCACCCAACGGGGTGACCGGCAATGACGACCTCGGCACGATGTCGGCGTGGTACCTGTTCAGCGCGATCGGCCTGTATCCGGCGGTGCCGGGCAGCGGCCAGTTCCTGCTGCACACCCCGCGCTTTGCCAAGGTCGAGGTCGACCTGGGCACCGGCCGCACCCTGACCCTGGCCGCCGACGGTGCCGACGGGCGCCGCCTGCAGTACGTGCAGGACGTGCGCGTGGATGGCCAGCAGCACGCCCCGGTGTGGCTGGACTGGACCCGCCTGCAGCAGGGCGGGCGGATCGAGTTCGCGCTGGGCGAGCAGGCCCCCACCACCGGCTGGGGCACCCGTGCCGAGGCGTTGCCGCGCTCGTTCTGCGCCACCCCGGGCGCGGTGCTGGAATGACCCGGTGCCGGTACCGCCGGCGGCAGCCGACCGTCGGCACGGGCGCGGTCCGCTTGCCGATGCGATCGTTTAGGCTTGCGGCATGACAAGGACCGGGCAGACGGCATGAAAGACAAGGCTACCTCCGCAGGCAAGGGATCGCGCGCGGTCACCGTGACCGACATCGCCGAGGCCATCGGCGTGTCGCGGGCGACCGTGTCGCTGGTGCTGCGCGGCAGTCCGCTGGTCAATGTCGACACCCGTGCCCGGGTCGAGGCCGAACTGCGCCGCCAGCGTTATGTGTACAACCGGGGCGCGGCCAACCTGCGCCGGCGCACCTCCTCCAGCGTGGCGCTGGTGATCAACGACCTGTCCAATCCGTTCTTCGCCGAATTCGCCTCCGGCGTAGACGAGGCCCTGGGCGCCAAGGGCTTTGTGACCCTGCTCGGCAGCACCGGCGAGTCGCCGCAGCGGCAGCAGGCGGTGTTGAGCACCCTGATGGAACACACCCCGGCCGGGCTGATTCTGTCGCCGGCCGAAGGCAGCGACGCCGCCGAGCTGCGCCAGGTGCTGGGGTTCAACGCCAACGTGCTGCTGTTCAACCGCGAACCGCCGGGGGCCGATTGGGACTTCCTCACCCTGGACAACCAGCAGGGCGCCTACCTGGCCACCCGCCACCTGATCGAACGCGGCCATGAGCGCATCGCGTTCTTCGGTGGCCACGCCGACTCCAGCTCCTGCCACCAGCGTCGCCTCGGCTACGCGCAGGCGCTGGCCGAAGCGGGCAGGGAGGTACACCCGGACTGGCTGATCGAGTCGGCGCCGAACCGGCTCGAGGCGGCTGCGCGCACCGAAGAACTGTTCGCGCGCGATCCGCTACCCACCGCTGCGGTCTGCTACAACGACAGCGTCGCGCTGGGTCTGATGCTGGGCCTGGCCTCGCGCGGGGTACGTCCGGGGCAGGATTTTGCGGTCACCGGGTTCGATGACATTTCCGAGGCAGCGGTGGCACTGCCGCCGCTGACCACGCTCACGGTCAATCCGCGCGAGCGCGGCCGGCAGGCGGCCGAACTGCTGCTGCAACGGCTCGACCATCCTGAAGCGGCGCCGCAACGTACCGTGGCGCCGGTCCAACTGCGCATCCGCGCCAGCAGCGGCCCGGTGGCCGCGTGATGGCGCTCCCTTCCACCTGCTCGCGCAATGAGGCGCGTACCTGAATGCCCATCTCCCCAACGCCCCGACTGCCGTCCTCATCCGCCTCCGCGCCCGTGGTCAACACGCGCATGGCCCTGGCCGTGGCGACCACGATCTTCTTCATGTGGGGCTTTTTGACCTGCCTCAACGACATCCTGATCCCACACCTGAAGGCGGTGTTCGAGCTGAACTACGCCAAGGCGATGCTGGTGCAGTTCACCTTCTTCGGTACCTACTTCCTGATGTCGCTGCCGGCCGGTCGGCTGGTGGCGCACCTGGGTTACAAGAAGGGCATCGTGGCCGGCCTGGCGATCGCCGCGGTGGGCGCGCTGGGCTTCTGGCCGGCCGCCGAGCTGCGCGTGTATGAGGCCTTCCTCGGCGCGCTGTTCGTGCTGGCCACCGGCATCACCGTGCTGCAGGTGGCGGCCAATCCGTATGTCGCACTGCTGGGCCCGGAGCAGACCGCCTCGAGCCGGCTGACCCTGGCCCAGGCCCTCAACTCGCTGGGCACGGCGATCGCGCCGATCTTTGGCGGGCTGCTGATCCTGGGCAACACGGTCAAGAGCGCCGACGAACTGGCCGCGCTGCCGGCGGCCGAGCAGATCGCCTACCGCGTGCAGGAAGCGCAGTCGGTGCAGGGCCCCTACGTGGGCCTGGCGATCGCACTGGCACTGCTGGCCATCTTCGTCTACCTGTTCCGCCTGCCGGCGTTGACCGAAACCACTGAACAGGCCGACAGCGGCACGCATACCCTGCTCGACGCGCTGCGCCACAAGCACGTGCTGTTCGGCGTGCTGGCGATCTTCTTCTACGTGGGCGCCGAGGTGTCCATCGGCAGCTTCCTGGTCAACTACCTGTCGATGCCGGCGATCGGCGGCTTCACCGAACAGCAGGCCACCCACTACGTGTCGGCGTACTGGACGCTGGCGATGATCGGCCGTTTCGCCGGCTCGGCGATCATGACCCGGTTCTCCCCGCGCGTGCTGCTCACCCTGTTTGCCGCGGTCAACGTGGCGCTGCTTGCGCTGACCATGCTCGGCAGCGGCCAGGTGTCGCTGTACTCGGTGGTGGCGGTGGGCCTGTTCAATTCGATCATGTTCCCGACCATCTTCGCGCTGAGCATCGAACGCCTGGGTCCGCTGACCAACAAGGCGTCCAGCCTGCTGATCATGGCCATCGTCGGCGGCGCGGTGGTGCCGTACCTGCAGGGCGTGCTGGCCGACCACATCGGGCTGCAGCCGTCCTTCATCCTGCCGCTGGTCTGCTACGGCTACATCATTTTCTACGGGCTGTCGGGTTCGCGCCCCAGCGCCGCATTCCGCCAGGGAGCCTGAGGCCCGAATGAGCAAGATTGTCTGTTTCGGCGAGATTTTGATCGATCTACTCGCCCAGCCACCGGCTACCGCCGATACCCCGCGCGCATTCCTGCAGTACGCCGGCGGTGCGCCGGCCAATGTCGCGGTAGCCGCGGCGCGGCTGGGTGCCGATACCCATTTCGCCGGCATGCTCGGCCAGGACATGTTCGGCGACTTCCTCGCCGACAGCCTGGCCCAGGCCGGGGTGGCCACCGACTGCATCGTGCGCACCGACGCGGCCAAGACCGCACTGGCGTTCGTGGCACTGGACGCGCATGGCGAACGCAGCTTCAGCTTTTACCGGCCGCCCGCGGCGGACCTGCTGTTCCGCAGCGCACACTTCCATGCCAACTGCTTTGACGGTACGCGCAGCTTCCACGTGTGCTCCAACAGCCTGACCGAAGCGGAGATCGCCGAGGCCACGCTTGACGGCATGCGCCGGGCGCGCGCCGCCGGTGCCCTGGTGAGCCTGGACCTCAACCTGCGCCCCGCGCTGTGGCCAGCCGACGTGGATCCGCTGCCACGGCTGTGGCAGGCGCTGTCGCTGGCCGAGCTGGTCAAACTCTCGCGCGAGGAACTGGACTACCTGGCCGTGGCCCAGCCAGGCGGTGCCGGGGCGGTGATCGCCCGCCTGCTGGCCGCCCAGGCGCAGGCGGTGGTGATCACCGATGGCGCCGCCCCGATCCGCTGGCATACCCGCCACGCGCAGGGCGTGCTCACCGGCTTCCGCGTGCAGACGGTGGACTCCACCGCTGCCGGCGATGCCTTCGTCGGCGGCCTGCTGTTCGGGATCGGCGAGCGCGGCGGTGACGGCAGCGCCTTCGCCACCTTCTGCCAGGATCCGGCCGCGCTCACCGGCGCAATCCGGTTCGGCGCGGCGGTCGGTGCGCTCGCCGTCACCCGCAAGGGCGCGTTCGCCGCCATGCCCAGCCTCGAAGAAGTCCAACAGCTGCTGCAGCAACAACAGGAAGACGCCGCATGACCACGCCGGTTCCGCCGACCCCCGATTTCCGCTCGCCTGCGTTCCTGCGCGCCCACATCGCCCAGACCATGGCGTTTTACCAGCCGCACGAGATCGACCCCCGGGGCGGCTTCTTCCACTATTACCGGGACGATGGCAGCGTCTACGACACCCGCCATCGCCACCTGGTGAGCAGTACCCGGTTCGTGTTCAACCACGCTATGGCCTATCGGGAGTTCGGCAAGCCCGACGACCTGGCCGCGGTGCAGCACGGCGTGCGCTACCTGCGCGAGGTGCATCGCAACCCGGCCACCGGCGGCTACGCCTGGACCCTGCGCGACGGCGTGGTCGAAGATGCCACCAACCACTGCTATGGCGTGGCCTTCGTGCTGCTGGCCTACAGCTGCGCGCTCAAGGCCGGGATCGGTGAGGCGCGCGCGTGGATGGACGAGACCTGGCAGCTGCTGGAACAGCGTTTCTGGGACCCGGCGCCGGGCCTGTACAAGGACGAGGCCGACGCCGACTGGAATTTCAGCGATTACCGTGGCCAGAACGCCAACATGCATATGTGCGAGGCGATGCTGGCCGCGTTCGAGGCCAGTGGCGAACAGCGCTATCTGGAACGGGCGCTGTTGCTGGCCGACCACATGACCCGCCGCCAGGCGGCCCAGGGCGACGGGCTGGTGTGGGAACACTACGACCGGCAATGGCGGATCGACTGGGACTACAACCGCGACAACCCCAAGCACCTGTTCCGCCCGTGGGGTTTCCAGCCGGGGCATCAGACCGAGTGGGCCAAGCTGCTGCTGATCCTGGACCGCCATGTTCAGGCCGACTGGCTCGTGCCGACCGCGCGGCATCTGTTCGACGTGGCGGTGGAGCGCAGCTGGGACGCCGAGCGCGGCGGCCTGTATTACGGCTTCGCCCCGGATGGCAGCGTCTGCGATGACGACAAGTACTTCTGGGTACAGGCCGAATCGCTGGCCACCGCCGCCCTGCTGGCCAAGCGCACCGGCGACCCGGTCTACTGGGACTGGTACGACGCGCTGTGGGGCTACGCCTGGCAGCACATGATCGACCATCGCTACGGCGCCTGGTACCGCATCCTCGACGCGGACAACCGCACCTACAGCGACGAGAAGAGCCCGGCGGGCAAGACCGATTACCACACCATGGGCGCCTGCTACGAAGTGCTCAACGTCGTGCGTTGAATCCGGTAGAGCCGACCGTTGGTCGGCTGCGCCAGATCCCCGGTAGAGCCGACCGTTGGTCGGCTACCCCAAGAACCCGGTAGAGCCGACCGTTGGTCGGCTGCTCCCGCAGCCAGGCAGGTCCTCATGCGCGCGCACCGCCGTCTCCATGTCGTTGCACCGGCCTGCTGGCTGTTGCTGGTCCTGCTGGCAGCGTGGACGCTGCCCGTGGCCGCCGCCCCGTTGGCGGCGGAGTGGTCATTCCGTCTGTTGCCCGGTGACGCGCGCGGTGCCGCGCACCCCGGCCTGCAGCAATGGCGCCCGGCGCAGGTGCCCGGCGCGGTGCACACCGACCTGCTGGCGCACGGGCTGATCCCCGATCCCTACGTGGGCGCGCCGGAGGCGGGCCTGCAATGGATTGGACTGGCCAGCTGGGAGTACCGCGCGCGCTTCGACGTGGACGCGGCCACGCTGGCCCGTGCGCACGCCGAGCTGGCGTTTGAAGGGCTGGACACCTTTGCCACGGTGAGTTTGAACGGCCAGCCGCTGCTACAGGCCAACAACAGCCATCGCACCTGGCGGGCGCGGGTGGACGGCCGGCTGCGTGCCACCGGCAATGAGCTGCGCATCGTGCTGCGTTCGCCGATCACCACGTTGTTGCCCGGCGTGCAGGCGATGCCGCACAAGATCGCCGGCAACTATCCCTCGCCGTATGGCGACGAGCCGGCCGATGCGATGGTCGGCAACTTCGTGCGCAAGCCCGGCTACCACTTCGGCTGGGACTGGGGCCCGCGTTACGTGACGGCCGGCATCTGGCGCCCGGTCAGCCTGGAAAGCTGGAACGCGCAGCGGCTCACCGGCGTGGCCGTGCAGACCCGCGCGCTGGACGCCACGCATGCCGACCTGGCGATCACGGTGCAGGTGGACAGCGCCGCGCGCGGCGCGGCCACGGTGCGCGTGGAGGTGCTGGATCCCGACGGTGTGGCGGTGGCCCGCATCGACCGCGATGCCCCGCTGCAGGCCGGCGACAACGCCGTTACCGTGCCGGTCACGCTGGAACAGCCGCGCCGATGGTGGCCGGCGGGGCAGGGCGAGCAGGCACGCTACACAGTGCGCGCCACGCTGGCCGCTGACAGCGCCGACAGCACGCGCATCAAGCAGCGCATCGGACTACGCACGGTGGAGCTGCGCCGCGAGGTGGACCGCCAGGGCGGGCAGGGCTTCGCGTTCGTGATCAACGGCGTGCCGATCTTCGCCAAGGGCGCCAACGTGATTCCGTTCGACATGTTTCCCGCGCGCGTGGACGCCGCGCGCATCCGGCGCGAGCTCACCGCCGCACGCGATGCCAACATGAACATGCTGCGTAACTGGGGCGGTGGCTACTACGAGGAGGATGTGTTCTTCGATATCGCCGACGAGCTGGGCCTGCTGGTCTGGCAGGACTTCATGTTCGGCGGTGGCATGCAGCCCGGCTACGATCCGGCATTTCGCGCCAACGTGGTCGCCGAGGCGCGCGACAACGTGCGCCGGCTGCGCCACCACCCCAGCGTGGTGCTGTGGTGTGGCAACAACGAAGAAGAAACGGCGTGGAAGGACTGGGGCCATGGCCGCGACCTGACCGCCGCCGATCCGGCGTTCGCGGCGAAGGTGTGGCAGGGCTACGTGGACCTGTTCGGCAACGACCTGCGCCAGGTGGTGGCCGAGGAGGGGCTGGGCGTGCCGTACTGGTCCAGCTCGCCGGGCAACGACCTGGACGAGAAGGCCAACGACTCCACTCGTGGCGACAAGCATTACTGGCAGGTGTGGGGCAACCCGGCGCTGCCGGTGACCGCCTACCTGCGCGAGACCCCGCGCTTCATGTCCGAATACGGGCTGCAGGCCTGGCCGGTGCTGCGTACGCTGGAGGGAATCATTCCCGCCGCCGAGCAGCAGGTGGACAGCGCCATCGTGCGCGCGCACCAGAAGTTCATGGCCGGGCAGGGCAACCAGCGCCTGCTCAAGTACATCGAGGAGGAATACGGCACGCCCCGCGATTTCCCCGCCTTCGTCTACCTCAGCCAGGTGATGCAGGCCGATGGGATCCAGCTGGCGGCGCTGCACCACCGCGCGTCGCGGCCGTACACGATGGGTTCGCTGTACTGGCAGCTCAATGATGTGTGGCCGGGCGCGTCCTGGTCGAGCATCGATCATGCCGGGCGCTGGAAGGCGCTGCATTTCCACGCCCGTCGTTTCTTCGCCGACCAGGCCGTGGCAGCGCTGCGCGACGCCGGCGTGACCCGTGTCAGCCTGCTCAACGACCGCCAGCAGGGCCTGCGGGCGACCTGGCGGCTGCGGGTGATGGACATCGACGGCACAATTCGCCACACCCGGCGAGACACGGTGGACGTACCGCCGCTGGCCGCGCTGGAGGTGGGGCGGTTCGACGACGCGGCGCTGCTGAAGGGCGCCGACCCGACCCGCACGGTGGCCGTGGTGGAGCTGCTGGAAGGCACGCGGGTGCTGTCGCGGCAGGCGGTGTACTTCGTGGCGGCCAAGGATCTCGCGCTGGCACCGGTGAAGATCGACAGCGACCTGCGCGCCGATGACGAAGGATACGTACTGCAGTTGCGCGCGCCGCAGTGGGTCCGCGCGTTGTGGATCGCGTTCGAAGGGCACGATGTCACGCTGGATGACAACGCCCTGGACCTGCTACCGGGGGAAAGCGTAACCCTCCACCTGCGCAGCGCTGCCGACCTCGCCACCCTGCGCCGCACCCTGCGCCTCACCTCGCTGACCGACACCCGATAGCCCAAGCCCGCACACGCAGCGCCACGCCATGCGTGGCTGGGCCGGGCGAAGCGCATCCACGCATGGCGTGGATCTACGAGAAGAGCATCCACGCATGGCGTGGATCTACGGGGGGGCAGGATCACCGTAGAGCCACGCCACGCGTGGCTGGGCCGCGCGAAGCGCATCCACGCATGGCGTGGATCTACGAGGATGCCGGGCGACCGTAGAGCCACGCCATGCGTGGCTGGGCCGCGCGAAGAGCATCCACGCATGGCGTGGATCTACGAGGGTGCTGGACGGGCGTAGAGCCACGCCATGCGTGGCTGGGCCGCCGCGATTACAACGTGATCTGCTGGAAATTCTCGACGCGGTCGTGGCCGTGGGTGGCTTCGCCGCTGCGCGGCAGGGGGTAGTCGTCCAGGCGGTCGAGCAGGCGCGTCTGCAGGCCGGCGTCGCGCGCGGCGTCCAGTTCTTCCACCACGTCGGAGAGGAACACGATCTGGCTGGCCGGCACACCGATGGCCTGCACGATGTGGCGGTAGCTGTCGGCGTCGCGCTTGCCGCCCACTTCGGTATCGAACCACCCCGATACCAGTCCGGTCAGGTCACCGGCCTCGCTGAAGCCGAAGAACTGCTTCTGCGCCGGCACCGAGCCGGAGGAGTACACGTACAGCGGCTTGCCCTCGGCATGCCAGCCCTTCAGCACGGCCGCCACGTCCGGGTAGAAGTGCGCCTTGTAATCGCCGTTGCGGTAGCCGCTTTCCCAGATCATGCCCTGCAGCGCCTTGAGCGCGGTGTGCTTGCGGTCCTGGTCGATCCAGCCCTGCAGGGTTTCCACGATCAGGCTGTCCTGGCACGCGCCGCCCACCTCCACGGCGACCGCGTCCAGCCAGCGGCGCACCTCCGGCTGTTGGCCGTGCGCGGCCACGAACGCCGGCAGCGCCTTGCGCGCATACGGGAACAGCACGTTCTTGACGAACGAAATGCTGCTGGTGGTGCCTTCGATGTCGGTAAGGATGACGGTGGGATGCGGCATGGATCAGTCGGCCTGGTGCTGTGCGGGGTGGTAACGCGGGAACTGCTGGGCGATGTCGCTGCCGGTGAAATGACCCACCCAGCCGTCGGCTTCGGTGAAGAAGCGGATCGCCACGAAGCTGGGCTCTTCGCCCATGTCGAACCAGTGGGTGATGCCGTCGGGCACGGCGATCAGGTCGTCCTTGACGCACTCGATCTCGTAGACCTTGCCGTCCAGGTGCAGGGTGAACAGGCCGGAGCCGGCCACGAAAAAGCGCACTTCGTCTTCCTTGTGGAAGTGTTCGTCGAGGAACTTCTTGCGCAGCTCGGCACGGTTGGGGTTGTCCGGGGCAATCGAGGCCACGTCCACGCTCTTGAAGCCATGCTCGGCCACCAGCCGGTCGATGTCGGCCCTGTAGGCGGCAAACACCTCCTCCTGGCTCGCGCCGGGCGCGACCTCCTGGGCGGCCTGCCAGCGCTCGAAGGTGACGCCGATCTGCTTGAGTTCGGCAGCGATCGCCGCGCCATCGCGGCTGTCGAACAGCGGGGCGTCCGGGGCGGTGTCGTCAAAAATGCGGAGTCGGCTCATGGCGGCGGCAGCGAGGCGGAGGAAGGGGGGAAGGAAAGGGTACCAGCGCAGCCCAGGGGAAGGGGCCGCAGGCTGATGGTGAAGGGCGGAATACAGATTCCCTTCAGGAATCTGCATGGACCCGTGGCAACCGCGCGCCCGGTAGTGCCGGCCGCTGGCCGGCTCCCATGGACGTTGGACGATCCGGAGGAGCCGGCCAACGGCCGGCACTACCGGCTCCGGAGGGGGCGTTGAGCCGCCAGCGTTACCGTCGTGTCCGGAGATTGCGTGAAGCCGGGCGGCGGTGCCGTTCAGCCGCGCAGCTTGCGCAGTTCCAGCTCGCAGTGGAACAGGAACTCGAAGGCTTCCAGGTGGCGGCGCGCCTCGGCCATGTCGCGGCCCCAGGCGTACAGGCCGTGGCCGTCGATCAGATAGCCCCACAGGCACTGCTGGTCGAGCAGGGCATCGACCTGGGCCGAGAGCACGTCCATGTCCTGGGTGTTGGCGAACACCGGCACGTCGATGGCCATCTCGTGGGTGCTGTTGCCGTGGAAGGCCTTGAGCAGCTCGTAGCCTTCCAGGCGGATGTGCCCCTGCGGCGCGTACAGGCGCGAGGCGACGGTCTGCACCGGCGAGTGGGTGTGCAGCACGCAGCCGATCTCCGGGAAACGGCGATACAGCTGGGTGTGCAGCAGGGTCTCGGCGGATGGACGCAGCGGACGGCCGACGGCCTTGCCGTCGAAATCCACCACCATGATGTCGTCCTCGACCAGCCGGCCCTTGTCCTTGCCGGACACGGTGATCGCCGCGTGGTGCTCGTCCAGGCGGTGGGAGAAGTTGCTGCTGGTCGCCGGGGTCCAGCCGGCCTGGGCCAGCTCACGCACGTTGTCGATCAGCACCTGGGCCAGGTCGCTCAGGCGGGCGGTGTCGTAGGGGAAGGTGTTCATGGCTGGCATTTTAACGGTGTG
>RCUH01000261.1_pt1 | contig 64004 bp, 59 predicted proteins | sample 2166191 | NCBI WGS metagenome assembly RCUH01 (sample SAMN09932848, study PRJNA488358) | compost metagenome | feature: garden; material: soil; isolation source: compost soil in an enriched community after 214 h of incubation | place: Germany: Experimental Botanical Garden Goettingen | collected... | reverse complement strand
CTGCATCGCATGAGATCATGTTATTATTCGATCTGAACTTCCCGAAAAAAGTATCTCGTTCACCACGTTATTTCTAATCTAAAAGCGACTTAAAAAATGAAGAATATATATATTACCCTTAGTTTTATGCTTGCCACTATGGCCATGAGCGGACAAACCAAGGAAACCGAAGCGGCCGATAAGCTATATACCAAATTTGAATATATGGATGCAGCAAAAGCCTACCAAAAGCTAACGCCAAGCCCTTATGTTTACAAACAAATAGCCGATAGTTATTACAATATTTTCAATTCCAAAGAAGCAGTAACCTGGTATGCAAAAGCAACCGAGACTGCTCAGGATGCAGAAACTTACTACCGTTATGCCCAGATGCTAAAAGCAGAAGGCAGATATGAAGATGCTAACAAGCAAATGCAAAAATTTGCATCAATGGCACCAAAAGATCAAAGGGCTGTTTTGTTTAACCAAGACCCAAACTATTTACCAAAGCTAAAAAGCCAGACAAAACTATTTGATGAAAAACTTCTGGATATCAACGATGATAAGTATGGATCATTCGGGCCGGTATTAACTGACGATAATACGTTTTACTTTTCGAGCTCTAGAAATACTGCACGACGTAACTATGGTGTAAACGAAGAGCCTTTCCTTGACATTTACACAGCTACTTACAATGCAAACGGAACTTTTAGCGAGCCAACACCTCTATCAGACCTTAATACAAAATGGCATGATGGTCCTGTAGCAATAAGTGCAGACGGTAATACTATGTACTTTAACAGTGAAAGTTTTAATGAGCGTAAGCAGTTTGAAAAAGATAAAGAGAACAATCTTAAAATTGATCAGATCTATCTGTATAAAGCAACAAAGGAGAATGGTAAATGGGGTAACGAACAATTGCTTCCATTTAACGACAAACGTTGGTCTACTATGAATCCATCATTAAGTAAAGATGGAAAAACACTTTATTTCTCATCGGACAGAGAAGGTACCCTTGGAGGTCATGACATCTGGAAGGTAGAGGTAAAAGGTAACAACAGCTATGGCGAACCAGTAAACCTTGGGTCGAAAGTAAATACAGAAGCAAAAGAAAGTTTCCCATTCATTACAGATGATAACAAACTGTACTTTTCATCAGACAGGCCAGGTCTTGGAGGATTGGATGTATTTGTGATCGATCTAAAAGGAGGAGAAGTTAAAAATGTAGGTGCTCCTGTAAATACACAAAAAGATGATTTTGCATTTTCATTTAACACTACAAAAAACATCGGATTCTTTTCGAGTAACCGTACAGGAGTGGATAAGCTATACAGCGCAACTCCGGTATGTGGTGTAGAAGCTATTGTAATTGTAAAAGACAAGAGAACAGGTAAGATTTTATCTAATGCAAAAGTTGCTATTCTTGACGATAGAAACAACGTGATCGAAACCCGTACAACGGCAGCAGATGGAAAAGTAGCCTACAATGTAGATTGTAACAAAGGTTATACGATCCAGGCATCGATGCAGGGTTATGAGAACAACAGTTTCCCTGTAGCTAAAACCAATGGAGGTATTGTAAACATAGCGGCAGACCTTAACCCAATTGATGAGATCATCAAAGAGGTAGAGGTAGTGTTAAACAACATTTACTTTGAGTTTAACAAGAGCAACATCACAAAAGATGGAGCATTTGAACTTGATAAGTTGGTAGAAGCTATGAAAGCTAACCCAGGTATGGTTGTAATGGCAAAATCGCATACAGATAACAGAGGATCAGATAAATACAACATGAATTTATCGAATCAAAGGGCAAAATCTACGGTGCAGTATATCATCTCTAAAGGTATTGCTAAAGAGAGAATATCTGGACAAGGATATGGCGAAAGCGAGCCTAAAGTAAACTGTGGTGAGAACTGTACAGAAGAGCAGCATGCACAAAACAGAAGAAGTGAATTCCTTATTGTGAAGAAATAAATTTTCTAAACAATTCTGTTTCATATAAAATCCCGCCATTGGCGGGATTTTCTTGTTTTAACGCGATTTTATTCATTAAGCAGGCAGTAGTGTGGATTTCCCGCAACAACGGCTTAAAAAGGCTTGAATGATGTTTTAAGGGCGGTTTAAGTTGCGTTTGGGGATTAGTAAACTTTAATATTATCTAAAAAATAACCTGTCCCGGATGATCCGTTATTTACTTTTGCCTTAAATGCAATATGTACAGTACCGGAATAAGCAGAAAGATCGACTTCTTCGGAGTATATAAATTTGTACCAATCGTTGTATATTGTAGGTAATGTAGCTTTAAGAGGCATCCACATTGCATTGGCTACATTGCTTCCGTCATAGTTAGTAGCAATAAATACTTCAAGACTGCTGCCTTCCTGCGCTAAATGGTGCTGTGCCGATTGAAAGCTCAATGTTCGTTTGGCGTTGCCTAAATTTATAGTCGGAGTAATAAGCCAGGTTGTGCAAGGATTTACATCTGTTGCATCGGCTTTAAATTCGGCATAACCATTCCGGTCAAACATTTCTTCTTTCCACAATATAGTGCCTGTTTCGGCAAAGTTGGTAAAACCATCAATATTCAATATAGTGCCATCCTGTGCTTCCCCAAAATCTTCCAGAAATACTAATGGCTTATAAGGAGGAAGCTGAGTATCGTCATCCTTAACACAAGAAATTATAGATGCAAGTAGTGTAAACAATAGGGCTGCTTTTATTATACCTTTTCTCATTTTAATTGAAATTGATATACAGGTTCATAAAATAAGTGCGTCCGTAACCATAATAGTATTTAGGCCCGAAAGAGGGTGTGCCATCTGCCATATCATTATTTAATTCCTGATAATTGGTGTTGCGCGATTGCTCAAACCCACCTGTTTTGTAGGTTTTGTTTAGCAGGTTGTTGATGCTTGCAAAAAAGCCTAAATACGTTTTTCGCCCAACTTTCCACGATTTTCCACCTACAAGGTTAAAGAGGTAAAAAGCATCAAACTTTTCCTGTTTTAATAAGGTTCGGGCTTGTTTTTCATCAATGTTTTCAAACACATTTCCTGGACTATCGGGATTTTCGAAAAAGTTTTTGGTACGTAACAACGCCGAGACATCAATATAGTTTCCGGCAAGGTAATTTGCATTGGCACCTATCCACCAATAGTTTGGGTCACGGTACTCTAATCCTAATGATAGTGCCTGTTGAGGCATACCTGGCAATCTGTAGTTTTTTAAGTAGGCCTTCCCAAAATCTACCGTTGTTAAGGGAGAGCCTATTACGGTTGTGCCATCGTCATTATTATTAATAACCGCCAGAGCATCATTGTTAAGTGTTACGTTTGAGTTGTTGGTGTAAGTATATTGACCCAAAGCAACCGAGCCCATTATTTTAAGGGTTCTGGTAATAGGATATTCCATTCCCAGTTCTATACCCATCATCTTTTTATTGATTCCTGTTACATTTTCGGCAACATAAGCATCGGCATCTTCACCTTCAAAAATGCCTTCACCATAAAATGATGATGTTTCGGCAGCATTCTGTATTGTCGAATAGAACGTTGTTATACGCGCTTTAAATTTCGACATCCGAAGGACATAGCTTAGGTCGATACCGGAAAGCGTTTCGTTTGTAATGCCCTCCATAACTGTGTTGTTAAGCCGAGCATTTGCAAAAGTATTATATAGCGATGGCGCCTTACTCATTCGAAGGGCATTGAACAGGAACAAATGCCTGCCGCTTAGTTTATAGGTTAAGCCGCCCTTGAAGCCAAAATTTTCAAACGATGTTTTTTGACTTTTTCCGAAAGAATTTGTAGGGTATAACCCGTTACGGTATAACCCTTCTCTTTGATAGCCTGAACGCGAAAAAGACTGTGCCAGATAAAAATCTACTTTGCTGTATGTAAATTTAAACTGCGTAAAAGCATCGAGAACATCGGCAGATAAATTGTAATTATAACCAAAAATATCGCCTTTACCTACCTTTCTGTTGGGGTTATTAAGATCGGCCTGGGCAAAGCTGCCGGTATAAAAATGATCGATGTCATTAAAATACTGTCCACCCAATAGGTCGAGCATATTTTGATAATTATGAGATTTAAGTTTTTTATAAGCTGCTCCGGCATTTAGCGTAATAACAGAAGACAGACGGGTATATAAAATGGAGTTTGCAGTAAAAGTCTTGTCGTCGGTTCGGTCTTCGTATAAAATATAAGCGCTGCGCCCGTCGGGAGTAAGGCTGTTTGCGGTGTACATTGCATCCCAGTTTAATTGTCTTTGAGTTAAAAAAGGAGCATTGGCAGCCTCTGCCGGATCGTCGAAATAATTTGGGGTTTTAGTATAGTAAGTAGGGTCGGGGTTAGGTGCATACTGATAATCCAATCGGCTATTGCCAATTTTACCGAATTGATAAGCAACATTGGTGTTGAGGCTTGTTTTGCTATTGATCTTCCAGTAATGACTAAGAATCATAACAGGCTCTTCCACATCTTTTTCGCGGGAATTTCTTTTTTCACCATTATGCCATCCCCAATAAGCATTGTATTTTACTCCGGCAATATTGGTTACTTCTTTAGTGTTTGGCGAATTTCGTCCGCGAGTGCCTTGAGCATAAATGCCTGTAAAGTTCAAACTATGTTTGCTGTTGAAACGCTTTTCGATACTAAGGAATAATGAATTTCCGCCATAATTAGTGCCATCAAAATACCCCTCATTTGCTCCCCTGCGTGAAGCCGAAACAGCATAGGCAAACCCATTACTGTTTAACCCGGATGCATAGGTAGCCATAGCTCGATAGTTATAAGTAGTGTTAGCGCCGGCAAAAGAAAGCCTTGTGCCTTGCTTAAAAACAGACGCTCTTGTTGTAATGGCTTGCGTACCGAGCAGGTTGCCAAAAGTATAATCACTGGGAGCAGAACCCATTGTAAACTCCTGGTTGCGGGTGGCATCGTTAAGTCCGCTCCAATTGGCCCATTGTGGCCTGCCATCATACAAACGGTTCATTGTTATGCCGTTTATCAGGGTAGTGCCATATTCACTACTTAGTCCCCGAATTTTAAACCGAGCCTGTCCCCAGTTAAAAGCAGCTGCCTGCTGAAAAACATCGCGTGAAGCCTGCAACAGCCCTGCGGTATTTTCGGAACCATTGTTGCCATCGCTAAGGTCATTATCGGTTAAGGTAATAAGTCCTAACTGCTGTTCGGCGGTAATATCTTCTTCCAGAATAATAATACCAAGATCTAACGGCCTGCCTGAAATTACTTTAAGGCTAAACGTTTGTGAAATGTAGTTAGGGTAAGTGATAATAAGTATTTGTTCTCCTTCAGCAATGCCATCGAGCACAAAAAAACCATCGGTACTTGTAAGTGCCGTTTTTGAAGTGCTTTGTAGCGTTGCTGTAACAGCAGGCATAGGTTCCTGCGATTTTGAATCGATAACCTTGCCTAATACAGATGCAGTTTGGGCTTGCGATCCCAATGTTAGCAGTAATAAAAAAGTAGAGAGTAGCAGTTTTACCATTAATACTATCCTGTAAGTTTCATCGTGTTAAGAATTTCAAATGTAAATTAATTAAATATAATATTTACTTTAGTAGTAAAATATCCCCATAAAATGCTAAAAAAGCTGTTTCTTTTTTCTCTTATAATCTATGTACTTCCGGCTATTGCACAGGGAAAGCAGTTTAAGGTTCATACGATAGCATTTTATAATGTCGAAAATTTATTTGATACCATAAATGATTCCGGCAAGAGCGATGACGATTATCTGCCGAAAGGCAAAGAGAGTTGGACAGGGGAAAAGTATAAAACCAAACTGGCTAATATTGCCAGAGTACTTTCTGAAATTGGGACTGATGAAAATAATGATGCGCCTGCTATTATTGGACTTAGCGAAATTGAGAACCGCCGCGTGCTGGAAGACCTCGTAAAACAACCTTCGTTAATAACAAAAGAATATGGAATACTACATTTCGATTCGCCCGATAGTCGCGGTATCGATGTGGCATTACTGTACCGTAAAAAACATTTTAAGCCAACAAGCTACGTCAACAAACCACTTATTATAAAAGACAGTCTTTCGACAGATAAAAAAGAAGTCGGAAAAAAGAAAAAACAACCACCTAGGCTTTTAACCCGAGATCAGCTTTTGGTAACAGGACTATTAGATGGTGAAGAAATGCATTTTATTGTAAACCACTGGCCATCGCGTTATGGCGGCGAAAAGAAAAGCAGCCCTAACCGGGAAGCTGCAGCAGTCCTCAATAGGAAAATTATCGATTCGCTGTACCGTATTAATCCTAATGCAAAGGTGGTTACCATGGGCGATTTTAATGATGGACCCTACAACAACAGCATAAAAAAAGTATTGGGAGCCAAAGGTCTAAAGGAGGATGTAAAACCTGGAGGATTGTACAACCCTATGGAAGATATTGCACGTAAAGGAAACGGATCTGTAGCCTATCGGGATGCCTGGGATTTATTTGACCAGATGATAATAACAGAACCTTTTTTGAGTAAGGACTATACGTCGTTCCGGTTTTGGAAAGCCAAAGTTTTTAATAAAGACTATTTAACCCAACCCAGCGGGCAATACAAAGGGTATCCATTGCGTAATGCACATGGTGAGGCAGGTTATAGCGATCATTTTCCGGTGTATTTGTATTTAATAAAGCAGATGTAAAGTTTGTAGATTCACAGGGAAATAGGTTCGAGGAGATCTTTCCCTCCTTTAGAGTGCTGCCCAAAGGGCGGGGTGGTAAAACATATTTTGCATTTTTTGTTTCAGGACAAAAGAAAAACAACTTACCTTTATTCTAAATTCAAAAAACCCACTGCATGGCACTCATGAAACCCTTTAACCTTAACAAATGGATAGACGATAACCGCCATCTTTTAAAGCCGCCGGTTGGTAATAAAAACATTTATCCGTTGGCAGACGATTATATTGTTATGGTTGTGGCGGGGCCTAATGCCCGTAAAGATTATCATTATAACGAAACCGAAGAACTGTTTTATCAGTTAGAAGGCTGTATAAAGATAATTGTTCAGGACGAAGGCGAACGTAAGGAAATGGAAATGCACGCCGGGGATATGTACCTGCATCCGGGTAATGTACCACATTCTCCTGTACGAAGTGAAGGGTCTATAGGTTTAGTGGTAGAACGAGTACGAGCCGGCCGTGGTTTTACGGATGGACTACTGTGGTTTTGCGATAACTGCAACCACAAATTGTACGAAGTGTTTTTTGAACTGCACAATATAGAAACCGACTTTTTACCTCACTATCAGCATTTTTATAATTCGGAAGAATTACGCACCTGCGACAAATGCGGTACCGTAATGGAAACAGATCCACGTTACGTAGCTAAGTAAATAGTATATCATAATGTCATAATTTGTTGCAGAGAACCGCTTTGCAAACAATTAGCCCTATCTTTGCACCAAAATAATTTAACCCACACATGGACGGATATCCCCCCATACAAATAATTGAATAACACATAGAGAATAATCGCATTCTCTATGCTAATAGAGTATGCATTATGATCACTTTCTACAAAAACAACAATGGTTTAGTCGAAACCAACAACGCAGCAGGCACAACATGGATAAGCGCAGTGTGCCCAATCCCACAGGAGCAAAAGTATTTGCTTGACGATTTAAAAATTCCAATTGCTTTTTATAACGATATTGAAGATATTGATGAGCGCCCCCGAATTGAAATAGAAAACGGATGGTTTCTTATCGTATTGCGAATTCCCTTTGAAAGCGGAGACGAAAGACTTCCGTATAATACCACTCCACTAGGTATTATTTTTAAAGATGATGTTTTTGTATCGGTTTGCTTTACAGAAAATCATCTTATTCCGGATTTTATTACTTATACACAGCGTAAAAGTCAGGATATAGAAAACCATTTCGACCTGGTACTTAAATTACTCCTGTCATCCAGCATATGGTTTCAAAAGTACCTAAAGAGGATTAACCATCGTATAAAAGTTGCCGAGAATAACCTTGAAAAATCCATCCGAAATGAGGATCTTCAGGAGCTGCTGCAAATAGAAAAATGCCTGGTGTTTTTTATTACCTCGCTAAAGGGCAACGACATGGTTTTTTACAGGATAAAGAATTTAAAGAACCATAAAGAAACCTACGATCCGGAACTTGTTGAAGATGTAGACATCGAACTAAGACAGGCGCAGGACACTACCAATATTTACAGTAATATATTAACCGGCACGATGGATGCTTATGCATCGGTTATTTCGAACAACCTCAACATTATAATGAAAAGGCTTACGTCTATCTCCATCATACTGATGATACCTACATTGGTAGCCAGCCTTTACGGAATGAATGTGCCCAATTCGTTACAGGAGAATCCGTATGGTTTTGCCATTATAGTTTTAGTATCATTGCTACTATCCATTATTGGTGTAATATTATTCAGGAAAAAGAATTTGTTTTAAGGCTTTAAGATGATGGTGTTACGAATAATCATTATCAAATTCTTATTTTTTAAATGCATAGTGGTTCTTAAATTGCCAATATGTCAAAAATCCATATATTTGTAAAATATAACAATTCATAACAAAAAAGTTAAATGGCAACACTTACCGACCAATTTGGTATTCAGGAAGCCTTATCGCAATTAGGCATAAAGGAAATTAACGATGGTACATCAACCGGTAGCAAGAGTTATGCTAACGGACATATTATAGAATCGTACTCGCCGGTAGACGGTACATTGATAGCAAAAGTAAAAGCATCTACTGCAGATGATTACCAAGCTGCAATGGCAAAAGCCGAAGAAGCTTTTAAAACATGGAGACTGGTTCCAGCACCTAAAAGAGGTGAGATCGTTCGCCAGATGGGTGATGAGCTACGTAAATATAAAGATGCTTTAGGTAAACTTGTTTCTTACGAAATGGGTAAAAGTCTTCAGGAGGGACTTGGTGAAGTTCAGGAAATGATCGACATCTGTGATTTTGCAGTAGGTTTATCACGCCAGCTTTACGGACTTACAATGCACAGCGAAAGACCAATGCACCGTATGTACGAGCAATGGCATCCGTTTGGTACTGTAGGTATTATATCTGCATTTAACTTCCCGGTTGCGGTATGGAGCTGGAACTCTATGCTTGCTTGGGTTTGTGGCGATGTTTGTATCTGGAAGCCAAGCTCTAAAACACCATTGTGTGGTATAGCTTGCCAAAATATAATAAGAACTGTATTAGAAAGAAACGACGTTCCGGAAGGAGTTAGCTGCCTTGTAGTGGGTAATGAATCGGGCGATTTAATAAATAACGACAAGCGTATTCCGTTAGTATCTTTTACAGGTTCTACAAGAATAGGCCGTCACGTATCTAAAACCGTAGCAGAGCGTTTTGGTAATACTATCCTTGAATTAGGAGGTAACAATGCTATTATTGTTTCTGAACATGCTGATATCTCTATGGTATTGGTAGGTGCGGTATTTGGAGCAGTAGGTACTGCCGGACAGCGTTGTACAAGTACAAGAAGACTTATTATCCACGAAAGTGTGTATGCTAAAACAGTTGAAGTACTTAAAAATGCTTACGGTCAGTTAAAAATTGGTAACCCGTTAGATAGTAATAACCACGTAGGTCCGCTTATCGATAAAGGTTCTGTAAAAGATTACCTTAACGCTATTGAGAAAGCGAAACAGGAAGGCGGAAAAATTATTGTTGAAGGCGGTGTTATGGAAGGTGCTGGCTATGAAAGTGGTTGCTACGTAAAACCATGTATCATTGAAGCAGAAAATCATTTTGATATAGTACAGGAAGAAACTTTTGCACCTATACTTTACATTATGAAATACAACACAATTGAAGAAGCTATCGCGCTTCAAAATGGTGTTCCACAAGGACTTTCTTCATCTATATTCACCAACAACATGAGAGAAATGGAATTATTCCTTTCTCAGGCAGGATCAGACTGTGGTATTGCTAATGTGAACATTGGTACATCCGGTGCAGAAATTGGTGGTGCTTTTGGTGGTGAAAAAGAAACAGGTGGCGGACGTGAAAGCGGATCTGATGCTTGGAAAGCTTACATGAGAAGACAGACCAACACTATAAACTACGGCACACAATTGCCATTGGCACAAGGAATCAAATTTGATTTGTAATCTATCAGGATTATAAAGTGTTTATACGTAAAAGGCCGTCTGAAAAGACGGCCTTTTTTATTGATACGAATAAATAAATTTGAGTGACTTCCCCTCCTATGGAGGGGTGGCTGAAAGCCGGGGTGGATATAATATGTGCGAGAATCTATATCAATTACTTAATCTCTTTAATTGCGCTACTTTCAATCCAGCCCACTGTATCGTCTGCCAGTTCTATTTTTTTCCAGTTATCTACTTCTTCCGTTACAAAGACCTTTGTGCCTTCGTGTAATATAAAAGCATCTTCGGCATTTTGCGCAGGCTCGCTCTTAACCGATACTACTTCGGCAAATACTATAGCAGGGCGTTCTTCTGTTGTTACTGATTTTACAAATACAGCCGAAATAATACTTATTATAATGGCAAGTATAGCCACAAACATTCCTATAAAAAAAACACGCTTAATAAGTGTAGTTCCTGCAAGGTAATACCCCAAAAAGAACAAAAGGAATAACCCCGAAAAGGTTACCGCTATCCATGCCCACGTATCATAATGGTAGTTCCCCGTTAGGTTATAAAGCATTTTAGAGAAACCTACTTTTGGCACTTCTTTAATATCATCAATTGCCATTTTTTTTGCAAATCCCAGATTTATAATAACATCTTTATCATTAGGATTTAGCAATAATGCCTTTTCATAATTATAAATAGATGGTGCAATACGGTTTAGCTTATAGTAGGCATTCCCAAGGTTAAAATACACCTCAGCCGACTCCTTTTTATCTTTAAGGATGCTTTCATACGCTTGCGCCGCTTCTTCATATTTGGCTTTGCGGTACAGTTCGTTACCTTTCTCAAAAGCGCCTTGTGCAAAGGCTGTCTGAGCAAAAAATAATAGGGATAATATGTATAGTAACTTTTTCATTTGCTGTCTCAATACTATTTTACATTTGCTTTTCCAATGCTGTTATTATTGTTACGGCATTATCATAATCCTGCTGCATTGCCACTCCGGATGATGGGGCGTAACGTGCAAACTCACAACTGTCCATTAGCTTAAGGAAATTGCTTACCGTTTGCGTATCGGCTTTACGGGAAAGCAATAGTTCCTGTATATTTTCCTTACTCATTTCAGACGTTTCAATACTCAGCTTGGCTTTAAGGAAATTGTGCAGGGCTTTTTCAAGCGCCACATAAAATGGCTCTTTGCTTCCCAATTGTTTTTTAGCTTCAGACAGGTATTTTTTAGCCAGCTTATTGTTATTTCTGGTTTTACTGCCAACAACGTCACTATCGTAAGCTTCTTTTTTCTTTTTGGCCAATACAATAACCGGTATAAGCAGGAACGGAACAAAAAGTAATGCATAGAATAAGCCCGATCCAAAGAAATCATCTCTTTCCATTTCTTTAAGCGAGGTTTCCAATGCTATAAAGCGGAAAGGCTCTACAGACTCTACTTTTTTCTTTCCTGTATTTGTATTATTAGATGCACTTTCCTGGTTGCCCGGTACATTAAGCACATCTATCATTATTTCATTGTGCGTAATTGTTTTATAAGTACCCGAGGCCAGATCGAACCATGAGAATGATAAAGGCTTTATAGGGTATTTCCCTTTATTTTGCGGCACTATTGTATAACTATCGGATATCATACCCTGCATTCCTGTTAACGGCGTAGTAACGCTCTCTTTATGCTCCGGGTCATACATTTCCAATGCAGCAGGAACCTGAGGCTTTGGCAGCGTAAATAATTTTAAGTTTCCTTTACCCGATACAGCAATATCCAACTGCAGCGATTCTCCATTGCTTATTGTTGTTTTAGATGGTTTTACGGTAAAGTCAAAACTACCTACAGCACCTGTAAAGTCTGCCGGTTTACCTTTTTCAGGTAAGGGTCTTACATTGATAAATTTCTTACCAGCCGACACTACCTTGTTGGTACGTACTGTTGCCTGTCTTCCAAAGAAATCCCTTCTTCCGTCCGGTACTTCCATATCAACATCAAGCGTAAGCGGTTCTATTTCCAGCTTACCATCTTTTTGAGGATACAATACCGTTTTACGCAAAACTACCATACGATAGCTTTGCCCCTGGTATTTTTCCTCTTCTAAAACCAGATTTTTAATATCTATATTCTGACTCCAAAAGTCGTTGTATCTTGGGCTATTAACTTCCTTCCAGCCGCTTACCGCTGTATTATGGCTTACATAAAATTTGTAAACTACTGTTACAGGTTCATTTACATATGGGTTGGTTTTGCTAACCTCCGCAACAAGGTGTACCCCTTGTGCCGTGTTTTCCTGAACCTGCTGTGCCTGATTATTAGCATACGGATTAGTAGGATCTGCGCCTTGTACAGCATTGCCCACCGTAATTTTAATAGGAGCTGTTTTATATACCTTATCGCCAATCTCTATGCTTGCCGATCCTATGGTAAATGTGCCTTTTGCGGTAGGAATAAGCAGGTATTTATAGCTTTTGCTAAAACTACGCTTACCATTTATCCAGGAGTTACTTATCATTTGCTGAGGTCCCTGTGCCCTAAAGTTAGAGAACTGCGGTGGTGTAAAATTATCACCATCTTCATTCATGGTAAATTCCACAATAAGGCGCTCATTTACGCCCAACGAAGTTTTGCTGGGTATGGCCTTAAATTCTACCTGTGCATAAATTCCCTGCACACAAAGCAATAATAGTAAGATGTATTTTTTCATCGTTTTTTAAATCCTTAACCTGAAATATATTGCGTTTTCAAATTATACTCTTCCTGAGGCTTTTATCCTTTTTTTAATTTTTATTTGAGATTCTTCAACTTCGCTGCGCTACGCTCAGAATGACAGAACGTTTGTCCAGTCTGCCCTGATAAGAGATTCTTCGACTTCGCTGTGCTACGCTCAGAATGACAAAATACTCAATAAATGCCGTATATCGTATACACACCCCTAACCCCTCTCAAGAGGGGAACACTCTAACCCGCTTACTCATCAATTGAGCATGAGTGAAGCTATTCCCCTCTTGAGAGGGGTTAGGGGTGTGTTTAAAAGCATTGTCAAATATAAGTAGTCTATACTGATAAAATGTTACCAGTCTTTCTCCTGTTTTTTAGATTGAACCTTCACTTTTTTAGCCTGTATCTTATCCTGTATTTTCTTCTCTTCATTATTCATGGCATCAAGCAGGTTTTCCATACGCTGTTTTGACGGGCTAGGTCCTTCTTCAGGTTTTCCTTTATCCTTACCTTCATCCTTACCTTCATCTTTCTGGTCACCTTTGTCGCCCTTATCCTTGTTCTTATCGTCTCCTTTATCTTTGTTGTCCTTATTGTCACCCTTATCGCCCTTATCCTTTTCATCGCCTTCTTTAGGTTTTTCGGGTTTTTGGTTTTTGTCATCTTTTTTAGGATCCTTTTTGTCGTCTTTCTTATCATCCGGTTTTGGCGGTGGTGGCGGATTGTCTTTCAGCATTTTTTTAGCCAATGCAAGATTATAGCGCGACTGCTCATCGGCAGGATTATTACGCAAAGCATTTTTATATGCCTCTACCGCTTCCTGATATTTTTTTTCTTTCATAAACACATTGCCAATGTTATGGTTAGCCATGTGTTTTTGTTGTTTTGTAGTCGCATTTTTTAATGCATTTGCATAGGCATTAAATGCCTCTGCATTTTGATTTTGCCTGTATATCGCATTGCCCAGGTTATACGCTGCCGTAGCCCTTGTAGGCTGTTTAGACTGCGATATCCTGTAATCTGTCTCTGCATCTACATAGTTTTTCTTTAAAAACTCTTCGTTGCCTTTAGGCAGGTTATTGTCTTTTACTTTTTTTGCCTGCGCAAATGAAAGCATAGTACATAAAAGCAGGCTGTATGTTAATAGTCTCCTCATTATTCTTTTTCATTAAACAGGTTAAGCTTTCTTATCCAGGCTGTTTTTCTTTCAAGGAAAAACACCTCAAGGAACAACAGTAAAAATGCGGCTCCCAAAAACCACTGGTATTGTGTTTCGTAAACAGCCATCTGTTTAGACTCAAATTCGGTTTTTTCCATGTTGTCCAATGCGTTTTTTACATAATCAGACACCTCACGGGTACTTTTACCATATACATAACCGCCTTTTGTAGCAGCAGCAATGGTTTTAAGTGCATCCGGATACATTTTAGTAACTACTACGTTTCCTTCATTATCACGTTTAAAGCTCTCCGTTTTGCCGCCAGCCTTTAATGGTATAGGGCCTCCTTTTTCGGTACCTACTCCTACGGTTATTAATTTAATGCCTTTTTCTTTTAGCTTAAGGGCAGCTTCGTTACTACCTTCACCGTGATCTTCACCGTCAGATATTAATATAACCAGTTTACTTGTTTGCGGATCATCAAAAAAAGAAGACGATAGCTCCAACGCATCGGTTATGGCAGTTCCCTGAGATGAAACAATGTCGGTGTTCATACTCTGCAGGAACATTTTTGCTACGCTGTAATCGCCCGTTATAGGCAACACCGGATAAGCACTACCCGCATAACCTACAATACCAATCCTGTCCGTACCCAATTGATTAATGATCTGCGAAACAATTTGTTTTGCTTTTTCCAATCGGTTAGGTGCCATATCTTCGGCAAGCATACTTTTAGATACGTCTACTGCAAAAACAATATCCACACCTTCGCGTTTTACTGTTTCTATCTTGGTTCCTATTTTTGGGTTTACCAAGGCTATAATAATTCCTGTCAGTGCCAGCAATAAAATTGTAAACTTAAGGGCAGGTTTAAAAACCGACCTTTCGGGCGTTAGTTTTTTTACCAGTTCGGGATCGCCAAACTCGCGCTGCTTTTTACGCTGCCAATATAAATTAAGCAGGAACAGCAGTACCAGTACCGGGATTATACCAAGCAGGTATAAATATTTTGATTCGTCTAATTCGTACATACTAAATAAAGCTTCTGTAAAGGGTTTTTCTCGCTAGTATCTCCGCAAGCAATAATCCTAATGCCGCCCAAACAAACGGACGGAATTTCTCATCGTAATTATAATATTTCATCTCCTCGATCTCTGTTGTCTCGAGTTTATTTATCTCGTCATAAATAGATTTTAGCTTACTATTAGTAGTTGCCCTAAAGTATTTACCATCTGTTTTTTTAGCAATTTCCTGCATAAGCTCCTGGTCTATCTCTACCTTTTGCATTTTGTAAAGAAATTTACCATCGGCCGTTTTAGCATACGGAAACTCGGCATTACCATTTGTACCAATACCAATGGTATATACTTTAATACCATATTCTTTAGCCATATCGGCAGCCATACGGGGGTCTATAACTCCTGCATTGTTAACCCCATCGGTAAGCAATATAATAATACGGCTTTTGGCCTTACTGTCTTTTAATCGGTTAATGGCTGTGGCAAGACCTACGCCTATACCTGTACCATCTTTAAGTACGCTTTCGTCATACTTTATTGATTTGATAGATTCTTTTACCAATGCCTTATCACTCGTTACCGGTGTTCTGGTATAAGCTTCTCCTGCATAAATTACCAAACCTATACGATCGTTAGGCCTTGCATCAACAAATTCGCCGGCAACATCTTTTAATGCTTCAAGCCTGTTAGGCTTAAGATCTTTTGCAAGCATACTGCCCGAAACGTCCATTGCCATAACAATATCAATACCGCGAGTGGTTTTGGTCCTGTTATTCACATCAACACTACGCGGCCTTGCCAGTGCAACAATTATAAAACTCAATGCCAGTATCCTCATTACAAAAAGCAACGGTTTTAACCTGCCTAGTAATGATGGTTTTGCCTTAAATGCATTTAATGAACTTATTTTTAATGTAGCCGTTTGCTGTTTCCTTTTCCAGATGTACCAGCCTATAGCCAGCGGAAGTAAGGCAAACAACCAAAAGAAACCCGGATGTAAAAAAGTAACATCTTTCATAATTAATTTACTTTTAGTTCAACAGATTTCTTAACTCTCTCTAATATCTGCATAGCATATTCATCGCCTTCTTCATGCTGTATCATTACCTGTTGTAATCCATTTGCCTGCTTAAAGAATAAAATCTCATAATAGGCTCTTGTTGGTTTTTTGGTAATAGGATCGGGCATGGACAGGTTACCATAAGCTCTTAATCCTGTTATACCTTTATCGGTACTAAACTCTTCGCTTTTTACAAGTACGTTTGTTGCTCCTTTGGCTTCCATTGCTTTAAGTGTAGACTCTAGCGTAATGTTAAGATCAACGTCAGTTTGTTCTTTAAATGTAGTGGTCGAAACCAGGATATAGAACTTATCGAACATAGAGCCATATACAAACATATTGATGTCCTTAACGTTTGCAAGAACCTCTTTACCTACCATTGCAGTAACATCGCCACGCTTAAGTACCTTTGGAGTTTCTATAATCACTCCCGGATTACCATACTCACTCTTTACCCACTCGGCTTCCAACAGTTCTTTTGTATGATGGCCCAGTATATTATCTTTTAAGTAGTTCACTCCAAAAATACCAACGGTAGTTATTAAAGCAGCAACAACTAAACCAATAGAACCACCTATGATCATGTTACGACGACGCTTTTCTTTCTTTTTACGCTGCGCTTCCAGCCATAAATGAGTATGTAAATCGTCTTCCTCTTTTTCTTCCGGAATACTTCTGTCTATAACCACAATGGTTTTTTCGATTCGGCTACGGTCTTCGGCAATTTCAAAATCAAGCGGACGCGATTTCGCAAACTTAACCATATCTGCCGTTCGTAATATTTTTTCAAGCTGCTCAAAAGTATCCTGACTAAGATTCATTCTCTTTTTTTGTACTGCCAGGCGCATAGCCTCAATCAGTTCGCTTGTAGTACTTTCCATTGCAGGAACGTGTATTGCTTCCTCAATATAGGTTCGGGCAATATTGGTAAGCTCGCTATAGTAGTCCTTAACAGCTCCTTTTTGTAAAAGCTCTTTCTTTTCAAGATTTTGCAGCTCGAGTGTAGCTCTTTCTATAGGCGAAACAAATACTTCTTGTTTTGCTTTAGGCTCGCGTTTTTTCCTTTTCTTAAGATACCACCATACAGCATAAGCTGCACCGCCAATAACTGCTAGTATAGCCAATAGCCAAAGCCAAAAAGACGAATTCGATTTTGCATTAAGTACCGGCTTAATATCATACATTTTTTGCTTAAGGGTATCTACCGGAATATCACGCACCTCAACAAGAAGCGAATCGGTACGGATATTTTTATTGTTGATGATAACAGGAAGCGACGGTATTACATAACGACCGGAATCGAACTGTGTAAGTCCGTATTTTTTTACGAGCTCATACATAGCACCATTCCTCACGGTATCTACCGGATACGATTCCAATACCTCAAGTCTTCCAAAAGTTTTACCTTCGGGAAAATTTACCCTTGCAGAAGTATCTACCTTGGTTTTTAGCGTAAGGTTAAATTGCGACCCTATTCTTATTTTTGTGGAATCAATACTTGCCTGAACCTGCTTGTTCTGTCCGAAAACAGTAATAGCGGCCAACAGAAAAAGTACTGTATACAATTTTGTCCTAATCATTTTTATTTTGTTTTAACCAATGGTTTACCTGGACTTGAAATAGCCCAGTAGTTTGGTTACATACGATTCGTCTACCCTTGTGCTTACAGCACCTGCCCCACAACGGCTAAAAGTATCTTTAAAATATTTAAGCCTGTCCTGGTAATAATTGGAATACTGCTGCCTAACCGATTTTGATCCCGTATTTACCAGCATGGTTTGCCCGGTTTCGGCATCGGTCATATTAACAAGCCCTATGTTTGGTATTTGTTCTTCGCGAATATCATATACACGCACTCCGGTAATATCGTGTTTTTTAGAGGCTATTTTAAGCGTATGCTCATAATCGGGCGTTGCCATAAAATCGGATATAAGAAATACAATAGCCCTCTTTTTTAAAACTCCCGAAAGAAATTTTAAAGCCTGCCCTACATCTGTCTTTTTGCTTTTTGGCTGAAACTCGATAAGCTCACGGATGATGCGTAACACGTGCGATTTACCTTTTTTAGGCGGTATGTAAAGTTCCACCTGATCGGAGAACAGGATAAGACCTATCTTATCATTATTTTGCGTAGCCGAAAAAGCCATTGTAGCTGCAATTTCGGTAACAATATCTTTCTTAAACTGGTTTTTAGTACCAAAACTTTCAGAACCCGAAATATCTACCATAAGCATCATGGTAAGCTCACGTTCTTCTTCAAAAACCTTAATGTAAGGCTCGTTGTATCGGGCAGTAACATTCCAGTCTATAGCACGTACATCGTCACCAAACTGGTATTGGCGCACCTCGCTAAAGGTCATACCACGCCCTTTAAAAGACGAGTGATATTCGCCCGAAAAGATATGATTGCTCAGCCTTCGGGTCTTGATCTCTATTTTACGTACTTTTTTTAATATCTCTTTTGTATCCATAATTTTTAGGTTCTGGGTTTTGGGTTCTAGGTTTTTGTGACCGTTTTACACGGCTAGTTTTACGTTCCTATCGGAACCTGAAACTCGAAACCTGAAACAAAAACTAAACTACTATGGTACTTCAATCTCGTTAACGATCTTGTTAATGATATCCATCGATGTAATATTTTCGGCTTCAGCTTCATAGGTTACCCCTATTCTGTGTCTAAGTACATCGTGTACTACTGCCCTTACATCTTCCGGAATAACAAAACCTCTACGCTTAATAAACGCATAACATTTTGCTGCATTTGCAAGATTGATACTACCCCTTGGTGAAGATCCAAAGCTAATAAGCGGCTTAAGTTCTGCCAATTTATATTTCTCCGGGTAACGGGTAGCGAATATGATATCAAGAATGTATTTTTCTATTTTTTCGTCCATGTAAACCTCACGCACAGCTTCCTGTGCTCTTAATATCTGCTCTACAGATACTACCTGGTTTACTTTTTCGAACGATCCGGCAAGGTTTTGACGTACTACCAGGCGTTCGTCTTCCATTTTTGGATAGTCGATAACCGCTTTTAGCATAAAACGGTCTACCTGAGCCTCCGGTAACGGATAGGTTCCTTCCTGCTCAACCGGGTTCATGGTTGCCATTACTAAAAATGGTTTTTGAAGCTTAAAAGTTTCTTCACCAATAGTAACCTGCTTTTCCTGCATCGCTTCTAGCAAAGCCGACTGCACTTTTGCAGGAGCCCTGTTAATCTCATCGGCAAGTACAAAGTTTGCAAAGATTGGACCTTTTTTAATGGTAAATTCGTTTTGCTTAATGTTGTAAATCATAGTACCCACAACATCTGCCGGAAGTAAATCTGGCGTAAACTGTATACGGCTAAAACTACCGTGTACTGCCTGCGATAAAGTATTAATAGCAAGGGTTTTTGCAAGACCCGGTACACCTTCAAGCAATATATGCCCTTGGCCTAAAAGGCCTATAAGCAATCGCTCTATCATGTACTTTTGACCTACAATAACCTTATTCATTTCCATGAAAAGCATATCTACAAATGCGCTTTCTCTCTCTATTTTTTCGTTGATCGCCCTTATGTCCAGCGTTGACGTGTTTTCTTCCATATCCTTGATTGTATTTTGGAGTGTGAATTTAGTAATGTTAAAGTAACGAAACAAATAGAATTTTAATATAATTTCAAGTTGTTAATGACTTGTTAAAGAAATTATGTTTCGCAATGTAAACCACAAAACTAATGCCGAAATTAAAATATCAGCCCGGTTTTTTTGGTAAATGCCTCATGCTTCACAACAAATTTGATTATTTTTATACTCCAAAAAACCTTTAAAATTGAATAAACACATAAAATTATCGCCCATAATTGCCGGAACAATGAACTGGGGTGTATGGCAGGCTAACTTTACTACTGCCCAAATGGTTAAAATGATACACTCCTGCCTGGAATATGGCATTACTACTTTTGACCACGCCGACATTTATGGAGGATATACCACCGAAGCCGAATTTGGTAATGCATTTGCCGAAAGTAATATAACCCGCGAAACCATTCAGCTTATCTCAAAGTGCGGCATTCAGCATACCATTGGCGACAGGCCTACTAAAGTAAAGCACTACGATTATTCTAAAGAATACATTATTTGGAGTGCCGAAAACTCACTAAAATTTTTAAAGACCGATTATCTGGATGTATTGCTGCTGCATCGTCCAAGCCCGTTAATGCAGCCTGACGAAATTGCCGAAGCTATTGGGATCCTAAAAGCTACCGGGAAAATTAAAAGCTTTGGACTCTCCAACTTTACCAATTCCCAGACTGACCTCATCCGTTCACGTATAGGAATATCTTACAACCAGGTAGAATTTTCGGCAACCCATATCGACCCAATGCTCGATGGGAGTTTCGATTATATGCAGGTACACGATATAAAACCATTGGCATGGAGTCCAATAGGATCTGTATTTAAAGAAGAGAATGCCCAAACCGAACGCTTAAAAATGCTATTGGCAGAACTTGTTGCAAAATATGAAGCAACTGCCGATGTAATACTTATGGCATGGATAATGAAACACCCGGCAGGAATAATCCCAGTAAGCGGGTCTACAAACCCGGACAGGCTTAAAGCCCAGATGAAAGCTACCAATCTTACACTGGAACTTGAAGACTGGTTTGCCATATGGACAGAAAGTATTGGGAATAAAGTGCCATAGTAGTCATAAATCTGGCAAGTCTAAAGTCATAAAGTCAATTTTAAATCATTTCAATTTTTAAATAAATTATGAAAACAGTATTAATAACAGGGGCAACAAGCGGAATAGGCCGTGCTACAGCACGTTTTTTTGCCAAACACCATTTTAAGCTGATTATTTGCGGAAGGCGTGAAGACCGTCTGGCCGAGTTACAGGACGAATTTTCGCCACTTACCAAAGTACACACCCTGAATTTTGATGTGCGTAATAAAAAAGCGGTTGCGCAGTCGATAAAGTCCATCCCAAAAGAATTTGCAAATATTGATATCCTGATAAATAATGCCGGTAACGCACATGGGCTCGATCCTATTGAAAATGGCGATGTAGACGACTGGGATGCAATGATAGACATTAACGTTAAAGGATTACTATATGTGTCTAAAGAAGTTATTCCGGGAATGATAGAGCGCAAAAGCGGACACATCATTAACATAGGATCTATAGCCGGAAAAGAAATTTACCCGAATGGGAATGTGTATTGCGCTACCAAACATGCAGTAGATGCCTTAAACCAAGGTATGCGAATGGATCTTAATCAATACGGCATTCGTGTTGGAGCCATTAACCCAGGCATGGTAGATACCGAATTTAGCGAAGTACGCTTTAAAGGCGATACCGAACGTGCAAATAGTGTTTACAAAGGTTTTGAACCACTTAAAGCCGAAGACATTGCCGATGTTATTTACTTTGTAGTAACGCGTCCGTACCATATCAACATTGCCGATCTTTTGATATTACCAACAGCACAGGCAAGTGCTACGCAGGTTAATAAGAAGTTATAATAAATTTCGGGTTATGAGTTTCGGGTTGATAATCGGTATCTTATAAAAGTTTATATATGGCTAAAATTGAGAAATTTGAAGACTTACAGGTTTGGATATTAGCAAGAGAAATCAGTCAAGCTATTTGGTTGTTATTTGAAAATACATCTTTAGGAAAAGATTTCGAATTAAAAAACCAAATGAGCCGATCCTCGGGGTCGATAATGGATAACATTGCTGAAGGATTTGAAAGAAACGGAAATCGAGAATTTATCCAGTTCCTTAGCATTTCCAAAGGTTCTTGTGGAGAATTAAGATATCAGCTTTACAGAGCGTTTGACAGAAATCATATCACAAAAGAACAGTTTGAAGAAATTGCATCTAAAACAGATTTTGAGAATAAAAAATTAGGCTTTTTTATTTCTTATCTCAACTCCTCCGAATATAGAGGTTCTAAATTTTCTAGAACATCAACCAACTCAAAACCCTAAACTCTGAACTCTTAATTAAATGATCAATAAACGCTTACTTATTAAAAACCTGATGGCTCACAACGATGAGAGCAGCTTTTATGATAAAAAGCGTCAGTTAAACCTGCACACTAAGGAGGGTAAAGCAAAATTTGTTAAGCATATTTGTGCGCTGTCAAATTCTAACCCGGAGAATAATTCATATATAGTTATTGGGGTAGAAGATCATGATAACGAAATTACCGGAACCGATTTTTATGATGACAGCCGCATACAAAATCTGGTAAATGCCTTTTTAGTAAATCCGCCTACTATACAGTATGAAAATGTGCCGTTCCCAAACTTACCTAAAGACAAGGTAGTGGGTTTGGTAACCATTAAGCCTAAAAACGGTACATCTTATTTTAAGAAAAACATTTATACCATCCCTGCCGGGGCAGTATTTATGCGCCGCGGCAGTAACTCCATACCTGTAGAAACGGATAGTGTGACGGATATGAACCACAAAAATGCCGAAACCGTTGCCGGAATAGAGAACAGTTCACGCAACAGCATTGAGCATACATTGGAGGGGGTTATGGATTTTATAAACAATCGCCATAAAGATATGAGTGCCAAATACAAAGTCTTTAAAGAATTGTTTGTGGTTTGCTGGGCCGGACATAAAAAAGTAGTAAGGGGGCAAACCTATTATTCGCGTGTAGATATAGAGCTTATAAACGAACAGGTAAAACTGTTTTATTCGGCTTTGGATGAGGTTAGCATTAGTTATAACGACGATAACTTTTCGATAACAGAATATGTTTCTTTAGGGCTTAACGACAGAACCAGCTATTATCCACTGGAAGAAGTGAGCATAAGCTTTCAGGACAATGGCTATTACAAAATAGATTCGGTATTATTGTTTGACCCGCCACAGTATAATCGAAAAATGATGTATCATATTTACAATGCGAACTTGGCATTGCTAAGTAAACTGCAAAAATCACTGCCTTTATCCAACCGTGAGCAGCGCGACCTGCAAAACCTGCCATCAACCCTTATGATCTGCTATCTTAACGGTTTTGATGAAGCCAAGCAAAAACTTGTTGATGCCAAACATCTTTTAAAAGCTTATCCCGAAGAGCAGGTATATCTATCATTTAAAGAAGCAATGCGTGTATTGCGCAAAATGAAATATGCATAGCACATAGAGTCTTTTTTAAAATTTGATATTTTTAATTTTTTCTACTTTAATTTTTATTGTAAAATTGTAGTATGAGCAGAACTCTTGTTATAGGCGATATACACGGCAGCTGTAATGCGTTGCATCAAATAATGGAACGCGCCGCCGTTACCACAAACGACCATCTTATATTTTTAGGCGATTTTGTTGATGGCTGGGGGCAGTCGCCCGAAGTAATCGATTTTCTTATTCGTCTTAAAGCTACCCATAAATGCACTTTTATTCGCGGCAATCATGACGACCTTTTTTTAGACTGGCTTAAAACGGGCACTTATACTGATGAATGGTTTATGCATGGTGGCCAGATCACTACAGTAACCTATAATGCCCTAACACACGAAAAGAAACAGCTACACATACTTTTTTTGGAAAGTTTGCATGATTATCATCTGGACGAGAATAACCGCCTTTTTGTACATGCCGGATTTACCAGCCTGAATGGTGTGAACCACGAATATTTCAAACCTATGTTTTATTGGGATCGAACGCTTTGGGAAGCTGCTTTAGCACTCGATAAAACGATAGATCGCACCGATGCATACTATCCTAAAAGGTTTACACTTTACAAAGAAATATTTATAGGTCATACCCCTGTAAGCCGTATTGGGCAAACTGTTCCTGTTAATATGGCAAACATTTGGAATGTAGATACCGGAGCCGCTTTTAAAGGACCTCTTACTATTTTAGACGTTGAGACTAAAGGGTACTGGCAAAGTGATCCCGTACATACCTTGCATCCGGATGAAAACGGAAGAAATTAATCATAAAAATAAATAAGGCTGTCCATATGGACAGCCTTATTACTACTCAGACTTTTCTTTTTTGTCTTTCTTTTTAGGTTTTTTACCCAAACTCTTTTTAGCTTTCACTCGCTTTATATGGTCATCCATTTCATCCATAAAAGGAGTGTTAAGACACATTTTTTTAGCCTGAATATAAAAATCTGTTGCTGTGGTATACATTTCGTATTTTTCATATAAAAACCCTTGCAACAATGCCAAACGACTCTTATCTATACCCTGTACTTTATAACCCGCTTCGATTATTTTTAGCGCTTCTTCAAGCCTGTCCCTGTTTATAAGCATACGGGCAAACTGATAATAAACAGCCATATGGTCTTTATCCAGGTATAATGTCATCCTGTAATAGTACTCGGCTTGCTTATAATCTTCCAGTTGTTCTTCATAAATACATCCCATAAGACAGTGTGCCCCTGCATGGTCCTGATCTGCAGCAATTACATACTGCAGCTTTTCGATACATTCATCTACATTATATGGGTAATTATCCCTTGCCTGAATGTACATTACTTCATAGGTATTAATTCCCATTGTTATTATTTTTTATGTCCATATAGGGCAATTGTTTTATTATTATTTTTTAAATCATTTCCCTTCCGGGGGAGGCAGCTAAAAGCCGGTAATTAAATTATTATCATTAATGATTATCTAACCACCCCTGCTTTCAGCCACCCCTCCAAGAGAGGGGAAGAAGAATCATTTCAAGAGGTCTAACCTCGATCCATTCTAACTATTTTAGGTAAAAAAGTACCTACCACAGTTACAAGTTCTGTTTGGTTTGCCATTACTTTAGTAATATCCTTATACGCCATAGGAGCTTCATCCAGTCCGGCTCCCAATAGGGTTACACCATTATCCTTAAGCACTTTTTTAAGTTCGCTTTGTGTTATGGATTGTTTTGCCTGAGAACGCGACATTTGCCTGCCAGCACCATGTGATGCCGAATTTAACGACTGCGCATTACCCTTACCTTTTACAATGTAGCCCGGAGCAGTCATCGATCCCGGAATAATACCCAGCACATTTTCCTGTGCAGGTGTAGCTCCTTTACGATGTACTATCAGTTCCTCACCATTTATCATTTCCTTCCATGCAAAATTATGATGATTCTCTATCATAGCTAAAGGTCTTTCTCCCAATGCTTTCGCTATTCTTTTATGGATATCATGGTGGCAGGCCGAAGCATAATCTCCGGCAAGGTTCATGGCTATCCAATATTCCTGTCCGTCGTGTGTATCAAGATCGAGCCATGCCAAATGTCTTGCAGCAGCAGGTAATGGCGTTTGTTTCATGGCCAATGCCGTATATTCTTTTGCAATATTTGCACCCAAACCTCTTGATCCACTGTGTGATAACACTCCTACATATCGGCCCGGAAGTACCTTAAAATGATTGTCTTTTTCCAGTACCTCAACAATACCAAATTCTACAAAATGATTACCGCCGCCAGAGCTGCCCATTTGCTGAAAAGCCTTATCCTTAAACCTTTTTAAGAACGGAATATTTTTAAAAGCATCCCGCTCAAAAAGCTCATGATCATTAGGACTCTTATGTACTTCATAGGCTCCAAATTTGGTATGCGTTTGCAATATATTAGTATACTTATCCTTATGCCCATCAATAAACGACGGATTAATATCATAAATACTAAGGCACATTCTACAGCCTATATCTACACCAACACCATAAGGAATAACCGCATTGGCTGTAGCCAATACTCCGCCTATAGGCAGTCCGTACCCCGAATGTCCGTCGGGCATTAAGGCACCTGCTTTACTAATAGGCAGCTTTAGTGCGGTAAATAATTGCTCTTTAGCGCCTTCTTCAATTTCATTTTCGCCAAAAATGGCAAATGGAGCCCTGGTAGCATTTAGCTTTCGCGCTTCGGTTTTTTTAGCACCCAGCAATGCTTCGGCAATTTTGCCAAACATACCATCTCCTTTAAACTTTTCAGGATCAGCCAGTACTTCTTTTAAAAGTAAAAGTACTTTGTCCTTAGATTCCCTTTTGTAATGCTTAAGCATAACCTCCATAGCAATGCTAATAGATTTGTTTTGCGGGTAACCTATATCGATGAGGTCTTTGCCTCTTAATCTTAATTTTGCCATTACTTTTTTAAATTTTTATTAAACTAAGGCAGCATTATACTGCCTTAGTTACTACATCTTGAAAATGCAATCAATATTTTGACAGCAATAAAAATGATGTATAAAACAGTTTTTGTATCCAAGCCAGAGCTATCAGTATACCTATAAGCAGGTCTTTCTTCAAGCGCCTGTGCGTAATTGTTTAACTGTCTTTCCTGAACACCTCCGGCAACTACTCCCGGAAATGCAGGAGCCGGTTGTACCACAGGCGCTACAGCCTGCATAGCCGCCATTTGTTCTGCCGTCATAAAATCGTAATACATTGCAAGCCTTTCCCTTAACGCCCACTCACGTATTACCTGATTAGAGGTTTCACATATCATTTCGTTAAACCTGGCTTGTGCCTGAACAATTTCCATGTCTTCCAAAAAGACTTCAAGGGTTGCAAGAGTTTCAAAGTCTGTTGCTCCTTTTATAAATCTTCTTACAGAGAAGATTGCGATTTTACCTGCAGCACAATCAGCATCATACTCTGCTACACAGTGCGACATTTCATAACCTTCTTCATACAAAGCTGAAGAGGTGGTAAGCTGAACAATTTTTATAACACAATCTCCTTCATCAACAACATAATTGCTTATTGGAGCCCGCTTCCATTCGCTGTAGCCTTCGGCTTCACGCCTTTTAGCCATTTCTATATGCCATTCGGCAGATTGTCTTGCAAGCGCACTCCATGTTCTGCCTTTCATACTATAATTAGTATTCGCTGCTTTTTCTGAAGCTATAAATTCCAACACCTCCTGCAACTTGTCGAAGGCAATCTCTCCTGCTACATTTACAATAAACTGTACTACAGTACTGTAAAAAGTTTCATTCTCAAAGCTATCAGATAAAGATGACCACGCTATAGCATCTGCCCTGTTTACAGTTGCACCATAACCCAAAGCCTGCGCCCTACGAATAGCTTTTGCTACGCTGTAGTCTTTTGCAGTAACCCTGAACTCGTGCGCCATTTTTTTGGTAAATGCTACCGGAAAAGCACTCAACTGCTGTACACTATCACCTCTACCCAACTGTATGTACCATAACATTTGCACTTTATTTTCGCCTCCAAAAACATTTTCCATAAATGTTGGGACTTCAAACCGTGCAAAACAGTGCCTAATTAAAGACGACAACTGACCTTCGGCTGTTAAGCTGTCTTTCTTCCAGCTTTGTATATCTCTTACTGTTTTGTTACCAAAAGCACTTATGTTTGCCAATACCTCTATGTAAGCTGGGTTTCTTAAAACAGTGTAGCATTTTTTAGCATAAAACATCAAAAGCAAATCCCTAAAGGTTTCCCTTTTCCATACATGGTTTTGCGTGCTCATTTTAGAGAAATGAACCCTCAACACGCTTTCGATCGTGCCTTCAAACCCCTGGAAGGTATTTTGCTCCCTGAATGTTTTTTCTACAAGAGCCTCAAATACCGATGCCCTGTTTTTAACTGCTGTTGCTACTGCCTGTGTTTCCATCGCTTTACCATTTGCGGCGGCACTTACTGCTAAGTGAAACCTGTTGTTCTTTTGATCATTTATTTATTTTATATTTTTACTTTTCTGAGTTCTATCTTACTGTCCTTACCGAAGTTTGAGAAAATAAAAAAGCCCGGAACCATTACAGAACCGGGCTTTAGCCTACGCATAGGCACATTCCTCCTTTCACAAGGGAATATTCGGTTCCTTACAATAATTGCTGTACTCCCAATTACTTAGGCAGCTGTATAGATCATGTAATTTATTTATCATCATAGCATAAAAAAACCCGGAGCTTTGCAGATCCGGGTTTGTATATTTTAATAGAGTAATTTCTTATCTAAAAACGTGGCACACACAACCCGGCCCTGATACAGTAACAATGTTACCTGTATTTGTTAGCTTATATGTAGGTTGAGTAAAACGCATTGTGCTTATTTTTTTTATTTGTTTGTAATTCGGGTGCAAATGTAAAGTAATTTCTTAATAAACAAAACGTTGGTGTTTATTTATATTTAGAATAAATATATTTTGAGATCTAAACCCTCATAAAAAAGAGGTTACTATCACAGTAACCCCCTCTTAAACAAAACACAATTTTATATTTTTAAACCTTCTCCAATGCTATAGTTACCTTTTCGGTAAATACATGGCACCGGTCGGCATCTACTTGTATAACTCCACTAGTATATGTTTTATATCCCTCTTTAGAGGCAGTAAGTATATAATTCCCTTTTCTTTCAAAAGCACCATAAAAATCAGATGAGTTTTGCGATATCACTTCAAGCTCTTCTGTAAAATTACCCTCTGTTGCCATTACCGTTACGCCCTCTTTTAATATGCTGCCACTAGTGGCATCTTTAACGGTTACTACAAGCCCAGGCACAAATTCCTCGGTACAGTTTATATCGTCGTTACTATCATCGGAGCAGGCAATCGATATAAATAGCAAAAAGATTATAAACTTTTTCATAGCAGCTTTTTTTATGAGATGAAAAAAATTAAAAAGGGTTGCGTAAAGGCATTAAACAATTGTTATTTTTTTATTAAAAGCAGCGTAAAACAACAAACCTCGTCAACAATATTCGTAAATTGGGAATAATAAGATTTTGAATATGAAACTTTTAGCCCAATATCATTCCGTCAGAAAACATACCGAGGAGATATGCAGTCTTTTGCAAACCGAAGACTATGTGCCACAGCCTGTGCCTTTTGTGAGTCCACCCAAATGGCATCTGGCTCATACAACCTGGTTTTTTGAGGAGTTCATCCTGAAGGAATACTTGCCGGGCTATAACGTATTTAACCCCGATTTTAGCTTTCTTTTTAACAGCTACTATAATAACGTAGGTAAACGGGTATTACGTACCAACAGAGGCGCTATAACGCGTCCTGCAACATCAAAAATAATAGAGTACCGCCATTATGTAGATATGCATATGGAACTGTTATTGCAAATGAAAGCCAGCGAGCCCCATTTCCATGATCTTATTGAACTGGGACTTAACCATGAGCAACAACATCAGGAATTATTATTAACCGATATTAAATATATTTTGTCCTGCAATCCCATATCACCTGTGTATAATGAAGAGATACAATGGGAAGATCAACAAAATGAATCGAGCGGATTTTTAACTATTCCTGAGGGGGTGTATGGCATAGGTTTTGAAGATGTAGGTTTCTGTTTTGATAACGAAATGGGCAGGCATAAGGTGTATTTACACCAGTTCGAAATTGCAAATTCATTAGTTACGAACGCCCAATACCTTGAGTTTATAAATGCCGGCGGTTACGAAAACTTTAATTACTGGCTCGACGAAGGATGGAGCTGGGTAAACGAAAACAAGATAAATGCGCCATTATATTGGCATAAAACTGACGAAGGGTGGCAACACTTTACCCTGAGTGGTATGCAAAACCTCAACCCCAATGCTATTGTAACCCATATTAGCTTTTACGAAGCTTCTGCCTTTGCCCAATGGAAGAAAATGCGTCTTCCAACAGAATTTGAATGGGAAGTAGCCTCCTTACAACTCGATTGGGGCAAGCGATGGGAATGGACCTATAGCGCATACCTGCCCTATCCGGGATTTTGCAGGGCAGAGGGTGCCATTGGCGAATACAATGGCAAATTTATGATCAATCAAATGGTATTGCGTGGCGGTTCATGTGCTACATCTGCCCATCATACCCGCAGTACCTATCGAAATTTTTTTCATCCGGAAGAGCGATGGCAATTTAACGGCATCCGACTCGTAAAAATATAATATACTATGAGCACTACACTACTCTCTTCTTTTGCAGAAAATGTTCTGGAAGGATTATCCGCCAAAGAAAAACACTTATCATCCAAATATATTTATGATGACAATGGCAGCCGCATTTTTATGCAGATAATGCAAATGCCCGAATATTACCCTACTGCCTGCGAGTTTGAGATACTCTCACAACAATCCGGCAATATATTGGATGCTCTGCATTTTACATCTAAATTTAATATTGTAGAATTTGGTAGTGGCGATGGCATTAAAACACGACAGCTTTTAAAAGCTTTTATGGCTAAAAAAGCGCAGTTTACCTATATCCCCATTGATATTTCGCAAAAAGCGAACGATGCTTTACAACACAACATGAAATCGGCATTACCGGAGTTGGACATTCAGCCACGAACCGGCGATTATTTTGATGTTCTCAATGAGCTATCCTCAGGCACGCTACCTAATCTTTTTTTATTTTTAGGAGGAAATTTGGGCAATTACAATAAAGATGAAGCCTTAGACCTACTTAAAAGATTTAATGCCGATATGAAAAAAGGTGATATGCTACTGATAGGCATGGACCTGAAAAAAAATCCGAGAGTGATTCAAAAAGCATATGACGATCCGCATGGTATTACCCGTGCTTTTAACATGAACCTACTGCAACGCATAAACCGTGAATTGGAAGCCGATATTTTATGCGATCAGTTTGATTTTTACTGCGATTACAATCCTGCAAACGGTGAGGTAAACAGCTATCTTGTGAGCCTTAAAAAACAAAGTTTCCATAGCAAAGTACTGGATACTACTTTTCACCTTGAAAAGGACGAATTGATATGGACAGAACTTTCTAAAAAATACAGTTTTTCTGAGATTGATATGCTTGCCTCAACGGCAGGTTTTAGTGTGGTAAACCACTTTATGGATTGCAGGCATTATTTTACCGATAGTTTATGGGTAAAGTAATTTGTTTGTTTTGAGTTGCGGGTTTTATGATTACACACCTCTTAACCCATCTAGAGAGAGGAATTGCTTGCTACTCAAAAGTCAATCTCAGGTAAAAATGAGAGACCTTTCCTGCGTTAGGATGACAAATAACACTGATAAGAAACCAATAAAAAAGTCCGTAGATAACCTACGGACTTTTTTATGCTTTAAACGTCTTATTTAAGCGCCTGTTCAATATCTGTAATAAGATCATCAGCATCTTCTATTCCTACACTAAGACGTACAAGATCGTCAGAAATACCTATTTCTTTTCGTTTAGCTTCCGGTATAGAAGCATGTGTCATTAGAGCCGGGTGATTGGCTAATGATTCTACTCCTCCCAATGATTCTGCAAGCGTAAACACTTTTAGACTTTCAAGGAATTTAATTGAATCTGCCTTTGCTCCCGATGCAAATGTAAATGATACCATTCCTCCAAAGCCGCCCTGCATTTGCTTTTTAGCAACATCATGGAAAGGATGATCTTTTAGTCCCGGGTAATATACTGTTTTCACTTTTGGGTGATTCGCCAGATATTCCGCTACTTTCTGGCCATTTTCGCAATGACGCTGTACACGTAGGTGAAGCGTTTTAATACCTCTTAGTACAAGGTAAGAATCTTGTGGGCCAAGGGTTGCCCCTGTTGCAAATTGTAAAAAGTGCATTTTTTCGCCCAGCTCGGCATCTTTAATTATAAGTGCTCCGGCAATAACATCGCTGTGCCCGCCAAGGTATTTTGTAGCTGAGTGCATTACAATATCTGCACCCATGTCGATAGGTCGTTGCAGGTAAGGTGTAGCAAAAGTATTATCTACGGCAAAAAGTATATTGTTCGCTTTGGTTATTTTACCAATAGCCTCGATATCTGCAATTTTCATTAACGGATTGGTAGGCGTTTCTATCCAAACCAGTTTTGTGTTTTCGTTTATAAGCGACTGAAATTTATCAAGGTCGTTCATATCTACAAAATGAAACTTAATACCCATATCCTGATAAATGCGGGTAAACATACGGTAGGTACCACCATACAGGTCGTCCATTGCAATAACCTCATCATTAGGCTTAAGTAGTTTCATAACGCAATCGGTCGCTGCAAGTCCGGATGAAAAAGCAAGTCCGCGTGCACCATTCTCAATACTTGCTAAAGCATTTTCAAGAGCAGTACGTGTAGGATTCGCTCCACGACTATATTCATATCCATTTATAAGTACGCCAGGGCTTTTTTGTGCAAAAGTAGATGTTTGATATACCGGTGGCATTACAGCCCCCGTTCCGGCTTCATAATGTTGCCCACCATGAATCGTTTTTGTGTTAAATTTCATATAATCTTGATTTCGTTCTCGAATATTTTAAGCAAATTTACTGTAATTTGCCTGTTCCGTCTATACAGAAAGACGCGTTTTGCAAAACAATAACACTTTTACATTATGACACGATACATCTCCCTACTATTTGTTGCAGTTTTACTTACAGCCTGCGGAAAAGAAAAAAAAGAAACCACCGAACCCGAAACTCCGGCACTTGCATTTAAAACCGAAACGTATACTAAAAAAACCTCTTTACCATGTAAAGACCATTGTGCTGTTGTAAATATTGAAATTCCAATTGCCGAAGGTATTCCGGTAGCATCAGACAGTATTAATAAAACAATATTTAATACCATCCGAAAGATCATCTTTTTTGGAGAAAAGCCTTATACAGCTACAACTTATGAGGATCTTAATACATCGTTCATAGGGTCATATGAGGATCTTAAAAAACAATTCCCGGAAGATGCTATAGGCTGGGAAGGTAAAGTAAAAGGCACTATAGATTATCAAACAGATAAAGTGCTTAACATTAAGCTTAATCATTATACTTATACAGGAGGGGCACACGGCTATGAAGGCAATACCTCATTGCTGTTTAACCCAGGAACAGGGAAAGTACTGAAATATTCTGATATTTTTAAAGATGAAGCTGCATTTAAGGCTTTTGCAGAAAAAAAATTCAGGGCTAAGTTTAAAGTTCCCGAAGGAAAAGGCATCAACTCTACCGGATTTATGTTTGAAGATGAAGTGTTCGCACTTCCCTTAAATATTTTCTTTAAAGAGAACGGATTACTGCTTTACTATAACTCTTATGAAATCGCTTCTTACGCAGAACAGCAAAAGGAATTATTACTGCCATACAGCGAGATAGAACAGTTTTTAAAGATTAAATAACTACTGCATATAAACTTAAAAAGAGAGCTGAATGTAAATTCAGCTCTCTTTTTAGTTAAGGTTAACGTATAAATCCGCCCTATTAACAAATATACCTAATTTAATACTAACCCGATAAATAAAAGAAGTGCTTTTATCGGGATTTTATGCCAATGAGATCTCTCTTTATTACTAAAAGTCTAAAGAGAGAAATTTATAATTATAAAGGATAATATTAATGAGTTAGATAAACTTCTTAATGCTCATAACAATCCCAAAATGGATTGCTTCGTGGTAATTGTTAAACGCAATGGCATCTTCTATACTATCGAGGCTAAAGCCTAGTTCGCTCTTGCGGGCGGTATAGGTAGTAAACAATCCGTTGTGGTAGTCTTGTTCTGTTTTAGTAATAGTCGAGAATAGTAATTCTTTAATCTGTTCTACTTCGGCTTGGGTTGCATCGCGTTCCGGTCTTGTGCCCCTCATGTATAAGCTTACAAGGTCATCAGATATTAGTAACGGCTGTCCTGCACCACGATATACCAGTATTTGTTGCGATACCATAATGTGGCCAATATTCCAGATGAGGTTATTGCTAAAGCCTTCGGGAATTTTGTTAAGCTGGTCCAGCGTATATTTTTCGATTAGTTTAGCGTATATCTCCCTGCTTGTGCGGGTAATTTTAAATTCGGTTTCCATATTGTTTATTTTAGCGGAATAAAAATACTGCTTTTGCTGCGAATTCGGCGTATTTCATTCGTTAGAAAATTCAATTAAAAAATTGATGGTAATTCGCGCAATTCGTGGCTAAATTTTACATTTGTATCATGAAAAAAATATTCCATCTTAAAACCTGCGATACGTGCAGGCGTATTATAAAATCGCTTCCTAATATCGAAGGCTTTACACTTCAGGATATTAAAAGCCAGCCTATAACGGTAGACGACCTTGAAGAGATGCACCGCCTTGCCGGAAGCTATGAAGCTCTTTTTAGCCGAAAAGCAACTCTTTACAAAGAGCGTGGTATGAAAGATATGACCTTTACCGAAGCCGATTACAAAGGATTTATCCTGGAACACTATACTTTTTTAAGCCGCCCTGTAATTGTAGACGGCGAAAACATATTTGTGGGCAACAGTCCTAAAGTTGTACAGGCTGCCATCGATCATTTATCGTAAATGAGTAAACGTAATCTTGCCCTTATAGCAGCCACACTGGTATCTATAATTTATGGTGTAACGTTTACTATTGCTAAAGATGTAATGCCTGCTTTTGTAAAACCTTTTGGTTTTATTGTAATGCGGGTAGGAGGTTCGGCAATACTGTTTTGGATTTGTGCACTCTTCATTAAAAAAGAAAAAATAGCCTGGGTAGATTTCCCCCGTATTGTAGCTGCTGCCTTTTTTGGTGTAGCTCTTAATATGCTTACTTTTTTTGAGGGACTAAGCCTTACATCGCCCATTATGGCATCGGTACTTATGGTTACCACACCTATGATCGTGCTGGTACTTTCGGCGCTTATTATAAAAGAAAAGATAATTGACAAAAAAGCTATAGGTATCCTGTTAGGGCTTGTGGGTACGGTACTGCTTATACTATATGGCAAAGCGGTAAGCAATGGCGAAAATGCCTTATGGGGTAATTTCCTGGTGTTTATAAACGCGGTGTCTTATGGGTTTTATCTTATTTTGGTTAAAAAACTAATGGACAGATACAATCCGTTTGCGTTTGTAAAATGGATTTACCTTTTCGGGTTCATTATGGTGCTTCCCTTTGGATGGGAACAATTGGCACAAGTAAATTGGCCCACCATGCCTTTTGATGTTACCCTGAAAGTAGTATTTGTAGTGGTATTCTCTACGTTTCTAACCTACTTGCTTAACCTGCTTTCTATGAAGGAATTAAAGCCGACAACTGTAGCTGTATTTATTTACCTTCAACCGTTTTTTGCGACCGTTTTTGCAATAGGATTAGGTAAAGACGGACTTAGCCTCGTTAAGCTGGTATCGGCACTTCTTATATTTATTGGTGTGTATTTGGTTACCGCTCCGGCAAAAGCAAAACAACCTGATTTGTTATAAAAATTTGTAATTTCCATCAAAATGAGGCTCATAGTTTATTTTTATTAACTTTGTCGCACTAAATTTTTTACATGATACAATCGATGACGGGTTTTGGTAAAGCCTCTTTACAATTACCTACAAAAAAGATTACCGTAGAAATAAAATCTCTTAACAGCAAAGGCCTGGATGTTAGCGTAAGAATGCCGTCTGCCCTTAGGGAAATGGAACTTGGCCTGCGCAACCAAATAGGTCTGAAACTAGAACGTGGAAAAATAGATTTTTCTTTGTTTGTTGAGGTAACAGGTGAAGAAACCTCATCTAAAATAAATGTGCCTATTGTAAAGGCTTACATTAAGCAAATGAAGGATGTAATTGCTGATGCCGATGAAACGGAACTGATGAAAATGGCAGTTCGTATGCCCGATGCTCTTAAAACAGAGCGTGAAGAGATAGACGAAAACGAATGGAATACTATACAGGGTGTTATCGTTCAGGCGCTAGAAAATATTCATAACTTTAGGGTTTCTGAAGGTGCAGCATTAGAAAAAGAATTCCTTTTAAGAATAGGTAATATATTATCGTACATGAACGAAGCCGTTTCGTTGGATGGCGAACGTATCGAGAACGTAAAAACCAGGCTTCGTACCGCAATAGATGAGCTTACAGTAACTGTTGATGAGAACCGTTTTGAACAGGAACTTATTTATTATCTTGAAAAAATGGACATTACCGAAGAAAAGGTAAGGCTTGAAAATCATCTTAACTATTTTATTGAAACTCTTGCAGGCAGTGAAGCTAATGGTCGTAAACTGGGCTTTATAACTCAGGAAATGGGTCGTGAGATCAATACTATGGGATCTAAATCAAACCACGCAAAAATGCAAAAGCTGGTGGTACAGATGAAAGATGAACTTGAAAAAATTAAAGAACAGGTACTCAATGTGCTTTAAATAAAGTCTATACTATTAGACCAATTAAGCACACAGAATAGCATACAATTATAATGAAGAAAGGCAAATTATTAGTATTCTCGGCACCATCAGGATCGGGGAAAACCACAATAGTAAGACACCTGTTGGAACAACCGGATTTAAATCTGGCATTCTCGGTATCAGCAGCTACACGTGAAGCACGTGATGGTGAAGTTGACGGAAGAGATTATCACTTTATATCACTTGAAGAATTCAAGAAACATATTAAAGCTGAAGATTTTGTAGAGTGGGAAGAAGTGTATCGTGATAATTTTTATGGCACGCTAAAAACCGAGATTGAACGTATTTGGGCAGAAGGCAAAAATGTTATTTTTGATATTGACGTTGCCGGAGGATTACGTATTAAAAGCAAGTTTCCTGAAGAAACACTTGCTGTTTTTGTAAAACCACCAAGCATTGACGAACTTAAGATACGCCTTAAAAAACGCTCGACCGAAACGGAAGATAAGATCAATATGCGAATTGCCAAAGCATCGGTAGAACTGGCTACGGCACCGCAGTTTGATACGATCATAAAAAATTATGACCTGGATGTTGCCAAACAGGAAGCCTACCAGTTAGTAAAAGATTTTATAAAGTCTTAATTGCATCAATTTTACTAATTCGGTTATAAAATCCATACCCATAAAAAATGAAAGTAGGGCTATATTTCGGAACGTTTAACCCCATACATGCCGGGCATCTTATCATTGCCAACCATATGGCCGAATATAGCGACCTGGATCAGGTATGGCTTATAGTAACCCCTCATAACCCTCACAAGAAAAAAAGCACTTTGCTGGACGATCATCATCGCCTGCAAATGGTATTTCTTGCTACCGAAAATTATACAAAGCTAAAGCCAAGCGATATTGAATTTCGTTTGCCACAGCCTAACTATACCGTACATACATTAGCGCATTTACAGGAAAAATTCTCTACTTATGAATTTTCTCTGATTATGGGAGATGATAATATCAACTCCCTGCACAAATGGAAAAACTATGAGGTTATTCTTAAAAACCACGACATTTATGTGTATCCGCGCATAAATTCGGGAGAAATAGATCCGGAACTGGCTAAGAATGCCCGCATTCATCGTATTGATGCACCAGTTATGGAAATTTCATCCACATTTATCCGCGAAAGCATAAAGCAGGGCAAAAATGTTCAGCCTTTGCTTCCCTATAAAGTATGGGAATATGTAGAGCATAACCTGTTTTACAGAAAGTAAATTTTTCTTTCATTTATCAGTTGCAATTACTGCATCATTGTCATCCTCACGGAGGAAAGATCTCACAAACATAGGCTTCCCCTCCATTGGAGGGGTGGCTGAAAGCCGGGGTGGTTTAATAATTTGTCTTAGCCTTAATTTCCCTCAATAAAGGAACTTTAGCACTACTATTATTGGAACGCGGATAACGCTGATTGGGCGGATATTCACGGATTTCTAGGATCATTTGTCATCCTGACACAGGAAGGATCTCTTTCTCTTTATTTAGATTCTTCACTCCATTGCATTTCGTTCAGAATGACAAATCAAAACAATGCTTATTTATAACTACAGACTTAACAATACTTTGTAACTGCCCGTTACCCTATTTCGTACCTTTGCGTAAATTTTTAATCATTATGCTAAATTTCGAATTATATAACCCTGTAAATCTTGTGTTTGGCAGGGATCAGATTGCTAAACTTTCCAAACTTATACCGCAAAATGCAAAAGTGCTATTGGCTTATGGCGGAGGCAGTATTTTTAATAACGGTGTTCATGCCCAGGTAACAGAAGCTCTTAAGGGGTATGATATTACCGAGTTTGGCGGTATAGAACCTAACCCACGTTACGAAACCCTTATGAAAGCTGTTGAGGTGGTGCGCGAAAAGCAGCTCGACTTTATATTGGCTGTAGGTGGCGGATCGGTAATTGATGGCGTAAAGTTTATTTCGGCCGCTGTAAAGTTTAATGGCGATCCTATTGATATTCTTCAAAAAAGGATTCGTATAGAAAGTAATACTGTGCCTTTTGGTACTGTATTAACCCTTCCGGCAACAGGTAGCGAAATGAACTCGGGATCAGTAGTAACCATTAATAAAACACAGGAGAAATTAAGTTTTGGCGGTCCTGCAGTTTTTCCTCAATTCTCAATATGCGATCCTACAACGGTAGCATCACTTCCTAAAAGGCAGGTTCAAAATGGCGTGGTAGATGCTTTTACGCATGTTATGGAACAGTATCTTACCTATCCACACGATGCACTTTTGCAGGACAGAATAGCCGAGGGTATTTTACAAACATTGATTGAGATAGGTCCGGATGTAGCAGAAAATCCTGCCGATTACAAACTGGCAGCCAATTTTATGTGGTGCTGTACCATGGCGCTTAACGGACTTATACAAAAAGGCGTACCTACAGACTGGGCTACCCATATGATAGGCCATGAGCTTACCGCTCTTTATGAAATTGACCACGCCCGTACTCTCGCTATTATTGGCCCTAACCTGTATCGTGTGTTATTCGAAACTAAAAAAGATAAACTGGCACAATACGGCCGCAGGGTTTGGAATGTTATAGAAATTGACACCGATAAAGCTGCATTGGAAGCGATAGAGAAAACAGTACAATTTTTCCACGTTATGGGAATGGATACTAAAATTTCCAACTATACAGCCGATTATAAAAAGACAGCCGACTTTATTGTAAAACGTTTTGAAGAAAGAGGTTGGAAAGGACTGGGTGAACGCCAGAACATAACTCTGGAAAAAGTAAAGACCATTGTAGAAATGAGCTACTAAAATAATAAAAGGCATTCCGGTATACACCATGAATGCCTTTTAAACACCAAAAACAAAAATTTTTTAATTAACCTTGTTGTACCCCCAATTGTAAACAAAAGTATACAGGGATAACGGCACCAAATCGATAACATTGCGGCACCTCATCATAATAAAAAGTTAATATTTTCTTAATATATTTTTTAACACACGCTATTATAAAGTACCCAAATAAAAAACCCTGAATACATTTGTTAAATTTTGAGTATTTTTGGCTTTTCAAACAACAAAATAAAAATGAGTGATACTCCTAAGTTCGCTGTTATAGGTGGTGGAAGCTGGGCAACTGCTATTGCAAAAATGCTATGCTCCAACGTGGACCAAATAGCGTGGTATATGCGTAACAATGATGCTATAGAACACATAAGGCTTCAAAAACATAACCCTAATTACTTAAGTTCTGTTGAGTTTGATACTAATAAGTTATTGCTTACCAGCGATATTAATGAAGCAGTAGCTTATGCAGATTACGTTATTTTTGCGATACCATCGGCGTTTTTAGGCGCCGAACTGGAAAAACTTACCACAAGCCTGGATGATAAGATCATTTTTTCGGCAATTAAAGGTATTGTTCCGGAAACCAGCCTTATTGTAGGCGAGCATTTCCATGAAAAATATAATATTTCTTATGACAATATAGGTGTTATTACAGGCCCATGCCACGCCGAAGAGGTAGCCCTTGAGCGTTTGTCCTATCTTACTATTGCTTGCGGAAGCGAGAAAAAGGCAAAAATTATGGGTAAAAACCTTAATAGTCACTATATTAAAACTAAAACGTCTGACGATATTGTTGGCACTGAGTATGCGGCCATGCTTAAAAATATTTATGCAATAGCTGCTGGTATTGCCCATGGACTTGGTTATGGCGACAATTTTCAGGCACTGCTTATGAGTAACGCTATCCGCGAGATGAAAAAGTTTATCCGTAAAGTGCATAAGATGAAGCGTAATATTAACGATTCCGCTTATCTGGGTGACCTTTTGGTTACCGGTTATTCTGTGTTTTCGAGAAACAGGATGTTTGGTAATATGATAGGGAAGGGATATACCGTACAATCGGCACAAATGGAAATGAGTATGGTTGCCGAAGGATACTATGCTGCAAAAAGCGCTTATAACCTTAATAAAGAATACGAAGCTAAAACGCCAATTATAGATGCTGTTTACAGCATATTGTATGAAGGCAAGGATGCAAAATCTGTATTTACCAAACTTACCGATAAACTAGACTAAAACCACATGATATGGATCACATGATAAACCACCCCGGAGTACTAACGGTATTTTCAATAACAGTGGTTATCATGCTCCTGCTGGATTTGGGCGTTTTTAACCGAAAGAGCCATGAGGTTTCTAATAAAGAAGCTTTAACCTGGTCTATCGTATGGATATCGTTATCCATGCTGTTTAGCGGGGTTATTTACTACTTTTTAGGATTTGTTCAGTTTACGCAATTTCAAAGTGCATATTGGATAGAAAAAGCCCTATCTGTAGATAACCTTTTTGTGTTTATCCTTGTTTTCGGATTTTTTAATGTTCCAAAGTACCTGCATCACAAAGTGCTGTTTTGGGGTATTATTGGCGCATTAGTATTTAGGGCCATATTTATTTTTACAGGCGTAGAACTTATAAATTTGACTTATCTGCCTCCAATGGAGATTTTCGGACACTCTGTTCGTATTAACGCAGTTCTTTCGGTATTTGGCTTCTTTTTGGTTTTTGCAGGTATTAAATCGTGGTTTGCCAAAGAGGATAACGATGAAAATAAAGATTTTTCCAAAAGTCCAGGTGCAAGATTGGTACATCGTTTTTTTAAAGTGAGTAAAAACTACGATGGCGATCGCTTTTTTACAAAAGTAAATGGCGAAAAACTGGCGACTCCCTTACTTGTAGTGGTAGCTGTAATAGAGTTTACCGATCTTATTTTTGCTGTAGATTCTATCCCTGCCATATTTGCGATAGCACCTAATGATCCTTTTATACTTTATACCTCAAATATTTTCGCCATACTTGGCCTTAGGGCATTGTATTTTTTACTGGCTAACTTTATGCATATGTTTAGCAAGCTTAAATATGGACTGGCTATAATACTTGCTTTTATAGGCGTTAAAATGCTTATAAGTCCTATTTACCATATCTCTTCACCTCATTCACTTATTGTAGTGGGTGGTGTATTGGTTCTGGCAGTAATAGCATCGTTCTTATTTCCTGAACCTCAAAAAGAGTAGAAGGATATTTTACAACTTGTTTGTCATCCTGATGAAGGAAGGATCTCGTATTTTATCTGAGATTTTTCGACTTCGTTTCACTTCGCTCAAAATGACAACATCTTGTAAATTCGTCATTGCGAGCGCAGCGCGGCAATCTCTGATAAAACACAGTAATTAACCCTGAAAATGTAATGCGGATAAGGCGGATGTGCAGATCTCTACGGATTTTTACAACTTGTTTGTCATCCTGACGAAGGAAGGATCTCATTCTATTTTGAGATATGCTTTGTCAGTCGGCTTCATTCTCGAGTTTTTAATTTTAAGAGGAAAAAGCGTTACTCAACTATTATCCCTTCTTTAAACAAGATAGGCACTTCCTGTGTGTAGTCTTCGTGGATAGAATGAGCTTTAAATGTATAAGTTTTGTCGTAAAGTATATTGTCTATAAAAAACGTTACCATAAACTGGTTATCAAGCACTAACACACTGTCTTCTATCATTTCTATTTTCACGACAGATACGGGAGGGATTTCTACAAAAGCGTGGCGCAACATTGATGTTTTACGTGACTCACCATCTATAATACCTGATGCGCTCGATACTACCATTGCTCCTTCCAGCAAATAATCACTATCATTTACCAGGTAGGCATACCAGGTTTTTTGCATAAAATCATCGTTCCATTCCTGCACGGCAGCAACAAATACATTTTCCACTTGTGGGATGATAATATCTTTTTTCATTTTTTTAAGAATATGAAAGTATTATAAAAACTATCTTTAAGGTAATTAAATTTTTTAAAATATGAAAATCCTGAACATACTATGTGTTTTCGCTGTGTTCTCATTGGCAGCCTGTAAAAACGAACCTTCTAAAAAAGCAGGGCAGCAGGATCAGGAAACATTGCCTGAAACGATTACCGACACAATTACTCAAATTTCCGATGGCCATACCAGCGAAAACTCGCTTGACTGGGCCGGTGTTTATAAAGGATCATTGCCTTGTGCAGATTGCCCCGGCATTATAACCGAACTAACCCTGAACAGTGATAAAACTTACATTCTTTCTTCTCAGGCAGAAAACAAGGATAAACAACCGCGTTTGTTTAAAGGTACTTTTACCTGGAATGAATCCGGGAATATTATTACCCTTGATGCCGAAGGCGATCACCTAAAATTTAAAATTCAGGAGGGTTGTGTAACAATGCTCGACAAATTTGGCGATCCTAAACAAGGCAAAGGAAATTATATTTTAGGTAAAAAACAATAAGTCCACATTATTGCGGGCTTATTGTTTTTATATGTTTGATTTGAATTGCTCTAAAAAGCGAACATCGTTTTCGTAGAACATTCTTATATCGCCTATCTGATATTGTAGCATTGCTATACGTTCTACACCCATTCCAAAGGCAAAACCATTGTATTTAGTTGCATCTATACCGCAATTGGTAAGTACATTAGGGTCTATCATACCACAGCCACCTATTTCCAGCCAGCCGGTACCTTTGGTAATCCTGTAATCCGTTTCGGTTTTAAGTCCCCAGTAAATATCAATCTCAGCACTTGGTTCTGTAAACGGGAAGTACGACGGACGTAAACGTATCTTAGATTTACCAAACATCTCTTTCGTAAAGTATAAAAGAGTTTGTTTTAAATCGGCAAATGATACATCCTTATCTACATAAAGACCTTCTATCTGATGGAATATACAGTGCGAACGTGATGATATTGCTTCGTTTCTAAACACCCTTCCCGGAGAAATGGTTCTTATCGGCGGCTTATTGTTTTCCATATAACGCACCTGTACCGATGAGGTATGTGTTCTTAAAAGCACATCTGGATTCGTTTGGATGAAAAAAGTATCCTGCATATCACGTGCCGGATGGTATTCCGGTAAGTTTAATGCTGTAAAGTTATGCCAGTCGTCTTCAATTTCCGGTCCTTCAGACACGTTGAAGCCTATATTCGAGAAAATATCGATGATCTGATTTTTAACTATAGATATAGGATGGCGCGAACCTATCTGGAATGGCTCACCCGGACGGGTAAGATCGCCATAAATTCCTTTAGCTTCTTCTTTGCTTTCCAGCAATTCCTGTATGGTCGTAACTTTTTCTTCAGCAGTTTTTTTCAAGGTATTAATTACCTGTCCAAATTCTTTTTTCTCCTCGTTAGGTACACTTTTAAATTCTGCAAAAAAATCGTTCAAAATCCCTTTTTTTCCAAGGAACTTAATTCTGAATGCTTCCAGTTCTTCCTTACTCTGCGTTTGAAACGCTTCAGCTTCGGCAATATACCCTTTAATCTTATCTATCATTGTTGTTCAGTAAAGGGTGCAAATTTAAACATTTTAAATTTCTCTCACCATCAATTTATCAGGTATAATTTATGTTTTAAGGCAGTATCGTTATAACCTGCATGCATTTTTATACTGGAGGTGATTTTTTTTGTCCCCTACCATACTAAACATTGTTTTTTTGCGTTACCTACTATATTACAATGAATTGTAGTTGTGAAAAGTGAGAAATCATAAGACACTTTAATGGCTACATGAGGTTATTGCCTTACAAATTAATTTTAAAGAAAAAACCTGTGCTTTGGGTTAGTAGCACAGGTTTTTTTGTTTTTTTAGAATGTAAGCTTATTTAATAAGCCCCTTCTCCAGGAAATAGTCTACTATCGCGCCTTTCATTAATACGCTTTGCTCTCCGGCCTTAAGTGGCGGCAATTCTTCCTTAACCGTATAGTGCGGCCAGCCATCTTCATCAAAAAGTTCAAATTCGTAGTAACCATAAGGCTCCAGCAATCTACAAATCGCTATATGCATAAGGTTTAACTTCTCATCTTTTTTGAATTTTTTATTGAATTGACCTAATTCCTGTACGCCTATCAGGTAAATAATCGCATCGAGATCTAATGTATCGCCATCGGCAAAACGATCAGAAAGTATAGTAACAAGCTGTTCCCAGCGTTCTTTTAGTTGTTCGTCTCTTGACATTTTTTTAATTTAATGCCCCAAAGATAGTAACTTGAAATTTAACGAAGAGGTGTTCTGTTTTTTGCATTCTAAAATGAGAGGCTTACCTTTGCTAATATGACGGGTATAGATATTGTTTTAGGAGGATTACTGCTATATGGCCTTGTAAAAGGGCTATGGAAAGGGCTTTTTTCGGAGTTGGCTTCGCTGGTTTCGTTATTGGTGGGTATTTATGTAGCTGTAAAATTTTCCGGCTTTGTGGGTAAAATGCTCGAAGGTCATGTTAATAATCCTAAATATATTAGCATTACAGCGTTTGCCATTACTTTTATAGCAGTTGTTATAGGCATTATACTATTAGCCAAAGTGTTTACCAAACTTGCCGATTTTTCTGGACTTGGACTCATAAACCGTATAATGGGTGGCTTTTTCGGATTTTTAAAAATGGTACTGATACTGAGTGTATCGCTTAATTTTTTCCTGAAAATAAATAGTAACAATCTATTTGCCGAAAAGGAAACTCTCGATAATTCTTTATTTTTTAATCCGATACTTAAAGTATCCAATACTATATTTCCTGTTCTGGAAGAATGGTTTAAAGAGTATAAGAAGTAAGTTTAAAGGCTATAACCTCTTTATTTTAAGTAGCAGATATACAAAAAACACTATAATTGCGTTTTAGCTTATATTTGCGCAAAATATTGCTTTAATGAAAAAGGTTTTATCTCTATATTTTTTAATGCTTTCGTTTACTTTTTTCGGGCAGGAAAACCAGCCTTGGAGAAGTTTCTTTTCGTATAACGATATTGTAGACGTTACACAATCCAATGGCAAAGTATTTGGTGCAGCCAGTAGCGCCATGTTTCAAAAAAATCTTGGAAATAATGAACTAAAAACCATTACCTCTGTAGATGGATTAAAGGTAGAAACTATTACAGCAGTACACCATAGCACTGCATTTAACAGAACCTTGGTAGGTAACAGTAACGGTTTACTAATTGTTATAAAGAGGGATAATACAATTGTTAACAAAATAGGCATAATACAGGAAACAACAGTTCCGGGCGAAAAAAAGAAGATAAATAATATTTATGAGTACAATGGTAAGGCTTATATTTCGTGCGATTTTGGTATAGCGGTTTTTAATTTGGAAACCCTGGAGTTTGGCGATACTTATTATTTAGGACCAAACGGAGCAGAGATCCCTATTTCTCAATGTACAGTATTTAATGGAGTTATATATGCGGCATCACCAACTCATGGAATGATGGTAGGACAGTATAATAACCCTAATCTTAACGACTATAGCCAATGGACTCCCATGCTTGGAGGACAATGGACCAGTGTGATAACCTTCGAAGATCATGTGTTTGCTTCAGATACTACCGGAAGTATATTTAAAATAGAAACGGCTAATTCTGTACCTTTTTTTGTAATGAATTCCATAGTAACCGATCTAAGAGAGGCAAATGGCTATATGGTAATTACAGCGGCTAATCAGGTGGTCGTTTTTAATAATCAATATGGTTTAATGTCACAAATTAATGTAATACCATTACCCGAAGCAGAGGGTGCTGTTTTTAGTTGTGCAACAGTGGTGGCAGGAACTGTATTTGTTGGTACTACTGCCAAAGGAATGTTTTCTGCCCCTTTTAATAGTTTTAGTTTTGAAAATATAACGCCTAACGGACCCGAACGCAGTAATATTTTTTCATTAAAAAAAGCACCAAGTGCACTTTGGGCCGTATATGGCGATTATAGTTATAGCTATAATCCTCACCCTCTCGAATATTTTGGAGTGAGCAAGTTTACCGATATTGGCTGGACTACTATTCCGAACAAAAAACTTTTTGATGCTGCATCCATATCAGATATTATAGTTAATCCGAGTAATGAAAATCAGGTTTATGCTGCATCTTTTCATTCGGGTCTTATAAAGATAGAAAATGATCTTCCAACAGCAATTTACAGCTATCAGCCAGTTATACAAAATGGGCCAGAGTCACTAGTGGACCCTACAACCCCAGCTTATAAAAGTACAAGAATTAACAGCCTTGCTTTTGATAAAACAGGCAATTTATGGATGACAAACGCCAGAGTCGAAAAAGCAATCAAAGTTTTAAAAAAAGAAGGCACATGGAGTTCTTATGTTGTTAAAGGGATAAAAAGTTTTGTGGGTACAGACTATGGTAAAATGGCAATTGATAAAAATGGCACAAAATGGATTCCTTCGGCACAAAATGGTCTTATAGCTTTTAATGAAAAGTTAGATAAATATATTATTATAAATAATGATCAGACAGGTAATCTTCCTTCTTTTAACGCCAAATGCGTTGCTATAGATAACAATAACCGCTTATGGATTGGAACAGATAAAGGATTAAGAGTAATACCCGGCGTAGACCGTTTTACAACAGAAGAGACACTTACGGCTAATGCTATTATAATAATGGAAGATGGTCTTGCTCAGGAGTTGATGTATGAACAGGGAATTGTTGATATTGTAGTAGATGGTGCCAATAATAAATGGATAGGTACAGGTGGGGCAGGTGCATTTTTGGTATCACCAGACGGTCAGCAGACCTTATTTCATTTTACCAAAGAAAACTCACCATTGCCTAGCAATGCCATAAATGATATAGAAATAGATCATGCTACCGGAGAAGTGTTTTTTGCTACTGATAAGGGAATGGTTTCTTATAGAGGAACTTCTACAGAAGCGGCAGATGATTTAAGTAAAGTATATGTTTTCCCTAACCCAGTGCGTCCTGGTTTTGAAGGGGATGTAAATATAAGCGCTCTTGTAGACGACGCAAACGTGAAAATTACCGATATTGAGGGTAATCTGGTATTTGAAACCACATCTGAGGGTGGAACCGTTTTATGGGATACCCGTGCTTTTGGCAAATATAAAGTGGCATCTGGTGTTTATATGATATTTATATCTTCAGAAGACGGAACAAAAACCAAGGTTAAGAAAGTAATGATCATCAGATAAATTACGAATTAAGAACAAGAACTATATATAATCGGTTCATAACTCCAAATTTGTAATTATGATCGTTAAAACAAAAGCTATAGTGATAAGCTCTTTACGATATCAGGAAAAAAGTCTGATCGTAAAATGCTTTACAGAGTCGGACGGGCTAAAATCGTACTATGTAAGAGATGCTTTTTCGTCCAAAAAAAATAGCCAGAAAACTGTATATTTCCAGCCGTTAAGTATTCTTGAAATAGAGGCTATTCATAAAAACAAAGGAACTCTCGAGTATTTTAAGGAAGTAAGGTTGGCACATCCTTATTTCTCTATAAATACAGATATAACAAAAACTACCATTGTTATTTTTATATCCGAAATGCTGCATCATAGCATTAAAGAAGAAGAAAAAAATCAAAATTTATACTCTTTTTTAGAAACAGCATTATTGTGGCTGGACAGTCATGACGAAGCAGCCAATTTTCATTTGATATTATTGCTCGAGATAACTAAATTTTTAGGTTTTTATCCTAACGGATCGGAACAGGAACACCCTTTTTTTGAGATGATCGACGGAGTTTTTGCGCCCTATCAATCTATAAGTTGCCTTTCGGCACAAGAGACACTTCTTTTAAAAAGACTAATGTCATTAAAGTTTGACAATAGTATAAAAGCATTTCACGTTACCGAAAGGCATATATTATTAAAAATAGTATTGGATTATTATGCTTTTCATCTCGACGGATTTAAACGTCCAAAATCGCTCGATGTGCTTAAAGAAGTTTTTAGTTAATTAAGAAATTATCGCGACGTAATCCAGCCGCCGCAAATCCCTGCAGTCAGCCATACATACCATTTTTTATACCAGGGTTCTGGTACGACTATTTCTATAGCTTGCAACCCAGTAACAACTATGTGCGGATTTGAATTTGTAATATCTGTAACCGCAGTTTGTTCACCTAAAAACCATTTGCGTTTAAACCCGGTTATTGCAGTTGTGCTAGTCCACGTCTTTAGTGAATCGATCTGTATGCCTTTCTGATCTGATTTATAAGTAAAGCTATACCAATCCTTTTTTAATTCACCTGAGCGTTCAAATACACATGGCACACTATCTTTATATGATATTCGGATAGTATCAATCTGCATTACCGTTTTATATTTCACAATAGTATTAACTTTTGAAAACGCTGCAGTGAGTTTGGCCAGTTCCGCATCTTTATCCAGAACAAGATTTTGCAATTGGTTTTTATCCAATTGGAGTGTATTAATGCTGGCTGTCTGAATTCCAATTCTATTTTTAAAATACATGATGGTATCGCTAAGGGAGACTATATCCACAACATTTTTGTTGTGGATATAGTTACATCTTTCTATGCTTAATGATAATGGAATAACTAGTGACAAAATAATTATATGTGGGATATACTTTTTCATAAATGTTTTTCTATTGATTTTGCGACACTTTTTAATACTACAGCATAATCAGGAGCCGTGGCATAACCGGCTTTAGCTATAGTATCAATAAATGCATAAGGATTGCTTCTTACTTTCAGGGCGTCTGCATAACGTTTATTCTTTAAAAAGAACTGGGCATGATCGGTAAACGATTCCTCCGGACTTTTATATTTTCTAAAGTAATCTTTTACCCGGTACTTAAACATTTTCACACCGCCTTTTACAATTGGTGTTATACTTATGATCTCCGGAAACTTCAGATCAGATCGGCGGCTGTATTCGGTTGTGGTTAACAGCTGCTCATTTCCGTTAATGCCATCGGTATCTTTTACACCAAAGAACATATTACCCGGAGCTACTTTACCCCAACTGCTTTCTAAAGCTGCCTGCGCTAAAATAGCCACTGCAGATATTCCTGTTTTACTTTCTGTTTGCTTGGCAAATGGTAGGTATAATTTTACAAATTCACTTGGTTTCATTGGTTTCTCCTTTTACATTTTTGTATAATTTCCAACCATCAGAAGTAATGTTTTTTACTTTCTGGACAATATCAAACCCCATTCTTTTTACATTCTCAAAAAAGATAGAATAGAATTCTATGACACAACAAAAAGCAATTACAAATGTGGTTAATGTCATTTTTTGAAGCCTTGCATGAGGTTCGAATTCGCCTGGAACAAATACCCACTCAATTCCATAACCTCCAAGTATCATAATTGCATACGTTCCAAATTTGACAGCAGACAAACGAAGCTTTGCAGACTTAATTAATCTTTCTCTCCTTCCTATAATCGGATCTATCGGCCAATCCTTTTTAAATTCAATCCAATTACTCCAAATCCCTGTAATGAAATCAATAACAAACAGTCCACCAAGTAATATTAAAGCTTTTTGAGGTGTTGTAAACACTGGCATAGTTAATACAGGAAAACAAGCTATAAAAGTTATTGGTTTACTAAATAGTGACTTTAATGTTACTCCCAACTTTGCCAGGTATTTGAAAAATATTGCTAGTTCCATATTTGTTTAATTATAAACTTTTAATTACCATGTTGCGGCTGCGGATCTGACCCATGTATTTGTATCTATACAATAATAAACATAAGTAGATGTGATACGCATTTCTCCTTTTATCCCCATTGCAGTACTTGATGTTGGCGCGGTGTAACCTATTGTTGGTTTTGTATCTAATGCAGAATCCATTTGACCTTTAGATACAAAATCATCAGACGCTATTGCGTTTGTTCCAAAAAACCTACCGTCGTTTCTAACTCCCCCGACTAATGTTATTCCATTCACTCCACTTCTTAGGTTTAAAATATCCCCAGTACCATCGATCCTAGCCATAGTGTAAGCTCTTACCGTGTCGGGCGGCTCTGTGCTAAACTCAATCGATCCATTAAGATTAAATGTAAGTTTAGCTTTTCCGCTTGTATTCCTTATAAAATAGTCGCTTGATTTATTTATTGATAACCCCAAATCCTCAAACGTAAGGTAATTTAATCCGTTTCTAACAAAATTTATGTTCCCCCCATTTGTTAAAGTGCCTATTTTTAGAGTTCCTGTATTCCCTCCATTTATAACGTCTCCTACAATTATATTTCCACCTCCTAGTATACTACCACCGTTTATTGTTTTGATATTACTACCTGAAATTAAAGTATTTTGTTTATCGTTCAATTGACCCTGTGCCTTACTTGCTATTGCTGATGCTGTATCTCCTGATACGATTGGAGTGTTTATAGGAGTAAAACCGCTTACTGGTAAAACAGAATCTAGAAATACGAATAAATCTTTACTTCTTGGCGTTCCATCCCCTCTTATAACATTTGATTGACTGCCAGTAAAAGCATCTTGCTTGGTAGCTAAATCAAGGTCATTTATTAACTTTCTCCAGACCTGAAACCCTGATAAAACACTTCTGAAATAAACGTTATCGGAAGATCGGCCAATTAAAAACTGACCTCCTAACGTTGTGTTACCTAAGGATAATAACGCTGCCGGTTGAGCGAAAGGAACGTCCGTTACTGCCGAGGCTAATACTGATACATAGCTTCCTTTTGGCACGTCGTTAATACTTCCTGTCGATATAGATAGAGCATTAACAGGCGCTAAATATGTAGTTGGGAACGCTGTTGCTTTGTCGGCTTTTAAACTTAAATCTAAATCATTAGATATTGTCCTCCAATCTCCCCAAGATGTATCGAAAACTCTTACATAAACCTTGTTTAAAGTTAAAACGTGATATTTTTGGCATATCTGTGTTGTTGCACCTTTAGTCACCTCTAACATGCCTTTATCCAATACAGGGTAATTTATACCGCTGGATGCGTTTGTATTTGATGTTTGAGGATATAAACCAGTAGTTGTGTATGTGTTTAAATCTGCTGATGGTGGAATGGTACCGCCTATTGTTAAAGTTATATTTTTATCTGATTTTGAATCTAAATCAACCGCATCTGAAAGTTTAACCCAAGAGTACCAAACAGCGCCGTTCCTAGTTCTAACATAAATGTCATTATTTTGAGCATAAGTGTGGTAAGTTTGATAAGTGAATCCTGACCCGTCAAGAGTATTTACAACCTCTAATTTTCCCGCTAAAGGCGTTGGGTAATTTGTGCCACTCGCTGCGTTTGCGTTTGTTATTTGAGTATAAATGCCTGTAGTTTGGTAGGTGTCTAAGTTGGCATTAGCGGGAATGTTTGACCCTTGTGTTAGTGTTTTATTTTTCTCCGAATACTCTACCCACTCGCTCCAATCGGTTGTTAATAGTTTTCTAAAAGCAACTAACCCAGTAGTTAGATTAGTTATTATTTGAGTGCAATAATTCGACGCTGTAGACCCTGAAACTAACATCATGTGTCTGCCTTGTGGCCATCCTGTAGGCAAATTTGTTAATGTAGCTGCTGCCGTTAAAAAACTTCCTGTTTCTTGGAAATTATTTAGATTAGTTTCTGATGATGCAACCCAACGCCTGAAATTATCATAAATAGCATTTTGAGATGGTGCACTATCAGTAATGCCGTCTGTAATTGTTTGAGATATTAAATCTTTATCTTTAAAAGACGTTAAGAAATAATTTGTGCCATCTGATATTATAACTGCTTTATCAAATTGATTAACTAATACATAAGAAGCTTGGCCGTTTATAGTAGATCCTGCTGGAGGAGTAATTGTTATTGTAAAAGCATTATTAAGTCTTTTTAGTATAAAAATTTCTCTTCTAAAACCGACTGTAGATACATCAGGCAGATTAATAGTATAATTGCTTAAATTACTTACATATACTTCTAACCTATCACATATTACTCCATCACTATTTGTAAAGTCGCTTCCTGTAAGATTAAAAACACTTCCTCCTCCTGATATTTGTAATGTATTTGCTTTAATAGCATTTTCAAGTACGCTTTTTACAAAGTGGGTCGTGGCTATTTTGGTGCTTCTGTCTGTACCTAATGAATTGGGAGCTGTAGGTGTTCCTGTAAATGCCGGAGATGCTAATGGAGCTTTTAAATCTAAAGCAGCATTAAGCCCTACAATATCTGATAATCCTAGAATTACAATTCCAACTTTACCGGCTACACTAACAACCGAATCAGTATTATCTACTTTACCCCAGACGGATCCGTTTGAGATTATCCAGTCTCCAATATTTAAGTCAAACCCTTGCTGAGTTCCTGCTGTACTAACAATATAGTATTTACCCTTGTTCCCTGTTGCTACGGGTAAAGGGGGCGTATTATTGGATGCGTTATATGTCCCCTGATAATTTACTGCACCAATAAGAGCATCATTAATTTGAGACAACGGAACTTTACCGTTAGCATCTAAGTTTGCAAAAGGTACATCGTTTATAAATTCTGAAAGCTTAGTTTTTTCAGGTGTAACATTACTATTTGTCGTAGCTGCAAAATCTTCTTCTTCAAAAGGAGTGTTTCCAAATCCATAAATGCCTGGAGTGCCTTTAAATTGGACAAAATATAAAATATCCTCTGTAGTATAGCTAAAGTAATAGGTTACAATAGATCCATCTTCGTTTACTTTGCCTGAATTGGTAAAATCCCACGTTGTTTCGTTAGCTTTGGTTATATAATCTTCGTTAGTTACCGGATCGAGATTATATATAAGGGTTCCAGGAGTATTCTGAATGTCTTCAGGGGTAAGATTTAGTGACGCTAATTGAAAGATCATGGAGCTTGTAACTGTTGTTCCTCCAATTCCATATACCCCTTCGCCCGGTTTAAAAAGATATGAATGTTTTTTGTTTGTTAGCTGAGGGTTTCCCATTGACGCTGGCAGGCTAATTAGGGATAAAACAACAGGAGTATCAGTAGATGATATTGTGGTTGTTCGATTATTCATCATCGAAACAATATTTGCAATACTAGTATCTCCCGAATAAAAACCAATATTGATGGTTCTGCCAATGTTATTTTGGGCAAATGTGCTGCCATCGCCCATATTTATTCTAGAATAAAGTACCGGAAGTAAAGCCTCCTGAAGTTGCGCTGCAGATGAATACACCGTTCCATTCACAGTAAACTGATCGTAGAGAGCTAATTCTACTAATACATCTTTTCGTTCATAGCAATTAAATATTTCTATTTTATTGCCATGAACCACCGAAACGTAATTTTTGAAATATTGTATCCCATTAAAGGTAAACCGTTTGTCGTTAAGAGTGTTTATGATGTTCATGCTATACTATTTTTTTGAATTTTAAACCTCTGAATGTGGGTTTTTGACAATGAACAAAATCTGCATGTTTTGTTCTGATGAGGTGTTTTTTTACGTTTTCCCAAATTTGAAAAGCCGCATCTCTATTAAGTGTATAAATTGTTTTTTTGGATGTTGTTTCTACAGGACGGCTGTTATCGGCTAGTTTTTCTACAACAGAATAAGGGGTATCTGTAACCGATGAAAACATAATATGGCGCGCATAAGCAAAATATGCCAACACCATTTTTAGCCCGTAATTTGTGTAACCAATGCCATCAACTTCATAAATACCTCCGGTTAGCAGCTCTTCATGATCTGCCGGATTTGCCAGTATTTTGTTGTAAAGGCTTTCGCCTAATAAAGGTTGGAGGTCGAGTATTTGGGCATCCAGGATCATCTCGTTAAGCTTATCGTTGTTTGGGGTTTTAGATACCTGCCTGTATTTCGCTATGTCATTCCGGGTTATCAGTTTCTGCATCGTTTATCAGTTTTAAAGGTTCTATTTTCAGATTTGAATAATCCTGTGAGCGTTCCAATAATCCGTTAATTACAGCGGTAAGCAGGCATCTTTCTTTGGTGGTGTTTTCCCAATAGGTGCGTTTCATCTCGCGAATGGCTTCGCCCGAATTGCCAAAAAGAGAGGCCTCGTTCGTTTTTATTAGTCCGGCAGGGAGGTTATTAAAGGCTACCAAAATGTTTTCGCGAACGCTGGTTTCGGTATAATTAAAGAGCTTGTCATCAATCTTGCTTTCAATCTGTTTGATCAGAATAGCATCTTCCAGTTTTTCTCCGGCAAAGTCCATTTCCAGGCACAGTACGCCTCCTGTATTTTGGGCACCAAGACTGTCTTTAATAGCTTGCTGAAAACGCTCTCTTTCGCTTTCGGCATCCATTAGTGCGATGCTTCCGGGTTCAAGACCATCGCCTACAAGCGGACGTGTAACAACCAATGTGTTGCCAAAAAAGCCTTTACGAAGCAGTCTGTTTTTATATACCGATGCCTGTGCTTCGCTATCACAATCTTCGGCAACAGAGTCGATTCTGGATAGAGGATAAAGAAGCTTAGTATCCATATTTACAAACAATACCTGTCCTTTGTATTTTTCCCAGCCACCTGCTTTTTCTACCTGTGCATCGATTATCTTTTTACGCGGATTAAAAACATCAATAAGCTGAATATCTGCCTTTTTAGGTTTAAGCCATTCTTTGCAAACAGCAATTTTTCCGGTATAATCGTTACTGTCGGTTTTGCCTATTCGACACCATTCGAACGGAATAACACTAAAGTCTGAAATTTGGTAAAGGGCATTCCAGTTTACATGAATAAACACACCACGTTGTTTTACAATATCGTCGGCAACATCATCGGCAAAGTCAATAAGTTTTAGGTTTTGCTCTTTGTTAATTATCAGGTTGTCAACATCAATTCCGTATCCTTTGCCGATAAGATACTGTACCATAATGGATGCGGCAGATTTTGCTGTAACGCTATTGTTTATAAGCCTGTCCATTCGTTCCGGATAAGCATTGTCTGTGTCGTTTGCATAAACATCTGCCGATTTATTCCAGGGCGTGAGCCTTTTCCATACATCTATCAGCAGGGTTTTCATTGATTACTTTCATTAATAGAAATATCATTGATGTTTGTTACCGGCGAGGCTTTTTTTTTATCCTGTTTTGGTTTTTTTAATACAGGTTTTTGCTTTGGAACAGCGGCAGGTAATGGCATTTGAGCAAAGTAGCGTTCGCCGTTTTTATGAAGTAGTAATTGCTGGGCATATTCATTGGTAATATTACCATTGTTAATCAGTATTGGAGAGCCAAACTCTAACGGAATGTTTTCGTATTTGGCATGAAGCCTGTAATCTGATGTATTTGCCATGACTTTATAATGGTTTTTATACCGTGTTAGGTATTCGGTTAAACATTTTGGGCAGGCAGGGTTTACCTTTTCCTTAAAAATGGAAGTGTACTCTTTAAGAAACAGCTCCAGGTATCGCACACCGCTACCCGTAACAGAGTGGGTAACGGTGGCAATATCCATAGTGGTAAAATCCATAGATTTACCTAAGCCTGTAAGAACTTGTTAGTAAAGGCTGTTTTTGTAGCTGTATAGCTTACATCAAGCAATGTTCTTGGCATTGTAGTTTCTTCATAACCGTCTGAGCTTGAAAGTTCGAACATAATCATGTTGTCATTTTCTTTGGAATTGTTGGTCATAGTCATTAACTCAAGTCCCGATGTTAATCCTAATATTTCAAAAGCATCTTCACTATCAATACCTTTCCACACCTGCTCAACAACAGCAACATATTTGGCTCCTTTAGAAAGACCATCTGCCTGTTGTTTGTTTGTGGCACTTGGGTTAAATATTACCCCGGAGAATGTATGTTTAAACTTATCAGGAGCATTTTCCTTTTTAACCAATTCCCACGCTTTGCCGTTGCTTTGCTTAACACCGCTTAATAAGTAACCGCTTTTGCCTGTTTTTAACTGAAGGTTTGTTACCAATACTCTGTTTGTGGCATCGGTAGTGGTATTTACCACATCGATATCATCTTTGTTAATAAGAATAACGTTTTGTTCTATACCGCCTATTGGCGCATTGGCGCAGTCAAATAAGATATCTGCGGTTAAATTTCCTGTGCAATCTACTGGCATGTTGTTTTTGTTTTTTTATTGAAAAATTAAGGTTAGAAAAAAATTAAAGATTTGCTGTTTAGACTTCCCCTCCTTTGGAGGGGAATGCCTACTCATAATTTGAAATATGGGTAATTGAAATATAACTGTCAAAAGAACCTGAAACTTTAAACCTGAAACTGCGAAGCTTAATAAGCCGCTACAGTCATATAAGCTTCAAGATGTTTAGCGTCTAGTGTGTAGGCAGCATCCATAATGTTTGTTTTAAGGGTTTTGTCATAAAACACATCTAGTTTTGTAAGATCTTCTTCGCTTAAGGTACCTACAGGAATGTTGGATTTTGTGGTAAATACCGCTCTGTGTGGCAGGTTCCATTTTGTACCGTTGTCCTGGTAGGTTTTAATGTAACGATCCCAGTCGTAGCGTACTTTTACCTCGATACCGTCAAAATATAGTTTAGGGCGTCCTTCCTCGACTACTTCCAGGAATCCTGATCCTAAGTTTTTGTTGCGAAGTGTTGCACGATAGTTATCGGCTAACGATCTTGTAGCAAGGATAAAGCTGTCTTCGGCAGAAACCAGACGTTCATCGGCAGCAGTAACCATTTTTTCGAAAATGGCAAGGGCAGCATCTTCAGCCAGTGCCTGACCCGCATAATTGGTTCCGGCATTTTCCGAAATTGCAATGCGGTTTGCAGCGTTGCTTGGCACTTCAATAAAAATTTGTTTAAACAATCCGTCAAAAGAGTTAAAGTAACCTAAGTCGGTACCGTTTGTAAACACACCGCTATCGGCAATGGTTTTGGCGGTAGTATCGTTAAACCAAATTTTTCGGTGCATATTCTCCAACATAGCAACTTCAACTGCCGAGATGATCACTCCAAACTCCTGTGTGCCTACAGCATCAAAAAAGTCGGGGTTTATACGTTGTGATTTTCTAAAAAGCTTAAGTAGTGCTGGCATATCTGCCTGGCAGTGTTTAAGGCGGAAATCTTCCAATACGGGTGTCCAGTATTTTTCTGTAAGCTCAAAACCACCTGCTTCGTTTGGTGTACAACCAGTAGTTTTTTTACCCAGCAAACCTAATCTTCCGGCAAAGGCAATTTGAGTTTTTACATCAATACCTGTTTCCATTTCGTGGTATTCGGCAAGGTCTGAATCGTTGTATATTCTTTTAAAGATCACTTCGCTTACCGTTTCGGCCTCGCGAGGGTTAAGTGTTAAGCTTTCTGCGTTTATAAGTGCCATTATTTTGCTTTTTTAGATTTTAGATATTCTCTCATTCCTGCCATTTTATCGGCTTCGCCCGGTTTTCTGTAAGCTGCTTTTTTACCGTTTACGCTAAAGTTGGATGTCACTTGTCTTTTTAATGCAAGCACCTCACTTTTTATGGTAGTAAGCTGGCGTTTAAGGTTTTTGTTTTCGTTGCGAAGTGAAGCTACTTCGGCATCTTCTTCCGGTTCAATAATTTCTGTAAGTTCTCCTGCTGTAAACACGTAGGTAAATCCGTCAGGCAATAGGAACTCGCCCTCGGCAGGTTTACCATCTACGGTAGCAATGGCGCCCAGTTCTATTACAGCATCATCGGGCAAATCTGTAAAGTCAATTTCGGTACCTGTGGCATCCTGTATTACTTTGTTAAACATTGCGTTGTGCTTAAACTTGCCCAACACTTTTTCGAACAGGCTTTCCATCCAGTGCCTGTCTTTTTCGGTAAATGTTCCGTTCATAGGTAAATTTGGTTTTAAGAATGCTTTAGCTGCGGCTTTTACCTGCCGCGAGGTAGTAAAACCCAGAGCACTTAATTGTTTGCCTGTGAGCCACGTTTCGTTTTTTAAGAGGGGTAGTAGTGCCTGTTCCTCGAGGTTGAGTGCTTTTTTGTAAAAGCCTACCATTTTTTTCTCGATGGCACGAAGCTGATCGGCAAACTGCTCGAGTTCATCTGCAGTGCCCATAGAGCCTCCCCATGGTAAGTGAATCATAAAAGGTGTGTTTTCACGAATTTGCCTTTCGTTGCCTGCCATAAATATTACAGTGGCGATAGAGGCTACAATTCCGCTCCCAATGGTGGTAATGGGTTTGCCTAATGCTTTGAGGTAATGGTAAATGTCGAAACCCACATCTACCAGGCCGCCTTCGGAGTTTATATGCACATTAAAGGCAGTGGCCTGAGGCTGCTTTTTTACCTGGCCTATTACATCGATAAGCTCTACACCGGCAACACCGTCAAAAGTGCCTATCTGGCCGGAGATATAAATGTTTCCTGTCATCTTCGGTGGATTTGTGGATTTGGTATATGATGATCTGATACCTTGATCGCATGAAATCTTAAGAAGAATTATGAATTTTGAGATCCTTCCTTCGTCAGGATGACAGTGCTGCATGTCATTCTGAACGGAATGTAATGCAGTGAAGAATCTCATTATTAAAACGGGAAAAACTCAGCGCTGAAGTTCGTTCGTTTTGATAGTACAAAGATACGGCGACTATTGAGGCAAAGTACTGCAAGGGGTTTTGCAGTAAATTATGATTCTGTAGTTTTTTGGGGTTTGAGGGAAATTATTATATTTGGTCATCAATCAAAAAAACAATCAAAAAATGAAGAAATTATTGCTCGCGTCGCTACTGTTGCCGGGGCTTGCCTTTTGCCAAATGAAAACTCTTGCCGCTTCGTCCAACCTTGTGGATATTAAAGACGGGGAGGACTTAAAAAAAGGACAATGGACCATAATGCCAGAAGTAAACCCCGACGTATTTACTACAAATAACGAAAAGGTTACTTTTATTACCGATAAGGAATCGGTTACGGTAAAGCTTAAAGCGGGTGAAAAGTACGATTTCGTTGTGCTTTTAAATGGTAAAGAAGCACATACACGTATTGAACGCGTGCCCGATTATATAGACAGGCTTAAAAAAGCCGCTAAATACAATACTTCCGATAACCGTTCTGTTCCTGCATTTACTTACCAGGATATGAATGATCCTAACCTTGTGAAATTGAGGAAAGATTATAATCTGGACTCTATTGCAGGGCAGGGTAATGAAGCATCTAAAATGATCAACCTTATGCACTGGGTGCATAATACCATAAGGCACGATGGAAGCAGCAATAACCCGGATGGCAGAAATGCCGATAATATTATTAAAGTTTGTAAAAACGAAGGACGTGGCGTAAACTGCCGCATGATGGCTACCGTATTAAACGAATGCTACCTGGCTATGGGTTTTAAATCTCGATACATTACGTGTATGCCCAAAGAGCTTAAGTTTGACGATTGCCACGTTATAAACATGGTATATTCTAATGAGCTTAACAAATGGATATGGATGGATCCTACTTTTGATGCTTATGTAATGGACGAAAAAGGCACATTACTTAGTGTGGAAGAGGTAAGGGAAAGGCTTGTAAAAAACAAACCGCTTATTCTTAACCCGGATGCCAACTGGAACAGAAGGAGCAGCCAAACCAAAGATTATTATTTGGACTACTATATGGCCAAGAACCTTTACAGGATACAAGCCGTTTCTTATAGCTGCTATGACAGCGAAACAGAGAACAGTACTAAAGAAATTGCTATGACAGAGCTTTTACCGCTGGACGGTTTAAACCAGTCACCACAAAAAAAGGAAATTGCTCTTGGTAGTGGTACAAAATTTATTCAGTACATAACGAATAATCCTGCAACGTTTTGGGCGAAGCCGTAAATTAATTACCTTCCATAAAAGAGATAATGTAAAACATATTGCGTTCGCTAATCTTGTAATCGTCTGCAACTATACCGGCAGCCCGGGTTTTCTTGGGTCTGCCGTATTTTTTGCAGAGTATTTCGGCTTCTTTTAAATAGGCTTCATAATATACCTTCCAGTCCAGTACATGAACAGGGATGAGGTTTTTACCCATTAGTTTTATAAAATCGTCGCCAAGGTTAAGTATGGTTTCATATCGGGTCATTTACCATTTATTTTCAGGACAAATATCGTTCGATCGTATTTTTGCCGATAGCGGACAGCTGCATTTACCACAATAACTACCCTCAACTTCTTTCAAGGTATCTTTTACAAAAGAGAGCAATTTGCCGTGTTTGGCATGCGGGCAGGCTATACAAATTATAGCCCTTTGTTTTGCAACAGTTTCGGTTATTTCGCTTTTATCGAGGTAATTTTTCCAGCCGGTTAAAATGTGCTGTAAATGTTTCATTATAGCGTGTTTAAAAAATATTGGGGCATATATCTTTCTATAAGATTTTTATTATATTTGGCACTCAAATTATTTATTAATCAAATTATTATAAGCCATGAAAAAAATTATTGTAGTATTCGCCTTATTGTTGAGTTTAAGCGCTATTGCGCAAAATTTCCCAGAGAGAAGACCACAGCTGCTTATTGGAAAAGAACTTAAAGTAACACCTTTTAAAATAACGGAATATGAAAAAGGTTATAAGAAGTTTTATTCTGATATCGAAATGAGGAAGACTTATTTGGAAAAGGATAAATATTCAAGTTTTACCCCTGTTGAACAATTAGAAGGACGAGTATTTAAAGTAACTGCCGTAGAAGCTTCAGACCCTACAGAAAAGAATTATTCTAGACTAACACTTGTAGACGAAACTAAAGGGGAAACATTATATTACAAATATGATAGGCGTTTTGAGAAGAATTTTCACTTTGAGGTTGTTGGAGGACTTAAACTTCCTGCCGATTTGTACTGTGATTTTATAACAGAGAAAAAAGATAAGTTTACTGATGAGATTATTTACAGCAGTGAGTTGTTACAAGGAATGGTATTTACTAAAATAAAAAAAGGTGCCGGAGCAAAATATTTTATTAGTGTTAGTGATTATAAAGAAGAACAGTATTTAGGGAAAAAAGGCGTTATTATTTTATTGGAAAATAATAAACGTATTGATAGACCTGATGTTGTTATTGAAGTAGGACCAGAAAGCAAATATGGGTTTAGTCATTCCGCAACTTTTGAACTCACATTAAAAGAGGTTAACTTGTTGATCGATAATAAAATGACAGATGTGCGTCTTTATACATTTGATGGTGAAGTAGGATATCAAGATTATTTTAAAGGCGTATTTGGTTGTTTAGTTACTAAATAATAGCGCTTATAATTTTATAAAAAGGCTCAGCAATTGCTGAGCCTTTTTGGTTTAAAAATTGGCAGCTTCTCTCACTTTTACATAGCTGTTACCCTGGTTAATAATATCCTGTACCGCTACAACGGGGGCAGGGATGGCACGGTTGGCTTCGGCTATCTTTAGGGCAAGTTCGTCCATGTTCATGCCCTGTTGTGCAATTTCACGCGAAACGATACCACCGCTTGCAAAATAGTTTGGGGCAGATGATCCACCTGCCGGGAAAGCATTGTTAAACGCCATAAAATGGCTTGCAGCATTGCGGTTCATAACGCCTATAAGTTCGCCGCGCTCGGCTTCAAACTGAGTGCCGTCGGCTCCGGTAAATAGGGTGCCGCCTGCGCTGTGCCTGTTGCCACCAATGTTAAATAATGCTCCTTTTTCTGCCTTTGGAGGTTTGGTTGCGGTTATCTTTTTTACATTGGCAATGCCTGCCGCTACAGCCGCTGCGGCTGCTACGGCTCCCAGTGCAGGCCCCACAACAGGAATGTTTGCCATTGCCCCATAGGCAGATACCGCCGACTTATACGTATCTATAGTTGCCTGTGCCACCGCCATGGCTTTGCCCGCAGCACTTTCCTTACCCATAATGGCAGTAAGGTTGCCAAAGGTAGAAGAGGCAAGGTCGAGCTTGTTGTTCATTACTGCTGCCTGGGCATCTTTTTCCAGTTTGTTATACTTTTCGTTGATAAGGTTTTTATCGGCACCCGTTTTATCGGCATCGGCAAGTTCTTGTTCCCTTCTCAGGTCAAGCGCCTGTTGTTGAAACTCAAGGTCATACTCCATATTGGCCGTATCGGCGGCTCTTTTGTTTTCGAGGTCTATCGCCTGTCTTGCTCTGTCTGATTCATCTTTTGCCGCCTTTAGCTGGTTTTGAGCTTCTGCATTGGTAGCTTTAATGCGGATTTCTTCGGCTGCAAACAATTCGTCACCTAATTTTTGTTTTCTCTTTATTTCAATCTCAGCTGTTTCAATTTCATTAAGCCTTTCTATTTCCTGCTCATATAATGCATCCGATAAAAACTGACCTTCTTTAAGTTTGCTCTGGTTTGCAGCGATAAAAGCTTTTAGTTCTTTCTCGGCATTGGCAACCGCAGCATTTACATTGGCCTGTGCCAGTTCGTTTGCTATTGCCTGGTTGGCTATATCGAACGCTAATTTATCGTTTGCCGTTTTTTTAGAGGCCTTATATTCTGCGAGGGCAATGGCCTTTTTCCTTTCTGCCAGTTTTTCTGCCAGTTCCAGTTCTTCTTGCATCGATCTTGCCTTAATGCCCTGTTGCTCTATAAAAAGGCTGAGCTGCAGTTTTTGCTTTTCTATGGCATCCTGCATTATCTGCTGTTCTTTTTGCCTCCTTTGCTCTTCTCTTTCCTTTCTTTTTTCTTCTGCGGCTTCGCGTTTGTCTTTTTCATCTTGAAGTTTTGCGGCGGTATCTTTTTGTATTTTCTCTAATGCCTGAGTTTGTTTTTCGACCATCCCTTTTTCTTCTCCGGCAATTTTAGAGCGTTCCATCTGGGTTTTCTTGAGCATTTCCAATTCTTCCTTGCTAATGCTCTTTCTTTCTGCAAGTTGCTGTGCATAAGCAAAGCCTTTTTCCGATAGGTCTTTAAGTTCCTGTGCAGTAAGGTTCTTACCAATAGCTATTTGCTTAACGGCGTTGGCATACTCTTTATCGGTTATGGCCTTTCGCTGGTCATAGTTTTCTTTTTCAATTTTATTGGCCTTTTTCAATGCTTCGGTTCTTTCTTCTTCTGATAGTGTTTGATCTTCTATCTTATCCTTAAGATCTTCTATGCTTTTTGCTGCTTCTGCATTAAGCACCTCCTGCAGTTCCATTTGCTTAGCAAGCTGCTGTTGTGCTTCTTTAAGCTTTATGGCTTCAGATGCTGCTTCTGCTGCGCCGGTTGTAAGGTTAGAAAAGAAATTACTAGCATCGCCGGTAAACAATCCTATAAATGCATTTTTAACCGATTCTACAACAGCACCCAGAGCTGCCATTATCTGTTCTACTTTTTCTACAACGGGCGTAAAGTTCTTAAATACCGCCATACCCAGTTGCACAGCGACTACAATCGCCGTAAGTATGGCGCCAATAGGGTTGGCAACAAACCCCCAGGCAGCTTTTGTCATACCCATAATACCGCTGCCTATGCCGTTAAAAGCGCCTTTAAGCAGAGGTCCAACACCACCTGCCTCCTGCGCACGCGATACAAGTCCGCTTAGTCCTCCATTAAAAATATTGATCTGTTCAAAAGAGTCGGCTACCTGTTGTTTGTAGTCGTTCATCGTCATGATAAGCTTGGCGTGCTGGGATCCATTCTCTTCGAGCCACATGTTGTTTTCATGCAGTTTTCCGTTTATGGCTGCCAGTCTTTTTTCATAATTTTCGTCGTTGCTGTTAAGGTCTTTTTTTAAGCGAAGAAGTTCCTGATTGTTACGGATGTAGTCGTTCTCACTATTGTTTACATCTTTTACAGCTTCTTTCACTGCTTTTTTTACAGACACCAGCTTACCGTCTTCGTTTATTTGTGTTGCTATTGCGGCTATTTGTGCCCTATGGGCTGCTTCGAGCTGTTTTAGTCCGGCAGCATTTACAATAAATTGCTCGGATGTTTCTTTACCCTTTTTAATGAGCTTATCCTGTTTTTCTTTAAGATCCTCTATTGCTTTGGCGGTGTTTTGTGCACTGTCTACAAGCGATTGGGTATCGATATTAAGCTTTGCTATTACTATATTTTTTGCCATATTACGTTAGGGTTAGAGTTAAGATATTGCTTTCAAAGGGGGTATTGGTAGCTTTTAGGGTTACTATGAGCTGTAGGTTATAAATGCCGGGTGTATTGTGGGTAACAGTATATTCGTAATTGGAAACCTTCGTAATTGTACCCGGTCCTGTGAGCGAAAATGTATAGGCCTCCTGATTGTACAG
>RCUH01000260.1_pt1 | contig 64050 bp, 43 predicted proteins | sample 2166191 | NCBI WGS metagenome assembly RCUH01 (sample SAMN09932848, study PRJNA488358) | compost metagenome | feature: garden; material: soil; isolation source: compost soil in an enriched community after 214 h of incubation | place: Germany: Experimental Botanical Garden Goettingen | collected... | reverse complement strand
GGTATAGTGTATACCCTGTTCCTGGGCTTTTCTGCCGCCATGCTGGGCATCTCCGGCTTTGAGAGCTCTGCAAATTTTGTCGAGGAGCAGAAGCCGGGCGTGTTCCGCAAGACATTGCGCAATATGTGGGCCATCGTCAGTTTTTTCAATCCGGCTATCGCCCTGCTGCTTATTGCCATAATACCTATTGCGGAACTGGGGGAACACAGGGAATCGCTGCTGTCCTATCTGGGCCATACTACCGGAGGTGCCTGGCTCTCATGGCTGATATCGGTCGATGCCGTGCTGGTGCTTTGCGGCGCGGTGCTGACCTCTTTTGTTGGGGTTTCGGGACTTCTGAAAAGGATGACGCTGGACAGGATACTGCCCAACTATTTCCTTAAGGAAAACAGGAACGGGTCCAATTACAGGATCATCATAACCTTCCTCGTGCTTTGTATCTCGGTGATGCTGGTGACCGGCGGCGAGCTGGAGTCCCTAGCGGGGGTATATACGTTTTCGTTTCTGGCAGTGATGGCCCTTTTTGGCATCGGCAACCTTATGCTGAAGGTAAAGCGCAGGAAGCTGCCGCGCCCGGAGAAGGCCGGGGGGATTGCCGTTGTTATTGCCATAGCCTTTATCATCCTTGGCTTTCTGGGCAATATGATACTCAATGAAGATGCCTTTTTTACCTTTATCAAATACCTGGTGCCTGCTGTGCTGTTTGTGCTGGTCATGCTGGGCCGTTCGGTATTGATACAGATAAGCCTGGGCGCCCTGGACTATTTCTACAAGCCCGTACGCAGGTTTGCGGTCATTAGCAACCGCTATTTGAGGAAGCTCCACCAGAAGATAAATTCCCAGGAGTTTGTCTTCTTTACCAAGGGGGATGACGTGGCCATACTGAACAAGGTAATGCAGTACGTGCAGAATAACGAGACCACCAGGAAGCTCAAGATCGTGAATGTCAAAAACAGGGAGGAATGCAATGAGGCCTTGAAAAAGGACATTGAAGTGCTTGACAGGGCCTATCCGGAGATCCATATTGAATTCATAGAGATTGAGGGCTTTTTTGGCCCCGAGCTCATTGATGAATTATCCGAGAGGTGGCACATCCCTAAAAATTTCATGTTTATCGCCTCTCCCGGGGATAAATTTTCCTACAGGGTATCCGAACTGGGCGGCGTGCGGCTTATCATGTAATCGCATCGGCTAGCGCATGGCATCCAGGACTTCCTCTTCATGGGTTACATTGGACAGGTTGATCGCGGTCTCGATAAGGGCGAGATGGGAGTAGGCCTGTGGGAAGTTTCCCAAAAGGCGCTTGGTCTCAAAATCAATATCCTCGCTGAAGAGTCCAAGATGGTTACTATAGGACAGCAGCCGCTCAAATAGCTTTTCCGCTTTTTTGCGTTCCCCAATTTTATAGAGGCTGTTGATAAACCAGAAGGTGCAGATAGTGAAAGATGAGGAGGGAAGCCCGAAATCATCCTTGTTTTTATAGCGGTATAGAAGCCCTTCATAGCAGAGGTCACGTTCTATGGCCTTCACGGTCGATACATATCTGGGGTCCATTGCCTTGACAAAGCCATAGGTTTCCATCAATAGTACCGAAGCATCAAGGTCGTCCGACCCATAGGACTGCGTGAATGCCTGCAGATTTTCGTTCCAGGCGTTCCGTAATATATCTTCCTTAATGGCTGCACCCAGGTTTTCCCATTTCTCGATTTTTGATTTTTTGCCGAGTAACCCTGCCACTTTTATGGCGCGGTCAATAGCGGTCCAGCAGAGGACCTTGGAAAAAGTAAAATGCCGCTCTTCGGTGCGGAATTCCCAGATGCCCTTATCGGGTTCCTGCCAGTGCTTTTCGACTACCCAGACAATGCCTTTGGTGATGTTCCACAATTCCTCACCATTCTCAATGTCATTGCTGAAATTGGCAAGCTGCTGGTAGATCACGTCCATGAGTATGCCATAAATATCATTCTGGCGCTGGGAATAGGCCGCATTGCCTATCCTGACAGGCTTGGAACCCATATATCCCGAAAGGTGGCCCAGCGTTTCCTCGGACAGTTTCTTTTCACCATTGATGCCGTACATGATCTGTAACTTTTCGTCCTTGTCGGGGATAAGGTTGATGATGAATTTAAGGTAATCATGGGCCATCTCGTTATGCCCCAGCTCATGGACTACCTTCACGACCATCGAAGCATCCCGGATCCAGCAGAAGCGGTAGTCCCAGTTGCGAACCTCGCCTATAGTCTCTGGAAGGGAGGTTGTGGCTGCTGCCAATACCGCACCTGTCTTCTCATAGCTCAAAAGCTTAAGAGTGATGGCGCTGCGGGAAATCTGGCTGTTGTACCTGCCGTAGGAGGTTGTACGGTCGCTCCAGTTGAGCCAGTAGGTCTTGGTACGCTCGAATTCCAGGCTCACCTTATTAAAGGTGGGGGTGAATATCTTCTCATTATAGCCCAAAAGGAAAAAGCCGTCGTTCACCAGCTTTATCTGGCCGCCTGCCACTATTTCCTGCTTATTGAAATTGGTGTACAGGAAAAGCGAGTCGAATTTCTTGGTGTTGGTCACGCTGATAATGAAATCATCCTTCACATAGCTTCTGGTATCATCAAGGGCGTACTCAAGCTTGGGGTCGTACCTGACGCTGAAAACAGGCGACCCTGAAAGCTTACGTATGTACCTTATAATTTCAGGAGGGGAGTGGTATGCCCCATTTTCTTTGCGGTACCTAGGCATGAAATCATTAACTTCAAAAGCGTCCTTGCCATTGGAGAAGGTAGTGATCAATATCGCCGTATTTTCTAAATATTGCTGACTCAAGGTATATGAAGGGTCAGTTACTATATCAAAACTACCTCCTATAGAATTGTCAAGCAACTTAGCGAATACAGAGGAGGAGTCGAACTCGGGAAGGCAGCACCATTCGATGGATCCCTTCTCGGAAACCAATGCCGCGCTGCGGCAGTTGCCAATAATGCCATAATTTAAATTCGTCATAAAGTCTTGGGATAGATTGGTTATAGGGCTATAATTATTTAAATTTACAAAAACCGTCTTACTAATCCAAACCTATTCAGATGAATAAAACTATAATAGTCTCCAACCGCCTTCCCGTAGATCTCCGATTCCAAAACGATACCCTGATAGCCAGGGCCAGCATTGGCGGGCTCGCTACAGGAATGAGATCGGTGCATTCGCAAGGCAATGGGATCTGGATAGGATGGTCAGGGCTTACAGAAGATGAGATAGCTACCGGACAGCATGCAATGGTGGACAAGGCGCTGCAAAATGAGAAATGCATCCGGGTTCCCCTTACGGAGCATGACATAGAAAATTACTATTATGGCTTCAGCAACAAGGCGCTATGGCCGCTATTCCACTACTTCCAGGCCTATACCCAGTTTGAGCTGGCGCATTGGGAGTCCTACAAGGAGGTCAACCGGAAATTTGCCGACGTTGTCATCAAGCATGCGGAGAAAGGCGATACGGTATGGGTGCACGATTACCAGCTTTTGCTGCTTCCGGAACTGATAAGGCAGCGCCGCCCCGACCTTACCATAGGCTTCTTTTTGCACATTCCTTATCCATCCTACGAGCTTTTCAGGACCTGTCCCTGGCGCGATGAGCTGCTGCGCGGCCTGCTCGGTGCCGACCTGATCGGTTTCCATACCTATGACTACGTAAGGCATTTTATATCGTCAGCATCCCGAATTGCGGGGCTTGAAATCCAATTAAATGAGATATCCTACGGCGACCGTACCATAAAGGTTGATTTCTTCCCGATGGGAATCGATTATGACCGCTATCACGGCGCCGCCCTGGAACACGCGGCAAGGCCGGAGGAATCCAAGTCGGAGCTGATGCGCAATATCGAGCAGCACAACAGCACCTATGCCGATGGCCGGCTTGTGCTGTCCATCGACAGGATGGACTATACCAAGGGGATACCCAACAGGATAAAGGCATTTGAATATTTCCTCAATAAATACCCCCAGTTCATCGGCAAGGTGCGCCTTGTGATGCTGGCGGTCCCCTCAAGGGAAAATGTGCCGCAGTACCAAAGGCTCAAAAGGGAGACTGACGAGCTCGTCGGCCGCATCAACGGCCGCCTGGCGACAGTAAACTGGACGCCGATCTGGTATTTTTACCGCTCCATGGCTTTTGACGACCTTATCGATCTGTACGTTGCCTCGGATGTAGCGCTGATAACCCCGATAAGGGACGGGATGAACCTTGTCGCCAAGGAATATGTAGCCACCAGGACCAACGGCCAGGGCGTGCTTATCTTAAGCGAGATGGCAGGGGCCTCAAAAGAGCTGCACGAGGCGCTGCTGGTCAATCCCAATAATTTTGAGCAGGTAGCCGATAGCCTTAAGTATGCCCTTGAGATGCCTTTGGAGGAGCAGAAGCCAAGACTGGATGCCCTCCAGAAGCGACTATCGCGCTATAGTGTCGAGCGATGGGCGGCATCCTTCATGGAATCCCTGCTGGCAACAAAAAACGTGGTGGCAGTTTCTCCTTCCAAAAGACTGGAAACAGGCCACCTTGAAGCCATACATGCACAGTTCCGAAAGGCAAAGAAGCGGTTGCTGCTGCTGGATTATGATGGCACGCTGGTAGGGTTTCGGAATATCCCGGCTGAGGCCAGCCCCGACTCCCAGCTCTATGCGCTGCTTGATGCCCTCGCTGCCGATGATAGCACCGAAATTGCCATTATAAGCGGGCGCGACCGGGCAGCATTGGAAGGCTGGTTCGGCCATAAGAACTATACCCTTATTACCGACCACGGCGTATGGCTGCGAAAAAGGGGGGAAGATTGGATAAGCCTGGAGCGCCTTAAAAGCGGCTGGAAGGAAAAAATCCAGCCTATAATGGAGAGTTTCGCCGACAGTACGCCCGGTACTTTTGTAGAAGAGAAAGACCATTCCCTGGCATGGCACTATCGCCGTGCCGACCCTGATCTTGGCAGCCTGCGTACCATGGAGCTAAAGCATGTGCTTACTGCACTGCTTGCCAACAATTCGCTATCGGTGCTGGAAGGCAACAAAGTGCTGGAGGTAAAGAGCAGCAATGTGAACAAAGGACGTGCCGCGGCCAGGCTCATTGGTGGGGATGAATATGATTTCATACTAGCTGTCGGGGATGACTGGACCGATGAGTACATGTTCGAGGAGCTTCCCGATACGGCACATACCATCAAGGTCGGAACCCAAAAAACAGCAGCCCGTTATTTTGCAAACGATACCTTAGAGGTGCGCAAGATCCTTGAAGTCCTCACTAGTTAAAAAGGAGGGATTTCCACCATTTCGGATTGGCTTTGCTTGCCCAATAGTGCGGTAATGCGTATTTTTGCAATTATGGCAAAACTCATCAACCTCAAAATTTTCGCACACTTTTTCCGTTCCTCTTCAGCAGGGGGCATCATATTGCTAATCTGCGTCGCGTTATCCCTGGCAATAGCCAACAGCGGGTGGGCGGAAGGCTTCAAGGGCCTTTTAGATACCGAGCTGGGCTATGCCGGTACGGCCGTACAGCTCCGCTACCCCATACTGTTGTGGATAAACGATGGGCTTATGGCCGTTTTTTTCCTTTTGGTGGGCCTTGAGATCAAAAGGGAGATCGTTGAGGGGGAGCTTTCCTCGTTCCGGCATGCCGCCCTTCCGGTCCTTGCCGCGGTTGGCGGGGTGATCGTGCCGGCGGTAATCTACTTTATTTTCAATAACGGAGATGCGGCTACTGCCAAGGGCTGGGGCATACCCATGGCCACCGATATCGCTTTTGCCTTAGGGATATTGTCCCTTTTGGGCAGCAGGGTGCCTACGGGCCTCAAGATTTTTTTGGCGGCCCTGGCCATAGTCGATGACCTCATGGCTATCCTGGTGATAGCTATATTCTACTCGTCTGACCTGCATTTCGCATACCTGGGCTATGCGGGCGGTATCTTTATCCTGCTTATTGTCTTTAACCGGATGGGCTTTAAAAACCTGCTGTTCTACTTACTGCCGGGAGCCCTTATGTGGTATTTTATCCACCACTCCGGTATCCACGCCACCATAGCGGGCGTGCTTACTGCGCTTGCATTGCCGACGAATGAAGAGGATACGGATTCCCCGCTTGAAAAGCTGGAACACGCCCTGACCCGCCCGGTAAACTTTATAATCATGCCTATTTTTGCCATAGCCAATACCAATATCACCTTTGAGACGGGCATGCTGGAAGGGCTTGGGAGCAACCTTGGCCTTGGAATCGTGCTGGGGCTATTTTTAGGAAAGCCCATCGGCATCTTTGCCATGTCCTGGCTTTCGGTACGATTAAAGATCGCTGAACTTCCTGAAGGAACCGGCTGGCTGCACGTTGCCGGTGTCGGGCTTTTGGGAGGGATAGGCTTTACGATGTCGATCTTTATTGCGCTTTTGTCCTTTAAGAATCCCCAGTACCAGAATGAGGCAAAATTTGCCATACTTATCGCCTCGCTGCTGGCGGGTATCGCCGGCTTCATGCTGCTCAGCGCCTACAACAAAAAGCAGCAGCAAAAAAAGCAGGCCCTTTAGGCCCTTAGCCGTTACTGCTTCCTGAAGAGCACGGTATTTTTAACCGCCAGGCGCTCGTTCAGCCAGCTTTTGAACCTTTCCTGGTCTTCGGCACTTAGGGATTTTGATACATCATAGATAACGGCTGTGAGCGCTATAACGCTGTCCTTGGGCGCGGCAAGTGTATTGCGTGAGACAGACAGCGAGGTAATCGCAGGAAACAGCGCCCTGCTTTCCTTCAGGAGCTGCCTGTTGTCAAAGGTGTTTTCTGCGAGCTCTTTTTCAAGCTGCAGTATCTTCACGTCTTTGGCGCTCATTTCATTCTCGCTGCTCTTGATCTGGCTTAGTATGTCGCCTTTCAGGGCATTGTACCTGTCGGTACTGTCCTGGCGTATGATAAGATGGGTGCCTTTCAGGTAGGGGTTGGAATTCAGGTGCCCTTTAAGGCCCTGCAGTTCTTCGGCATCGAACCTTTTCGAGAGAAAGGCAAGCTCCAGCTTTTTCCTTTTGGGAGCAAAGTCCGTCTTTTTATAGACTATGGTATATCCCTTGGCGCTGAATTCGTTTTCGATAAAGGCATCCGCATTTTTCCTGAACTGCTGCTCCCTGTACAGCGAGTAGGCAAGATAGCCGCTCGGGAGCAGCATGACCGTGATCAGTACGGTAATAATTATCTTCACGTGCCTTTGCTGCTTCTCGTCCACCTGCTTTACCGCGGGATATTTCAGGTATTTTATGATAAGGAAGGTGGCTATTCCGATAAACACGCAATTGATACAGTAGAGGTAGAAGGCGCCAAAGAAAAAGGACCAGTGTGCCGTAGCCAGCCCGTAGCCGGCAGTACACAGGGGAGGCATCAGCGCCGTAGCGATAGCCACCCCCGGAATCGGGTTTCCTTTTTCAGACCGGGTAACGGCAATCACCCCTACCACGCCGCCAAAAAAGGCGATAAGGATATCATAGATGTTAGGGGAGGTGCGGGCCAGGAGCTCCGACTGCACATCCTTGAAAGGGCTGAGGTAAAAATACAGGGTAGATACGGTGAGGCTTACCACTGTCGCGTTGAGCAGGTTGCGAAGCGATTTCTTGAGCAGCGCAAAGTCATAGATGCCCAGTGCAAAACCGGCGCCGACTATAGGCCCCATAAGGGGAGATATCAGCATGGCCCCTATAATTACGGCCGTAGAGTTTACGTTAAGCCCCACAGAGGCGACAATTATGGCACAGGCCAGTATCCATAGGTTGGCCCCCTTGAAATTGATGTTTTTCTTAACGCTTTCCAATGTCTTTTCCCTGTCATCTTCTCCTTCGCGGAGGTTAAGGATATCGATTATTCTTTTCATTGCGATTCTTTTAAAAATTGTATTATCCGCATAACCTATTCACTAATATAAGCTTTTTATGGTAAAAGTAGTGATTTACAATTTCAGCTTCAGACCCATATTATGGCACTATCCTGAAAGGACGGTGTCCGTCTTTTGGTCCGGGTTGAACCAATGAGGCTGTCCCCCGGGAAAGCGGATACGGCCGCTATTCCGTGGCTACCCGGTAGTTCGGGTCTTCGATGATATTGACATCGATTACCGATTCCGCATTGCGCAGCAGCTGCCTGCAGTCGGGGCTGAGGTGTTTCAGCTCCACGGTCTTTCCCGCTTCGCTGTAGCGTTTGGTTATCTTATTTACTGCCTCAATAGCGGACATGTCGGCCACGCGGCTCTCCCTGAAGTCGATTATGATATGGCCGGGGTCTGCTGCTGTTTTAAATTTCTCCTGGAACGCCATCACTGAGCCAAAAAACAAGGGTCCGTAGACTTCATAGTGTTTGACTCCATTGTCATCTATATAAGTCCTGGCGCGGATGCGCTTGGCGCTCTGCCATGCAAATACCAAAGCGGATATTATAACGCCGATCAGTACAGCCAGTGCCAGGTTGTGCAGCAGTACGGTAATCACGGCAACAAGTATCCCGGTAAATATATCATGTCTCGGCATTTTGGCGATGATGTTAAAGCTTGCCCATTCAAACGTACCGATAGCCACCATCACCATGACCCCAACGAGTGCGGCCATAGGCAGCCTTCCTATTACGGGAGCGCCAAAAAGAATGATGAGCAATATGGCGACGGCAGCAATGATGCCAGAAAGCCTGGCCCTGGAGCCGGAAGAAAGATTCACCAGCGTCTGGGCTATCATCGGGCAGCCGCCCATGCCAAAGAAGAAGCCATTGGCGATATTCGATCCCCCCTGGGCAATGCACTCGCGGTTTCCATTGCCTCGCGTCCCTGTAATCTCATCCACAAGATTCAGGGTCAGCAGCCCTTCCGTAAGCCCTACGGCGGCAACAATAAGGGAATAGGGCAGGATCACCTGCAATGCCCCCAAATCAAAAGGAATATCAGGGATATGGAAAGGGGGGAAGCCCCCTTCCACTGAGGCGATGTCCTGCACGGTCTTGGTGTCGATGCCCAATGCGACCACGAGTATGAAAACAACGATAATGGCCACCAGCGAGGAAGGCACAGCCCTGGTGATTTTGGGAAACAGCACGACAATAGCTACGGTCAGCGCCACGAGCCCGAGCATTGTATACAATGAGGGCCCCTGCAGCCAGGCACTCTCGCCATTTGCTATCGTCTTGAACTGTTCCAGCTGGGACATGAATATTATTATGGCAAGCCCGTTGACAAACCCGTACATGACCGGCTGGGGCACCAGGCGGATAAATTTGGCCATCTTGAAGAGGCCGATAAGGATCTGGATTACCCCTGCAAGGGCTACGGCTGCGAACACGTATTCAAGGCCGTGGGAGCGCATCAGCGCGATCAGGACGATGACTGTGGCGCCCGCGCCGCCGGAGATCATGCCCGGCCTTCCGCCAAAAATTGCTGTAACAAGCCCGGCAATAAATGCCGCATAGAGCCCCGCCAGCGGAGGAAATCCTGCCAGGATAGCAAAGGACAGGGATTCGGGGATCATGGTCATGGCCACTGTAAGGCCGGCCAAGATTTCATTCTTATAATTGACTTTCTGCGTAAAGTCGAACAGGTTAAGGACTTTATTCATGGATATAAGTTAATAAAGCACATTGTCCCTGAAATATACAAACAGAGATTTTGTACAGATGGCTAATCGGTAAAGTGTTAAAGGCTGTGCCTATCGATTTTAAGGGCAAAAATCAAGGCGGCGTAGATTTGAGGAAGTATGTACTGGATTGGTGTTTCATACAGGGAACAAAACTAGAAAAAAACAATCAGAATACAAATTTACTGGATTACTATTTGGCTTAAGATAATGCAGTTGTTTTGGATACAGGCGGTTTTGCTATCCAGCTCACTTTTATCCGTTTTAAGTGGCTTACTATACCCGGTCTCTCCATCTGTTAGAAGTTTTATTATATTTGAGAACCTGAAAGTACGGGGAAATATACTGCCTTCGAGATATAATTACTGACATTTTGGAAAAAATAGTTTATCGCTATAGGTCTTCTTTTCTTTCATAAGCTTGTAGGAAAGGCTATCCTGCATCATATTGTCAAAACATCTGACAGAACTGAAATCATTTTTGCAAAAGACAAATTTGAGAAAAGGGGGATCTGTATTTTTCGATTTGCCGTCGAGCCTGATAAGATTTTTTTCCAAAAGGTCTTTAGGGATATCTGCAGGCACTATTTCTTCATCGTAATCTATAAACAAGATATCTGTACCGTCAATCTTTTTATACTGGCATTTGTTTTTTACCAAATAAGGAGTATCAGGAATAGACAATATAACCAGATTATGCTGATCTGCCTTCTTCAATGAGCAGACGATAAGTTTTATATCGTATGTTCCTGATTTGGAGACAGAATCTTTTATCGGCTGGATATTTTCGACAAAATAAATAGCCTGCGATATGTTGCTCTTGTTTTCGCAGCTGGCAAGGACCATAAATACAATTAGTGCGTAGGCGGTGTAGAAAAGCTTTTTTTCCATTTCAATGTTTTTCTATACTGCTTGCGCAATGATTACCTATTGATGCTATCTGTATAAACATTGATTCTGTTTTCTTCCTTATTAATTTTCTCAATTAATTTTTTTACCTCTTTTGACGTTATATTTTTTTGTCCCTTTAAAAATTCATATGGAATGGAACTGCTCAAAAATTCTGAACTTGAATCAATCTTATTTTTAGCCAAAAAATACTCTATAATGATTTTTGCCTCTTTAGTATCAAAATCTTTTAAGTTATAGCTTTGGTTTGCCTTTTTTAAATGGAGCAAATACTGTTTTAGCAAAAGAATATTAGCAACCTCATTTTTTACATCCTCTTGCTGTTTTTCCTTTAAGCTAAAAATATATTTTACATTAAAATGTTTTAATGAATCATCATCTAAAGAATTTATTTTATTTGGCTCATAAGAGACAGCATATTTTTGCAATAAAAACAAATCATCTTTTTTTGAATAGTTTTGCTTGTCGTTTTTACAAGACAGTATTAAAAAAGAAGTGCTTATAATTATAATTTTTAACTTCATAGTGATGATGGATTTTGTATAAACATAGATATTTATATTGTTGGTTACTATCAGATTGGAATCCATTTTATATAATTATTGCTACAGCATTTACATTTTTATTTTTCTATTTTATCTTGTTACTAAATTTTACCAACACATCTATAACACTAACCCTGATTTCCCGCCTTTTTTCCGATTTAAGACATTATAGAATAAAAAAAAACCAAAGTTATTTTAATTTAGTTATGATATTGCTGTAAGTCTATGATTATGTAGTTGTTAGATGGAATTATTAGCACCGACACATTTGATACATTACAGATTACTTAATAATTAATCTATCCTTTGAGATTATAGTTTTCTCTAAAGAAATTTCATTTATCAAGACTGGATTTTCATCGTCTCTATATAAGATCTTATAATTTTTAATATATCCAAGACTATCAAAATTTAATCTACACATTAAGGCTAAGTCAAATGATCCTTCTTTTTGAGACAAATTAATTTTGTCTACCATTCTCGAGGATAAAATTAATCCTGTTGGGTTCTTCTTATCTGTTACTAGTATAAATCCTTCAGTTTGAGAGTCTGCATCTGGACTTGAAAACCCGAAGGTGGAATTTTTTAAATAACTTAAATTGCTTGTGTTTTTATAGTTTATCTTAAATCTTAAACCCAAACACTCTTGGTGATTAACATAAAAAACGGAATCGCAGTTTATTGTTATTTGATTTTTTTTATGATTATTCGTTTTATGATTACAGCCAATGACTGTAAAAACTGTAATGAGAACTGGTAATATTAAAGATCTTTTCCCCATAATTATTTCTTTTTTAAATATTTTGCCCAATTTTCTTCCATTCCATTCTTAAAACTTTGAGTAGTACCATTCCAGGTTGGATGCGCCATTTGTAATTCTACAGCTTTTGCATGTTGATAATTAAATTGACTCCCAGAAGCATCGGCACCGATAATTTTTTTTATGAAATGCCCTACGTATTCATGAACCATAGTGTTTTGTATATTATGTACTGTAAACTGACTTCCAGAAAAAGCATCCAAATAAAATGTAACTGCAGCCTTTCCATTCACACTTTTAGTATTCGCAACAGGATTTTCAAAATATATCGGCTCTGTAGTGTTGGTCTTATTTCCTTCATAATCATTAGTGATATCATTCTGGTTAAAAATTACAGAACCCACAACTCCATTATGCAATTTATTACGATCGACGTCGGGCAGTTTCGACACAATATCATTTACGACCTTGTTAAGCATGTCACTTTTGGCTTGAGTAGTTTTATCGCCAATAATATCATCAATTGTTTGTCCTAGTGCTAAAGCTGTTCCATGACTTATACCTCCCTTTTTTGAATCATCTGTTCCATTATTATAGCCTCCATATAAATTAAATGTTGCTTGATCCATAAAGATGACTTGCCCTGAGAAGCCTTGATCACGAACATGCCAATGAAAATTTGATTTTCTTGTATAAGAAAATATAAAGGTGTTTGTTTTTTTGCCCCTAAGGCGATATTTCGGGCATGCCCGGACAAATCTTTATGCTGCTAAAATATAAATCGAATCGATATGCATATGTTTGCTAATGAATAACTTATTAACAAATTAAGGTTTCCTTGGTAGGTATTTTCTGTAGAGTTGTTGTACTGCATACCTGTTTTATTTGCCCGCTAATAATTATTAAAGCGTTGCTTATTTTAGTGCTACAGGCCCTGTTTTAAAAATAAATGCCATCAACAATCTTAGTACTGGGGCGCAAAATAACTGTAATCTTTGGAGGACACTACAAAACAAAAATTTCTTGCCGGAAAAAAATGATATCTTTCACTTTTATAAAAACCTAAAGTAGGCAGCTGGATTTTAATCCCCTCCTTCTTTACAGCCTGTTTCATAGGGTATTTTTATGATGAATAGCAATGCCTGAATTATCAGAAATCCGCCACTTGCTGCAAGAAATCCTTTAACGATCGCTTCTTAGGTGTTATAGATAAAAGGGGGTAGCGTTATCTGCCACTGGCCCAAATACTAGCGTGAATGCAGCCTGCGCTAAACAGGTCTCTAAAATAGCAATGCAGCATGTCGATGTAACTATCTTAGTAAAACAGTCAGCCAAAGATCATCGTCTGCCAAGTATCAGATTTTGGGTAGAATACAGGAACTGAATTAATAAGACAATCCGAGTTCAATGACGGGGATGTGCTGGTTGCCATAATTTTACATACAGGCTTACTTGTACGATAGGATTTTTTTTACGTTATTGCCGCGAAATAAGCTTTCCATCAGCCGCATGAGCAAGAGTCGCAAACCCGGTGTCATTTCTGTCCTGTACGCAGTGCTGCTGTTCGTATCGGTTTTTGGCATATGGTATCTCTATAAGAAGCACATCCTGCAGAAAAGGCAGCGGCAGCTCCTTATTGATGCCCGTGAAGAGATAGCCCAAGCCAACGCCCATATCGAGCGCCTTACCAATTTTGAAAGGTATTTCACTTTCAGCCAGGAGCAGCGATACACGCAGGTATATGCGGCAGCCAGGAAATTGGCCATACCCGGCTTTGCCGACCTTGCACTGGAGCCGCAGCATGAAGCGGCCATCCGTACCTTTACCGGCACCTACGACACAATCTCTGCAATACGCAAGGAGTACAACGATGCGTTTGTCAAAAGGGAAGCCCAGGACTACCTCTCGCTTTTCGATTCCCTTGAAGAATATCCCCTTTCCGACGACCAGGTAGAGGCGGTTGTCCGGGACGAGGACAACAATCTGGTACTGGCAGGGGCGGGTACCGGCAAGACCACTACTATATCGGCCAAGGTGGCCTACATCCTCGAAAGGGGCCTGGCCAGGCCCGAGGAGCTGCTCATCATTTCCTTTACAAAGAACGCTGTCAGCGAGATGTACGAAAGGTGCATGAAATTCTGCAAGCACATTCCGGGAGCGGAAAACCTCGATGTGAGAACGTTCAACAGCTTCGGCTACCTTGTCAAGCGGCACTGCTCTGACGCGGAACTCCACCTGGCATTCAAGGGCAAGGAGGACGATGCGAAGGCCTGCCTGCAGGAAATTTTTGATCAGCTCTTTATGACCGACCCTGACTTCCAGCGCAAGGCGGTCAATTTCATCGCGTTCTTCAACAGGCCTGAGCGCGATGAATTCAGGTTTGAAACCAAGGACGACTATCTCAAGCATGAACAGGGCTTCGAGAATATAACACTGGACGGAAAGAAAATGAACAGCAAGGAAGAGGTGCAGATCGCCAACTTCTTCTGCCTCTTTGGAATAAATTACGAATACGAAAAGCATTATCCGCTTCCGCCCGAGGACCGCAATGCTGATTTTGGGAGCTACAATCCTGATTTTTTCCTGACCGACTATGACATCTGGCACGAGCATTTCGGGGTTGACCGGGAGGGCAATGTACCGGCGTGGTTCCAGCCAAAGCCGCCCTATCCCACGGCCAGGGACTATTACAATGCAGGCATCAGCTGGAAGCGCGGCATACACAAGAAGCTTGGCACCATGCTCATAGAGACCTATTCTTTCGAGAATGCAGAGGGAAACCTGATCTCCAGCCTGAAGAAGAAGCTGATTGACCATGGGGTAGAACTCAAGCCAAGAACGCCTGAAGACATACTGCCCATGGTAAAGGAATCACCCTACTATGAAGACTTTATCAACCTGATACATACCTTTTTGGGCCTCATGAAATCCAATGCCAAGGATCCCGATACTATCGCTGCCCGGGGTGGGGACCGCAGGCTAAAGGTCTTTCTGGATGTCTTCAGGCCAGTCTACAGGGGCTATGAGGACAGGCTGAGGAAGGACTCGGCGCTGGACTTCAACGACATGGTCAACCACGCGGCACGCCACATAGCAAGGGGCGAGTTCAAGAGGCCCTATAAGTACATCCTGGTGGATGAGTTCCAGGACATGTCCCTTGGAAGGTATGAGCTTCTTAAAAGCCTGAAAGCAAAATCCAGACGTAAAGCTTTACGCGGTCGGGGATGACTGGCAGTCCATCTTCCGGTTTACAGGAAGCGACATCTCCATCATCACCGAGTTTGAGAAGCATTTCGGCTTTACCAGCATGACGCCCATACTGCGCACGTACCGCTTCAATGACCACATCCTTCAGGTCTCCAGCGACTACATCCAGAAGAACCCTTCCCAGATTCGCAAGACACTTTTTTCCGACCGCAAGGCCGAGCAGAGCAGCTTTGCATTTATCGGATCGGTGGCTGCTGGCAGCCGTGAGGCGCGACAGCAGGCAAAGGACAGGGCGGTACGTTCTGCCCTTGAGGAAATTGCTGCGCTGCAAAAAGAGGCGAAGGTCTTTTTGATCGGAAGGTACCACCACAACATGCCCGAGGGAATCCGGACACTTGCAAGGGACTATCCCTTATTGAAGCTGGAATATTACACGGCCCACAGGGTCAAGGGGATGACCTGCGATTATGCCATAATTCTGGATGTAAATTCGGGAATACTGGGCTTTCCTTCCGAGATAGCCGACGATCCTTTGCTGGGCTACCTGCTGCAAGAGGGGGACAGGTTTGAAAATGCGGAGGAGCGCCGCGTATTCTATGTGGCCATCACCCGGGCCAGGCACAAGAATTTCATGCTGTACAATACGCTTAGCCCCAGCAAATTTCTCAGCGAGATCATGGATGCTGAAGATGCGAATGACCTGACAGAAAAATGCCCGGACTGTGCCGGCCAGCTAATAGAGAGGAAGGGACCCTACAGTGAATTCTTGGGATGCTCCAATTATCCCCACTGCAACTTCAAAAAGATTATAAAAAACAATGAAACTATAAACGCTTAACACCGGCAGGGCATTCCTGCTTATTGGTGAATACAATGGTATAAACTTATTAGACGACTTCCCTGCAAAGGAGGAAGATATTAAGCTATTTTAAATGTTTACTTCTGGTAAAAATTCGGATAAAATACGAGATAGGTAATACAGTAGTTATTGCTAATAGTAAGCTAAATACAGTATCCTGTGATTTGAGTTTCGGACGCGAAATATGTTTCTAATTTAGCTATATTTGGAATATATTATGACGATAAAAGCGAAAGCTTTTTTACGTACTTCAAATCGAATAATTAATGATGATCTTACCTTATTTAAGAAAGAATCAGTCCAGGTTCTTGTGGATAGTTCTATTTATATCGCTGATGTCTTTTTTCAAGGGAGTTATAAATAATCTGTTAAACAATTTTGTTGTTAATTGGCTTATTTCTCATTTTGAGGTTAGTGTCTTTAACGACGCATTGGTGGTAGCGTTTGCAATTTGCATTTCTTTATTACTCATTCTGTTTGCTAGTAAAATACTTGTAAGGCAAATTGCTGTTTTGTCAATTGGATTATATGCCCTGACAATTTCAAGCGATTACTGGACATTCTATTCTTTTAAGATTTTTGCATATTTTAGAATATGGGATATTATTGTTTTTGCCTTATCAGTTCCTTCCTTTGTCAGCTTTCTTCCCCAAAAGAAGAAAGAGCCACAACAATTTGACAAAGGATTTGTAGAGGACAAACCAATTAAGAGTGAAAGAGAAGACAGTTTTAATAGACGCGGGCTTGCAAAAGACATTGCTGAAAAAATAAACAATACATATAACAGCCGATCATTTGCAATAGGGATACTTGGCGAATATGGGAGTGGCAAGACTTCGTTTATTAATCTTATTGGCTCGCAGCTTGATGTAAACTCTACATCTTTTATGGAATTCAATCCTTGGAGTGTGGAAGGGAAATCAAATATACAAGAAGACTTTTTCGACCTGCTATCCACTAGGTTATATAAGATTGATCCTAAGGTGTCCGGTCTTATTCTTGACTATTCGAGGAAGCTGGCACGATCAGAATCCTCGCTTGCAAAAATTTTCAAACAGACAAGCCTTCTAACGAGCCTGTTTCATGATACAAGTTATGCAGACGACTATAAAATTATTAATGAATTACTTGCCGGCTCGGGGAAGAAGATTGTTGTTGCAATAGATGATCTGGATCGACTGTATAACGAGGAGATACTGGAGGTTCTCCGTATAATCAGGAACACGGGTAATTTTACCAATATTTTTTACCTGGTTGCCTATGACAGGAAATATGTTGATCAGGCTGTTGCTACTTTGCGTACTGATGCGGGCAGCGGCTTTCTAGACAAGATAATACAATTGGAAATTCCCTTACCCAAGAGGGAAGCTGATAGCCTTCAAGCTTTACTTGAAGAATACCTTACGATATTCCTGAAACAAGAAGACCTTAAAACGTACAAAGAAAATATAATTACCACTGGTTTTCATCATGATTATGAATATTCTTATAATAAGATTTTCAGGCAGTCTCGCGATGTTATAAAATTTATTAACAGTTTTAGGATTACTTACGAAAAGCTAAAAGATGAAGTCTTTTTTGAAAGCCTCTTCGTGCTGGAACTATTAAAATTCAGATTTCCGATAGTATATGATCGATTATATGAGAATAAGAAGGAGTTTGTAAGTAATCAACCCTATGCAAATTTGCATGCCCAATTTTATGAGCTGGATAATTATACCGAAGTCAAAGAAAGGAAAATTAGCATTATAGAAATTCTGCGCAGTGAAGGACAATATCGAGAAGAAGAGCTTGGGCTTATTGCAGGCCTGCTCCACCATATGTTCTTCCCATTTGAAAGAATAAAGAACGCCAAAAATTCCATAATTTATCCGATGTTTTTTGAACGCTATTTCCGGTACCGCCTGAGCGGAAATGAGCTTTCTGAGAAAGATTTTAATTCGGCATTTAGTGAAGGATTTGTCGGAATCCGCAGCTTTATTGATATACATGACGGGCGTAAGATGCTGCGGCAAGTTGGGGCACGTATCATTCAGCTCAGTGTTTCCGACAGGGAACAATTTGAATTGCAGGTCAATGCTCTATGCTACATTGGACCTAAATTTGCTAAGCAGGAGGGTTTGAGATCATTTCCCTTTGACTCTCTTATAGGCCTGTTTTGGAATAATTCCTATAATCCTAATATTGCATATTACAATAATAAGCAGGAAGCATTCAAGGCGTTTGCCGAGACTATTTTCGAATCAGCTCCATTTCCTTTCCTATTCCAGAACGAATTGATGTATCATATAAAACAGGACGGAAGGCCCTTCGCACTTTCTAACGAACAACTTGTTGATTACCAGATAGGATTTTTCAGGAAGCACCTTGAAAAGAATGGATTGTCTGAAGACGCGGTATATATTTTTTTCTGGACCGCATATGAGAAATTCGAACCCTTGGCTCATGATGCATCAAAGGGTCATAAGTATTGGTATATAGAGGACAAGATGGCAGAAGAAATCAAGAAGGCTTTATTCGATTATGATCCAATACATTTTTTAAAAATGAGTATAGAGGCAGACTTCAGGGAGAAATCACATTTTATTATCAATAGAAGAATCCTTAAAATATTTGCAGACCCGTTGGAGTTAAGGAATGTGGTAGCTGACAATAGTTTTCTTGATGAGGCCGCCAGAAATGAGTATCTTGAGTTTTTTGACGCATGCAAAGAAAATGATTTCTTTAAATATACTGAGTATAATTTTAAAAGCGAACTCCGCAAAAAACTGGAGACGAGTGTGTCTCTGTAGAATTACATGCTCACAATAAGTAACTCAGCAAATGAGGTTTATCTGTTTAAAATTAAAAAAAGTTGCCAATGTGGAATTCTTTTAATACCTACGATCTTAGTCCCGAAGATGCTTTTGAGACGATGAACAATCAGTTGTTTGAAAGATATCTCTATCGAAATTATTCAGACAAGCTCATTAATTTCCGGGTCATAAATGGTTCTGGGGGAGACGGGGGTATTGAAGCGTATGGCCTGCTTAATGATAATTCGATCTTGGCCATACAATCCAAGTGGTTTAGGAACAATCTTGAAGAGCTGCAGATAAGCCAGATCAGGAAGTCTGTCCGTACAGCCATGGGACTAAGGCCAACAATAAAAAAATACATTATCTGCATTCCTAGAAATGTTAATTCGCTCAAGATAGGTAAAGGCAGGAAGCCAATAAAAGATTCCGAAGAGTTCAGGATCAATAATCTTACAAGAGATCTATGTAGGGATTACCCGGATCTGGATATCACATGGTGGTTCGATCATGAACTTGGAATAGAAATTCAAAAGCCAGAAAATGAAGGTGTCCACAAATACTGGTTTGAAAGGGAGATTTTCTTCTTCAGGACGTTGAGCGAAAGATTCCAAATGCAGAAGACTAACAGTTGGCTTAAGGAAAGGTACGTGCCCAATCTTAACAGTAGCGGCATTATACAAATGCAGGTCAGCAAACAAACGTTTTCAGAGCCTTTCAGAAAAAAGGTGTTTGCAACGGCAACCAAACTGCATCAGGAGATATCGGAATTTGAATTGCTACTTGATCCACTGGTAAGGCACTCTGTGAATCGAAATTATTATAACATTATAGTCAGCATTTCCGGTTCCCTAAAAAGCGTGCTTGCCTATCTGGATCAGATAAAAATGATGGCACTCAAGGCTCTTGAAGGCATTTTAGATTTATCTTTCTACAGCCAGGACATCTACGAAACCATAGGCGAGTTAAGAGAGTCCTTAAAGGAAAGCATCCCTACCAATCTTGAAAAGCCAACGTACGACAAGCTAGTGCTCCAGCTTGATGTCTTGCAGTCTGATTTACTTTATGGTTTTGAAAGGCTATGCGAAGAATTGCGAACTGTCCCCTGCTCTATTATCTATGGCAGAGCCGGGACAGGAAAGACTCATGGATTGGCTTTCGGGGTTGAAGAATCTCTGAATTCAGGTGCCCCGGCCATTTTGATACGGGCTTATGGATCCGACTCTAAAAGTTGGGAATCCCTGCTAAGTTCTGAGCTGGGATTACGTAACTGGAATCTCAGCGATATGCTCTCTGCATTGGAAACTTTGGCACATAGAAATGACGTGAGGAAGTCCGATCAAAATGTAGTCGGCATAGAGCCTGAATTTGAGCTTTCAAAGGTTTTGATCTGTATTGATGGCCTTGAGGAAGACATTGCCAATTGGGACAATTGGTATGACAGGATCTGCGAGGTAGAAGAGATTTCTAAGAGATTTCCCAGATTAAGGATGTTATTTAGTGCACGAGATTACTTTTACAATAACAGCAAGATTCCGTTGGATGGTTGTTTAAAAGAACTTACTTTACCAAGAGAAGGAGATGTGGCCATTTTTGAAGTACTTCCTAAGTATCTCGATGAGTATAGCATATCGATTCCAAACTTGGATTCGTTCAGGGGGCTTGACAGCCTTTTCGCTTTGCGACTGTTTTGTGAAGAGTATAAAGGTAAAACGATCACAGAAGGTGACAGTGTTGAAACCGCAACGGGTACTCTCTTGAATCTTAAGCTGAATCGATTGAATGAAGAGTTCCTCCAGCTGGTTAAAAAGAAATCTTTGGATGTGCATCCGGTCACTGATGCCCTGTTGCTAATTTCAGAGATGTTCTACAGCTCTCCCGAAATGCCTCATAGGTTCATAAAAGAAGGAATTACGCCCGATCTGCAACATTATCTGGAAAATCCTGAAATCGAGCTTCTGCTGCAGTTTCTATCTGAAAATGGTATCATGACGCGTTTTGAAAGATCGCAATCCAAAGGCATGATAAAAAAGTATGAAAAACACTATTCCATTACCTACCAGTCCATCCTGGAGATCGTGCTCTCCGATAATATCACCGAGGCAATTGTCAATGGCGGCCTGGAGGAGTTTCCGGATATTGTATTTCAAAATTTTGCTTTACCTGTTGACGTGAATCCTATCGAGTTCCGAAGGAAATACAATAAGGCACCAAACCAACAGCTGATCCAAAATGTCGTCAACTCAATACTTTTGCGGACGGAAAAACTGATCGGATGGGATGGATATTTACAAAGAGGATTCAGTGAGCAAGAAATATTTGAGATGCAATTGGAAGCCTTGGCGACAGCTCCTTACGGGCTGGCGAAAAAATATGAACAGTGGATAAGTGAAATGCTGAAAGATGACTATGGGAAGAGGTTTACCATCTTAAAGGTTCTGATTTACCCTCTGGCCAATAGGACAGACACACCTTTTAATGCGCTTTATCTACATGATATCCTATATCATATTCCCGATGCTTTCAGCCGTGATAAATTTTGGTCAGGTTTGGACAGCTATGAAAAATCAGCGTGTAAGCCGAAGTCTTCGTGGACTTTGAACAGTGTCCTGAGTACCTATCTCAAGCTTGGTGAATTTGAAAGGCACGACGGGAGGCCGCTTATGTATGCCTGGGGATTGTCTACGCTTGACCAAAAACTAAGGGAAAATCTTCGTACAAAGCTTGCGGAGTGGGCTGTCAAGGTTCCGCGTGAATTCATCAAATTACTTGATAAGCTTTTCGATTGTAACGACCCCCAGATCCAGGAGGACCTTGCCGCTGTGATGCTGGGCATTTCTAGCAGATGCAAAGATAAGCCAGCCATTGGAGAGCTTGCCAAGTGGAGCATCAAGAATATTTTTGAGAACAAGATCATCCACCGCAATGTCATCGTGAGATATGGTTTTAATGCTATTGTGGAAAAAGCCTTCCAATTGAGATTGATTGACAAGGTTGAAGTAGCCAAAGCAAGGCCGAGTAAGTTGGAGGAGTTTATTTATCTTCCCCTTGAACGGCGATATCTTAAAAATCCAAGGGAAGAGTTCTATCCTATAGTGCATGACCTCGCCTGGTATGTGATCAGGGATGCGTACGACAAGTTTCTCACTTATGAGATTGGCTATGGCAAGGAAGGGATGACCAGGGAAACGGAGGTGTTTATCAGGAAATATGAGTCACATCAAGGTAATGAGTTTGAGATAGGATGCAGGGAATGGGCGATGGCCGCAGCACTTGCTTATATTAAGGCGCTAGGCTTGGACCGTATCAAGGGTAGCGGATATACCGACGCGTCGCACGGGAGTAAGAGTGAAAAATTTACGTATGAGGAAAAATACACATGGCTAGCAGTAAATTTTCTTAAGGGATACTTGGCAGATTACCTGCCATATACAGATTATGATGATAAATTTTGGATCAAGGATTATTCGGTCATTACAGAAATCCACAATCCTGGGGAGGATTTTGACAACGACTTTGAAAACAGGGTAGACAGCTATTTCAATCCACCCAAATGGCTGATCAGTGACGTGCTCGCTCCAGAGCTCCCAGATGACAAGGATATAGCTGAATCAATTCAGGCAGCCGTTGACAATGAGCCTGTAGTGAATTTTGAGGATTGGATATATTACGGCAGGTCGGATTTTGATTTTCTGAAGGAGGGACGGCGTGGATCAGCACTATACAATTATACAGCACTGTACAATTCGACCAAGACTCTACAGTGCTCAATTGAAGTGCACTGCTGCCTTATTAAAGAGAATGACTTCGAAGCCTTCAGGGAAGACCTTTCCAAGAGTTTCAATGAAAAAAAATTACGTGACGACCTCCAATTCTACGCCAGTCCTAGAACTGATATTTATTCGAATCCGTCCGACATTGTATGGATGGATTGGATCGCAGAGGAGGGAGGCAGAAGGCATTTAAATGATAGTATCACATTTGATGTTTCACTTGCGAAGATAGTAAGAAGAAATGTGGAAGGGGAAGAGCAGGTGTATTTGCCCTCCAAAAAGGCTAGAAAGACATTAGGAATAGTGGCATTGGAGGGAAGCAACTATCTCGATAAGAAGAATTCAATAGTTGGAATCTCCCACAAGGTCAAAACAGATGTTTTTGGGGAGTCTCAAAATATTTTGATTGTTGATGATAGTATATGGGCATCAAATCTGAAGAAAAAAGGACTTATACGTTTTTGGTTTGCCATGACTATCATAAATAAAAATTCAATCAATGACAGTATAAAATCTGTTCCATTCTGTCAGAAAGTTAGAAAATATTTGATCTGGGAAGAGAAGGGAATAGTAAAGGCTATTAAATTCTGGGATAAAATGTTCAGCAATGAATAATGGAGCCAAAGTTTTGTAATTTTTTTAAGGATATTTCTAATATATTATGAATAATATTAATTATTAAGATTTAAACAATTTAGATAGTAAAATTAGTATTTTTACATGCTATCTACAGATAGTAAATTAAAATCGTAGAGGTTGGTGTTATAGTAAATGTTGTTGGTAAGAAATAATTTTCATGTTTTTACTAAGGAAGACGTAAGATGAATAATGAAATAGTTTTGAAAATCAAAGAGCTATCTATCATTGAAATAGCGAGAAAACTTGGTATTGATGTCAAGGGCAAGAAAGCGCTGTGCTTTTCAGGGCATGATAAGAATCCGAGCCTAACTTTTGATGATAAAAAGGGACTTTACAATTGTTTTGGTTGTGATGAGCAAGGAGACCAGATAACATTAGTAAGGCATATTTGTAAACTAGGTTTTCTAGAAGCCCTTCAATGGTTTAAGCAAGAATATCAGATTGGGGGAACAGTCAGTGAAAGAGGCAAGAAGATATTTAAACCCGTAGCAAAGCAAAAAGTTATTGAGGATAATGCTAATGAGCCTAATCCGGAGATTTATGAATTCATGATTAATAATATATCGCTCAGTGCAAGGGCAGAGAAATATTTGAACGTTGAACGATGCTTTTCCAAGGAATTAATCCAAAAACTAGAAATACGCGACATTCCTGATACTCAAGTTGTATTTACTATGCTGAAGGATAAATTTGGTATGGACGCCTTGATGAGATGTGGATTGTGCAAGCTAGACGACTATGGCCGTCATAGATTCATATGGTGGGATCATGTTATAATTTTTCCTTTTACAGATTTGAATCATAGGATTAACTATGTTCAAGGGAGGCGATTAAATTTTTCATCAGGTGCAAAATATGTAAATCTGAAGGGAATTAAGCCATATCCTTACAATCTACAGGTTTTAATAGACCTTAACGGCAATGATCGCGTACATATTTGCGAGGGCATACCTGACACAATTTCGGCTACCCAATTAGGATTGAATGCGATAGGCATTTTAGGAGCAAATAATTTTGACACAAATTATTTAAATCTACTTAGTACTTATCAGATTTATATAATTCCTGATCATGACATTGGTGGAGAAACTTTTTACAGAAAAGTACAGAAAGCTTTTGAAACTGTAGGAAAGAGTATTCAATTAAAAAAAATTCCTGAACAATTTAAAGATTTAAATGAACTTCTTATTAAACAAAATTACAGATCACAATAATTTATATTGGGCCTGGCTAAAAGCTAAAAGTTTTTATAAACCTGGCGATATTTGGTTTAACGAGCTCGAAGTTTCGCAATTTGAGTTAAACTTGGCTCAGGAATTAAATCATATCAGGGAAGATTTGTTAAACGGCAATTATCAGCTTAATGACATAAAACCAATTGCATTTCCTAAGGGACGGAATAACGATGGACCAAGGACAAGGCAGTCCTTTTGGATATCTGTACGTGACCAGGTAACATGGCTTGCCGTAATTAATATAGTTGGGAGATATTTTGATGCAAAAATGCCTTTTTGGAGTTATGGGAACAGATTATATATTTCCATGTTTTATGACAATGTCTTAAAATTTGGATATTATCGAAATACCACCAATAATACTTATAGGAAATGGTCGCAAAGTTGGCCGCTATACAGAAGACATATCAATTTAACTACAAAGTTTCTTACTAGGAAAGGAAATTTCATCGATGAATTGGATTCGATAGAACAAAAAGTAATAGAGGTCAATGAAAGTCTTCAGAAGCATCCTTTAAAATCTGAATATCTTAACCGAGACTACTGGAATAAAAATACAGGTGAGCTCTATTGGGCTGCTTTGGATCTTGAAAAATTTTATCCAAGTATCCGCAAGGAAGTTATCTACAATAACTTGATAACATATTTACCCGATGAATTTAAATCAGAAGAATTAAACGATTTAATATTCCGTCTTTTGGATTTTCAAATTGATTACGATGGTTGGAGCAATGAAGAATTAGCAATTGTCAACCTACATTCTGAAAATAGCGATTTTCCCCATTTGCCAACGGGTCTTTTTGTGGCTGGTTTTCTAGCAAACTTAGCACTTTTTGAAGTAGATAAAGAAGTTCAAAATCTTTTGGAGACCAATAGACATATTGCTCATTTTCGTTATGTTGATGATCATGTAATTTTAGCAACATCTTTCGATGAGCTTGTAAATTGGATAAGGGTTTATGAATCAATTCTTTCCAAACATGACATAGGGACTACATTCAATCCTGCGAAGACCGAACCTGCGGAATTGGCGAAGTATTTTGAAGCTTCAATTGATTCAGTAGAAGAATCAAATAATTACAAAGAGGCAAAAAAACAGTGTATGCTGGATCCCGATTTTCCTAGTCCTTTGATGACCAAAACATTGTCGAAGGTTTCGAAGATAGCAGGAACCGCTTTTAATCTATTAAGTCCAGAGGAAGAGAAAAATTTGATATCTGATGTTGAGCATTTATTAGTTACTGAATTTCCTGATCATGAATTGCGAAAAGATACCAGAGTATCATTTGCAGCAAGAATGCTGACAATGCTTGTCCCGCAATTAAGTTTTGATAGTAACGAAGAATATCGCCTACATAAAAATATTTGCATAAAGAGATTAGCTATTCATCAGGCTAAGAAAGATAAATCAGAAGAAAATAAGTCTTTTATTGCAACTTTGGAAGAGGAGGAAAAACGATATGTATCAGATTTACAAAAAGAAAAGACTAAGCTACAAGGAGAAGAGCAAAAGATGGCTCTTAGTACCATTAAGCTGTTATGCAAAGCGATTCAGGATAATCATGACAAAGTTAGGCTTTGGGGAAGACTAATGGAATTCTTTTTGCGATCAGGTATAGGGAGCGCTGCAGTATTAGTTGGAGAATTAAAAAAACTTGAACATAAGCAAGAAATTAATAAACTTTCAAAGACTTTTATTAATGCATTAATTCTACAGGTGTTGGCCAATCTTTTATTCGATGCGCTAAAAATTTTAATCAGTCGTGATAGTTCATCAAAGAAAAAACAAAGAGCAGCCAAATTTCTAACCAATTTATTCCATAAAGATCTCTTTGATTATTTTATTAATAATTCAGGCTACAAAGAATATGAAGTTACCTCATTAGAGAAATTTATGACTGCTTGTAGAGCAGTTATAGTAGCGATCGAAGGAGATGGCATTCAAATTTCTATGGATATTAGGGTTGTGACTATAATCAAAGAATCAAGCAATGAAATTATTGATCGCAGATCAAAATATGATTATAATATCTGGTCATGGTGGCTTTTTAGTAAGTTACCCCGTAAGAATGACGGGAAGGAGCCTTACCTATGGAATGAAATTATAAATGGACTCCAATTAAATAGTTCTTTAGATTTTAATATCCTACTTCTTAACTTGACTAAAATTCCATATAATACTATCCAGCAGTTGAATTTTAATGTAGTTGATTTTGATGACAACGAGGCTGTTCTTTTTGATATTTATAAAAGTATTGGAGAACCGGCGAATCAACTGACTATTTTCAGTAAAATAGAAAGAAAGGACAAGCCTTTAGATGATAGCATAACACTTTATGAATGGATAAAGTGGACATGTTATGAATCAATTACTAAAAAATTAGATGAAAATCAAGTACCTGTTTTTGATCCAAGACTAGGGGAATGGACTGCTTTAGAAATAATTAGACAGGTAGCCGTGACAATTAAGGAAAGGCAGGAGAGTTGGGATACACTACTGGGTGGAGATGATGATTTCAGCATGTTTATTCACCCTCACAATTTTAAAATTCCTAAAAAATGGTGCCAGGAAAATAAAAACATTACATGGGAAAGTCTGAATATCATTTTAGGTGGGGGTAAAAATATTATAAGAATCAGGTCCAAGAGCGATCTAATCCTTGAAAACAGATTTATGCCCCTGTTCAATAAAAATGTTGAGCCTATTCAATATGTGTTTTACGCATTGGGCAATCTATTAGTTTCATTATTATCTAAGGATACATACTTGCCAGACAAATGGAATCCAACAGGTTTTCATCAAGGATGGTCTGATCTGGCGCGTGTCAAACTTAAAGGAATAGCTGTTTCTACGTATACTCGTACAATAATAAGCTCCTGTTTTTCAAAAAGAAATATAGAGACAAAATTTAATAAAGCTCTGCCAGAATTAGACTTCCTAATTGATGATGATACAACTTTTGACCCACCTGAACTCAACAATATTGATGACTTTATAACTCTAACTGAATTCGCCCTGAAGAGATTAAAGAATCAACAGCTGTTGGTTGCAAGTCAACAACCAAGACAACTGACACCGATAAGCCTGGTTCAATTGCAAAAAAACGAGTATAATGAAATTATAGAAAATAGTAATACAGTAGAATAAATGCTTAAAGAATTCGTAAACATAGGTTTCATCCAAACTGTTGTAGAAGGTGAAGTAGCTTGGCCACCTCATAATTATCAAATGACACCTGAGAGTGAAGAAAGAGTTTGGGCAGAATTAAAAAAGGGCTTTATTGATTTGATGAATGGATATGAGAAACCACAAATCATTGTTATTCCCGAATTATCAGTTCCCCACGGCTATGAGAGAGATTTACGCAGGCTTGCAAATTCTGCTTCTACAATAGTAATCGCAGGAATAGACTTTTTCATTGATGGAAAAGATGTATATAATCGAGCTACTGTAATTATTCCTAACAATTGGCCTTCACCTACACCTTCTCGCTACTGTTCTCATTTTTATTTCGGAAAAACATTTTATTCAAATGAAGAGGAGTCCATTTTCGGAGGTTGGGCGAATCTGGTACCCCAACCGGATATTTACATTTTAAGTGCAGGGGAATTTGGAAATATAGGAATAGCAATTTGTTCAGATTTTTTTGATATTGAGCGTTTCGTAGTCTATAAAGGTAGAATTCACCACTTAATAATTATCTCACATAATAAGGATACCGATTCCTACTACTTTTTAGCTGAAGCAATAGCAAGACTAGTATATTGTAACGTCGTGATATGCAACACAGGAGAATATGGAGACTCTATAGCATTTAGTCCAGCTAGAGATCCTTTTAGAAGAATAATATACAGGCATAAGGGAAAAGGGCTATTTTCTAGCCAGGTAGTAAGCTTGCCTGTTAATTCTTTTGATAATGAGCAGATAAGTGGTGTTAAAAATGTTTTATTCAAAAGTAGACCTCCGGGCTACAGTAAGAAAAAGTTTTAAAGAATATTTTTACTTTATCTGATTTTTACCTGCCTAAACGTCAGATTGATCCTTGGCAGCATATCCTTGGCCGACTTGGGAACATGGTGCTCCCAGAAGGTATTGGTGGTTCCAGACATCAGCAACAGCGTTCCATGGTGCAGTGGGATCTCCACCTGGCCGAGCGCCTTGTCAGTCTTGTGACGCAACCTGAAGGGGCGTGTCTGCCCGAAGGTCACTGAGGCTATATTGGGATTCCGCCCGATCCTGTGCTCCTTGTCCGAATGCCAGGCCACGCTGTCATTGCCATCTCTGTAGAGGTTCAGTAGTACGGCATTGAACCTGAGCCCAGTTTCTGATTCGACCATGTACCTCAGTTCCAGAAGTTCCGGGGTCCAGGCAAGGGAGCCCTCTCCTGTCTCGTCCGGCTCGCCATACCAGGCAATCATCCGGGGTGTCGTGACGATCTTGTCATACATGGGCATCTCATAGCGCCGCCATGGTGTATTCTCTAGTAACATAGTATAATACCTGTCGGCCTGTTCCTTGGGAACAAAGCCGTCGTACTGCATCAGTTCCATATCCGGCAGGTCATGCCATTTCTTGGGCATGCTGCCGACAGTGAATAGTTCCGTATCGTTAAATAGCGTCATGGTTTTATTTTTTTCAATTGCCGTCAACTGTCGGCCTGACGACCTTGCCGGGATATTTCTGGGCGTAGGCATTGATGAGCTGCATCAGGTAGCCGTTGCTGGCGTAGGGCGTCATATAATCCCTGATCTCTGATGCTTCCCTGATGCCGGCATCACTGGGCAGGTAGCCCATGCCATAGAAATGGCCCTTTTCCACCCAGACGCAGCTCTGCTCATCCGCCGAACGCCCCTTGTCAACTATCCCGAAGCTGGGTCTGCTGTGGGCAAGGTATTCCAGCGCCCTGTCGATCTTCAGATTGTGCTCGGACAGATCGGGCAGGCCGTCGGTGTCCTTTCTGATGACAAGGTCGCCTGCATCCTGCGTACCGTAATGACAGAACCTGTGGTCGATCCCAAATTCCCCGGCGAGGGAAAGCAGCAGGTTCACCCCGTCGTACTGGGTGTGGAACAGCTCCACGCAGGCCTGTCCCTTTGCCAGCTTTCCCACGGCCAGGTACTGGTAGCCGCTGCGGGCCTCATAGTGGTAGAGCCCGAACCTGGGCTCGAAGCGCTTGAGCGCCCTGTTGTGTGCCGGCCACAGTTTCCTGATCTCGCAGCATTCCAGGAGCAGCGCCATGAATTCCGTTGCGCAGGGCTCATGGGAGATCGAATGGATGTCCCGCATGAAATGCTGTCGCTGTGGCGTGATCTTATGCCCACCAAAATGCTGCGCCACCCGCTTCTTTATATTCTTGGCCTTTCCGACATACACCACCTTTCCGGTCCTGTCATGGAAATAATACACGCCGGGCTTCTCGGGCAGCTGCTCGAAATCCGAAGGGGGAAGGTTGGGAGGCAGGTTCTGGTCGTGCGAATTCCGCCTTATCATCTGGGCAATCTCGTCCTCCGTATCCCATTCCAGCAGGCGCGAGAAGAGTATGGCTGTGGCATCGGCGTCACCTCCGGCGCGATGGGCACGCTCCAGCGGGATGTCCAGGGACCTGCAAAGGTTGCCAAGGCTGTAGGAGGGAAGTCCCGGGCTGATCTTTCGTGCAGCGCGGACTGTGCACAGCTTGCGGGTAATCCACTTCAGGCCAGCAAGCTCCAATTCATGGCGCACGAAGGAATGGTCAAAATTTACATTGTGGGCCACGAAGACCCTGCCCGAGAGCAGCTTCAGCACCTTCTCGGCGATATCATCAAATACAGGTGCATCCCTTACCATCTCGTTGTTGATCCCGGTGAGGGCAAAGATGGGAAGGGGTATCTCCTTCTGCGGGTTGACAAGGGTCTCCCAGCGCTCGAGCACCTGCGAGCCGTCGTGGATGATGATGCATATCTCGGTAATGCCGCTGCCCGAAGCGTTGCCGCCCGTGGTTTCTATGTCGACTATGGCATATTGGGTCTTTCTCATACTGTTTTCTTCTGTTCCTTGCTGTTCATCCTGTGCCTTGGCAGGCCGATTTCCTGTTCCTGCGGGTAGGGTTCGCGGTGGGTCATCGAGACGTCCTCGCGCAGCCTCTCCTGGGTGCGGGTGCTTTCGGCATCGGTCTCCCTGTAGCGGGGATCTGCCATGAAGGGCATCTTTTCCATCCTTGATATGGTGATGGTAGGGAAGTGGTAGTCCACCTCCACGGTGCCCAGCAGCAGGTAGCATCCGCCTCCCTTGAACGGATATTCCTTGAGGCTTCCCGTAAAGTGCGCCGTGTCGAAAAATTCGCCCTCGGCATCGATCCACGTCCCGAAGTACATGGCGCCCATTTTGGTAGGCACGTGCTTGCGCGATACCAGGTAGGCCAGCATCTTTACCTGCCTCTTGTGGTACCGTACCAAATCCCGTGCCATGACATCGCCCCTGTAGCTGGTCTTCAAAAGGTTGAACGGCGTCACCGATACCGGGAAGCCCAGCAGTTCTATCTCATCGAAGGCGTCCTCAAAAGGGGACCTCTTCAATTCAGGCAGTTTGTATTCCCGTACCGGCTCGGGAAGCAGCTGCGGCTGGCGGTGTTCCGGTTTGAAATTCATCATGATACGCCTTGCAGTGACCAATAGCTCGTTCTTGTTCTTGCCGGTAGAGCGGAACGCGCCGATATAGATCAGCAGCTGCAGTCCTTCAATACCAATGGGTATGCGGTTGATGAAGTCCTCCAGGGAATGGTACTCCCCATTTGCCAGACGCTCTTCCACAATACGATGGGCTATATCGCCCTGCAAGCCCTGCAGGTGCATGAATCCAAGGTAGATGTCCCTGCCGTATAGCGTGGTTTCCACCTTGCTTTTATTGATACAGGGATTATGGATAATTCCCCCAGACATGCGAGCCTCATGCACGTAGACCTCGGTACGGTAGAACCCGCCCTGGTTGTTGATGACCGCCACCATGAACTCGATGGGGTAGTGCACCTTCAGGTATAGGCTCTGGTAGCTTTCCACGGCATAGGAGGCCGAGTGGGCCTTGCAGAAGGAGTAGCCCGCAAAGGATTCGATCTGGCGGTAGATCTCAGAGCTCAGCTGCTCGGGATGCCCCTGGGCGGCGCAGGAGGCAAAGAAATTGTCCTTTACCTTCTGGAGTGCGGCAAGGGACCGCCCCTTGCCGCTCATGGCCCTGCGCAGGATATCCCCGTCGGCAGGGGCCACGCCTCCATAGTGCATGGCGATCTTGATCACGTCCTCCTGGTAGACCATGATGCCGTAGGTTTCCCCCAGCTGCTCCTCGAACACCGGATGGAAGTACTCGAACCTGTCGGGATGGTTGTGGCGGAAGATGTACTCCTTCATCATCCCGCTCTGGGCCACTCCTGGGCGGATGATGGACGAGGCGGCCACCAACACCTTGTAGTTGTCGCACTTGAGCCTTCGCAGCAGCCCCCGCATGGCCGGGCTCTCGATATAGAAGCAGCCGATGGTCTTGCCACGCCCCAGGTATTCATTGCAGGCGGCCTCGTCCTTGGAGATGGAGGTATTGCGTATGTCCACCGTAATGCCGCGGTTCTTCTTGATCAGCTTTACCGAATCGTCGATGTGCCCGATGCCCCTCTGGGAGAGGATGTCGAACTTGTCGAACCCGATCTCCTCGGCCACGTGCATGTCGAACTGAACCATGGGAAAGCCCTTGGGCGGCATCTCAAGGGCCGTAAAATCCGTAATCGGGTCTTCCGATATCAGGATGCCGCAGGAATGCATGGAGCGCTGGTTGGGGTATTTCTCCATCATCATGCCGTATCGGTGCACCAGGCGCACCACCTCGTTCCTGTCGTGCCGGTCCATGGATGTGCCCGAGAGGGCATCCAGCTCCTCCTTGGGAAGCCCGAAGACCTTGCCGACCTCGCGGAATATGGACCTGTACTTGAACTCGACATTGGTCCCGCAGAAGGCCACATGCTCGGCGCCATAGCGCTTGAAGATATAATCCAGTATCACGTCGCGCTCCTTCCAGGACCAGTCGATATCGAAATCCGGCGGGCTCTTGCGGTTCAGGTTCAGGAAACGCTCGAAATACAGGTCCAGCTCCAGTGGGCATATGTCGGTGATGCCCAGGCAGTAGGCGATGATGCTGTTCGCGCCGCTGCCGCGCCCGATATGCAGGAATCCCATGGAATTGCTGTAGCGGATGATGTCCCAGGTGATCAGGAAGTAGCCGCTGAATTCCAGCTGGTGGATGACGGCCAGTTCCTTCTCCACGCGTTCCCTGGCCAGGATATTGTCAGGGCCATAACGTCGGATAAGCCCCTGGTGGGCAAGGCTGGTCAGCAGTTCCAGGTCCGTATCCCGGTCTGCCGTATAGTGCTTCTTATTCCGGGACACCCCGAATTGGTATTCAAATGAGCACTGGCTGATCACTGCAAAGGTATTCTCAAGTATCCCGGGATACTGGCTGTAGCGTACCATGACCTGCTCAGGAGAAACCATCATCTCGTCCGGCGCGCAATAGTCACCTGGCACGAGCTTGCTGCCCAGGGTGTTGAGGTCAACGGCCCGAAGGATGCGGTGCAGGTTGTATTCTGCCTTGGTACGGAAGGTGACGGGCTGCAGGGCCACCATCTTATCCAGCCTTGCGTTCCACTCGGGGCGGATCAGCAGGGACAGGTTTTCAGGGCGGACGCCGATGGATTCAAAGTCCCGAAGAACCTCGGGCACGTTTTCCATGGGATACACCACAAATACATCATTAAAATCCGGAGCAAGTGCCGGTACCGCCAACCCTTCAAGGTTATGGCGGGTACGGTGGCGGTTGATCTCCGCCAGGCCCGATCTGTTTTTTGCCAGCGCGATATACAGCAGCCGGTTATCCTCGCGGAATTCCATGCCGACCAGCGGCTTGATGCCCGCTTCTAGGCAGCCCCTATAGAACTCATAGATGCCGGTGACGGTATTGATGTCGGTAAGGGCCATGGCAGTAACACCAAGGGATTTTCCCTGGGCTACCAGATCGCCGACGGGTATGGTGCCGTAGCGCAGGCTGTGGAAGGAATGGCAGTTCAGGTACATGATTACAGGGCTTTGGATTGATGGATGCCGCTGCCGCGCATCACTGCCCCGGCACCGAAACGGTTCTTGATCCTGTCCATGGCCTGGTAGAGGGACATCATCTCCTGGGTGTCCTCAAAGAGGTTGATCTGGTAGGAGCCCCGTACCAGCTTGCCGAAGCGCACTCCTACAAGGCGCAGGCTCATGCGGCGCCGGTAGAGCTTCTCGAAAGATTCCAGGACTGCCCTGGTCAGCACATGGTCCGATGAGGTGTAGGCCAGGGTCACCTGCCGGGTCTCGGTGTCAAAGTTGGAATAGCGGATCTTCACCGTCACATTGGAGGTGAGCCACTGCTCGCTGCGCAGCTGGTAGGCCAGTTTTTCGACCATGGCCGAGAGCACCGAGCGCAGGAAGGCAAGGTCGGTGGTATCCTGGTGGAAGGTGTCCTCGGTGGAGAGGGACTTCCTCTCGCGGTAGGGCTCAACGGGGGTGTTGTCGATGCCGTTGGCTTTCTTCCAGAGCTCGATGCCGTTCTTTCCGATCATCTCCTGCAGGACATTCACGGGCATCTCGGCAAGGGTCTGTATGTTGCGGATGGCAATACGCGACAATAACTTGAAAGTGGCATCGCCCACCATCGGGATCTTGCGTATGGAAAGCGGATTGAGGAACTGCTGTACCATCATCTGGGGGATCTCCAGGTTGCCCTTGGGCTTGCCTTCCCCGGTGGCGATCTTGGAGACCGTCTTGTTCACCGACAGGGCAAAGCTTATGGGAAGTCCCGTCTCCCGGGTTACCAGCGACGACAGTTCATTGGTCCATTTGTAGGAACCGTGGAACCGGTCCATGCCGGTGATGTCCAGGTAGAACTCGTCGATGGATGCCTTCTCCATTACGGGCGCCTTTTCTTCTATGATCTGCGATACGGTATTGGAATAACGGGAGAAGAGCTCCATGTCGCCCTTGACCACGCGGGCCTCGGGGCAGAGGCGGAGCGCCATCTTGATGGGCATGGCTGAATGCACGCCGAACCTGCGCGCCTCGTAGGAGCAGGAGGCCACCACGCCGCGGTCCCCGCCGCCCACGATCAGCGGGATCCCTTCCAGGGAAGAGTTCTGCAGCCTCACGCAGGAGACAAAAAAGGTATCCAGGTCCATATGCACAATCGAGCGTTCCATAATCCATCATTTTTGTACTGGACAAAATTAGATCATATTGTAACAAAATTACATATATTTGCTGTTCCAAATAGTAACAATTAGCGTATGTCTCTCTTTTCCGACAACATCAGGTACCTGAGGCTCCAAAAGAAGATTTCCCAGGAAAAGCTTGCTGAGGAGCTCCAGATCACACGTGCGCGGTATGTCAAGTACGAGTCCGGGGCCTCCGAGGCTCCCTATGAGATACTCAGGCGCATCGCCCGGCACTACCATTTCAGCATCGACCTGCTGCTCTCGGTGGATATCCGTAAGGTGGATACCGGGGGGATGATCCGCCTGGAGGACAACCGCATCCTGCTGCCCATTACCGTGGACAGGCAGGGGGAGAACGTCATTGAGATTATCCCGCACAGGGCCAAGGCCGGGTACCTTAACGGCTACAGCGACCCGGAGTTCATCGAGGGGCTGCAGCAGATCTCGCTGCCCTTTGTCGGCAGGGGCAAGATGAGGGCCTTTCCGATCGATGGGGATTCAATGCCGCCCCACAACGAGGGCTCCTTTGTGGTGGGCCGCTATGTGGAAAACCTTGGCGAGATCCGCAATGGGAAGAGCTACGTTTTCCTGATGAAGGACGAGGGTATCGTATACAAGAGGCTGAGCGGGCACGAGAAGAACGGCCTGGTGCTGAGCTCGGACAATACCTTCTACGAGCCCTATACGGTCAGGCTATCCGAGATCCTTGAGATATGGGAATATGCCGGAAGCATTGCTACCAGGGATTTTGAGCCTGATACGATGGAACCCCAGAGCATAAGGGAGATGCTGGCAGGCATCAAGGAGGAGATAAGGACATTGAAGCTAAAACACTGATCGAAAAGATGGATACCACTATACGCCTGAAAATAAAAAAGGAGGTAGATACCCCTACGGCAAGAAAGATACTGAAGCTTAAGGGCAGTATCATTTCAAACTCATTTACCGATCTAATCCATTATGACGATGCAGATGAAATTAATTATCTACATTATTTCACTATTGATATTTTAAAAAAGCAGGAAGTAATAGAATATCTTAATTCATTTATAAAAAAAGAAGGACTTAGTAACGAGATTCATATTATCGAAAATAAAAAAGCAATTATAGATTAAATAGCTAAATGATTGTATATGCATTTTCTATTAAGAACTTTCCTTGGTAGAAGAAAGCTCACGCAAATCTAAAGTTTTATTTTTAGATGAGGATTGCCATAAATGTGCATGTCAAGCCTTCCCTCTGCAACATAAAAAGAATTAGAAATATCTTCCTTGTATTTTGCGAGTGATGCATTTGCAAGATGCACAGCTTCTGATACTTTATACCCTTGGTCAAATGCGTCAAGAAAATTCTCTAACCAATAAGGTGTAATGGATATATCCAATTTCCAAAAAGGAGCAATTACTGTTTCATACCCCCGTTTGAGTATATCATGACTTAAAGAAAGTATACTATTGGAAAGTATGTCATCATTTACTACTCCAGAATTACAGATAAAAAGTATAGCGAGCCTGCCTGAACCGAATAGATATTCTGTATGCCTTATTGCGCTCTCTGCCTGATGATTGGTATAAATTCCTTTAAAGCTTCTTAAATCTAATTCACCATGGGCCAGAAAAATATTCACATCTGTGGTTATCTCTTCAGTGATTTTGCGTTCAGTAATAATTTTTGAATCCATATTATTTAGGATTGGCTTTAATTTATCGAAGCTGACCAAAATGGCCCCATCTTGATCAACGATTGGAATCCATGCTGTTGAAGTATAATTCGCAGGTAAGATGCTTTCCGTATTCGAATTTATTAAATACTCGAATGAGATAATATTAGTCACAGGAACGTTGGAACTAAGGAAATCTAGATTATTCGTAATTAGGTTTGTCGGAAACTGTGCAAGATCGATACTACTGCAATAGAAAATTTCATTGTAAGTCTGAGTTAATGATAATTCTGTAAATGATAAGACCTCCAAGAGTTTTTTGTAGTGCTCTTCCTGCTCTCCTAAACTCGGATACAGATTCCCTTTATAGTAAAAACTGTTTTTTTCTTTAAGCCAATCAATCATTTTTGGCCAATCCCAGTTTGGCAGCCTTCTTGTATTTATTATTTTTTCATGGTCAATCATCAGAATAAATACCTGATCATTAATATTAAAAAGCCAAAGTAACAATTCACCTTTATCGAGCTTTATGGAATTGATTATGTAATCTTTATAGTTTGATAGCTTATCAATAATTTTTTTTCCAGGATTAATAACTGAGCGGACTTTTATCCTATTTTGAAAATGCTTGTTATCGTAATTGGCTGAATTATCGTTCAGTACCAGACTGCATAAAAGTATTCCTTCATCATCATTATCATTAATGGCATGAGTGAGCAGCCTTTTGGCAGACAGCTCCAATTGCTTTATTTCGAATTGGAAATCATCCGAATCATATGTCTCGAATACTCCTTGCAGAGATTTTATAAAGTCATTTTTTAAATCTACAGTGTCAAAATGTGTTTTTTGAAAAACTTCGTAGTCTTTATTATGCAATTCACTTTCAAGGCAGAGGATAAGCTTCTCAACTTCCTTATCAAATCCGGCAAAACCTTCGGCATGAATCCTCTTAATATTATATAAGAAATTTAACCAAGGGACTATGGCCTTTGAGCCGTAGCTTTTTATAGACTTAAGATGCTTTTCTAGATAGGCAAGGGCTTCATCGATAGCTGAAGAATACCTGTCTGCCCTTATCATATTACCTTGATAATATATGAGTGCTAACTTCTGATCGTCATAGTTGCTAAGTTTGAACATCTCCCTCGATTCCATTAGAGTATCCATCATTTCATAGAGGCGGAACGTCCTAAAATATTTTAAGGAGAGGCCGAGGATATCGACAGCCAAATAATACTTCATTTCTGTAAATTGGGTCAGCGATATATTATATAGCGTTCCGTATATCGAAGCATAATATGGGTTTTCCTGTTCTGTGAAGCATTTATACAAAAGTGACCAACCCATATAATTTTTCTTTTCGGGGATTACCAACATAAGAACCTCCTCGGCAAAATTCCGTGCCCTTTGAAATTTACGGCTGAAGTTTAGTATTGATATGTAATTGCTGCAGATTTGGGCAAACTCAAAATCCAAATTGTACTTTCGGCGCAAGGCATTTAGTACTATAATTTGAAAATGAAAAGTGTCTAGCTGATCATCATTAAATTTATTGGGCGCAATTAATGAAAGAACTTCTATAGCAGATGAGATAATTTTCTTTTCCTGCTGTTTTGTAATAGCGCCCGGAGTAATACAAAAGTCGAATGATATTCCCGAAGTGTAGGGCTTGAGTATTTTTTTGAGAAGTTCTACAACTTCTTCTCCTTCATATTCGACTGTCTTAAACTTTTTATCAGCTTTGATTTTTGTGAATGAGATATTGTTGAGCGCTTTGCTTAAAAATAGGATCATATGCGAGAACCCTTCAAAATTAGACTGGCTCAGGATACTGTATAATTCAGTACGATAGAGTGAAAGCTCATAATCCTTAAATGCAATGGTATGGAGTATGTTGTTGATGTAATATGCGATTGCCTCATCAGTGATTGTAAACCGCTTTTCGTCAAAGTCCAAGTATTTTTTATTATCAAGCATAGATTTTACTATCCTTAATTCGTTGGCAACTGTGCTCTCCTCCTCTATAAGATCAATGGTTTCTGTCGATATCGCTGGCATTGATCCTTTGGATGACATTGGAATTTCTTTCCATGTAAGCTTACCGTAAATAGAACTTATCTGAGGTGGAAAATTAATGAACTGGGGAAAATTTTGATTGAAGTCATTTTCATCACGATAGTATTGAACTGTTGCAAACTCATTGACATGATGCATCTTTTTGCCTTCCACTATGACTTGGGCACGACCAAAAGAACCTTTATCAAAATAGTTGGTAAGCATTTGCAGGTCCACTATTGGAATATCATCCATACTTAAAGTGGAAAGGGATAAGTGATGTGAGACTATCATCGGAATAATTCTCTCTCCATCGAGTTCTTTGTTAAGAATTTTAATGCTTTTATTAAAATTTTCGACCCTCTGTGCTAAATAAGATAGGGTTCTGTTAAGGTCAATTGAAATGACAGGATGTTCGAAATAGACAGGTTCAAGTAGGATATAATAATCTCTTAGTTTATAAAGCAAGTGATTCCTTGAAAGAATGTCCCGAGCTACAAATTTATCAGTGTCAATTTTCTCAAATGTATATCCCTTGCTTTTCTTTTGGAGTTCAAAACTAATAGTATCATGCAATAAATTCTCGTTTTCTGCAATTCCAAAGCCGCCATGGCGAAGTACTTCTTCAAAAATAAGTGTTGCATTGGGAGCGTTTAACGCTGACAGGGTAAAATAATAATACCCATTTAGCTTTACAAAAGGTTTTCTCCATGGAAATGGGCGTCGGTCATTGGAGCAAATTGCATCAATCACCGCCTGTACCTGTATTTTCTTTAAGGTTGTGCAATCCGTTAGATAGGATAACAAAATTTCTTCTTTGATTTTATAGGGTATTTTGTTAGCGTTAATATCTTTCGACCCTTTTAGAAGGCATTTTTTTGGGATTTGTACAATTGCTTTAAGAATCTCGTTAACATCAACAAGAGTAAGTCCGTTGTAGAAATCTAACTTGACACCGCTGTAATAATAATATTTACTTATATAGGATGCATCATAAATAAGCTCATCATTACCTGGATATGCATATCCAGTAGTTAGAATTGTCTCCCCATTAATGATGTCAAGTTCTTTCAAATATTTCTTTTTTTCTTTCTGTTTGAGACTTGCAGAGTATAGGTAGGTCATACATTCTTGCATGATTTTATCTTTTCGGATATCGCCGCAACGCCTGACCATTTCAATCTCTTTTAGATTTGGTATTATCTTTACCTTTTTTTGATCCGTTGACCAATGAGCAGATGCATTCTCATAGAGGATTTGGTCGTACAGGTATTCAAGATTTAATATATGCATACTTGCTATCCACATAAGATCATATAGGATAGTCTTATTTATATTGAAAGGTAAGCTCTGTTTATGGTCTACAGTAAAATCTAATTCATCCATTAGCCCTTGAAGATAGGCCGTAATATCGCCACTAAGTTCAATTATTGTACTAATGGAGTGCTCATTTCCCATAACATCGCGATATTTTGCAAATTCGACTTCCTCAACTGTGATTACTTGAGAAGGAAACATATGCTTTGTAAGTTCAGGTAAAGCGAGCAATGTCTTTGCATTTGCATGGCAGTAAATAAAATCCAGTAACTCATCCTTATTCAAGGAAAGTTCCGTTATACTTTTTAAGATAACTGTTTTATGCTTAATGAATTCTTTATTACAAAAATGTATAAAATCAATAATTTCTTTCTCTTCATTTGATGTTGAACGATTGTATTTCTTTGTCCAGTCATGGTCATAACTAGCTTCAAAAGGATTTGCACTGGGCTGAGCCATCAGGATTCTTAATTCAGGTGACAGTAAAAGTTTCATCTTAAAAGATAATTGATTGATTTTCTTATAAATATTTAAGTTTTATAAATCTATTCAAATTTTTGTTCCGTTAGCATAAAAATTTATATCGCTTTACTTCTTAAGGTTCGGAAAATGAAAGGAAACCAGTTTATCATTTGTCATGATAAGGCGCGCATCAAATTTTTTTCCCGAAGCACTTTCCATGCCTTTGATCAGGTAAGTCTGCCCTTGGATGATCAGCCTTTCGATCTCTTCAATAGGTAGCTGCACCTTGCAGACCCTTCGGTACTGCTGCCAGCCGCAAGCCGTATCGGAGCATCTGATGATCCTTTCGGTAATGACCAAAGGGTTGCCGCATCCAGGACATGGAAGCTTAGGATGATTTGCATGCGCAGAAGGAATCTTCAGCAGTTCTGCGGTTATGGACGTGCAGTATTTCTTAATATCGTTCCGGAAACTGGAAAGGCTAGTATTGCCCGTCTCGATAGCCTTTAGCGCCTGTTCCCATTCCGCTGTCATTGCGGCATCGGCAATCTTCATGCCGTGCACCCAGGCGTATACCTGTAATCCCTTTTCGGTGGGAACAAGCTGTTTCTTTTCCTTTTTGACATAGTCCCTCAAGAACAGGGTCTCTATTATGGCCGCCCTTGTCGCGGGCGTCCCGAGTCCCACGGCTGCAAGGGAAGGATTATCGGGCAGTTTTCCTGCTGATTCCATGGCCTGTAATAGGGATGCCTCGTTGTAAAGGGCTGGGGGGACAGTCTTCTTGTCCAAGACTTGTACGCTGCTGATCTTTATTTCATCACCTTCCCTAAAAAGGGGCAGGGACTGCAGCTCTTCACCGCTTTCCGACAGGCTGCCGTTTACGGCACGCCATCCGGGCTGGAGCATCTTGGTGCTCCGGATGATGAAGTCGTAGTGTCCAACCTCAATTAAAATATTCTGCATCTCCTTGTGGCAGAGTTCGGACAGCGCTTCGAGAAGCCGCATGGCGATCATGTCGTATATGGCATTCTCCTTTGCGGGCAGCGCGGTGGGAATCTTCTCGGTGATGAGCAGCCCGTGGTGGTCGGTTACCTTCAGGTCATCGACGATCCGCCTGTTGAGGCGGCCATGGTTTGCCTTTGAAGCAGCAGTGCGGCATGACGGCCTTTCTGCCAGCAGGCGTACCAGTACAGGGATCTCGGGCCAAAGGTCTTCGGTGATATGGCGGCTGGCGGTCCTTGGATAGGTGATGAAGCGTTTCTCGTAAAGTGCCTGTGCGATCTCGAGTGTTTCCGAAGCCGAAAGGCCCAGGATACGGTTGGCCTGTTTCTGCAGGCCGGTGAGGTCAAAAAGCAGGGGAGGCTGTTCGGTGGCCGCCTTGATCTCGACGGATTTTACGAAGGCCTTGCAACCGCGCTCAATACCCCTGAGCGCGGCAACGGCCTTCTTGCGGTCCTCCCATTTCTTTTCCGAGAGGCTGGTAAAATCTGTATATTCCTTGCGGTGTTGCAGCTGCAGCTGCCAATAGTCCCTGCTGGAAAACTCCCTGTGTTCCAGGTAGCGCAGGCAGATCATTGCCAGGACCGGGGTCTGTACGCGCCCTAAGGAATAGGTCCCCTCGCCGGCGCGCAGCGAGAGGGCCTGCGAGGCATTGATGCCGATTACCCAGTCGGCATGGCTCCTGGCCATTGCCGACAAGTAGAGGCCTTCAAACTCTTCTCCGGGCCTGAGATCCTGCATCCCCTTTCGGATGGCCTTCTCGGTAAGGGAACTGATCCACAATCTCACGAAGGGCTTGCGGCATCCCAGATGCTGGTAGATGTACCTGAAGATCAGTTCCCCCTCGCGTCCTGCATCGGTGGCCACGATGATGCTCTGGCATTGGCTGATGACACCGGCGATAACCTTGAGCTGGGAGAGGGCGGAAGGGTCCGCCTCATAACCTCTTGGCGTCTTTATCTTGCGCGGTGTGAGGAGAAAGGGGTCGGGCAGGATGGGCAGATTCTCTTCCCTGAATCCAGCTATGCCGTAATCTTCAGGCATGGCCAGGGCAACCAGGTGCCCGAAGGCCCAGGTCACCATATATCCGTTACCTGAGATATATCCGTCCTTCCTTTCCCTGGCGCCGACCACGGCCGCAATTTCCCTCGCCACGCTCGGCTTCTCTGCTATGATTGCTTTCATCAGAATTTGTTTTAAGGGTTACATCTTCCTTCCCTTGCGGGCAGGCGACTGCTCTTCTTGCTGTTTTGCAGTCTCGGGTTCCTGCTGGCGCGTATTGAGCGGTTCCTTTATGCCCTTGGTGGCCTCATTGGCCTTGCCCTCTGAATTGACCGCCACCTGGGTCTTGCTTTCTTCAGCCGGGGTAGCCTTCTGTGCCTTGTCCGGGTTCTGGAAGGAGAAGTCCGTCTTGCCCGTTTCCTTGCTGAAGGTGATGTATCCGCTGTATTCCTTCCCCTGCCTGTCGATAAGGCCGGGAACGTAAATGGTCTGGCCTTCCTTGAACCTGCCATACTGCTCGTCGGTCAGTTCCCTGTCCCTGAAGATCCTCGGCGCGGTAAATTCCTGCGCCTTGGCATTTGACGGGCTTCTGTCGAATTGGAACTCGACATAGCGCTTGTCGGCATTGAACTGCACGCTGGCATCAAAGGGCTCGCCCTTCTTGGAGATCATGCCTTTCAGGTGGATGGCCTTGCCTTCCAGGAGGGCCTGTTTCTGGGAATCGTCCAGCTTCACGCCCTTGATCTCCTCGGGTATCCTCATCCATTCGGCGCGGCAGGCCACCAGCTCGTTGGTCATGTGGTCCACGCTTACCACCGACGGATAGTACTGGGCGTCCCTTTGGTTGTAGAGGTCCACGACCCTTCCCATGTTTCCGGTGCTGAGCAGGTTCTGCTTGTCCTCGGGAGTGAACTCGTGCCCAAAAAAGGAATAGTTTAGGTTGGGTTCCTTGCGGATGCCGTGCATCGCCACCACGATCTCGCCCGAGTCGTTGGGCTGGAGGGAGAGCCTGGCATCCATACGCACCACGGCATTTCCCATGGTAAGGGTCAGGGGCACCAGCTCGTTGGTCTTGTACCCTTTCAATAGGGGTTCCAGCAGGTTCAGCTTTTCAAGCCTGTCGCGGTCGAGTCCCATCGATGCCAAAGCCTCCCAGTTGACCTGTTCGGGCTTGTAGCGCAATTCTGCTGCATCTGCATTTCTTTCTGTTGTTTCCATAGTATCCTGATTTAAATTAATTTTCTCTTCTGCAAGGGAGGGTATGCTGATCTGGTTCAGCGGCATTATAGCGGAGGCTGCCTTCTCCATCACCCTTGAAAGGAGCGGCGCCATTTCGCCGGCCAGCCTTTTGGGCACCACGAAAAAGGAGAACCTCGTGGGATTCTGCAGCTGGCTCATGAAATTGGAAAAGAAGTTGGAGAACAGGTCCCCGCCACGGTCCACCGTAATGAAGCGGGCACTGTTCCTTCTGGAGGGCGCCACCGTTTCCATTTCGCCTTGCGGCGTAATCCGGCTCACGGCCCTGACCGTCTTCTCCTGCTTGTCCATCACCAGCAGCGTTTCCTGTCCTTCTGCCGTATCCACTTTGTCTGTCTCTGTTGCCATATCTTTTTATTTTGTGTACGAATGTATCCTATGGCAAGGTTGGGGAATCAGGCCTGGCGCTAAGGGTCGCCGTTTGTCACCCGCGGTCTACCTTTCGTGATTCGCTAAATCCTTCCCGGATGAACTGGTGCACATCGGAGAGCTTGTAATAGATCTTGCCGCTGATGGTGTAGTAGGGAAGCTTTCCGCCAGAGCGGTAGCGCTGCAGGGAACGGGAACTGATTTTGAGCATCTGCAAGAGATCCTGGTTGTCAAGTAGCTCCTCGCCATCTATGGCATTGCGCTGCTGGGAGGCCTTGGCGATATTCTCGCCGATGATATCAAAGCGGTCCAAGATCCGCTCCATCCATGCAATAAATTCGGTCCTGTCGATATTCATGGTCATATATTTTAAGTTATGGGCCAAAATTCCAAAATGCCGATGACAGCATCTGCCAAGTCCTGCAAATGGGCAGCTTATTTTTAACAAAAAAAAGGCAGCACTTCGGTGCCGCCTTGAAATTATTATTTACTCTACTAGAGATTCCTGTCCATATATTCCTCCAGCGAGGACTTGAGCTGGTCGATAAAAAGCGTACGCCTGCCGGCCCTGTCCTTCATCCTGTGGAAGGCATGATGGATGTCGCCCAAGGGGATGCGGAATACGGACTGGAGTACCATGCTGACCCTTCGCAGTCCCACCTTCCCGTCGGATATGGCCCCCGAGGTATGCAGGGCGTAGATGAGCTCGATCAGCGCATTTTTGGTTCCGGTCCAGCAGATATCTGCCGCCGCTCCGGGCTGGCCCTCCAGGGCCTGCTCCGGACTCGCCCTTGCAAGCAAGTATCCGTATAGGAGGTCTGCGGCAATGATCCGCGCCGCCTTGTAGTCATAGTAAGTGGAGAAGCGCGGGTCTATTTCAAAAAGATAGCTGTTCAGTCCCACGGACTGTTCCAGGTTGCCAAGACGGAAGTAGACCGCGTCCAGGTCCGTTCGTCCTGAGCGGTAATACCGGTAGAATTCGGAATCGGCCAGGTGCTGCTTGAATTCCGACTTGAGGCGCTGGAGCTGCGCCGCAAAGAACTTGTGGTACATCTTCCCAAGGCGGAAGGGGCAGGAGATCTCGATCCTGTATACCTTGTTGTAGAAGATGAGCCGCCCCAGGACCTGGGGCTTGACCTTCCGGAAGAATTCTATCTCCTGGCGCGGGTCCTCAAATCCCTTGCGAAAGATATACTCCTTGAGCTCCTGGAGCGCTTCCCTCAGGAATGCAGCCATCACATATGACTGGTCGATGCTGTCGGGCCCACCCAAGGCCACCTCCTGTTCCTTGGAGCTGACCCTGACAAGTAAGTCTTTATAAAAGGCAGATTGTACCATAGGCGTCTTTTTTCAATTTCTCTGTCTTGCCATCACCTGCCCAGCTGTGCGCGGTAGCGCAGGGGAGTGGTGCCGGTAAGCCTTCTGAAAAATCGGTGGAAGACTGCCGGATGGCTGAAGTGCAAAAGGTCGCTGACCTCCGCGATGTTGTACGCAGGATCGGCCAGGAGCTGTCTCGCCTCATAGACCAGAAAGCAGTCCAGGCAGTTCTTGGCCGACAGGCCTGTGCCTGATCTTGATGTCCGGTTCAGGTGCGAGGGGGTAACATGCAGGGCCGATGCGTAAAAACCCACGGAATGCTCCCGGCGTATGTTCCTGTAAACAAGCCCTAGAAAACCTTGTATGAGCAGGGAGCCATGAAAATGTTGAAGGTCATTACGGGCCAGATAATTTTCCACTGCCAGTCCGAATATGAGATCCAGCAGTCCGGGAATAAATTCTTCACTGCAGAGCCACTCTTTCTGGCAAAGGATGGCACTCTTCATCAGCTTTGCCATAAGGGCTTCTCCATGGACCAGCTGCACAGGAATCCCGCGTAGCCTGGCAAGCCATGCAAGACGGCTTGCAGGAAATCCCACTAAGGGAGCCAAGATAGCCGTGCCCCTTGTATTGCCTGCTGTCCTGAAGGCATATTCCGTGCTGACAGGGACCGCCAGGAAATAGCCTCTACCCATTGTAAATTGCAACCCGTCTGCCTCGAGTTCCAGCTTTCCTTCACGGACCAGCACGACCATGATCTGGGGAGCAGGACCGCGGACGGGATTTGCCTGTCTGCTATTGTTCCGGAGTTTGTACACGCTAAATCTGGGTTGTTGCATTGTGACGATGACAATTAGGGGTTAGTATCTTGGCGGCGGCCTGTAGTAGCAGGCAAGGAACGTGATAAGGCTCGCTGCTAGATTGGCGGCGGCTATTGCCAGAAGGGCCAGTGCCTGCGCCCTGAATTCACGGGAGGTAATGCCTCCGTCTTTATGATAGCGTATCATTTCGTCGATTGAGAGTAATTCCCAGATCAGGATCAGTCCCAGGATATTAAGGAAAAGCAGCAGCAGGGATGCTAAAATCCTGGATAGTGGCCTGCTGCCGCTTTTCACTGGCATTGCTAATCAGTAGTGTTCTTGTAGTGCTGGATCATGCCTGCGGTAAGGCTGAGCCTGAGGGCACAGGGCGTCCCGTGCTGGGCTCCCCTTGCGGCGGCGACTATATTGCCCACGGAAGTCTCCCAATCCTTGTCTTTCCTCTCTTTTCCGTACAGGAGGGAAGCCTCAGCAATCGAAAGGACCGTAAGAACGATTTCCTTGTCAGTGGTGGTAAGGGCAGTATCTGCCTGTGCGTCTGAAAATAGCGAACCCACCAAGACCAATTGTGCGTCCCTGTCGTGGATCGCCTGGAATTCCTGCAGGAACGCGGTCAGGAAGGTGGCCGCATCGGCAGACAGGTTTGAAAAAGGCAGCCAGTTTTTGTAGAACGACATCGGCTCCTGCACTATGGCTGATGCCAGTCCGGCCGGATTGCCATCCCCACAGCCGGAAGCAGGGTATCCGTGCTGCTGCATCATTGCAGCTACCGTGCTGTCAACTTCGGCAGGGCTGGATGTTACCGGTGTATGCTGCGAGAGCAGTTCATCAAGCAGGTGGTTATGGGGGGTGCCTATCGTATTAAGATGGCCGCCTGTGCCGTTTGAAAATGCTGCCTTAAAGGAGAGATTTTCTGCGGTCTGCCCGTCCTGGGGCTCGTCTTTCGAGCACGACAGGGTGATTGCAGCCATGAGCGGCAATAAGGCTACGGTAAATATTTTTTTCATGATTTAGGATTAAAATGTTACTGATTCCTCTCTCAGTCCATTTACCCGGGTAAGCTGAATCTGATGGCCACGATGGCCCGTTTCGCTTTTGAATTCCCGACAAAACTAATTGCATGTAAAATGTCCCGCAACCCGTCTGCTGTGGTTTTGCATAATATCGGCTGTGGATTTTCATAAAATCCACAGGTACTTCTAATGTTAATTTTTAGATTTCTAGTTACTTAATCAGTATATTTGGTTAACCCCAACCATACAGAAAATCCTACGTTTACTATTGCGCCCTTGCAAACTTTACCTACTGTAGCTCCTTCAAATGGTACTAAAGAATTTGATTGCCCTTTTGCTCTGCCTGCCTGCGGCCTTTTCCCATGCAGCGGCACCTCCGTCATACCGGGACAGCCTTTCCCAGAAGTCCTTCGACTACCTTTTCGACAATATTGAACTGCATGCCAAGAATGCGCTGCTGCGCGAAACCTACCTCAAGGCTTTTATCGATAAGGCAAAGGGCGAGAAGAACTGGGACGAGATTGTCTACGGCTACAAGAATTACATCCATTACAGGGATGGAGAGGTGAAGGTCGCCTATGCCGACAGCATGGTATGTGCGGCATTGCAGTCGGGCCAGAAGAAGCTGATCGGAAGCGCTTACCTCTCGCGTGGTGTCGCCTATTATGGGCTCAAGCGCCACAATGAGGCGCTTGACAATTATCTGACTGCCGATGGGTTCATCTCGGCTACGGATGACCAGTACCTCAAGAGCAAGACGACCTACAACATCGCCCATCTCAAATACTACCTTGGCTTTTATGAAGATGCCATACTGCTGTTTGAGAAGTGCAGGATTTTCTTCAGGGACCATAATGCAAGGGCCTATCTCAATACGCTGCATTCCCTGGCGCTGTGCTACAATATGCTGGGAGACTACGGTACCTGCGGCAGCCATATCAGCCTTGGCCTGAAGGAGGCCGACCGGCTGGACAACCATGAGATGGACTCCTATTTCCGGCATATCTCGGGGGTGAACAACTTTTTCCTTAGGAACTATACCACGGCCATATCAGAACTCAAGGCCTCGCTCCCTGCCATACGGGAAAATAAGGACTTCGGAAACATTGCAGTGGCGCACTTCTATATAGGCAAGAGCTATTGGACGCTCAGGAAGGAAGCCCTGGGGCTTCCCCACCTAAAGGACGTGGACAGGATATTCCAGGATCATGGCTATATGAGGCCGGACCTGAGGGAGAACTACGAGCTGCTGTTGCGGTACTATAAGAAGAACGACAATGCCAAGGCAGCGCTCTTCTATGTCGACCAGTTGCTGAAGGCCGACAGCGTCATCAAGTCCACCCAGTCCTACCTCTTTGAGCGTATGCATAAGGAATACGATACCAAGGAACTGATGGAAGAACGGCGCAGGATACAGGAAAAGCTTGAACGGCAGGAGCGCAATGAGACCTTCCTTATCGTAACCGTCTTCATAACCGCGGCCGCCGCCGTAGTTGCGGTGGTGCGGCACAGGCGCCAGCGCAGGGACTGGCAAAGGAAGTTTGAGGAGCTCATGAAGCAAAAGAATGTACAGGAGAGGAAGCAGAGGGCGAGGGAGCCGAAGGACCATGCAGATATAAGCAGGGAAGCGCTCGACAAGCTCATTCCGCAGCTGGAGAAGTGGGAACGTGACAGGAAGTTCCTGGAAAAGGACCTGAGCCTTGCCAGGCTGGCGGCCGCTTTTAAGACCAATACCACGTACCTTTCCAGTGTGATCGCGTATGAAAGGGGCAAGAGGTTTACAGAATACATCAACGATCTGAAGATCGATTACATCACAGCGGAACTGAAGCAGTCAAGAAAACTGAGGGAGTACAATAATGGTGGCCTGGCCGAGGAATGCGGCTTTACCAGCACCCAGCGCTTTGTGAATGCCTTCAAGGCAAGGAATGAGATATCGCCCACCTTCTTTGTCGAGGCACTCAAGAGAAAGCTGGAAGAAGAAGATGCCACACAATCAAAAATAAAAAGCTAGAAGCGGGATAGTTCCTTTTTTATCCGGGCCAGCAGGTCCGCGAATGCAGGCTGGCCCTTGTAGTACAGTGCGGCAGTGGCCACATACTGCGTTTCGTACGCGGCCCTGAGTACAGCATCCTCAAGAAGGAAGGCCTGGTTCTCAGCAAGCGGTATTTCAAGGTCCAGCTTTGGAAAGCGTTCGGCCCTGTGCGCAATGTACATATCGGTTCCTATAAATCCGGCTACATCTTGATGGTCCAGCAGGCACGCCACGTCATAGTATTGGCGCAGCAGGTTTGGACGGATCATGCCGTCGGACTGCTGCTGCCTGAATTTGGTCGCGATGGTCTGCAATTTCTCTACGAAGGTATATCCGGGATGGTAACAGGCGACGTCCATAGCTCTGTTGTCAGTTATAGCAATACCAGGTGTAGCGGCTGCCTTGTCATATGCCCATGACGAGATCGTTACAAGGGTATTCGGCGTGACAGTATCAAAGCCAGCCTCGAGCAATATGCCATCCTTAAGTCCCGGAACGCTGCCCGTCACGCTTTCGTATATCAGGCGTATCCCCCCGCTTCGGTAATACCGCTGGTCATCAAATGCGGTGTCGCGTTCCACCGCAATAATGCCATCGATGGAAATGGCGCCGGCAAGCCAATCGTAATAGTCCTTGCGGGAGGCTACATGCGCATCCTTTATTTTTTTCGGATCGACCTGTACATTCTGCCCTTCGGGCGGCATGATGCGGATATCGATGTCCTCGGAAAAGCGGTGTATGATATTGTATCCCTTTGAAAGGGAAGTACCGCCCTTGAGTTCAAAGGCGAAGCCCTGCTGCTTCAGGCCGTAAAGCACGTGCATGATCCAGTAGTCCTTCTCGATAAGCTGTGGAAGGATTCCCGTTTCACTTGAGATGATGGAAAGCAAATCTGGAAAATCCTTGTGCTGATGCAGGTAGGTAGCCATGGGATAAAAATTAAAGAGAAAGGAGAGGAGCAAAGATCTTCTTAGCCTTGACACCCCCATAGGACCTTACGGCCTGTTTTAGCTTTACCGCATCCATAGACAGGGCCCTGCTTTGCACCTGGCGCATCATAAGTTCAGGATCTTCGGCAAGGTTTCCTATGTTATTTACAAGATCCACCAAAAGGAATTCCGGCGTAGCCTTTTTCGGGAACCGGGGCTTGGCCACAAAGCTGAACCTTGTCCCGCCCAGCTCGAACTCTCCATGGCGCTTATGGTTGTACACGACCCTCTTGTTATAGAGCTGCGTTGTCCCGACCCCTAACGAATTGTAGGCATTGGGAGAAGTGATCAGGAATTCGCCGTCCTTGAGGAAGGATTTCACAAGGGTTGCCTCATCCGGCGGGACCGGGCCGAAGGCGGACTGCCTGGGGAAATAATAGAGTCCTTGGGAAAGCTTCAGCAGGGTGCCGTCGCCCACCATCTCGGCAAGGTGCCGGTCCACCGCGCTGGAGAACCGGGCAAGATCCGCCCTGCGGTACACATTGCCGCGCTTCAGGTTCTTGTGTAGGTTGTCTATCTTCTTCATAATTAGTCCTTTCAGTAAAACAAAGGTAATCAAATATCAATTCAAAATGCAAGTTTTTTTATTTAAAATTCATGCAATTTGGAAAAATCTATTCGATATTATAAGTTATTTTAAAGTAGTACTGAGGGAGTACAAATTAAATATTAATCACAGATTGCATTAGCAAGATAAATGAATTATATTTCCCTGCTAGAAATTGAAAAATAAATAAGTAAGTTTTACGCTGCTGGTATGACAAAATACATTTTTTTAGATACGAATAATTGGATATACCTGTCCAATGGATTTAATGTCCTATCAAATAAGCATGATGAACTTCATTTAAAAATCTTTGACATAATATTAAAACGAGTTGAGGAAGGTTTGCTGATCTTTTTAACAAATGATGTTGTGATTGAGGAATGGAAACGAAATAAGCCATCAACCGAAAGCCAAATAAAAGAACTTGAAAATAAGTATAAAAGTTATTCTGAGTCTTTAAAGTCTATCAAGAGCTTTGTTAGGGAGGATATGGAAGAAGTCTTCCATAAATTAAGAGGTGAACTTGAGCTGGCGTATGCAAAGAAAGTTGCGCTACTGAAAAGGCATATTATTGATGTCGAAGAATTTCTAATAAATAGTACTCAAAAAATACCTATTACAGACAAAGTAAAAATTGAAGCAACCAATCTAGCATTAGAGCGTAAGGCTCCCTTCATTGGTGACAAAAAAAATAGTATGGCCGATGCATTAATTCTTCTTAGTGCTATAGAATATTTGCATGACGAACATGTGCCGGAAGCTGAAATTAACGGGAATAATGTAGAATTAAACAATTATCCTGAATCATATTTCGTCTCAAGTAACAAGGGGGACTTTTCATCACCACTTGATAAGGAAATCATTCACCCAGACCTGCAACCAAAATTAGATAAAACTAATACAAGCTTTTATTATACTCTCGGTAAATTAATAAATTCTTTTGAGGAAGAGTTCTTGACTATTGATGAACAACGTGCTATTGAATTTGCAGATGATCGTTTTTACTGCGATCATTGTGACAGCAGCTATTACCCTTCTGTACATTTTTCTGAGGAATTTTATGTACCGGATTCTGGCAAATCAGCTGAATTTATAAATCAGTATTGGATTGATTTTGAAAGTTTTGACACTGGCATTCATCAATCTGAAGATTTTTTAACCGCGATCAGGACCGCCAATTGCTCCAATTGTGGTGCAGAATACATAGAATGTCCTTGCGGAGCAGTAAATTACCTTGAGGTTTATAATGAAAAAATTAGATGTATAGGAGAGTGTGGTAGAACATTCATTATTCATGCAGATATTGATAAAAAAGGTACTGTACATTCACTAGACTATGAAATAATACGTGAAAATGAATGCCAAAGTTGTGGTAACTTCGTGGAGCAATTAAATGACTCCGATTTATGTTCAGATTGCGAGGACGGCTACTCATATGATTAAATTAATAAGTTACCTTCTTTAGCTAAGAATAAAAATAAATTTACATTTAAAATTACTAATGTTACCAGCAAGCGAAATTCTAAATATACATTATCTTTCATCAGTTTTTAATAATACTTCCGCGACGTATAAGTATTACTGGCTGCTTGCTATAATAGATGTGATAGAAGATGGGAAACGATCAGCAGACAAGAAAGAACTTTTTGCCAGGATGCTGGCAAATTCATGGTATACGGTAAATTATTTCCACATTTCATTTGGCAGCCAGGATTTGATCCAACAAGCTATAAAAACTATAGCCACTACAGAAGCGATACCAATAAATATCAGGAAAGACCAGTTAGAGACTATTCTTTTAACAAGTAAAAACAAGAATACAATTTCTCTATTGAGACATTTCGATAAAAATGTGCCCCACTGGTTCCTGGCACCCTGGATCAGCAAGAACAAGGGTGAAAACTATACTCAATATCGCAGCAGAATTTACCTGGAATCGCAGCGTTTTCATAATCAGGCCTTATATTCTTTATATGCAGACCACATAGAATTCAATCCAATCTGGATAGAGTACATAAAGAGTAACGCCAAGATTCTGAAGGATTTCTGTTATTGGAACCTTTCGAACTTTCTACAAATTCGTAATCCCAACGTTCCTGACATTCCGGGTAAGCTTATAAAGCCACCTCTAAGAGGAACTCTTGCTAATCAGAGAAAAAATTATTGGGATATTGTTTTTAAGGAATTAGAAACTGTTCAATGTATTTATACAGATAGCAAACTGAATATAAGCAATTACGCGCTGGATCATTTCGTGCCCCATGCCTTCGTATCGCATGACCTTATTTGGAATTTGGCCCCAATTGATGTAACGTATAACTCAAAAAAGAGCGATAGGCTTCCAAATTTGGATCTGCATTTCGATAAGTTTTATGATCTCCAGAAGACTGCTTTTGAGATTGTTTCAGAGATCAGTCCAAGATCAAAACTACTGGAAGAGTATGTTTATCTCTTTAAGTTACAAGATAACAAGCCTACATTCAGTTATGACCAATTGAAGGATGCCATTGCTCCCTTAATCTCTATGGCAGCAAATAATGGCTTCCAATTCTATGCAGACTGAGTAATTGAAAACATACAGTATCCCGTACCTGATAAATCAGCTTGTATAATTTTCATTTTAGCCGCTTCTTCAGGTTTATATTTACCTTATCAACGTTTAAATCCTTTCTAATCAATTTAATAATATTACGCAGGCTTTTCTCGAGCTTATCATGCGCATTGATCGTCAGCAGAGAATTTCCATTAAAGGCAGAAGTAATAAAATGACTTGATTCCAGACCAAATTCAATCAATTCCCTGTAAACCTTCTCAGGCAGTACCGGAATCGATTCAAATATAACTTCCTGAAATTTTGTTACCTGATCGTCATAACTTCCGCATTCCTTTGCAAGTTGTTTGGTCCATTCTTTTTTTGTCCCATCATGATCCTGCAAGTCCTCTACAAGGTTGAAAAATGATTCGAAGAGATTGTTAGCGTGTAATGACAGTTTCTTATAGGCAGCTATTTTTTCCTGAAAAACCAAATCCTGATTGGATTTGCTGCGCTCTCTCCGATAACTCAGAAAAGTTATTGCAAATGCACAAATCGAAATTAGCGTTGCAAATATGGCTATGATGTCAGATGATGTCATAGAATCTCCTAGAGTGAGCGGCAGCGCAGCAACAGGCCTGACCAAATCTTCTTTATTCAACATGTTATCGGCTTTAAATTTTCTTCCTGCAAAAAATATATTTTTCCTAAAGATTTATCGGGGAGATTATATCTATGAGTTTAGAGCTCCCATTGCTAAAATGGACTATTTTATCAGGTTCGGAGACGAACCATGCAAAGCTGCCCCATGCCAGATTTGCAATAGTTTTCTTAAAGCCAGGACTCTGCCTGTCCAGATAGGCAGTCACAAAGGCAATGTGTTTCCGTTCCAGTCCAGCAGCATCGGTTATATTATATATGGCCTCCTGGCGCCTAGTAGTAACAGCACCGTCAGTCGCAACAACCTCTACGAAGATTAATGTAGGGGTGTCTCCTGCCAAGTCCGCTAAAATTATATCCGGCAGCTCCTTATCGGCTTCTATGTTTAGGCCTATGGAGTTTGCAATCCTTTTATCCAGATATGGAACTTTCGCATCGCTTGTGCTTATCCAGAGTACCGCGGGATTTACCAGGTATATTGGAGCGAATATTTCGATGACTGCCTTAGAGATGTCTGAACTCAATCCGGTACTCAGGCTTCTCACCTCACCATTAGGAAGAGAAACCAGCACATTTCCCGACGCATTATCTGAAGTCCTGCCGGCCAGCGATATTCGCATCAGGGCCCCGGTACTCAGGTTATTCTTCTGCCATTGCTCGATTGCCTTCAAGAGGCTTTCTCCTGTCAGATCAGGATTAAAGAGAGCCGCAAAGTCCTGTTGGAGCGCATAGCGCGGCTTGCTGGATGTTGTAGGTATCGGTATGGCTGTAACCGCACCTACACGCTGTAGCCCTTCCCTTAAGGTTTCATCCCGTATCGGCTCTCTGGTATTGTCTGCATACCATCGGGAACCCGTAAGCTCAAACCCTTTTTTCAATGAATTAGCCCTATAGTTGATCCGGCCCGCTGATGTATTATCTGCCGCCTGTTCGACTGTCATCCTGTATATGTGTTTTGGAGCGGCGTAGATATCATTTCCATCAATGGCTCCGATATACAGCATGGTAAAGATTGTACTTGCTGACATCAGCCTTATGCAATAGTTACGGTTTGGAGTCCCTTCCGGAAAAATAACTGGAAGCCTTTCTAGGATTGCTTCCCTTGTAATATAAGGCGGTAGCTGGTTGCTCATTTATTGTAAGGTATAAAGATCATGACATTCTTTCTCTATCAAAGAAGGGTGGGCGTTTGTATCAACCAGCTCCTTTAATTTTTTCAATTTTTGCGGTGAAGGTACGGGCAATGACCCAAGTTCATAAGCAGAGACCGCCACACTGCCGCTTATTGTTCGGAAAGCATCATTTGCTGCCTTGCTGTTAAGGAAAGCGCATAATACGTTTAGGTCGACTTTAGCCTTTTCTTCGGAAGCGCTTATGATATTTATATGGTTTTCCACCACCACTGCTTTTCTTCTATCCAGTAGTTCCTGGGGAAGAATGGCAGCATTCAAACGTTTTATCTGTTCTTTTGAGGTAGTCCGTTGTAATAAGAGACAGGGCTTACTGGTCAGGAGATAATCCTCCCCTTTAAAATGAAACCAGGAAGAATGATTCTTTTTTTCCGCACGTAATACAAAATTACCCTCCTGCGTAATACTTTCAGACCAGATTACGGGAAATGCATTTTTCCTATATATATTATTTAGCTGCGACTTATTCCTGTTCCATACGAGCTGTCCAGTGCTGACCTTGTAGCCCCAATCAGATAAACGGAATCTCATTTTGGACATGGCAGGAATAATCTTGGACTGATCTGGCGTACGAGGCAGTATCCAAGGGCTAGATTGGAGGCCTTTCACATGGAATGTGCCGAAACTCTCCACGATAGATCCATCTTCTGCCGATGTGATGATCTCGTTTACGTCTATCTTGGCCTGCTTAGTCGTCTGTTTTTTATAGACTGCAAGCATTGTTTCCTGAAGGACATCCTCAAATACGCCTTTCCTTACCGCCACGAAATCAATTTCACTAGGGGAAGCTTTTGACAAAATATAGCTTCGCAGGTTCTTGAAATATTCTCCGGAAAGGAAGCTGGTAGGAGTGAGGTAGCTTACTACGCCTTTCGGCTTAGCCATATTAATTGCCAGGTGGGTAAATAGCCCATATAAGTTGGCATGCCCAAAGAGGCTTTCCTTATATTTCTCTTTTGTGGCATGATCTATTGAAACCTTCCCATAGGGCGGGTTTCCGATTACCAGATCATATTGTTCCGCTTCTCCAAATTCATAATCCAATGTGTTGCATATGGTTACGAGGTTGCGTATATTTCTTCTGGCTCCTACAACCCTGTCCTTTACCGCTACTTCAAGAAAGACCTGCGTAATCCATGCCGCAAAAGGATCGATCTCATAACCGCGCAAATTTGCTTCCAGGTGTTCCACTAACCGCAGCCCCTTGAGATCAGGAAGCGCTTCCATTATTTTTAAGGCTACAGGGGCCAGGAAGGCGCCGCCGCCGCAGGCTGGATCGGCCACTTTAGCAGTGGACCAATCCACTCCAGAAGCCTCTGACATCTCAATAAGCCGTGAGGAAAGTGATGGAGGGGTATAGAATATCCCGTTCTTTGAGCGTAATGTGTCAGGAAGGAGAGAGGTATATATTGTTCCAACATGGAAGGCAGCCTCCGTCACGCCAAACCTTGCGACTGCCCTTCCCAGGGCATTTGCGACAGCTGTTGCAGAATTGTCCAATCTTGCCTTCCTGAAAGAATATTGAAATGGAGGCAGCCTCTTTAGTGTAACCGGTTTATCATGCACGATCTGCCAGTACACCACGATTACCTGCCTTATAAAATTCTGAACGAGGTCAAATTTCTTGCTTTCAGTCAAGTCCCTTGCCCACGCCTTTGCCATTATCCTCCCGGTATGTAGTGTCTTTAGGGAATCCGTTTCGGGAAGCAGTGACGTCAACGTGCCTTCCCGTAAGAGGGAATAGGTTGTGCTATTATTTTTACGGCTGGCAATCGAGTGGTTCATGGGATGATATATAAAATACTAATCGTAGCTTTATAATTTAAATTTGCAAGTAATTTATTATGAATATTAAATTTAAAATGGAATTTCAATATCATAAATACGATTAATATTTCCTATTCCATAATCCATATTAAGACTTTCTACAAAATTTTTCTCAGCGTTCATTATGTTAAATTTCCTAGAGGATAAAAAAGCAGATTTATCATTTAAAATTGAATTAACCATATGACTTGTGATAAAATTCTCATTTAAAAATTTTTCGGTTACATATGGTAGAGCTAGTGAGAGATCTTTTGACTTTCTATTGACTTCGTTTAATTTATTTAATAGTTGAACAGTAGGAATGAAATTTTCTGGTTCTACCATTGATGAATAGATTTTATTAAGTTTATAGTTAACAATTTCTTCAGAATTAACCGAAGCAAAATTATTACCATAATTAAGCATAAATAATGTTAAAGCTTTTGCCCTAACGCTTCCCATAGAAATTTTATCAGGAAAATCACCTACAGTAAAACTTATTGTTGGATTGTCATTATAAACTGGATTTGATTCCTCACCATTTAAAAATTTTTGGAAATGCTCATATGCACGACGTTGATTCGCTAAAGAATATATTGTAAAATAATTTGCATAAGTCGTTGTCCAAAACCATTTTTTTAATTCTGATATTTGTGCCTGGCTTGGTATATCAAATTTTTTAAAAAAGTCAACAATAAATATGAGCTGTATGTTATAAGGCAGTAATTTATTTTCCAGAACCATTAATTCTTCAAATAGAAACTTAACTGCTTGTCTTATTTTTGGAATCGTTTCCTTTGTTACTGAACTGAAATCAGATCGCCTTGCCAAAATTTCAATTTTTGGATTATCAATGTAAAGCTTGCCAAATGAGCTTTGGATGCATCTAAAAATTACATTTCTATCTATTTTATCAAAATTATATTGCTTTAAGTCCTCAAGCAGATTATCAATTTCACTACCGAATCTAAATCCATCTTTAATTGAAAGGGCATTTGCCATCCAATCAAATGAAATGTCTTGTCCCTTACTATTTACTCTAGAAAATATTTCAACAGCTTCTTCGATATTCGCATTGTTAATATCAATTGAAGCAATTTGATATTCTAAAAATATACGGGACAATTTATCTGCTCTATCGTAATAAAGATCAATTTTACTTTCGTCAGTAATCTTTTCAAATTCCCTTCGTGCATATTGTCTGAAATCACTGGAGTTCATAAATATAAATAACGGTACTTGATATGGTAGAGGTGTTGATTTAGGCCTTAAGTATACAAATGATTCGTCCTCAAGATCATAGTAGATTTTGAAATATTCTGACCACTCTTTTTCGTCTCGATTAAGATTAGTCTTATAAGGATTAGTTAGACATCCGAATAATGTGGATAATCTTTGAAAACCATCTAAAATATAGATTGTATCTTTATTTTGTGGTATAAAGTAAGACCCAATTTTTTCTTTATTAGGTCCGATTACTATTTCGGGTTTCCAAAAAAGCACAGAGCCAATAGGATACCGGTTTTTGATACTATCAAAAAGGTCTTTAATATCATCCCTGCTCCAAACATAGTCACGCTGAAAAGAAGGAATTTGAACTACTCCGTTCTCGATTTCGCCTAAATAACTAACTAAACTTCTTACTCTTGGTTCAATGTTAAGTTTCGTACTCATAATAGTTTAGCAATTTTATCAATTATATCCTTATATTCATCAGGATTATCTTGATGATTAATCATCTCCTTCAAACTTGTTGCATTTACTTTACCGTTTTCTATAAAATTAGCTGGGAATTTATTCTTAAAATGAGATAATTTAAATCCGATATCTAATATAGTAAAATTTGTGTTTGATACAGATGCAAATAGTTCTTGTACACTCTGATCAAGTTCAGTCCTCGATTTTAACGGAGCTCCCTCATGATCTTTTTTAGAAAATCCTTTCGTAAAGTCAATAAAATCCTTTTGTCTTTTTGTTAGATAGGCGTAGGCATTAATCCAATCTTTTGTGTTGACATCTGAATAATCTTTTATAACATCTTCAGGCATATAATTTTCCATCATTCGTTTTTCCAAAATGTGGAATACAACATTATTATCAATAAGGAATTTTAATAATTTTTTATGTTTTTGATCTATTAATTCTTGAGGACTTTTACGATCGCTGTCAAGGAGTACAAATGCTCGATAATAATACTTATTATCTTTAGGAAGCTCATTAAATTCCAGTAATTTTTCTGCTATATGATTTTCTACATTTGTACAACCTCCAGCATTATCGAAAGTTATCCAGTTATTAGCTAGATGGGCTCTGAGTTTACCATTAGAATCGAAATATTTTATTAATGCCTTAATAAAATATGCGTCATGATGACTGTTTTCCAATATAATTGCTACTTTTTGATTAAAGAAAGCTAATGCCTCTTCAATTCCAAAAACGTTATTTTCATTTGTAGCATTACTGTCGACATAATAATCGGCATTACTAACTGCCCTGCCTTTAATTTTTTTACTACTCTGTTTGGTCATCTGAGCATCAAAACTTAGAGCAAGAAGTTCTTTATCTGTTACATCTAGTCTCTTGAAATTTTCAGAATCTTTTATACTGATATAATCTGCATATATTTCATAACGATTTCTATGGGTGCAAATTTGGAAAAGATGATTAAATGATTTAAAATCATTATTAAAAATACCAGGTCTAAATTCAATTACCATAATTTGGATTATCTAATTGTGCAGATCTTATACCAACGGTTTCATCTAGTGTTTCATTAAAAACACCATCTGGCCAGTAATCAACTCTACCGAACTGGTCGACATTAATCTCATTGATTAAACTAAAATTGTTCTCTTCTGAAAAATCAACATAATATATAGCTAAATCCTCCTTTTTGAAAGTTCCTTCTGCAATCATTCTTCGAAGACGCAAGACAAAATTTAAAGAATGAGTTTCTATTAAATAGTTTTTTTTACCTTGTTTTAACGAATTAGCAAGTAAGGTAGCTAAGTTGCCATGAGCAGCAGGATGTAAATGTGTTTCTGGTTCTTCAATTATTATAAGAGTTTCTTCTTCACAAGTTTTTAAAGCTCTAGTGACTATCGGTAAAACTTGACTCATGCCAATGCCTGTATCCAAAATGTTTTGTTTAAGGTCTTGTCTATGGATTTCAATTTGAAATAGAGGCGCTTTGTCCTGATTTATCTTCAGTTCCCAACCTTCAAAATTTTCTTTATACCACTGAGAAATCTCATTTAAAAGTTTTTTATCTGTTGTGAGTGCATCTTCAATAAGATAATAATAGGCATTTTCACCAGCAATTCCAAATTTATCAGTCTTGAATGTTGCCAGACGCCTATAATCCCTTAGCGGATTAATCCTGATAGGACCGATAAAGTCAGTCTTAATATTTAGACTATTTTTATTTAATAATTTATTATTTCCCGAATCTTTACTAGTACATTCCTTAAGATTAAAACCAGAAAAATTGCATTTAAACTCTTGTCCTGTAATTCTGTCGACATATATATCGCTATCACCAGTATCTTCTAAATTAATTTCGTTATTCAATTTATAGTGAACAATTTTAGCTGACTGCTTTGATTTTTCTTGCGAAATAAGAACTCCAATAGCAAGATTTTCATTTGAATCATTGTTACTTAACTCGAACTCAAGTACTCTTATACTCTTCCCATAAACTAAATCTTTTAATTCAGAACCTAGCTCCAAACCTTCGTTTTCTAACACTAGAGCATCTGGAATTTCAGAATTAAATGCGCCTTCTAATAAAGTAGGTAATTTAGCTATAGCACTCTTCCCCGAATTATTTTTACCAATAAGTATCGTGAGTGGTCGTAAGCTAATAGATTGTTTATCTTTAAAAATTTTATAGTTTTTGAAGGAGATATTATGGATCATTTTACGCTGTATTTAATACAAAAATACAATTAAATGTGGTAATGAAACAATGTATTTTTAAAAGACTTTAAGTGTGATTGCGAAAGTTATCAATCTAAAACAAACGTGTTACTATTCACTGTGACCTAAATAAATTAATATCATCTATTATAGTCCAACTTTTCTAAAAAAATCTGAAAGTTTAATCTCTTTCGCTTCGCAAATTTTCATAATAGTAACTAGACTTATTTGGTATTCTTTATCATATTTTATACGGCGCACAGTTTTTTCATCGATACCATGCTCAGTCGCAAACAAATTTTGTGACTGAGACTTATTTACCCATTCTCGAGCGATGTATTCAACGATTAAACGGTTTTTAGCCTTCATATTAACAAAGGAACTCGTTAAAGTTTAAATTTATTCGGACTGAAATCCGAATTATAAAAAATTTTGTTATATTTGCCATTGATATTATATTTGCGATACTTCTAAAATAATCGAAGCATTGCGCTTTGAATCTCGCCTTCAAAAACTGGTACTTTTTAAATGGGATCGAGATGATAAGTGAAAATGCTCACGCCTCATACTGATGGCGTGGGCTCACTTATTGTTCCCGGTTGTACCAGACCTTGAAGGCAATAAGCTGAGTTTAAACCTGCGTCATCTTTTTTATGCATTTATTCCTGCTAAGATTCTCAGCACTGTTTCTTCCAAAAAGTCTCGCATACCCCAATTACTGAATAACCAGGGATGCATCCGAGTTAGTTACTCATTCCTCTGCCTGCCCGGATGACCTCCGGCAGGCATGCATTCCTTTTTACTAGGCAATTGAAACTGAACAAGTAACTAACCAATTCAATAACCAGTAAAACCGACTTGCGCATGACAGACTAAACAGACACAAAAAAAAGCCCGCTGCTGTTTCTTGGCGGACCCAGCAGAAGGCATGATTAAACCAAACTGACGTTTCATTTAACTATTCAAAATTATGAAAATAATTTCATTGAACAGGGGCTGCCTTGCCTTTATTTTAGGGCTACTGCTGTGGTGCAGCCACATGCATGCCAACTACCTCAGGCCCAACACCGACAATTCCTTCTTCCAAGCTGCCATTACAGGAACGGTCAATGACGACCAAGGACCGCTGGCAGGTGTCAACATCATAATCAAGGGCACAGGCAGTGGCACCATTACCGATGAAATAGGCCAATACAGCATAAATGCCGGGATAGGCGAGGTACTCGTCTTTTCCTTCATGGGCTACACCACCCAGGAAATCACAATTACCTCAAGCGTACTGAACGTAACGCTGTCGGAAGACTCAAAACAGCTCGAGGAGGTGGTGATCAATGCAGGCTATTATTCCGTGAAACGGGAGCAGAGCACGGGAAGCATCAGCAGGGTCACTGCAAAGGAAATCGAGAACCAGCCCGTGGCCAACGTACTTTCAGCGGTCCAGGGAAGGATGGCGGGTGTCAACATCACCCAGAATACTGGGGTTGCAGGAGGGGGATTCTCCGTTCAGATCAGGGGGGTGAACAGCTTGAGGAGGGAAGGGAACCTTCCCTTGTACATCATTGACGGTGTCCCCGTCAGCGAGCAGCCCTCCTTTTCCCAGGCAGGAACCATACTGCCCTACGGGAGCAGCAGCGTGCTCAACTCCATAAACCCGAACGATATCGAGAGCATCGAGGTACTCAAGGACGCCGATGCCACGGCCATATACGGTTCCAGGGGCGGCAATGGTGTGGTCCTTATAACGACCAAGAAGGGAAAGACTGCTGAAACAGCGTTCACGGTCAACTCCAGCTACGGCTTCAGCACGGTGGCCTCCAGGATGGACATGATGGATACGGCGCAGTACCTTGAGATGCGCAGGCAGGCCTTTGCCAACGACGGCACTCAGGACTATCCCGAGACGGCATATGATATCAACGGCACCTGGGATCAGGGCCGCTACACCGACTGGCAGAAAAGGCTCATAGGCAGGACGGCCTCCAACTCCACGCTGCAACTGAGCCTGAGCGGGGGAAGCGAGCAGACCAGGTTTAATGTGAGCGGCAGCCACGCAATGCAGGCAACGGTGTTTTCCGATTCCTTCCGTTACACCACAAACAACCTTGCGACAAACATCAGCCACCGCTCGGCAGATGGAAAATTCAGGCTGGGCTTCGCAGGCCTCTTTTCGGCGCAGTCCAATAATGTCGTCAATGAGGACCTCACAAGAAATTCGCTGCTGCTCAGCCCCAATGCGCCGGAACTTTACAATGCGGACGGCTCGCTGAACTGGGAAGACAACACCTTCAACAATCCGGTGGCCATCTTTGAAAGCACCTACCAGAACAGGACCAAGACATTCAATACGAGCCTTAACCTTTCCTATGAGCTTGCGCCCTCACTGCTTATGAAGTTTAACGGGGGAATAAATTATAATGCGGCATCAGACCTCTCCCTGAGCCCCAATACGATGTACAATCCTGCCTATGGAATGACACCGGCCTATTCGATGGCATTCAAGGCCAGCCAGAGCCGCTTCTCCTACCTCCTGGAGCCGCAGCTGCAGTACGGATTCAGCCTGGGAGAACATGAAGTGGAACTGCTTGCGGGAGCCACCTTCCAGCAGACCACCACCGATGTCCTTCGCGCCGAGGGCTACGGCTTCCAGAGCAACGCACTGATCACGAACCTTTCGGCCGCTACCACGCAGATCATTTCACAGGACAGCAGGGGAGAATACAATTACGGGGCTGTTTTCGGAAGGATGAATTATACGCTTCAGGGCAAATACATAGTCAATGTTACCGGACGCAGGGACGGTTCCAGCCGTTTCGGCCCCGACAACCGGTTTTCCAACTTTGGTGCGGTAGGCGGCGCATGGATCTTTTCAAGAGAAGGATTCCTGCCACAGGACGGGTGGCTGAATTACGGAAAGCTGAGGGGAAGCTATGGCGTGACCGGCAGCGACCTTATCGGCGACTACCAGTATCTGGATACCTATTCGATACCGGGAAATCAGTACGGGGGATACACGGGACTGGTCCCTTCCAGGCTGTACAATCCCAACTTCAGCTGGGAAAAGACCAAGAAACTCGAGGCAGCCCTGGAGCTCGGCTTCCTGAAAGGCAGGGCCAGCCTGACTGCGGCATGGTACCGCAACCGCTCGGGCAACCAGCTGGTCGGCATTCCGCTGCCGGGTACCACGGGATTCTCGAGCATCGTGGCCAACCTGCCTGCCACGGTAGAGAACAGCGGGCTGGAATTCGAGTTAGGCATAGTGCCTGTCAATGGGAAGGACCTAAGATGGGAGCTGGGCATCAATGCCACCTTCCCCAAGAACAAGCTGTTGTCCTTTCCGGGGCTTGAAGGCTCCACCTATGCCAACCGCTACGTTGTAGGGCAGCCAACCTCGATAGTGAAGCTATACAACTATGAAGGGATTGACCCGCAGACAGGCCTTTACCAATTTACTGACGTGACCGGCGACGGTGCCATAACGTCCCCTGATGATAACACGGCCGTGGAGAACATAGGCG
>RCUH01000256.1_pt1 | contig 64499 bp, 61 predicted proteins | sample 2166191 | NCBI WGS metagenome assembly RCUH01 (sample SAMN09932848, study PRJNA488358) | compost metagenome | feature: garden; material: soil; isolation source: compost soil in an enriched community after 214 h of incubation | place: Germany: Experimental Botanical Garden Goettingen | collected... | reverse complement strand
TAGGGGGACGCTTTGTTGGCCTCCCTATTTTATTTTGTATAGAAACTAAGTTCCACAGATTCTATTCTAATTTTTTTCTAAATAATCATTGCTAATTAAATTAAGTTTTTTAATTTCGCATAACTAGTTATGTAATTAATTATACAATAATGAAGATATTTGAAAAAACAGGAAAAATGGCGTTGGGTAGTAGACTAAGACTATTAACCTCGAAAATGACTGATGATGCCAGCAAAATCTATGAGCTATACGGCATCGAATTTTCTCCGAAATGGTTTCCAGCATTCTTTTTACTATCAGTGGATGGTGAGAAAACCATTACAGAAATCGCAACCGAAATTTCTCATTCTCAACCTTCTGTCACCAAAATAGTAAAGGAAATGGCAAAGGCAGGATTGGTCGAGGTCAATTTAAAATCATCAGATAAGCGCAGAAACCTAGTTGACCTTACCAAAAAAGGAAGGAATATTTCTGAGAAAATTAAAATCCAATGTGGCGATATTGATCTTGCGGTAGAAGATATTTTGAATCAAGCTACGCACAATCTTTGGGAAGCTCTCGCGGAATGGGAATTTCTTTTGGAGCAAAAATCTTTGTTAAAACGTGTACAAGAGCAAAAGAAACTGAGAGAAAGTAAAAATGTTCAAATCGTAGATTACGAACCAAAATATCAACAAGCATTCAAATCTCTGAATGAGGAGTGGATTTCCAACTTTTTCGAAATGGAAGAGGCAGATTACAAAGCACTAGACAATCCCAGGGAATATATTCTTGACAAAGGTGGAAAAATTCTTGTCGCACTTTACGATAATGAACCGTTAGGCGTTTGTGCGTTGATAAAAATGGATGACCCGGATTATGATTTCGAAATGAGCAAGATGGCAGTTTCTCCGAAAGCTCAAGGCAAAAGCATCGGTTGGCTACTTGGTCAGGCAATTATTAATAAGGCAAAAGAATTAGGCGCATCAAAGCTCTATTTGGAGAGCAATACGATTCTAAAACCAGCTATAAACCTCTATTACAAAATGGGTTATGAAAAAATCATAGGTCGACCTACGCCTTATAAACGTTGTAATATTCAGATGAAATTTGATTTGAAAAAATAAAAGTGGTATCTTTCAAGTTAGAAGAAAATTGGTAAAACATCATCTTACTAATGATAGTCACAAATACAACCACATAATAAAAACAAAAACCCTAAAACATTATCTATGAATGAATTAGGGTTTACCAGTGAGGTGCCTAGCGGATTCGAACCGCTGTAGATGGTGTTGCAGACCACTGCCTAGCCGCTCGGCCAAAGCACCATTTTGTTGGAGTGCAAATTTAATCAAATTTTTCTAATTTCAAATTTTAATGGCTCTTTATTTCAAAAATATTTTCAGAAATATCTTACATGTTGGTTATAGATTATAAAATTAATAAATTACGTCATTAAACAGTCAAAAGAAATACCAAACCTCAACATAGCCCCGATAGGAACGGCATCCTTTTTTGCTTTTTGGGGAAATTTTGTTTGGATGACAAAACGTGTGAAAGCAAAAAAGATATAGTGGATAGCGGGTTGGAATGGTGAAAAGAAGTACCAGAAATCTTGCTCCTAAAACAAAAAAGGCGGAAAAAGCATTCGCTTCTTCCGCCCCGGTAAACCCAAATCAAATAAACTATGAAAAAACTATTTGGGTTCTAATATGCTTATCGGAATGATGACCTCCTCGAGGGAAATCCCACCGTGCTGATAAGTTTCTTTGTAATAATTCACAAAGTGATTATAGTTTTTTGGGTATGCGAGGAAAATATTATTCTTCGCAAATATATATTTTGAACTTAGATTTCCCTTTGGTAGAAAGAGCTTGCCTGGATCATTGACCGCCCAAACGTCTTTGTCTTCGTAGGTTAAACTTCGTCCGGTTTTGTATCTGATGTTGGTGGACGTTTCTCTGTCGCCAACCACCTTACTAGGTTTTTTAACATAAATTGTGCCGTGATCGGTCGTAATGACTAATTTGAATCCACTTTCTGCGGCCAACTTAATGATTTTCAGTAATGACGAATTCTCGAACCAGTTGTACGTAAGCGACCTGAAGGTTTTGTCGTCTCTAATCAATTGATTTACAATATTGTTATCTGTTTTTGCATGGGATAAAATATCGATGAAGTTGTAAACGATCACTAAGAGATCATTGTTCTTGTGCTGATTGAAATCTTCTAAGATCTTTTTTTCGAAATCTGAGTTTAAGATTTTCAGATATTTCATTGATTTGCTGGAGAGTCCAAGACGTTTCATTTGGTCTTCCAGGAAGTCTCTTTCGAATTCATTTTTGTTGCCTTCCTCGTTGTCGTTGAACCAGTTGTTCGGGAATCTTTTTTCAATTTCTGACGGCATTAATCCTGCAAAAAATGCATTACGTGCGTACTGAGTTGCAGTCGGAAGAATACTGAAATAATAATCTTCGGAAGTTTTGTTGTAGAACTTTGTAAATAATGGTTCTATTACTTTCCACTGATCGTATCTCAAGTTATCGACCATCAAGAGTAGCACTTTGTCATTCTCAACTTCTGGTTTCACTTTGTCTTTGAAAAGCGTGTGACTCATCATCGGTTTATCGTTTCCGTGAAGCCAATCTTCGTAATTATTTTCTATGAATTTTGAGAATTGGATGTTCGCTTCTTCTTTTTGATTTTGAAGCAAATCGCCGAACTCATTGTCTGAAACTTTATCAAATTTGACTTCCCAATTCAGGATTTTCTTGTAATATTCTGCCCAATCCTGATAAGTTCTAAGGTAAGACAATTCCATACTCAAGTTTCGGAATTCTTGCTGATAATCAACGATTGTTTTTTGCTCAACAAGCGATTCACTTTGAAGGATTTTTTTGAGTGACAAAAGAACCTGATTTGGATTTACCGGTTTCAAGATATAATCCTCAATCTGCGAACCAATAGCTTGTTCCATAATGTGTTCCTCCTCACTTTTGGTCACCATCACAATTTTGATCGCGTTGTCTTTTTCTTTGATCATCGGGATGGCTTCCAACCCGGAAATCCCTGGCATATTTTCATCAAGAAGTGTCAAAACGAATCGTTCTTTTTCTATCAAATCCAAAGCCTCATTCACGTTATTCACAGGTGTTACGCTGTAACCTTTATTTTCCAAAAAGACGATATGAGGTTTGAGAAGATCTACTTCATCATCGATCCATAAAATTTTTCCTGACATATATTTTTATTTAAGTTTAAAGCATCAAAAGTATGACCAAAATATCACAATTATATTTAAATAACCGAGGACTGGCGTTAAATATTAGTTAAAGGAAAAAATAAAAAAAACTTTGCCAGTGATGTGACAAAGTTTTTAAATTTCTTTTAATTGGAAAAGCTGATCAATTCCTTTTTCTGAGCGTTGTAGAGATGGAACTCTAACATTTTGAAAGAATCTCTAGGAATGATAGTTACCCATTTTTTGTATTTGATAAACCATTTGTTTTGGATGCTTGCCAGACCTTTCGTCAGATAAGCTTCTACAAATGGATGCACATGCAGATAAAGTTTCCCTTTTTCTGTCGCCATAATAGCTCTGATGGAATCTTCCATCTTTTCGATGATCACGATTGGGGCGATGATCTCGCCGTCCTTGTTCGGATTTTCTTCGTTGGTTTCGATGCTTTTTTCTGCGCGGACACGCTGTCTTGTCATCTGGATGAGACCAAATTTGGAAGGTGGTAAAATCTTGTGTCTTGCCTTGTCACGCTTCATCTCGTCACGGAAATGTTCGTACAATTCTTTTCTGTGTTCAGCATCTACCATATCAATGAAATCCACCACGATGATTCCGCCCATATCACGAAGACGAAGTTGTCTTGCGATTTCCGTGGCCGCCATTTTATTGACTGTCAAAGCGTGCATTTTGTTGGTTGATGAGGAGGAAATATTGTTTCCGGAATTTACATCCACCACGTGAAGTGCTTCTGTATGCTCGATGACAAGATATGCACCTTTGGAAGCAGGAATATTTACGTGTTTTCCGAAACTCTGTTTCAATTGTTTTTCAACATTGTAATATTCCAAAAGCGGAATATGAGAATCGTAGAACTGAACAATATTCTTACGTTCAGGAGCAATAACCTCGATATAAGCTTTCATATCTTCCACCATTTTCTCGTCATCACAAATGATGCTTACAAAATCCTGGTTGAAGTTGTCTCTTAGAATCGAAGATGCTTTGTCCTCTTCACTTAAGATCTTACTCGGAACTTTATTTTTCTGAATATTCTTGAAAGTTGTTTCCCACTTCTTCACCAGCTGATTCATATCGTTATGAAGTTCAGCTACTTTTTTTCCTTCAGCTACTGTTCTGATGATGACACCAAAACCTTCTGGACGAATGCTTTCAATCAAAGTTTTGAGACGTTCTTTTTCTGCACCGTCGCTCACTTTTTTGGATATCGAAATTTTATTATCGAAAGGAATTAAGACCAAAAATCTTCCAGTAAGAGAGATTTGCGTAGAAATACGTGGTCCTTTGGTAGAAATTGGCTCTTTGGTGATTTGAAGTAATACAACATCACCTGCAGTCAACACTTTGTCCACCGTTCCCATCTTGTCGATGTCTTTGGCGTGCTCAGCATTTTTGAGACTTGGCGTTTGTTGTTTTTTGGAAATAGTATTTTTCAGGAATTTCTGATAGGATAGAAATTGAGGTCCCAGATCTTGGTAATGCAGAAACGCATCTTTGTCTGTCCCGATGCTCACGAAAGCGGCATTCAGGTTTGGGGCAAGTTTTTTTATTTTCCCTAAAAATAGGTCACCAACGACGAAATCGGATTTGGTTTTCTGCTCGTGAAGTTCAAAAAGGCGTCCATCTTCCAACAATGCGATCTTTGATGCGTCTTCCTCATTGGAAATTATCAGTTCTTTCTTCATAACTTCATAAACGGGTTTTTTACTAAATTAGGTTGTAAATATAAAACAAAAATATAGTTGGCAAAAGACCAACTATATTTATATGTGTAAGACGTTGAAAAATTACTATTTCTTCTTCTTGTGTCTGTTTGCTCTTCTTCTTTTCTTTCTTTTGTGAGTTGCAACCTTATGTCTCTTTCTTTTTTTTCCGCTTGGCATAATTTATATTTTTATACGTTTATATTCTATTGATTATTTAACTGCAACTTTAGTTTTTACTTTTTCTACAAAAGTTTTTGAAGGTTTGAAAGCTGGAATATTGTGGGCAGGAATTTCAATTGCTGTGTTCTTAGAAATGTTTCTTCCTGTCTTAGCCGCTCTTGTTTTGATGATAAAAGAACCAAAGCCTCTTAAGTAAACATTATCTCCATTATACATAGAGGTTCTGATTTCTTGCATGAATGCTTCTATAACTTTCTGTGTATCATTCTTTTCTACTCCCAGCTTGTTCGAGATGGTATTTACCAATTCTGCCTTTGTCATTTTATAATTTTCTTTATATTTTTGGTGTGCAAATATAAGATATATTTTTGAAAACAAACAAACAAAATGCTGATTTTCTTCACATTGGGAAAAAGCTAATAAAGTGGTATGATACTAATGCCAGACAACTTCCTTGGAGAGAAAATCAGCATCCTTATAATATATGGATATGCGAGATTCTTTTGCAACAAACTCAGGTAAAACAAGGTCTCGGACATTACCTCAGATTCATAGAAAGATTCCCGAATGTTGAGGAACTTCACAAGGCTTCGGAAGATGAAGTTTTGCTGTATTGGAAAGGCTTGGGCTATTATTCCCGTGCCATCAATCTTCACAAGGCGGCACATCAAATCATCGAGGAATTCGATGGTAAATTCCCGACTCATTATCAAGACATTCTGAAACTGAAAGGTGTTGGGAAATATACCGCTGCGGCAGTGGCAAGTATTTGTTTTAATGAAAAGATTCCGGCGATCGACGGAAATTTCTACAGAGTTTTGTCAAGGATTTTTGCGGATGACTTCGATATGTCGAGTTCCAAAGCGTTTCAATATTTCACGGATTTGGCTTTATTAATCATGCCGAAAGACAAACCTGGGAATTTTAATCAGGCAATTATGGACATTGGTTCCGAGATTTGCAAACCAAAAAATCCACTTTGCGGAGAATGTCCTGTAAATGATGATTGCATCGCTTATCAAACAGGAAGAATCACGGAATTTCCAGTAAAAACGAAGAAGGCAAAAGTCACAGATTTGAGTTTGAAATATTACTTCATCAAATTTCAAAACCAGTTTCTCATCAAACAAAGAGGAAATGACTTCATCTGGAAGAAACTTTATGAATTTCCAATGTCCGTTCCAGAAAGTTGGGAAGAATTGATTATCAATTCGAAAATGATCAATCACAAACTGACACATAAAAATATGACAATCGAAATCAACACGATTGAATTGGAATCAAAAAAAGCATTGGAGAAATTCGCTTTGGATAATGAATATTTAATTGTTGATGAAAAATTGGCGGATGCAAAATCTTTCCCGAAACCATTGGAAACTTTCTACAAAAAACGAGATGTCGCTGAAATTGGAAAATTGCCTTTTTAACTAATTTTCAATTATCGTTTCAACTTCATTATATTTGCCGAGAATTTGGTTCCCGAACAATCGGGATTAAATGGGAATGAAGCGTAAATCTTCAACTGTCCCCGCAACTGTAAATCGCAAAAAACAGATTTTGTAATCTTTGCCATTGCCCGCCTTAGGCGCGTGAGAAGGCGCAAAATCAGCGAAAGTCAGGAGACCTGCCAGAGAAAATTTAAAAATTAATGTCTTCGGAGGAAAGACAGATTGTAATGAAACGGCTATTTACACTTTTTTCTCTGGTAATCTTGCATCAATTTTCCGCTCAGGAATCTTTGATAGATACTGTTTTTATTGATAATCAATTCAATAAAGCTGGGAAAACCGCGAAAATATCTCGCATTAATTCTGAACAGATTTTAGAAAATTCAACATCACTTTCGGACCTTCTGAGATTTCAATCTAATATTTACATCAAAGAAAATGGTCGAGGCGCAACTTCCTCGCCATCTTTCAGAGGTACTGGCGCGCAGAGAACGGCTTTTGTGTGGAACGGAATCAATGTGAATTCGATTTTTCTGGGTCAAGGTGACATTAATAATTTGAATCTTTTGAGCTATGAAAACGTCGGAATTAAATTTGGTGGCGGAAGTGTCATTTATGGAAGTGGCGCGATTGGCGGTTCTGTTCACCTGAATAATACTTTGGATTTCAACAAAGGTTTTCACGGAAGTTTGTTTTCGGAATTTGGTTCTTTTAGAATGCTTAATTCTTTCATTAAAACAAAATTTAGCAATGATAAATTGAGTTTCAGTTTTTCTGCAAATCATTCGAAAAGTGACAATGAGTATGAAGTTGCCGAGAAGAAATTCATTAATAGAAACGGAGCATATCAAAACACGGGATTCAATCTTGGCTTAGCTTATAAGATTAATGAAAACAACGAATTCTACTGGCAAACTCAACATTACGACAGCAATCAGCACTACCCTATTTTTGATGAAAATCAAACCAAAACTAAATATTTAGTTCAAACTTTCAGGAGTTTGGCGGGCTGGAAATCACATTCAAACAAAATAAAAAATGATTTGAAATTGGTCTATCTGGAAGACAATTTTCAATATTTTGGAGACATTAATAAAGCAAAATCCAGTGGCGGAATTGGGAAACAATACATCGTTAGGAATGACCTCGATTATTTTGTTTCAAACAAATCTTCATTTAATTTAATTTCAGAATATCAGTACAACCAAGGCGAAGGTTATCAATCTGGAATTCAAAATCCGAAACGAAATCAAGTTAATCTTTCTTTGCTTTACAGAAATGAACAGCTTGCGAAATTCTATTGGGAATTGGGCGCAAAATATGATTTTGTAGAAGGCTACGAAAGTCCGTTTTTGTTCTCTGCAAGCGGAAAATACAAGGTGAATGATTGGTATCAAACTTCAATCAATATTTCAAGAAATTTCAAAGCGCCAACTTTTAACGATTTGTTTTGGACGCAAGGTGGAAATCCGGATTTGAGAGCGGAAACGTCGTATCAGGCGGAAATGTCGCATTATTTCAGTTATCAAAATTTCAAATTGGGAATCACGCCATATTATGTCAAAATGAAAGATCTGATACAATGGGTTCCGATGACTCCTGCGATTTGGTCGCCCATCAATGTGGATAAAGTCGATTTTTATGGTTTGGAAACAGAATTGTCTTTCAATAAAAATTGGACAAATCAAAAATTAAATTCCCAAATCAGCTATTCTTACACGAAAGCCATCGATCAGGAAACCAACAATCAGCTGAGTTATGTTCCGATTCATCAGATTAATTTTAATACTAATTATCAGTACAAAATCGTCGGATTGTTTTTCCAAGCTTTGTACAACAGCAAGCGATTTACGAATAATACTGAAAGTAACTTTCTCAAAGATTTCTTAGTTTTGAATGCTGGAATTAATGTAACTCCAATCAAAAATATCGTAGTTGGTTTTAAGGTGAATAATATTACCAATCAGATTTATGAAACGGTGAATTATTACTTTATGCCGAAGAGAAATTATGCTGTCAATCTAACATTAAAATTTTAAAATAAATATATTATGAAATTCAACAAATTTTTAACCGCAGTTTTTGCTTCAGTCCTTCTGATTGTAGCATCTTGTAACGACGATGATTTTGATTTGGACAATCAGGAAAAATCGTATAGTGGAATTCTTGTGACCAATGAAGGGAACTTCGGAACGCCTAGTGGAAGCGTTTCTTTTATCCCATCTGATATTTCGACCATCGAGAATGACATCTACAAAACCGTAAACAACACAGCGTTAGGTGATGTTGTGAATAACATTGGATTCTCTGGAGACAAAGCTTACATTATCGTTAACAATTCTAACAAAATAGAAGTTGTGAACCGTTTCAGATTCGCAAAAACATCGACTATCACAGACAATGTGAAGCAACCACGTTACGTCACTTTCGCAAACAACAGCTTTTATGTAACAAACAGTACTTATTTGGGAGACCAATACGTAGCAATCTATAATTCTGCTAATAACAGTTTTGTTAAGAAAATCACTTTTACAGATACGGTAGAAAGAATCGTTTCTGCTGGTAACAAAGTTTTTGTTCAGCACGCGTCTTATGGATTTGGTAACACTATTTCTGTGATCAACAATACAAATGAGGTAGAAAAAACCATCACGCTTCCACACGGACAAATCAGCAAAACGGTTGCTTCTGATAATTTTGTTTATACGTTAACGCAAGACGGAACAGATACTTATCTTTATCAAATCAATGCATCTGGAAACATTTCCAAAGAAACGAAATATGCAGGCATCGCAAACGGAGAGAACTTGAGTGTTGAAAATAATCAAGTTGTTTTTAATTCCAAGGGCAATGTTTACGTGACTACAGTTTCAAACCCAGCAACTCCGGCTCCAGCATTCACGATTGCACCTTTTGCAGATTTCTCTACCATTTATGCATTGGAAATCTTAGACGGCAAAATTTTCATTTCTGATGCCAAGGATTATCAAGAAGCTTCAAAAGTCTCTGTTTACTCATTGAGTGGCGCACTTCAAAAATCATTTACAGCAGGCATCATTGCTGGAGGTTTTTATAAAAACTAAATTTCACCATTTGAAATTTTCAAGCCTTGTCAATATTTTTGGCAAGGCTTTTTTATTTTTCAAAAATTATAATTTTCACAAATTTTGAGCATAATTTTTGCATTTCTTCAATCTCGAAAAAAATAAACCTTAATTTTGTAAAAAATTCGCGATGAGGGAAAAAATTGTTATTATCGGAGGTGGATTTGCAGGTTTGCAACTCGCCAGAAATCTTAATAATCAAGGCAAATATAAAGTAATGGTCATCGATAAGATGAACCATCACATGTTCCAGCCCTTATTCTACCAAGTGGCAACTGGGCGAATCGAACCTTCCAACATCTCTTTCCCTTTCAGAAAAATCTTTCAGAGGTCAAAAAATATTCAGTTCCGAATGACGGAGGTTAAGAAAATCATCCCGTCTGAAAACAAAGTAATTGGTGATGATGGCGTTTTCACTTACGACAAACTCGTGATTGCGACAGGTTGCAAAACCAATTTCTTCGGAAACCAGAAGATGCAAAACTTGGCTTTGGGAATGAAAAATACGCAGGAAGCCATTACGATAAGAAATCATATTTTAATGACTTTCGAAAAGATGATCATCGAGCGAAAATCCAGTGATGACGGAAATTGGAATCTTGTAATTGTCGGAAGCGGACCAACAGGCGTAGAATTGGCAGGTGCATTTTCTGAAATGAAATCCCACATTCTTCCAAGAGACTACCCGAGAATGAGTTTTGATGACCTCAATATTGTTTTGATAAGCGCTGGTGACAAACCATTAGAGGCAATGAGTCAAGAATCTCAAGATGCCGCCGAAGTTTACCTGAAACAACTCGGTGTGAAATTCCTTAAAAACGAACGCGTAACAGATTACGATGGAGACATAATTCATATGGCAAGCGGAAACGCAATTCCAACCAACAATGTGATTTGGGCTGCCGGCGTTACAGGAAATATCATTGATGATTTTAATAAGGAAAATCTCGTAAGAAACCGATATATCGTTGACCGATACAACAAAGTCAAAGGATTCGACAACATTTTCGCGATTGGCGACATTGCTTATATGGAAACGCCGAAATATCCACTTGGACATCCACAAGTTGCGAATGTGGCGATTAACCAAGGAAAAAATTTAGCTAATAATCTCAAGAAAGATTCCGAAAAAAACTGGCAGGAATATGAGTACATCGACCGCGGATCTATGGCGACGATTGGAAAACACAGAGCCGTAGTAGATCTTCCAAAATTCAAATTTCAGGGATTTCTTGCGTGGTATCTGTGGATGTTCTTACATTTGATGCTGATTCTGAGTGTTAGAAACAAAATCGCAATTTTCTTCAACTGGATGTGGAGTTATATCAACAAAGATTCTTCATTAAGGCTGATTATTGCGCCATCTCGAAAAAACGCTACAGAACAGTAAAAAGACTTTTAGAGGATAGACGGATAGAGAATAGATGAATCCCAATTCTATTATCTATCCGTCTATTATCTATTTTCAAAAGAAAAAATATGCGAATAGACATCATAAGTGTACTTCCCGAACTGATGGAAAGCCCATTCCAAACCTCGATTCTGAAAAGAGCAATGGAAAAAGGATTGGCAGAAGTGCATTTTCACAATATACGAGACTGGAGCACCAACAAACACCGCAAAGTGGATGACGAACCTTACGGCGGTGGCGCAGGAATGATAATGACAGTCGAACCTTTGGACCTTTGTATTTCTGAGCTCAAATCCCAAAGAGATTACGACGAAATCATCTATCTCACACCAGAAGGCGAAACTTTGAACCAAAGAATTGCCAATACTTTATCCATCAAAAAAAATCTAATTTTTCTTTGTGGTCATTACAAAGGCGTTGACCAACGTGTTCGTGACCTTCACATCACGAAAGAAATTTCCATCGGCGATTACGTTTTGACTGGGGGAGAATTGGCGGCTTGCGTTTTGGCAGATTCTGTCATCCGACTTTTGCCTGGCGTTTTGAATGATGAGCAAAGTGCATTGACAGATAGTTTCCAAGACAATCTTCTTTCGCCACCAATCTACACAAGACCAGAAACGTACAAAGGATTATCTGTCCCGAAAATTTTATTGAGCGGTAATACTTCAGCCATTGAAGATTGGTTGCACGATGAAGCGGTGAGAGTGACGAGGGAAAGACGACCGGATTTGCTGGAGTAATTTCACGATTAAAAACCAAACTTTTAACCACTTCCAAAAACACAAATGAGACATTTTTTCAAACTGGCTGGCTTTGTTGTCGCTTTTTTATTGACTTCCTGCAAAGCCGAAGCACAACAAAAGGACGATTATTCAATTCAAATTGACAGCTTAATAAAAAGCACAAATCCACGAACTTTCAACGGTGTGGTCTTCATTCAACAAAACGGAAAGGAAAAATATTCTAAGGCTTTTGGTTACGTGGATTTCAACAAGAAAACACCTTTGGAAATCAATGATAGATTTTCGACAATGTCTATCGCCAAGCAGATTACTGCAACATTGATTTTGCAACAAGTTGAAAAAGGGACAATCGATTTGCATCAGCCTATCCGAAAATATCTTCCAGATTTCAAATATGCTTGGGCAGACACCATTACTGTTCATCATTTATTGAATCACACTTCGGGACTTTACAGCGATGATTTGAAACCGAATTTGAAATTGAAAACAGGAACGGAATTTAGTTATTCTAATGTCGGATATTCTGTTTTGGGATTGGTTTTGGAAAAGCAAAGTGGGAAAAGTTATCAGGAATTGGTGACAGCTTTATTCAAAAAATGCAAGATGAACGACAGCGCCTATCCTACTGACATTAGCAGTAAACTTTTGACAAAAGGCCACACCATCAGAAAAGACGGAAGTTTTAAATTGAATGAAAAATCAGGCTTTGATACTTCTTATTATTTTGGAAGTCATTTGATTGTGACCGCGCCAGACTTAGCCAAATGGAATGAATGTCTGCACAATGACAAACTATTGAAACCTGAAACTTATAAATTGATGACCAATTATTCTGTGACTGCAACGCATCAACTTTTCGGCGAAAATCCGATTGGTTACGGATACGGTTTGAGAATCAATGACAAAGCGGACATCAATGAAATCGGGCACACAGGTTTTCATCCGAGCGAAGGTTTTACTGCGGTCGATTTATATTATCCAAAGACCAAAACAAGTGTTATCGTAATGGAAAATGTGGCTAATGAAAACTTTGATATTGCTTATTATTTTGAGCAGGAAATCAGAAAAATTGTTAAGGATTCTAAACTTTTGAAATAAATGAAAAATCTTATAAACCTTATTCCGCTTGTATTTTTTCTGATTTTCAACAGCTATACTTCCAATAAAGAAGCTCAAAAATCTGAAACCGAAAAAGATTATATTTTCTTTATTCATAATAAATTTCTGGAAGAAAATCCAGATGGAACTTTCGCAGATAAATACAACGTAACAGTTGACTACAAAGGCATCTTAAATTCATTTAAAAATGACGGCTTTGTGGTTTTCAGCGAAAAAAGAAGTCCAAAAGCCAATGAACGTGCATTTGCAAACAAAGTTGTTTCTCAAATTGACAGTTTAATTTCAAAAGGTGTTCAGCCCAATCACATCACGGTTATCGGAACTTCAAAAGGTGGTTACATTGCACAATTTGTTTCCACTTTTGCGAAAAATCCAGATTTGAATTTTGTTTTCATCGGCAGTTTTCAGGATTCTGATATTGAAGAAATTCCTGAAATCCAGTTTTGTGGAAATATTTTGACAATCTATGAAAAATCCGATATTTTTGGTGTATCAGCAATTAGGAGAAAGGAAACTTCGAAATTGAAAATTAATCGTTTCAAAGAAATTGAATTGAACACAGGTTTGAAACACGGATTTCTATACATCGCCTCGGACGAATGGATAAAACCTTGTAAAATGTGGGCAAAACGGGATTATGAATTAAAAGATTAATTATTATCTTTATTCAAAATTGGATTTATGCAGAAGACGGTTTACGATAAAAGTGAGTTGCGCAATTTTGTGAATGACAGTATTTCGGGGAAAGTGAAGACGCTTGAGTTTTACCTTAACTTCTCTCTGGAAGCCAGCCGGGACATCAAGAAAACTTCAAAATACGATTCGATAAGGGAAGAAATCCAAGAGGAAATTTACCTTTTGGACAAACAAATGGTTTCGCTGAAAAATATGCAACGCGAAATGCGAAGAGTTCTGAACTCCGTTTCCGACAAGGTGAAACTCGGTTCGTTGGTCATTACAAACAAAGCACGTTTTTATATTTCAGTTTCTTTGGGGGAATTTTTCTTCCAAGGCGACCGCTTCTACGCCATCTCGCCGGAAAGTCCAATGGCGCAAACGATGATGGGAATGCAAGCTGGCGATTCTTTTGTCCTTAATAAAATCGGGCAGGAAATTGTGGAGGTTTTTTAGAGTGATGGAAGTCGGAAGATGGATGATGGAAGTTTTCCATCTTGTTTCTTTTTACTTTGCTCTTTTGTCTTTCTTCCTGTATCTTTGAATATGGAAAACGCACACATATTAAAAAACATCATAGAAGAGCGCAAAAGCATCTTCCCAAAAGACTACACCGACAAAGAAATCCCACAACATATTCTTGACGAAATCCTTAGCAACGCCGTTCTGGCTCCGAATCATAAGCGCACAAAACCTTGGCGTTTCAAAACTTTCAAAGGCGAGGAAAAGCAAAAATTGGGATTGGAACTTCAAAACATTTATAAAAATTCGACAGCGGAAGCTCAGTTTCTGCAAAAGAAATATGATGATATTGGATTCAAAATCTCGAAGGCGAATGTTGTGGTTTCGATTGTTGTCAACTTCAGTGGATTGGTTCCGGATTGGGAGGAGATTTCGGCCGTTTCTATGGCGGTTCAAAATATGTATTTGACCTGCACGGCAAACAATATTGGTTGCTATTGGAGTTCCCCGAAAATCATTGAAAACCTCACAAATTCTTTGACCATCGAAGAAAACCAACAATGTTTGGGATTGTTCTATATGGGAAGTTTGGATTAATTTTTATTTGATAAAAATTAAACTATCATATTTTAGCAAATCAAGCAGATTTCAATTAAAAATCTGCTAAATCTGCCATATCTGCGAGAAGTTATATTTTAACTTAGACTTTCAAAATTTCGATTTTTTAATTATTAATCCAATCAAGTTTTTAATTCATTTTAAACTTCATCAATGCAAAAAGTTTCAATATTCTGGTTCCGTCGCGACCTTCGTTTGGATGACAACAAAGGTTTGTCCGAAGCTTTGAACTCTGGCGAGAAAGTGATTCCGATTTTTATTTTCGATAAGGAAATCTTAGGTCAGCTTGAAGATAAATATGACCGACGAGTGGATTACATTCATCAGGCATTAGAAAAAATCAATTTGGAACTGAAAGAATCCGGAAGCAATCTTCTGACTTTCTACGGAAAACCATTGGAGATTTTTAAACAATTGCAGAAAGACTATGATGTGAAATCGGTCTATTGCAATCGGGATTATGAACCGTCAGCCATTAAAAGAGATGCGGAAATAAAGGAATTTCTCAATTCAAAAAAGATTGATTTCCTTGATTTTAAAGACCAAGTTATTTTTGAAAAGAACGAGGTTGCAAAAGACAACGGCGAACCTTACACAGTTTACACACCTTTCTCCAACAAGTGGAAAAAACTTTTGACCGAAGACGATTACAAGTCGGTTAAGATTGATAAAACTCAGTTTCTGAAATTATCTTCGAAGAAAATATTGAGCTTAAAGGAAATCGGATTTGAGAAAACGGATTTTGATTTTGAAGAACCCAAATTGGAATCGAAAATCATTGATACTTATGATGAAAAAAGAGATTTTCCAGCTTTCGACGCGACGACGCATTTGGGAATTGCGCTCAGATTTGGAACAATCTCAGTTCGTAAATGTGTGAAATTTGCTCTCAGTCACAACGAAACTTGGCTGAATGAATTGATTTGGAGAGAATTCTTTATGCAAATCCTTTTTCATTTCCCGAAAGTGGTCAATTATTGTTTCAAGGAGAAATACGAAAATATCCCGTGGCGAAACAACGAATCCGAATTTGAAAAATGGTGCAAAGGCGAAACCGGTTATCCCATCGTAGATGCAGGAATGCGCCAACTGAATCAAACCGGAAGAATGCACAACAGAATCCGAATGGTAGTCGCAAGTTTCCTCACAAAACATCTTCTGATAGATTGGCGCTGGGGCGAAGCTTATTTTGCGAAGAAATTGTTGGATTATGATTTGTCAGCCAACAACGGAAACTGGCAATGGGCAGCAGGTTGTGGTTGCGATGCGGCGCCGTATTTCCGAGTTTTCAATCCGGATGAGCAGACGAAAAAGTTTGATAAGGATTTGAAATACATCCGAAAATGGAATCCTGATTTTGAAAAAGACATCGTTGAAAACAGAATTGTGGAACACAAATTTGCGAGAGAAAGGGCTTTGGAGACTTATAAAAAAGCTTTGAACTAATATTTTTTAACCACAAAAGGCACAAAAGTTTTTAACACTTGAGTTGGTAACTGTACTTTTGAGAAAGTTCAATTAAGAACACCTAAGTTTTGAAAATCTTCGATTTTTTTGATGACTTAGTTTTTTGACAAAAATTGATGATTGCCTTTAACTTGACAAATGTTGATTGGATGACAAAACCCATAGCCCTGATTGCAGTGGAAATCCCACAGCAAGCCTTGGACAAAGCGGGGCCGCGAGGAATTGCAACGGAAAGCAGGTTCCCGGCTCCTCAAAAACATACAGGTTTTACATATCTTTAATCGATTTTTACAATCTTTGGTTAGGTTCTAAATAAGTATCTTTGCAAAAAAATTTTAGTACAATGGATAAGATCCAACTTAATACGATTGCGGAAGCCATAGAAGACCTCAAAAACGGGAAAATGATCATCGTGGTAGATGACGAGGATCGTGAGAACGAAGGCGACCTTCTTGCCGCTGCAGAACTGACTACGACGGAGATCATCAACTTTATGACAATCCACGCAAGAGGTTTGATCTGTATGCCGCTGACCGAAAAAAGATGTGACGAACTGGAACTTAATTCGATGGTTGCCAATTCTACAGATCCCAAAGAAACGGCGTTTACGGTTTCTGTGGATTTGCTTGGAAAAGGTGCTACAACCGGAATCTCTGCTGGCGACCGTGCAAAAACGATCTTGGCAATTATGGATCAGGACACCAAACCTGGCGATCTGATGAGACCTGGACACATCTTCCCGCTGCGTGCAAAAGAAGGTGGCGTTTTGAAAAGAGCCGGACATACGGAAGCTGCGATTGATTTGACAAGATTAGCCGGACTTAAAGAAGGTGGCGTAATCTGTGAGATTATGAAGGATGACGGAGATATGGCGAGGCTTCCAGATCTTTTGGAATTTGGAAAGAAACACGACCTAAAAGTGGTTTCCATAGAAGACCTCATCCACTACAGACTGAGACAAGGTGACCTTGTGGAAAGAATCGAAGAGCGTGATATCAAAACACATTTTGGAGATTTCAAATTCTATGTTTTCGAGGAAAAACCGACTGAGCAGATTCACTTTGCTTTGACGACGGGAACCTGGACACCAGACGAATCTGTGCTTGTGAGAGTTCAATCTTCGAGTTCATATTTTGATGTTTTGAGTAGATTGTCAAATGGTGAACATCCATTGATGCAACGTGTTGTGGACCTCATCAATTCTGAAGGCAAAGGCGCGGTGGTTTTCATTAATAATGTTTCCAACAAAGAGAATACGCTTAGCAAACTTCAGCATTTCCTTAATTATCAAGATGGAACGAGCGAACTTCCTACTATTGCACCAAACTTCCGCGATTATGGAATTGGGACGCAGATTTTGAAGGATCTTGGAATCAACAAATTCAAAGTAATCACGCAGAATCCTAATATCAAGCCTGTGATTTCTGGTTATGATGTTGAGGTGACAGAAATGGTGGCTCTTTAGAAATAGATTTTTATCATTATATAACATAGAAAAGCGTTCCAATTGGAACGCTTTTTTGTCTATTATCTATCAGTCTTAATTCGCTGGCCAAATATTATTTTTAGCATTCACATCTGGAACTGCAGATTGAGGATCCAATTTTACTTGAGTCACTTCCTTCGTAGAATCTAATTGGAAAGTCCATTCGGTGTTTCGTTTCCAAACCTCCACTGGAAGTTTCACCACTTCTGTTGTTCCATCTTTGAATTTCACTTCCACGGTAGTTGGCATTGGCAATTGTCCAAGATTCTCAACTGTGATTTGCGTTCCGTTTTTGAAATCGCCATTCACAGGTTTTACGTTTTTCACGGCTTGGTCTATTTTCCATTTGTTCATAAACCAACCTCTCCAGAACCAGTTGAGTTCCTCTCCTGAAACATTCTCCATTGTATGGAAAAAATCCCACGGCGTTGGATGTTTGTAAGCCCATCTGTTGATGTAAGTTTTAAAAGCTTTATCAAATTTCTCTGGCCCAAGTACGGTTTCTCTCAAAACGCCAAGTCCCAATCCAGGTTTGAAATAAGCCAAAACACCAATGCTTCTTTCCTTCATATTGTCTGGACCAACCATCACTGGCTCAAAACTATCATTAAGGACGTAAGCGCCCATTTGTGCAATATTCTGCTTTCGGTGGTATTCTCCTTTGTTGAATGCCTCGGTAGAAAGTTCATTAATGAAAGTATTGAAACCTTCGTCCATCCAAGCAAAAAGTCTTTCATTGGAACCCACGATCATTGGGAACCAAGTGTGACCAAATTCGTGATCTGTTACACCCCACAGTCCTTCTCCTTTGGAATTCATATGACAAAAAACGATTCCTGGATATTCCATTCCGCCCTCGTTTCCTGCAACGTTTGTTGCTGCTGGATACGGATATTCGAACCATTTTCCAGAATAATGTTCGATGGAAGCTTTGGTATATTCCGTAGATCTTCCCCACGCTTTTTCGCCAGCACTTTCTACTGGATAAGCCGAGATTGCCAAAGATTTTTTACCGCTTGGAAGATTGATTCTCGCGGCATCCAAGATGAACGCTGTAGATGAAGCCCAAGCAAAGTCTCTTGATTTTTCTATTTTGAATTTCCAAGTTTTTGTACCCGACTTGGTATTTTTTCCCAATTCTGATTCCGGACGGATCATCACGGTTTTCTCACTGGTTCTTGCCTGATTCCAACGACTGATTTCTTCTTTGGAATAAACTTCTTTTTCATTTAGCAATTCTCCCGAAGCTACCACATAATGATTTGCCGGAACGGTGATGTTTGCTGATAAAGTTCCATATTCCAAAAAGAATTCCGACGCACCTAAGTAAGGCGTCGTATTCCATCCCAAAATATCATCATAAACGCACATTCTTGGATACCATTGTGCCATTGTGAAGATTTTTCCATTCTTGGTTTCTTCGATTCCCATTCGGTCAGAGCCATATTTCGGGGAAAGGAAAGAATATTCGATTTTCAATTTTGCAACGCCTCCATTTGCTTTCAGATCATTTGGAAGGTCGATTTGCATTCTGGTATCGGTTACGGTGTATTTGACATCTTTTCCATCGTATTTCACAGATTTGATTCTGTAGCCACCATCAAAGTCTTGACCTTTCGCTCCATTTCTACTTCCGGAAAGTGGGATCAGAGCATTGCCGCGTGAATCTTTTGCAAACAGATTTTGATCCAATTGCAACCAAAGAAAACTTAACAGATCCGGGCTGTTGTTGGTATAAGTAATCTCAGCAGTTCCCGTGATTTCGTTTTTATTTTCATCGAGGCTCACATTGAGTTGATAATCTGCCGAGTTCTGCCAATATTTGTGTCCCGGCTGTCCGCTTGCCGAGCGGGTTTCGGTTCCGCTTTGAGGATAAAATAAAGGTTTGAAAGCTTCAGTGTAACTGTACTTTGGCGATTCCTGCGCGAACACATTTGTTGTAAATGCAAATATCGCAGCAGCGGAAAAGAGTGTTGGAAGTTTGAAATTCATTGATGGAAAATTTTAGTGATAAATAAAATTAGTCAATAAAATCCGAAACTTGTTACATCATTATAACGAAGTATCATTAAGTCTATAAAAAAAGTAAGCTTACTATCAGTCGAAAGTAAGCTTACTTTTGGGCAAGAGTAAGCTTAGTATTTGGCAAGAGTAAGCTTACTTTTTTTATCGAATAGAATTATTCAAAGTTGGGGTCAATTCTCTTTTTCAAATATAATATCATCTTGATTATTTTTTGAAAGCACATTCTGCCAATTATTGATGATGCGTAAATTCTCGTCAAGTTTAATTTTAAATTTATAAAACCCTGATTTTTCCAAACCTATTTCAAAGGACTCATTTTCTGTTTTAATCTCATAAACGATTTTAGATTCTCCAGCGACAGAATATTTTTTTGATATGACATTAATAATTTCATTCCACTTTATAAACCTTCGGGATTCTTTTAATTTTACATAAAAACCATCATCTCGATATTCAAAATCGCCATCAAACTCCGCCAATTTTTCTACATCTTCATAAGTGCTAATATCATTGATACTTTTACTTTTCTTATCCCAAATGTAAGCGACAACAAAAATTACAATAGTTGAAACGGAATAAAAAACAATCCTATCCATTAAAATTTAATTCGATTTCTTGGCTTTGATCATATTCTCCAGCATATCCCACATTTCCTGAGGAACTTCCTCCAACATATTGAACTCGCCAGCACCCTGAAGCCATTCGCCACCATCGATGGTCACAACTTCGCCATTCACGAAAGATGAAAAATCAGAAACAAGATAAGCCGCAAGATTTGCCAACTCCTGATGTTCTCCTACTCTTTTGAGCGGATTCTTTTTGGCCAAATCAAATTTATCTTTCATATCGCCAGGCAGCAATCTGTCCCAAGCGCCTTTCGTAGGAAATGGTCCCGGAGCAATCGCGTTGAAACGGATGTTATATTTTCCCCATTCTACAGCCAAACTTCTGGTCATTGCCAAAACGCCAGCTTTTGCGCACGCAGATGGAACTACGTAAGCCGAACCTGTCCAGGCGTAAGTGGTTACAATATTGAGAACTGTTCCGGGAACTTTGTTATCAATCCAATATTTCCCGATGGAAAGTGTGCAGTTTTTGGTGCCTTTCAAAACGATATCAAGGATGGAATCGAATGCAGAATGCGTCAATCTTTCGGTTGGCGAGATGAAGTTTCCGGCAGCGTTGTTCAAAAGAATATCAATCCTTCCGAATTCCTTCAATGTAGCTTCTTTCATTGCTTCCACTTCGTCCCAATTTCGAACGTCACACGCGACGCAAAGGACTTTTCCGCCAGTTTCTTCTTCAAGTTCTTTTGCAGTTCCCTGAAGTTTTTCTAAGTTTCTGGAAGTGATGACGACTTTTGCACCAAGCTGAAGGAAATATTTTGTCATTGCTTTTCCCAGTCCGCTTCCGCCACCTGTCACGATGGCCACTTTATCTTTCAGTGCGTCTTCGCGCAACATTGGTTGTGAATATGGATTCATTAAATAAATGCTTTTAATATTAATTATTGGGGTGATTTGTGTCTTTGGTAAAATTAGATTTTTATTTTCTATTGAAGATTAACAAAAGTTATGCTCAAAATAAAACCGCAGTCTGGAAACACATCTCAACGATTTGGAAACACTCAGATTTTTGAAATCAAGGAACTTTGCATTAATAATTAAATCAATATAATAATGCAGAAATCAATAACATTCAAAAATAGAAGTTGGAAAGTTGTAGCACATCTTAATTTGCCGGAAAACTTTGATGAAAACTTAAAATACAGCGCGATCATTTGCGTTCATCCGGGAAGCAGCATCAAGGAACAGACTGCTGGTTATTATGGTAAGAAATTATCGGAAGAAGGATTTATAACACTTGCCTTCGATGCATCTTTTCAGGGAGAAAGTGGTGGTGAGCCAAGGTTTTTGGAAGATCCGGTAACAAGAGTCGAAGACATAAAATGCGCTGTAGATTACTTAACAACTTTGAAGTTCGTCGATAATGAAAAAATCGGTGTTCTGGGAATTTGTGCCGGTGGAGCTTATGCAACCAATGCAGCTTTGACTGAACGCAGGATAAAAGCCGTCGCCACAGTTTCGGCTTCTAATTTTTGCAGAGCTTACAAAGAAAGCTTGAATCTAATTGAGATTTTGGAAGCCGTCGGAAAACAACGGACTGCAGAAGCAAATGGCATCGAACCGCTGATTGTAAATTGGACTCCAAATTCTGCAAAAGAAGCTATAGAACAAGGAATGAGCGAGCCAGATCTTTTGGAATGTATCGATTATTACAGAACGCCACGCGGAAATCATCCAAGGTCTTCCAATCAACTCTTGTTTACAAGTTTCGGAAATACCGTGAATTTCGATGCATTTCATTTGGCAGAACAATTGTTGACGCAACCATTATTAGTAATTGTTGGAGATCGAGTTGGCACTTTTGGTTCTTACAGAGATGGATTTGAGCTTTATAACAAAGCAGCCTCAAAAAGTAAAAATATCTACGTTGTGAAAGGCGCAAGTCATTACGATCTATATGACAAACCAAAAGCGACTTCTGAAGCTTTATCTCAGTTAATTCCCTTCTTCAAAGAAAATCTGTAATCTAAAAGGCAGAACTATACAAATTTTGCCTTCCTTATATTTGTATAAATAAACCGAATGAATATTATTGACACAATACTGCAGTTCCATCGTTTGCTATCTTTGCAAGACCCTTTGCATCCGATGATTAGCATTATTCAGCTGGAAGATATTCGTTTTCTGGAAGATTCAATTTTAGAGAAATTTTCAACTGGTTTTTACAGTATATCATTAAAAAAAGATGTTATGGCTAAGATGAAATATGGACAAAACCAATATGATTTTGACAAAGGTGTTCTGAGTTTTACCGCACCAAAACAAATTCAAAACCTGGATTTAAGCGATGTTAATTCAGAAAATAATGGCGCAGGAACTGGATTTGCATTACTTTTCCATCCTGACTTTCTGGGAAAACATTCTGTTGCCACAACCATTAAAAATTATGGCTTTTTCTCTTATTCTTCCAGTGAAGCCTTGCATCTTTCCGAAAAGGAAGAGCAAAACATTCTGGAAATATTTCTAAAAATAGAACAGGAATATCAACATATCGATAAGCATACTCAGGAGATTATCGTTGCTCAGATTGATTTGTTATTAAGCTATTGCAACCGTTTTTATGAAAGACAATTTATTACAAGAAAACCTGCAAATAATGATATTTTAGTTAAAATGGAAAATCTTCTGGACGATTATTTTAATAATGAGGAAAGTCTGAAAGAAGGCATTCCCACGGTTGATTATTTTGCAAGCCAACTCAATCTGTCACCGCATTATTTGAGTGATATGCTTCGGTCTTTAACTGGGCAAAGTACGCAGCAACATATTCAAAATAAACTGATAGAAAAAGCCAAAGAATTCTTATTGACAACAAAGCTTTCCGTGGCTGAAATCGCTTATCACTTAGGTTTCGAATATCCGCAATCCTTCAATAAATTATTCAAAAAGAAAACGGAAATATCACCTTTGGAATTCAGAAAGTCATTTAATTAAATCAATCTGTGTTTCAGCTACAACGAACATTGATTTAGCTACATCCAGATTTTGGATTCTGACCAACTTTGCATTGTAATAATTAATCAATTAAAAACAATCAAAATGGACACAAAAAAAGTATGGTTCGTGACAGGAGCTTCAAAAGGTTTAGGATTAACTTTAGTCAAAAAATTATTGACAGAAGGTTATTTGGTAGCTGCAACTTCAAGAAATATTGCTGAGCTTCAGAAAGCTATCAGTGAAGAAAACGATTCATTTCTTCCGCTGGAAGTTGATTTAATAAATGAAAATTCTGTTGGAAATGCAGTTTCAAAATCGATAGAGAAATTTGGAAAATTAGACGTGGTTGTGAATAATGCTGGTTACGGACAATTAGGAACTTTGGAAGAAATCTCAGACCTAGAAAGCCGTCAAAACTTCGACACTAATGTTTTTGGTTCTTTGAATATCATCAGAAAAACAATGCCTTATTTAAGAGAACAAAAAAGTGGATTTATCATCAACATCGCTTCAATTGGCGGATTGACAGGAGAATTTGCAGGTTGGGGAATTTATTGTGCTACCAAATTTGCAGTTGTAGGTTTTACCGAAGCTTTGGCGGCGGAAGTGAAAGAATTCGGAGTGAATGCAACGGTTGTTTATCCTGGATATTTCAGAACTGATTTCTTGACGGGCGGTTCACTCAGAACTCCTAAAACTGAAATCGAAGAATATACAGTTGCAAGACAACTTCAAGTTGCACACGAAAAAGACATCAATGGAAATCAACCAGGAAGTCCTGAAAAAGCGGCGACTGCAATGATAGAATTGGCAGAAATGCAAAATCCGCCGGTTCATTTGGTTTTAGGTTCTGATGCTTTTCAAATTGCTGGAAACAAATTAAATGCGCTTCAAAATGAAATTTTTGATTTCAAAACTCTAAGTACATCTACAGATTATTAACTTTGTAAAGGCAACAGCCACAAACTGTTGCCTGATTTTGAAATAATGACCAACAGAAAATTATATACAGTCGACACGATTGCTGAATTCCACAGGATTTCAGGATTGCCCAAACCTCAACATCCGTTGATTAGTCTGGTGGATTACAGTTTGGTGGAATATCAAATTGAGGAATCTGAAATCAGCTGGATTCAGGATTTGTATTTTATGGGTTTTAAGCGTGATATCCAAGGAAAATTGCATTACGGTCAGAGTCAATATGATTTTGATGAAGGTCTGATGTGTTTTATTGCACCGAGACAATTGGTCAAGATGATTATCGATAAATCAGGTACAAAACCTTCAGGATATCTTTTGGCTTTTCATCCTGATTTTATTTGGAATACACCTTTAGCAAAAACAATTTCCAATTATAAATTTTTCGGTTATGATGTGAACGAAGCATTATTTCTTTCCGAAAAAGAAGAGGAAACTTTAATCGGACTTTTCAAAGGAATTGAAAAAGAATATCAGTCGGGAATTGATGAATTCACACAAAATATCATCATTTCTCAGATTGAAGTCATTTTAAATTATTGCGAAAGATTTTATCAAAGACAATTCATAACCAGAAAAAAGAGCAATCATCAGGTTTTGGATAAATTAGAACATATTCTTGAAGATTATTTTAATGATAACGTGATTGATAAAGGTTTGCCAACTGCCAATTACATCGCTGAACAATTGAATATCTCAACCAATTATTTAGGAAGCTTATTAAAACAATTAACTGGACAAACCACGCAACAGCACATCCACGAAAAGCTCATTCAAAAAGCTAAAGAAAAACTTTCTACGACAGAACTTTCTGTAAGTGAAATCGCTTATGAATTGGGATTTGAACATTCTCAGTCTTTCAGTAAATTGTTTAAGGCTAAAACTGATATTTCGCCTTTGGAATTTCGGAAGTCTTTTAATTAAAAAATCACCAATCCGTAATTTGCATACGACAATCTTCATTTTGCATACATCCGCATTTTAATTTCTTCTCAACTTTGTTTTATTAAAATTAATATTGAAAAAAATGAATAAAGTAAAATTAGGAAACCAAGGATTAATCATTCCGAATATCGGTTTGGGATGTATGGGAATGACCAGTTTTGGAGATGTAAATACTTATGGGAAACACGATGAAACCGAAGCCATCGCAACCATTCACCGCTCTCTGGAATTGGGTGGAAACTTCCTCGACACAGCAGATTTGTACGGACCATTTACGAACGAACGATTGATTGCAAAAGCTATTGAAGGAAACCGTAACGAATACATTATTGCCACAAAATTCGGTTGGGAAATTGATGATAACGACCAAATCACTTGGAAAATCAAAGGAAATAAAGATTATGTAAAAAAGTCGGTTGAACGTTCGCTGAAAAATCTAAAAACAGATTACATTGACTTGTATTATATGCATCGTCTCGATAAAAATACGCCGATTGAAGAAACGGTTGGTGCGATGAGTGATTTGGTAAAAGAAGGAAAAATTGGTTACATTGGTTTGTCGGAAGTTGGTTCGGAAACTGTGAAAAAAGCGCACTCAGTTCATCCAATTACAGCTGTACAAAGTGAATATTCTTTGTTTGAAAGAACGGTTGAAGAAAAAGGCGTAATCAAAACTTTGAACGAATTGGGAATTGGTTTTGTAGCATATTCTCCTTTGGGAAGAGGATTTTTATCTGGACAAATCCGTTCGATTGATGATTTGCCGGAAAATGATTTCCGAAGAGGAATTCCACGTTTTCAGGAGGAACATTTTCATAAAAATATCGAATTGGTGGAAGCGATTGAAAATCTGGCTAAGGAAAAAGAAATCACTTCTTCACAATTGGCTTTGGCTTGGATTATCAGCAAAGGAATAATTCCGATTCCGGGGACGAAACGCAGAACTTATCTTGAACAGAATATTGAAGCTGGCACAATTGTTTTAAGTGAAAATGAACTTGCAAAACTGGAAAGTATTGTACCTTTAGGAACAGATACTGGCGCGCCTTACGACGAATTCAGTATGGGACTTTTGGATTATTAAATTTTAAATTGAAAGAAATGAACACCATTACCTCCATTTCAGCTTTTCACAGATTGTTGTCGCTTCCGGAGCCGAAACATCCAATGATCAGCGTTATCAATCTTTCTGAAAGCGTCTTTATTGAAGATGAGGTTTGGAAGGGTTTTGTGAGCCGGTATTACTGCGTTGCGCTCAAACGGAATGCGACCGGAAAAATGAGGTATGGACAGCAACATTACGATTATGACAAAGGTGTTTTGAGTTTTACGGCGCCAAATCAGGTGCAATATTTAGACTTGAAGACGATGGATTGTGACAACAAAGGATTTTTGGTGGTATTTCACGAAGATTTTCTTTTGAAACAGCCTTTGGCAACTACGATTTCGTCTTACGGCTTTTTCTCTTACGCCGTGAATGAAGCCTTACATCTTTCTGAAGATGAGGAAAATGACTTGCTTGAAATTTTAAATAAAATTGATAAGGAATGCCAACACATCGATCAGCATACGCAGGAAATTATTTTGTCGCAGATTGAATTGTTGCTGAATTATTCCAAACGTTTTTACGAAAGACAATTCATTACCCGAAAAAGTGGAAGTCATCAGCTTTTGACGAAATTTGAAACGTTTCTGAATGATTATTTTGATAAAGAATCTTCTGAAAAAGGACTTTTAACTGTTCATCAAATTGCAGAAGCGATGAATCTTTCGCCTAATTATTTAAGTGATTTACTGAGAATTCAAACCGGACAAAATACGCAACAGCATATTCACGAAAAGCTCATCAACAAAGCGAAAGAGAAACTTTCCACCACGGAATTATCGGTGAGTGAAATTGCGTACGAACTCGGGTTTGAACATTCGCAGTCGTTTAGTACGCTTTTTAAAAAGAAAACGAAAATGTCGCCGCTGGAGTTTCGACAATCGTTTAATTAACATAATTTATCTCGCAGATTTTGCGGATTGGGCAGATTAAATTTAAAATCTGCATCATCTGCCAAATCTGCGAGAGCTTAAAAAACAAACGACTGCAAATTTGCAGTCGTTTTTACTTATTCCTGAACTTCAAAAAGCAACCGCTCCCCGAATTTTTCTTCATTAATTTTTCCGTTATCGTAAACCAAATTTCCATTCACAAAAGTATGAGTCACTTTAGAATGAAACTCAGTTCCTTCAAGTGGACTCCAACCACATTTATAAAGGATATTTTCTTTGGCAACCGTCCAATTTTCTTCTAAATCTACCAAAACCAAATCTGCTTTGTAACCTTCTCTCACAAAACCTCTTTTCTCAATTCTGAAAAGAATCGCAGGATTGTGACACATTTTCTCCACGATTTTCTCCAAAGTGATTTTTCCATTTCTGAAATTCTCCAGCATCACGACCAAAGAATGTTGAACCAAAGGCGCTCCTGATGGACATTTTGTATAAATATTCTGTTTTTCTTCCCACGTATGAGGCGCGTGGTCGGTTGCAATCACATCTATTCTGTCATCCAGCAAAGCTTCCCAAAGTCCGTCTTTATCCTTCAACGTTTTTACCGCAGGATTCCATTTGATGAGGTTTCCTTTTGTTTCGTAATCTTCATTAGTAAAAGTTAAGTGATGAACGCAAACTTCCGCCGTTATTTTTTTATCTTTTAAAGGAATATCATTTCGGAAAAGTTCCGTTTCAATCGCTGTTGACAAATGGAAAACGTGAAGTCTCGCTCCAGTTTTCTTTGCTAATTCGATTGCTTTTGATGAAGATTTATAACAAGCTTCCTCACTTCTAATCAAATGATGAAATTTCACAGGAATATCTTCACCATATTCATCCAAATATTTTTGAGTGTTTTCTCTAATTGTCGCTTCATCTTCGCAATGAACGGCAATCAGCATTTTTGTGTTGCTGAAAATATTCTCTAAAGTTTCCGGATTATCAACCAACATATTTCCTGTGGATGAACCTAAAAACAATTTGATTCCGGGAACATTTCTTGGATTTGTTTTGAGGATTTCTTCCAGATTATCATTCGTTCCGCCCATCATAAAACCGTAATTGGCGTAAGCTTTTTGTGAACCGATTTCATATTTATCAGCCAATAATTCCTGAGTGACAGCATTCGGAACGGTGTTCGGTTGGTCAATAAAACTTGTGATTCCGCCTGCAATTGCAGCTTTTGATTCGGTTTCGATATCGCCTTTTTGGGTTAAGCCTGGCTCACGGAAATGGACTTGGTCATCAATAATTCCTGGTAACAAATATTTTCCGGAAGCATCGATAATTTGGTCAACATTTTCTTCCGAGATATTTTTTGAAATCTTGGAAATCAAATCATTTTCAATCAGAATATCGCTTTCGAAGACCAGATTTTCGTTGATGATTTGAGCGTTTTTTATTAGAATTTTCATTTTACTTTTTTAGATTGAAACAAAATTAAGTTTTTGAAAATTATTACTCAAATTTTGAATTAATAAGATTCTCTTTAGCACTTAAGTTTATCAAAAACTTCAAAAAAAAGTTTTATTAAGAGCAATTTAGTTTCAAAAATCAAAGATTTTCAGCTTATGTGAACTTCATTTTTAATTATAATTTTCTTATTCTTAAGTGACTTAAGTGTTTGAAATTTTATTTCATTAAATTGCTTCAAAATTCCAAAGAATGTTTCCAAAAAAATACATTTTAATTCTACCCGTTTTATTCGCTTCATTATTCAGTTCCCAAAAATTAGAAAACCTCTCAAAATTCGTAAATCCAATCATAGGAACCGAAAAAATGGGACACACTTTTCCTGGAGCAACCGTTCCTTTTGGCGCCGTTCAGCTGAGTCCCGAAACCGATTCCCTTTCTTATGAAGTCAATGGGAAATACAATCCAGATGTTTATAAATACTGCGCCGGTTATCGCTATGAAGACAAAACCATTGTCGGATTTTCTCACACGCATTTCAGCGGAACAGGACATTCAGATTTGGGTGATTTTTTGATAATGCCGACGGTTGGAAAGTTAAAATTAAATCCCGGAACAGCTCAAAATCCGGGAAGTGGCTTCCGTTCCAGATTTTCTCATCAAAACGAAAAAGCGGAAGCAGGCTATTACAAAGTGAAACTTGATGATTATAATATTCTGGCTGAAATGACCGCGACAACGAGAGTTGGTGTACATCAATATACTTTTCCGAAATCTGATGACGCGCATATTATTTTGGATTTGATGGCGGGAATTTATAATTATGATGACAAAAATGTCTGGACATATGTAAGGATTGAAAACGACCACAGAATCACGGGTTACCGACAAACAAACGGCTGGGCGAGAACGAGAACGGTTTATTTTGCAATGGAATTTTCCAAGCCTTTCAAATCTTATGGTCAGAAAAATTTTGATACGAAACAAGCTTACCGAGGTTTTTGGAGAAAATGGAATCAGGACGAAAATTTCCCAGAGATTGCTGGAAAAAAAATCAGAATGCATTTTGATTTCGATACTCAGGAAAATGAAAAAGTCCAAATCAAATTTGCAATTTCGCCAGTCAGTCAGGCCAATGCTCTGGAAAATTTAACAAAAGAAACGCCCGAATGGAACTTCGAAAAGATAAAATCTCAGGCTCAAAATGATTGGAATAAAGAACTGAATAAAATCGTTGTCAACACACTTTCCGAAGATGATAAAGTGAATTTTTACACGGCGATGTACCACACGTTCATCAATCCAACGACTTATATGGATGCGAATGGCGAGTACAAAGGCCTTGACCAAAATGTGCATCAGGCCAAAGGTTTTACGAATTACACTACGTTTTCACTTTGGGACACTTATCGAGCTTTGCATCCGTTTTTCAATATCATTCAGCCAAAACGGAACAATGATATGATAAAATCGATGATGGCGCATTACGACCAATTTAGTTTGAAAATGTTGCCGGTTTGGTCGCATTATGCCAATGAAAATTGGTGTATGAGCGGTTATCATTCGGTTTCTTTGATTGCTGATGCGATTATCAAAGGCACTTACACTGGAAATCCGGAAGAAGCTTTGAAGGCTTGTATTGCGACTTCCAACAAAAGGAATTACGAAGGCATCGGCGAATACATCGACAAAGGTTACATCTCTGCGGAGAAAAATGGAACCTCCGTTTCCAACACTGTGGAATATGCGTACGACGATTGGGCGATTGCTCAAATAGCTAAGAAATTAGGCAAAACGGAAATTTATAATGAATATCTGAAACGTTCTGAAAACTGGAAAAATGTTTTCGATAAATCAATCGGTTTTATGAGACCGAGGTTGTCTGACGGAAGTTTTAAAAAGGAATTTGATTTGATGAGCACTCACGGACAAGGTTTTATAGAAGGGAATTCCTGGAATTACAGTTTCTTCGTTCCGCACAATCCTGAGGAATTAATGAAATCGATGGGCGGACAAAAGAAATTTGGAGAAAATCTTGACGAACTATTTTCAATGCATCTGCCTGATGAATTTTTTGCTGATACGGAAGACATCACGCGAGAAGGCATTATCGGCGGTTATGTTCACGGAAATGAACCTGCGCATCACGTGGCTTATCTTTATAATGTTGCCGGACAACCTTGGAAAACACAAGCTCAAATCCGAAAAATTCTGACGATGCAATACAAAGCAAAACCCGATGGATTAGGCGGAAATGATGATTGTGGACAAATGAGTGCTTGGTATATTTTCAGCAGTTTAGGTTTCTATCCTGTTTCGCCGGGTTCTAATGAATATTGGATTGGAAGTCCGAGTATCGTCAACGCAAAATTGAATTTGGAGAACGGAAAAACGTTTGAAATCGAAGCTAAAAATCAATCAGAGAAAAATGTTTACATCGAAAGAATCGAGTTGAATGGGAAACCGTTTGAAGGCTACAAATTGAAGCACGAGGACATTATGAAAGGTGGAAAATTGGTTTTCTTTATGAATTATAAGCTGAAGAAATAAATCGGATTCTTGTCAGAATAGATTATTTTTGCAAAAATTTTTGAATTGAAGAAATTACTTGGACAAACTGCGCTTTATGGATTAACAACTGTGATTATCAGGCTGTTTCCATTTGTCATTAATCCAATTATTACGAGAACTTTCGGTCCGACCGCCTATTCTCCTTTTGCCGATTTTTATTCCGTAGCGGGCGTTATTGCAGTGCTTCTGACCCACGGAATGGAAACCACATTTTTCCGTTTTGCTTTAGACGAGAAAGACGATAGAAAATTAATTTCGACCGCCTTTTTCAGTGTTTTGACAGTAACATTAATCTATTTATTTTTCACATTACTTTACAGACAACCATTAGCAATTGCTTTCAAAACGCCAGACCAAGTGGATTTGCTGGCAATTCTGACTGTGACTTTGGCTTTGGATGCATTTTCTGCGATGCCTTTTGTAATGCTAAGGAAAAACGAAAGACCATTAAAATATGCCGGAATTAGAATTACGAATGGAATCATAAATTTCCTTTTGGTTGTATTTTTCATCATCATCCTTCCAAGATATCCAGAGGGAATTTTCGGTTTGAAATACAATTCTGAATTTGGAATCGGTTACGTTTTTGTGGCGAATCTGGTTGCAAGTGCTGTCACTTTTTTGATGCTGTCTCAAGAATTATTAATTGCAAGGATAAAGCATTTCTCTTGGGAACTTTGGAAAAAAATGATAAAATATTCTTGGCCGATTACCATTGCAGGTTTAGCTGGAATCATCAACGAAACTTTTGACAGACAGTTTCTTAAATTTCTTTTACCAGATGAAATCGGAAGACACGAATTAGGTGTTTATGGTGGCGTTGCGAAGGTTGTGACCTTTGTTATTCTATTCCGTCAAGCCTATTCTTTGGGAATTGAACCTTTCTTTTTCAGTAATTCTAAAAATAAAAATGCAAAGGAAATGTATGTGAAGCTGATGGATATTTTCATCGCCATCAATTGTTTGATTGTGTTATTCTTATCTGTTAATTTGGATTGGATTGCAAAAGTTTACATCAACAATCCAGAGTATTATGAGGGAATTTCGATTCTTCCTATTTTATTTTTTGCGAGTTTATTTATAGGAATCTATCTCAATCTTTCGATTTGGTACAAATTGACCGATAAAACTATCATTGGCGCTTACATTTCTGCGATTGGGGTTTTAATAACCATAATAATTAATTTTTATTTTATTCCTAAATATGGATATTGGGCTTCGACTTGGGCAACGATTGGCAGTTATTTTGCTATGATGGTCATATCTTATGTTTGGGGACAATATAAATATCCAGTTCCTTATAATATTTATAAAAACTCAATTGTCATTCTAATAACAATGTTGGCATCTTTGCTATGTTATCAATATTTAAAACAAAACATTTGGTTCGGTAATCTTATATTTATACTTTTGGCAACCGTTTTAATCATATCGGAAAAATTAATCCCACAAAAGATTTTAAACAAATTGGGAATTAAATCATAAATTAATCAACTCATAACCAACAAACTATAAAAAAAATAACAGTATGAAAATAATAGTTCCAATGGCTGGACGTGGTTCCAGACTTAGGCCTCACACCTTGACAGTTCCAAAACCATTGATTCCAATCGGAGGAAAACCAATCGTTCAAAGATTGGTAGAAGACATTGCAAAAGTTGCAAATCAACCAATTGAGGAAATCGCTTTCATCATTGGAGATTTTGGTTCTGATGTAGAAGCTTCATTAATCAAAGTTGCTGAAAATCTTGGCGCAAAAGGTACAATCTATTCTCAAACTGAACCTCTGGGAACAGCGCACGCTATCAACTGTGCAAGAGAAAGTATGAGTGGTCCAGTGATTATCGCATTTGCTGACACACTTTTCCGTGCAGATTTCCATCTTGACACCAATGCTGACGGTGTGATTTGGGTGAAAAAAGTAGAAGATCCTTCTGCGTTTGGCGTTGTGAAATTAGATGATTATGGTTTCATCACAGACTTTGTGGAAAAACCAAAAGAATTTGTTTCTGATCTTGCAATCATCGGGATCTATTATTTTAATTCTGCTGAGAAGTTGATGGCAGAAATCGATCATATTATTGGAAATAATATTACCGAAGGTGGCGAATTCCAATTGACTACAGCTCTTGAAAATCTTAGATCAAAAGGCGCAAAATTCTCCCTTGGAAAAGTAGATGACTGGATGGATTGCGGAAATAAAAATGCAACTGTAGAAACCAACAGCAAGATTTTACAATACGAGAAGGAGAATATGTCCAAATTCCCAGAATCTGCTAATATTGAGAACTGTATGATTATTCCGCCTTGTTTTATTGGGGAAAATGTGAAAATTTTGAACTCGAAAATTGGACCTAACGTTTCTCTTGGAAACAACACTGTTGTTATTAATTCTAATATCGACAATTCTTTGATCCAGGAAAATACGATGATTGATCATGGGAATTTAAGTAACTCTATGATTGGTAATTCCGCACAATATTTTGGAGTCGCGAGAGAAATTTCTTTGGGTGATTTCTCGGTTTTAGATTTCGTTTCGAAAGATTAAATTTAGTTTTAAATAAATATCAACTTTGTCAAGGTTCCGAACTTTGACAAAGTTTTTTTTAGATACCTAAGTCAAAATATAAGTTTATTTTTGGCGTTAATATTGTAAGTTTCATCGTAAAAAAATTATGCAAAAATATATTCTAATCATACTTTCAGCTTTGGTCGTAACCTCTTGTAAAGTCAACAAAACACAAGCTCCAAACCCAGTTGGCACCGCGACGCCAATTTCAAACAATGCGCAATTCTTTTCTGCAATTGATAAAAAATCAAGTTTCGACGCGATGAAAATCAATAGTAAGATTGATGCAAAAACAGGTTCTTTCATTCCAACTTTGGATGCAGTAATATATATTGAAAACGGACAAAAAGTTTGGATGAATCTGACTGCGGTTATCCTGCAAGCGGCGAGAGGCGTAGCAACTCCAGAAGGGATCAAAGGTTATTACAAGCTGGACAAAACCTACATCGATTCAGATTTTGGTTATCTTAATAAATTATTGAATGTCAATTTTATTGATTATAGCGCTTTGCAAAATCTGCTTTTAGGCAAAACTTTCATTCCGGTTTCGGAAAATGATTACGTCTTGACTCAAAATGATTCTGGATTCAATTTGACTTCGAAAACGAATCAAAAAATTACTGAAAACGGGAAAACCAGCGAGTACAAAATATCTTTGGATTACGATCAAAGTTTTAATCTAAGCCATGTTTTGCTGACCAATCTGGCGAGCAATGATCAATTGGATATTACTTATTCGAATAGAGAAATTCTCAATAATGAAAGCTTCCCGAAAAGTGTTAAAATAATTATAAAAGCCAACAAAACAGACGAAATATTAATTGAAAATACGAAATTTGATTTTTCCCGGATGGAAACTACTTATTCCGTTCCTGCCAATTACAAAAAGACAGAGATTAAATGATTAAGAAATTAAGTTTTTTTATAAGTATCATCCTTTTCGGAAGCGCATTTGGACAAAAAGATAAAGAGCAGTTGCAAAAGCAAAATGCCGATTTGAAGAAACAAATCTCTTCTCTAAATGCCACTTTGAATCAAACAAAACAAGAATCCAAACTTTCTATTGCTTACCTCAATGCAGTCAATCAAAAATTGGTACTTCGTGAGAAAGTGTACAACAATACGCAGAAGGAAAAAAGATTTATCGAAGATGATATTTATAAACGTCAATTAGAAATCAATAAAAACAACCGCGAACTTTCAGTTTTAAGGAAAAACTACGCGGAAATTCTTGTAAAAGCTTACAAAACGAAAGGCGTTCAGAACAAAGTTACTTTCATTCTATCTTCTAAAAATATTGGTGAAGCGCTCAACAGAGTTGAATATTTGAAAAGATATTCCGAATATCAGGATAAAAAAGCAACTGAAATTTCCAACAAAGCAACTGAAATTAAGAAGAATATTGCACTAAAGAAAAAATATGTTTCTGATAAAGACAATCTTTTACTTTCTCAGAAAAAAGACCTTTCCACAATAGAAGCTGAGAAAAAACAAAAGCAAGTACTTTTGGATGAGTTCAAAAAGAACGAAACAAAGTTAACTGCTGAACTACGACAAAAGCAAACGCAGTCCAAAGATCTCGAGCGTCAAATTAGAAATATTATTGCGGAGGAAATCAGACTAGCTAAAGCGAAGGAAGAAGCAGAGAAAAAAGCTGAAGCCGAAAGAAAAAGATTGGCAGATATTGCCGCAAAAAGAGAAAAAGACAGAATAGAAGCTGAAAACAGAGCAAAAATTGCCGCAGCAGAAGCCGAAAGAAAAAAAGCCGAGTTAGAATCGAAGAGAGCGAGCGACCTTGCAAACAAACGAGCAGAAGAAGAACGAAAGCTGGCTGAGACCAACAAAACCATCGAAAGAAAAGAGGCGGCGGAAAGAGCAAGTAGAGATGCTGCACTAAGAGCAAAAGCGGCGAGTGATAAATTAGCAGAAGCAAAAGCGAATGAAGTTGCCATCAATAAAAAGAATGACGACGCAAAAGAAGAGGCAGAAAAGAAAGTAATGAAAAATTACGATCTTGGACCTGTAGTAGGAAGCAATTTTGCAGATAACAAAGGTAGAATGAGTTTCCCAGTAGACAGAGGAACTGTAACGCATCGATTTGGAAGACAGCCACATCCAGTTTTCAAAAATATAGTTGAAGAAAATATTGGAATCAAAATCGCTGTATCCAAAGGTGCTAAAGCGAGATGTGTTTTCCCTGGTGTGGTTTCAAATATTCAGGTGATCAACGGTAGTAGAACCGTAATTGTGAGACACGGAAGTTATTTTACGGTATATTCCAATCTTGCTAACACATTGGTTAAAACAAATCAACAAGTTTCGGCTGGAACGCTCATTGGAGAAGTTGGCAGTGATTTTGATGAATCTATTACATTGGATTTCCAAATTTGGAGTGGACAAAATCCAGTAGATCCATTAGGTTGGGTTTCGTATTAAAAAATAATTTAACTTTGTAAAAAAATCAAGATGATATTATCCACCGTTATATTGAGTATTTCTTGGCAACATATATTAATAGTTGCTTTGATCGTTCTTTTGTTGTTTGGAGGTAAAAAAATCCCCGAATTAATGAAAGGTTTAGGCTCTGGCGTAAAAGAGTTTAAAGATGCTGTGAAAGAAGATGACAAGAAAAAAGACCCATCTTCTCCAAATAATGATCCTTCTCCAAATATTTAAGAATCATTAATGAGTTTAACAAAAACTGCGTGGGAAATCTTCAATCAATCTGTTGAAGATTATCATATTAAAGACGATGTCAATTCTCAAGAAATCAACCCATTCCAAGCTAATAGTTTGGAATGGATTTTGTATTCAAAGAACTGGATTGATACCGTACAATGGCATTTGGAAGATATTATTCGTGAAGAAGATATCGATCCATCAGAAGCTCTTAAAATAAAGAGAAGAATTGATAAATTGAATCAAAAAAGAACTGATCTGGTAGAACAGATTGATTTTTGGTTTTACAAAAACTTCGAAAATATTACTCCTGATCCTGATGCTAGGATAAACAGCGAAACTCCGGCTTGGTGCATAGATAGATTTTCCATATTATCTTTGAAGATATACCACATGTCTATTGAAGCTTCTCGTGCAGACGCTTCGGAAAAACATCAATTACAATGTACACAAAAGTTGAATGTACTTTTGGAACAGAAAAAAGATCTTTCTACGGCCATAGACCAGTTACTCTCTGATATCGAAAACGGTAAAGTTAAGATGAAGCTTTACAAACAGATGAAAATGTATAATGATGAAAGTCTTAATCCAATCCTGTATCAAAAAATACAGAAAAAATGAAACGTTTTTTTAGGCTTTTATCAGCAGTAGCTGTGTCATCATTTATAATTTCTTGTTCTACAAACTCAGCGGTTTCGGAACAAGTTCATTCTGAATTGTATTCAGATCCCTATTCTTATCTGACGCCAGAAGCAATTGTTTACGCTTCTTCTATCTCAAATTTGGTCTCTACATTTCCTAAATTCAGGAATGATGCAGTCAACAGAGAAGTGACTTCTTTGAAGAACGCGCTAACTGATTATTTGACTTCTGTAAGAGACTTCAACCAATCTTCAAAGAGCAAATCTTTGAACGATTTTGAAAAAAACTATAAGAAGATTCAGAAGCTTAGAAAATTTATGATGAAGGAAGATGACGAAGTTCTCAACAGATATATGGTGAAAATAAAAACCAATATGAATCTTCTGGAAGCGGCTCAAAGTAAAAACTCGGAGACAACATCTATGTCATCCAATTAATACCTACCATTATTTTTAATGTTACAAATACAAGCAGAATCGAATGTTCCCACAGATTTTGGGGAGTTCAGAATGATGGCTTTTTCTGAGAATGAGAAAGATTGGATGCCTCATATGGCTCTGATTGCTAAAAATACAGATCTGGAAAAACCTATCAATGTTAGAATCCATTCAGAATGCATCACTGGTGAAGTCTTTCATTCTCAAAAGTGCGAATGTGGACAACAGCTGAATTCTGCAATGCAATATATGCAGGAGAATGGTGGAATGATCATTTACCTAAGACAAGAAGGCAGAAATATCGGAATCATCAATAAACTGAAGGCTTATGCATTACAGGAGAAAGGGTTTGATACTGTTCAAGCTAATCTCGAATTAGGATTGCCTGCTGACGACCGTAATTTTGACATTGCTATAGAAATTCTGAAAACACTTGATGTGAAATCAGTTAATCTAATGACCAACAATCCGGAAAAAATCAAGATCATCCAAGACAGTGACATTGATTTCAACTCTAGAATTCCTTTGCAAATCAAGTCTAACTTATCCAGCGCTTCTTATCTTAAAACAAAGAAAGACTTCTTCGGACATCTTTTGGATGACGAGAATCCTTAATCATAAAAACAAAAAAACCGTCTTGCGACGGTTTTTTTATTTGAATAAACTCAAATAAAATTATTTTTTCTTACCTGTAGCAGGACCAGCAACCGCAGTAGCCAAATCAGCACCAGCTTTGAATTTCGCAACTGTTTTTGCTTCAATTTGAATTGGTTTTTTAGTTGCAGGGTTGATACCTTGTCTTGCAGCTCTTTCAGATACTGAGAAAGTACCGAATCCAACTAGAGATACTTTACCGTCTTTTTTCTTAAGTGTTTCTGTTACGTTAGCAACAAAAGATTCCAAAGCTTTTTTAGCAGCAGCTTTTGTGATTTCTGCATCCTTCGCGATAGCGTCGATTAATTCAGACTTGTTCATAATATTTATTAATTAAAGTTATGTTGTTATAGCAAATATAAGACAATTTTCATATCGTGCAAATATTTTTATAAAATTTAGTGAAGTATGTATCTTTCTTTTTAAAATGATGCATTTTCGACAAATTGAATTTATACGAAAACACACGATTAATTAGGTATGATTTTTAATAAATTATCTTTATTCATCAACAATGATAATGTGTAACAATAAAATATTATCATATTCATAAATTCATAAAAACGAATATCGAATTTAAAAGTATCTACAATTCATCAGCTAATAGAAAAATAGTGCCATCTATTAGTAATCGCAAAATCTTCTTTCTCAATTTTATTATTTAGCGTAAATTTGCAACTATGTTTATCGAAGTTTTTAAATCGAAAATCCACAGGGTCCGTGTCACTGCCTCAGACCTTGATTATATTGGAAGCATCACTATTGACGAAGACCTAATAGAAGCGGCCGGCTTAATTGTTGGCGAGAGAGTCTATATCGTAAACGTCAACAACGGCGAACGTTTTGACACGTACGTCATCAAAGGGAAAAGAAAATCTGGCGAAATCTGCCTCAATGGTCCAGCGGCCAGAAAGGTACAGAAAGGAGATATCATCATCATTATTGCTTATGCACAGATGAGTCCTGAGGAAGCCAGAGATTTCCAGCCAAAGATCGTTTTTCCGGATGAAACCACGAATCTCCTTACATAATTACTTTGGAAGAAAAAAAATCCTCAACGCTTAAAAATATAATTACTGTTTTGGTATCCATTGCGATTGCCGGATTATTTCTTTGGTTAGCATTGCGAGGATTGGACTTTGACAAGATCAAAGGTTCATTACAAAAAGCCAATTATCTTTGGGTAGCTTTCGCCGCCGTTTTTGGCGTTTCAGCATATTGGTTCAGAGCCATCCGTTGGAATCTTTTGTTGGAACCAATGGGTCACAAGATTTCCAATACCAACTCACTTTGGTCACTTTCTTTCGGATATCTAATGAATTTGACGATTCCCAGAAGTGGTGAAGTTGCGCGTTCAACGGCGCTTTATGGTGTTGAGAAAGTTCCTGTTGACAAGTCTTTTGGAACGATTATTTTGGAAAGAGTTGTCGATTTGGCTTGTATGGGAATCTTCGCATTACTGACTTTGATTTTCAAATATAATGCGCTTTTGGCTTTCTATAAAGCAGCGACTCAACAAAAAAATCAAACAAAGCCTCAATCAGATTCGAACCTGACTTATATTATCGTAGGCTGTTTGACATTTGTCATAATACTATTTTTTATCTTTAGAAAATCATTACAAAAACTTTCTATTTATAATAAAGTTCTTGATTTCGGAAAAGGAATCATTGAAGGTTTAAAATCTATTCTAACTTTGGAACAAAAAGGAAAATTCATCCTTTACACAGCGGGAATCTGGATTTGCTATTTCTTCGCATCTTATCTTGTTTGCTTTGCCTTGCCAGAAACTTCCAATTTTACGCCTGCTGACGGTTGCTTTATTTTAGTAGTCGGAACTTTAGGAATGATAATCCCAGCAAGTGGCGGAATTGGCGCTTTTAATTTGGCAATGAAATTTGGATTCACAGCTTTGTTCATTTCGATGGGGAAAGATGCTGTAGAAGGCGGAGAATTGGGACTCGCCTACTCTTTCATCACATTGCCTTTGCAAATCATTATTATGCTTGTTATGGGCTTGATTTCGATTCCGATGTTGGCTAAGAATCGGAAGATTTAAAACAAGACTTTTATTCTAAATCATCAAATTTTGCCTTCATTGTCGGATTTCCATAAGTCAGTTTTTTGATGGTCAAATCCTCTGCTTTATTGTTGGCCAGACGCAGATTGTTAACAGATGAAAGTAATGCGTCTTTTGTTTTTTGAAGATGGCTTATCGTTTTATCAATCTCATCAACTGCGGTTTTAAATTGTCGGCTTGCCAATTCATAATTCTTCGCAAATCCTTGTTTGAAAATATCTATTTTCTCCTCAAAATTGGTAATATCAATATTCTGATTTCTCATCAAAGCAATTTCCTTTTTATATTGCAAGGAATTCATCGCCGCATTTCTTAGAAGTGTAATGATTGGGATAAAAAACTGAGGCCGAACAACATACATCTTCGAGAAACGGTGCGAAACATCCACAATTCCTGTATTGTAAAATTCATTTTCGGCTTCCAATAATGAAACCATCACGGCATATTCGCATTTTTTTTCGCTTCTGTCTTTATCCAGTTCTCGGAAGAAATCTTCATTTCGTTTTTTGGTTGCCGTTTGGTCAGCTTCGTTTTTCATTTCAAACATTATCGAAATGATTTCGTTGCCAGATTCATCAACTTCACGATAAATAAAATCACCCTTACTTCCCGATCTCGAATCATTATCTTTCTCAAAATAAACGTTCTGAAATGCTGTTGCACGCAGTTTATTAAACTCGATTTCACAATGCTGTTCCAAAGTCTCACCAACCATTTTTGTGGAGAGTTTGGCTTTCATCTCTTTGACACGGTCGATTTCTTCGTCTTTGTACTTAATGATAATATCTTTAGATTTGAGCTTTTCATCAAACTGTTCTTTTAAAGATTTTTCCGAAAGTTCTTTTTCTAAATCTTTATTTTTCAGTTTATTTCTTAAATCATTTTTTTCGTTTTCGATACTGTTTTTTTCATTTTCAAATTTCTGAACAGCTTCCGAAATCGCCAATTTTTTTTCGGTTTCAGCTTTTTCAATTTTTGCTTTCAGTTCCAGAATTTCTTTTTCTTTTTCCGAAACTTTTCCCGTAATTTCCAATTCGCTCACCGATTTTAACTGCGAGATTTCAGCATCTTTTTTGGAAAGCTGTTCTTGCAGATAACTTTTGAATTTTTCTTTATTAAGTTCAATCTCGCTGTTTTTTTCTCTCTCAGCAATTCTTAATCGCTCTTGCAGTTCTTCTTCAAATTGATGATTGCGAACTTGTTTCAGAATCTCTGCAAATCCAGCTTCGTCCACTTTAAATGCTTTTTGACAATTCGGACAAATGATTTCGTTCATAATATTTCGGTTTCGTAAAGGCAAGGTACAAATTAATCGATAATTTGGAAATTAAAATTGGCAGCAATAATTCCAAGTTCTCAAAGAAATTACAGAAATAATTTTGTTTTTAAAGATCGATAAGTATTAACAATTTTAATTCGTATTTTTAAAACTTACAACATACTTATGCAGGAAAAAGAACAGGTTACTGAAGGCACAAACAATCCACACGAGGGAACAGAATCAATTCCTGCCATAAGATTATTCAGCACAGAAAATGGACTTTCCAGCTTTGACAGAGGAGCCATTCCTACACTCAAACCAATGAATACAACTACTTTTTGGGTCAGCAACAAAACTGAAGAATGGGAGAAACAGACACATCCTGCGCCAAGAAAGCAATATGTAATTACAATCAAAGGGAAAATTAAATTCAAAGTGAGTGACGGTTCGACTTTTATCATTGAGCCAGGAATTATCCTGCTGGCGGAAGACACAACTGGCGAAGGACACAGCTGGGAAATGCTGGATTCCAATGGTTGGGAAAGACTTTACCTTCCGATTTCTGAAGGTGCAGAAGATTATTTCACCAAAGAAATATAGCTTCAACTTTTCTCAAGAATCAATATCATTGCGTAAATTTGTCCTGTGAATCCCGACTTAGAACTTCAGCTTAAAACCCTTCCATCGGAACCCGGCGTCTATCGTTATTATGATAAAAACGACCAGCTTTTGTATGTAGGAAAGGCAAAACATCTCAACAAAAGAGTCCTATCCTACTTCAACAAAAATCAAAATGGTTACCGTACCAGAATAATGGTTTCAAAGATTCACAGATTGGAAACCACCGTTGTGAATAGCGAATACGACGCACTTTTACTGGAAAATAATCTGATAAAAGCGCATCAACCTTTCTATAATGTGATGCTGAAGGATGACAAAACTTATCCCTGGATTTGCATCAAGAATGAAGATTTTCCGAGAATTTTTCTGACGCGAACCAAAATAAAAGACGGCTCAGAATATTTTGGTCCTTACGCCAAAGTGAAACCAGCGCGAGTTCTGCTTGATACGATTAAAAATCTATACAAAATCCGAACGTGTAATCTGAATTTAGCGCCTTCAAAAATCGCGGAAGAAAAATACAGAGTTTGTCTAGAATATCACATCAAAAATTGTAACGGACCTTGTGAAGATTTGGAATCCAAGGAAGATTACGATGAAAAGGTAGAAGCCATCAGAGGAATCATTAAAGGTGATTTCCGATTTGCCAAGAAATATCTGGAAGAAAGAATGTTCCGTTTTGCTTCGAATCTTGAATTTGAAAAGGCTCAGATGATTAAGAATAATATTGAGTCTCTGGAAAATTATCAGGAAAAACACACGGTCGTGAATCCAAGCATTGATGATGTGGATGTTTTTGGGATGACGAGCGATGAGACTGCAGCTTACGTCAATTATTTCAAAATCAGAAATGGCTCCATTGTTCAAAGTTACACCACAGAAATCAAGAAAATCTTAGAGGAAGCAGATGAGGACATTTTGGAAGAAGCTTTGGTAGAAATCAGACAAAAATTTGATTCTACATCCAGAGAGATTTTGATTCCATTTCATTTGGGAATTGAAATTCCGAATGTGAAACTCATCGTTCCAAAAGTGGGCGACAAGAAAAGAATTGTGGAACTTTCCGAAAAGAATGCTAAGGAATATCGTCTTGAAAAACTTAAGCAAGTTCAAATCATCGATCCGGAAAGACATACAAATCGCATCATGTCGGAAATGCAGAGAATCTTGCGGATGCCTGTAGAACCAAGACACATCGAAGGCTTTGACAACTCGAACATCCAAGGAACAAATCCTGTTTCGGCCTGTGTGGTTTTCAAAGATGGGAAACCGAGCAAGGCAGATTATAGAATTTTTCATCCGAAAACCGTTGTGGGTCCAGATGATTTTAAAACAATGGAAGAGGTCATCTACCGCCGTTACAGAAGATTGATTGACGAAGGCGAACCTTTACCTCAACTGATTTTGATTGATGGTGGAAAAGGACAATTATCTTCTGCAGTGAAGAGTTTGAAATTGCTTGGACTTTACGGAAAAATCACTATTATCGGGATTGCAAAACGTCTTGAGGAAATCTACTTCCCAGAGGATTCGATTCCTTTGTATATTGATAAAAAAGCTGAAACCCTGAAAATCCTTCAACGGGTGCGAGATGAAGCGCACAGATTTGGCGTGAAACATCACAGAACACGACGAACAAATTCGACCATCAAATCTGAGTTGGAAGAAATCCCAGGCGTTGGCCCAAAATCCATAGAAATGCTGTTGACAAAACTGAAATCTGTCAAAAGAATTAAAGAAGCCGACCTTGTAACCTTGGAGGAAATCCTTGGAAAAGTGAAAGCCAAGGTGGTTTGGGAGTTTTTTAATTCCTGAAAAAACTCATCATTCTTAGAAAATTAACCTTCAACAATCTCAGTGATTGATTCGGAAATTCGGTCGTGAATCATTATCTTTGCAACCTAAATTTTAAAAATGAACAAGTACATAAAATTCGTAATTGCTGCAATCATTATCGCTTTGGGCGTTTTCCTGATGTTCAACCGAAACATTGGTTGGGGCGTAGTTTTGGTGATTTTGTCCGCGATTCCAATTGCGCTTTTCTTCAAAAACGAATATATTCTATTGGCTTTTTGGCAATTGAGAAAACAAAATATGGAAAAAGCGACCAAGTTTTTATCCAGCATTACCAATTACAAATCTCAACTTCACAAGAGTCAATACGGTTATTTCCATTATCTACAGGCTTTGACAACTGCTCAAGACCACCCAACGAAAACGGAAGGATTGATGAAAAAAGCGCTGGATTATGGTTTGAATATGAAGCACGACAGAGCAATGGCAAAACTTAATCTAGCTGCATCAGCACTTGCGAAAGGTAGAAAATCTGATGCTCAAAAACTTTTGGAAGAAGCCAAGCAATTGGATTCGGCAGGAATGATGACAGATCAAATCAAAATGATGAAAGATCAAATGAAAATGCCGACAATGCAAAAACATATGCACAATCCTCACATGAGACAACGAGGAAAGTTCTAAATTACAAAATCAAAAGGGTTGAAACATTTTCAATCCTTTTTCATTTTTAGGAGCCGGGAACCTGCTTGTAATTTATACTGAGCGTAGTCGAAGTGCTATATCTTTTGCTCTTCGTACCTCATCACAAAAGGATGCCGTTGCAATCAGGGCTATGATTCGGGTGTCTACATTTCTTGATTACTTTCGTAGCCATAGAATTTCGGGATTCTCCAATGGTATTTCACCGCTAATGTTCTAATTGTCACAATCAGAAGAATTGTAAAAATTTGAACCAACGTGTAAGATAAGATTGAAAATTTAGACAACAACAAAAACGTTCCACCTCCAATAATACACGCCGTAGCATAGATTTCTTTTCGGAAGATCAATGGAATTCTATTCAGCAAAATATCTCGGATAATTCCACCAAAACAACCGGTGATGGTTCCCAAAGTCAAACATATCAAAGGGTGAAAACCAAGAGTAAGACCTTTCTGAATACCGATGATTGTAAACAATCCCAATCCAAAACTATCAAAAATAAACAGCGTTACTTTAAAGTTTTTCTCTATCGATTTGAAAATCATTGACAACACACAAGTGGAAAGAATCAACACAAATGTCAAAATATCGACCATCCAGAAAACCGGAACATCCAATAACAAATCTCTCACTGTTCCGCCACCAACCGACGTTACGAACGCTATAATCAAAACGCCAAAAGGATCCAAGCGTTTTTGCATCGCAGCAAAACTGCCCGACATTGCAAAGGAAATGGTTCCCAGAATTTCTATGATAAGATTGAATTGCTCGTGCACGGATTTTTATAAATGATGATTGATAAATGATGAATGATAAATTACGACTGAATGAAATCAATTATCATTTATACCTCTAGTTCTACCATTACCGGACAATGATCGGAATGTTTAACTTCTGGGAGAATTACTGCTCTTGTCATTTTATCCTTCAAAGGTTCTGAGACGAAGTTGTAATCCAAACGCCAGCCTTTGTTTCGTGCTCGCGAACCAGCTCTGTAGCTCCACCAGGAATATTGATCCGGCTGGTCATTGAAATGTCGGAAACTGTCGGTCAAACTATTTTCATTCATAAACTTCGTCATCCATTCGCGTTCCATTGGAAGAAATCCGGAAGTATTTGCGAGACCAATTGGATTATGAATATCAATCGCTTTGTGACAGATGTTAAAATCACCGCTGATGATGAGATTCGGGATTGTTTTTCTGAGTTCTTTGATGTATTCTAAAAAGTCAAAGCAGAACTGCATTTTGAATTCCAATCTTTCGATGTTTGACGCAGAAGGAACATAAACGGAAATCACGGAAAAGCCGTTAAAATCTGCTCTTATGATTCTGCCTTCGTTGTCATAACTTTCGATTCCGCAACCAGATTCTACGTGGTTTGGTTTCACTTTGGAGGCGATTCCTACGCCACTGTAACCTTTCTTCACCGCAGAATGCCAATAACTGTGATAACCTGCTTTTTCCAGACTCTCGATATCAATTTGGTCATTTCCAGCCTTGCTTTCCTGAATGCAGATGACATCCGGACTTGCGACATTGAGCCAGCCAAGGAAGTCTTTTGTAAAAGCTGCGCGGATTCCGTTGACGTTGTAGGAAATGATTTTCATTGTTTAATAATTGGAATAAATAAAATAGATAATACCGAGTGTAAAAACTGTTGCCAAAATTACAATTTTCCATTTGTTTGAGTGGTCTTCATCTATAAAAAGTGTGCTTTTTTGCTTTTGAAATGGAATCGGGTTTTCCAGATATTCTTTTTCGTAAGCGATGAGTTCGGGTTTGTCTCCCATCATTTTTTTGACTTCCGCCCATTCTGGGTCAGAAGGAAACACAACCTTTTCCCGTTGATTGTTCAACTTTAACTTAACTGTGAGTTGTCCATTTTCGTTAAACGTTTTCACAGAGACATTGCTGTTGTATGATGAATTGTCTTCTGTAAAATGCGTTTCTTTGTTTTGGATGGATTCTACAAAGTCTTTTGAATTCCTTAAATCCCAACCAGTTTTATCCCGTACCACTTTTATGGCCATTATTTTTTCATTTCTTCTGAGCAACTCCTCTATTTCCATTCTGTCAAGATGGTGTTCTTGTAATAATGCGTCAATATCTTTCATAATTTCAAGATTGGTTTTTCAAGATTGGGTAATTTAGAACAAACTCCGTTGACTTTCGGGAAATAATTTTCGTTGAAATTCAAAGTTCGGAATTTTGGTTTTTGAATCGTCAAAAGAAATACCAAATCTTATTGTAACAATATAATTTTCAAATTGATAAATTATTAGATTTTCAAATTGTTAGATTAAAATAATTTTCTATCTTTGCACACTTAATATTTAACCGGGACGTGTTCCCAAAATTTTAAAATTATATGTCAGTAAAAATCAGATTACAAAGACACGGATCTAAAGGGAAACCTTTTTTCCACATCGTGGTTGCAGATTCTAGAGCTAGAAGAGATGGTAGATTCATCGAAAAACTAGGGATCTATAACCCAATTACAAACCCTGCTACAATTGAATTGAACGTAGATTCTGCTGTACAATGGTTGAACAACGGTGCACAGCCAACTGACACTGCAAGAGCTATCCTTTCTTACAAAGGTGCTTTGTACAAAAAACACCTTCAAGGTGGTGTTGCTAAAGGCGCTTTCGACGAGGCTGAAGCTGAAAAAAGATTCGGTGCTTGGTTGGAAAGTAAAGAAGCTAAAGTACAAGGCAAAGTAGAAGGTTTATCTACAGCAAAATCTGACGCTAAAAAAGCGGCATTGGAAGCTGAAGCTAAAGTAAACCAAGCAAGAGTGGATGCTGCTCAAAAAGTTTTGGATGATGCAAAAGCTGAAGAAGAAGCAAAAATTGCTGAAGCTAAGGCTGCTGAAGAGGCTGCAAACGCACCTGCTGAAGAAGTTGCAACAGAAGAAACTGCGACTGAAGAACCAACTGCTGAAGCAGAAGGAACTGAAGAAACTCAGGCTTAATTCTTTACAAAAAGATACAATCTCAAAGACACGATAATCTCGTGTCTTTGTTGTTTAATAAAATTTACCACCGGAAATAATGAGAAAAGAAGACTGCTATTTTTTAGGAACCATTACAAGAACACACGGCTTGCAAGGAAACGTCATCCTAAAACTGGATACAGACCAACCTGAAATGTACGACAAACTGACATCGATTTTCTTGGAAATCAATGGATTGCTGGTTCCGTTTTTTGTTGAGAAACAGTCTTGGTCAAGAGGTGATACCAAAATCATCACTTTCAAAAATTCTTCTGAAGCTTTGGTAAATCAGTCGATTGGGAAAGGTGTTTATCTTCCGCTTTCTACGCTTCCTGCTTTGACAGGGAAAAAATTCTATTACCACGAGGTTGTAGGTTATGAAATCCGTGAAGAGGATGGAAAATCTTGCGGAACGATTGTTTCCATCAATGACCAAACGGCTCAAAATTATTTCATTCTGGATCTTGCGGGAAAACAAATCATTATTCCACTAATCAGAGATTGGATTTTGGAAGTGAACCGTGAGGAGAAATTCATCAAAATGTTTTTGCCGGAAGGTTTGATGGATGTTTTCTTGGTGCCTTCGAAAAAGGATGAATAATTCTTAAATTGAATTCTTCAGACTTTCTATTCTTTCCAACATACTATTAAAAAATTTTTTGCGGTCACGTTGTCCGGAAAAGCTGAGCGATGTTGAGTTTTTGATTTGGTGCTGAAAGAAATTGAGCGCATCATCACACGTACTTTGGTCATCCGTCATCATATAGCCGAACATATTGTACGGAACGAAAAGCGATGATTTTTCTTCGTTTTTAAATAAAATACTATTGTTCAGAATCAAAATATCGTGGGCGTAAATATGGAAATTCTTGTTTTCGTTTTCTGCTTTTTTCTCGATGCTTTTGATTAATATTTTCAGTTCTTCGAGAATTAATTTCGCCGTTTCCTTGGACAGAATTTCGATTTCTGAATAAAATAAAACCTGATTCAAAATACTGGAAATGGTCGTATTGTTCCAGATTTCTGTGACGTTCAGATTTTCATAAAGATTTTTCAAATCTTCACTTTTGTCGGAATATCGTTCTAATTTGAAATCGTCGAATGGTTGCATAAAGTCTTTTTCATTCAGAAGATTCATCCAGACAAACAACTTAAATCTCGATAAAACCGAATCCGAAATCGTATAGAAAAACGGAATATCCTTCGCCGAATAGTAAACCTCGGTTTCTTTGTTGATTTTAAAATCATTCAGAAGATGCAACGCGTCATCAAAATAATTGAGCAAATCCGTAACCGTTCTGATGGGTTTGGTTTTCTTCGCAATGATTTGGTTGTCGCTTTCCATAAAACTGTCGAGCGAAATGTTATAATATTTTGCCAAAGTCAGACTTTCTTCCAGAGAGAATTTTGATTTCATCGAGGTTCTTCTGTGCGATGCGTCGTAGCTGATGTTGAGAACATTGGCAATCTCATCGTTCAAAGATTTGTCTCCAATCTTGCTTCGAATCTGTTTCAATAAAAGTTCCTGATACATCTTTTGCGATTTTCACAAATTTAGAAAAAATATTAATTCTTTTCCGCATTGAGAAGATTTGGTTTCGAATATAATTTTGAATCATAATTAAAATCAATTGTTATGAAAACGAAATTATTAATACTCTCAATTTTTATCTGCTCATTCTTTTTTGGGCAAGATTCTTTAAAGCAAGATTTAAAAATAAAATCTGCGCTGGTCACTTTCAATCCTTCAAAAGTTGCAAAAAATACAAATGGGATCAATCTCGGCATTCTTGACGAATATCAAAAACAAAGAATCAACGGAATCAACCTTCAGGCTAATCCGATAACACTTTTGTATTTATTAATTCCAAAAGCCATAGAAGTTCCGAAAGAAGGTGAGGAAACAGCGACTCTAAATGGACTTCACATTTCGACAGGAGGAATGATGAATGGCAAAAAACTAAACGGAATCGGGATTTCTATGTATCATATTGCACAAGAAACCAACGGGATTTCCCTTAACGGTTTCAATAGTAAAATTGGAAAAATGAATGGTTTACAAATCTCTTGGTTGAATAATTCTATCGAAAAAGGAAATGGACTTCAAATTTCAATTTCGAACAATTCGGAGAAATTCAACGGTTTTCAAATGGGTCTTATTAATGAAATTGATTCGGGAAATGGTGTTCAGATTGGGTTTTATAATTCTACTAAAAAGCTGAAGGGCGTACAAGTAGGTATCATTAATAAATCTGAAGGCAGAGGTTTTCAAATCGGATTTTGGAACAAGAATTCTAAAAGAACTTTACCAATCTTAAATTTTTAACGCGATGAAATTCTTATTTATTTTTCTTGGAATCATTTTGATGAACGCGCAACCGCCAACGCAACGCAAAGATTCCAAATTGATTTTTGAATTAGGAATTATTTCCGATAATTCAAGCAAAATATCAACACCAAATCCTGCTTTTGCATTTGGAGTTTGGTATCAATACCCCACAGAAAACGACGCACGATTGGAGCTTGGCGGGAATTTGAAATCCGGCGCAACGATTTATAATTTTGATTATGGAAAAAACGGAAGTTATTACAGAATCGAATCCAAAGGCTATATTTTCAATCTCGGTGGAAGGCTCGTCAAAGAATTTTCCATCAAAAATCAAAAGATTGAATGGATTAGCGAATTAACATTCAACACACTTTTCGTGGATGGAACCGGAATTCCCGACGACCCAATCCGAGAACCTGAAAATGACAATTCCACTCAAATCATCATCGATGCAGAATCTATTTCCACTTTGCAATTCGGACAAGGACTGAGGATTTGGAAAGGAAACATTGGACTTGGAATCAAAGCCAGCATTACGCCGTACGGACTTTGGTACAAGACAACGGTTCCGAATCAATTCAATGTGTTTTCTGCAGAAGCTACGATTTCTATCAAACTTTAATTTAATCAAAATCAATATGATGTATTCTAAAAAAATCCCATCGATTTTTCCTAAATTTGCACTCACTTAATTTTAAAACAGAAACTTTACCAAAAGTTTATACTAAGATGAAACGACAGACAATTAAAGACCTATTAGCAGATTACAAAAAAGTATTACATCACGACATTACCGTTCAGGGTTGGGTTCGGGCTTTCCGTTCCAATCGTTTTATCGCGCTAAATGATGGTTCTACGATTAATAATTTGCAAATCGTGGTTGATTTTGAAAGTTTTGATGAGGAAACCATCAAGAAAATCAACACGGCTTCGTCTTTGAAAATTGTAGGTGAAGTGGTGGAAAGCCAAGGCGCTGGACAAACCGTGGAAATCATTGCGAAAAAAATCACGATTCTGGGTGACAATTTCTTTGAGGAATTGCAATCCACGATTCTTCAGCCAAAGAAACACAGTTTGGAGAAATTGCGTGAGCAGGCGCATTTGAGATTCAGAACCAATGTTTTTGGGGCGGTTTTCAGAATCCGTCACTCGGTGAGTTTTGCGATTCACTCTTTCTTTAATCAAAATCAATTTTTCTACATCAACACGCCAGTTATCACTGGAGCTGATGCAGAAGGCGCTGGCGAAATGTTCGGTGTTACCAATTTTGACCTTAATAATATGCCGAAAACCGAAGAAGGAGAAATCGATTTTTCTCAGGACTTTTTCGGAAAGAAAACCAATTTGACGGTTTCCGGACAATTGGAAGGCGAAACTGCGGCGATGGGATTGGGAAGAATTTATACTTTCGGACCGACTTTCCGTGCGGAAAATTCTAATACAACGCGTCACTTAGCTGAGTTTTGGATGATTGAGCCGGAAGTTGCGTTCAACAATCTTGAGAATAATATCGACCTTGCTGAGGATTTCTTGAAATATGTAATTCAGTACGTTTTGGACAATTGCAAAGATGATTTGGAGTTCCTTGACAAACGTTTCGAAGAAGAACAAAAAGGAAAACCTGAAAAAGACAGAGCTAAAGAAGGCTTGATTGAGAAACTTCAAAACGTGGTTGCGAAGCGTTTCAAAAGAGTTTCTTACACAGAAGCTATTGAGATTTTATTAAACTCAAAAGAAAACAAAAAAGGAAAATTCCAATATCCGATTGAGAAATGGGGAACCGATTTGCAGTCTGAGCACGAAAGATATTTGGTGGAGAAACATTTCGAAACGCCGGTTGTACTTTTCGATTATCCGAAAGAAATCAAGGCTTTCTATATGAAGCTGAATGACGACGGCAAAACTGTCGCTGCGATGGACGTTCTTTTCCCAGGAATCGGCGAAATCATCGGAGGTTCTGAGAGAGAAGCGAGACACGATGTTCTTCTTGATAAAATGAAAGATTTCGGAGTTGATGAACACGAACTTTGGTGGTATCTTGATACGAGAAAATTCGGTTCTGTTCCGCACGCTGGATTTGGTTTAGGTCTTGAAAGACTGGTACTTTTCGTAACCGGAATGACCAACATCAGAGACGTGATTCCTTTCCCAAGAACACCTAAAAATGCAGAGTTTTAAATAATTATTAAATATAAAAAGCAAAATTCCTTCAGTTTTAATTGAGGGAATTTTTTATTAACTTTACTTAAATTTTAAAAATGAGCACAATTACTTTACATAACGAGTCAGAAAATCAATTAAAATTAATTGAAGCGCTTTTGAAGGAATTGAATATAAAATTTGAGGTTTCAAAAAAGGACTCTATTATCAAACTTACTGATTTTGAAAAAAAGTTAATTCAGGAAGGTTTGGATGATGTGAAAAATGGGAATGTGATTTCCAGTGAAGAAGCCCAAAAAAGAGCGGAAGAATGTTTCAAGTAGAATGGACAAAAAAGGCTTCAAAGCAGCGAGTTGATATTTTAGAGTTTTGGATTAAAAATAATCAATCTGAAACTTATTCTAAAAAAGTATTTGCGGAAACTTTAGCTGCGGAACAATTACTAAAAAAAAATCCATTGATAGGAACCGTCACAGATTTAGATGACGTTAGAAGAATATTGATTTTAAGAAATTTTTCTATGTTCTATAATATTGAAAATAAAATTATTAAGATTTTAGCTTTTTATGACAATAGAAAAAATCCCGACGATTTAGAATTATAGTACAAGCTTGTTTTAATTTTTTTTAAAAAAATATCAAAATCCCATTCAATCGAGTGGGATTTTTCATTTTAGAATACCTCTAAAAAATTAAAATTCCATACTTTTGAAAGTATTAAAATAAATCTCAATGAAAAAGATCAGTATTTACGTGATGACAATTGCTGCAACATTCTACTTAGAATCTTGCTCCACATCACAAAAAACTACAGCAGAACAACCGAAAACAGAGACAGAAGCTCCAAAAACCATTAAGGAAGAAGGACTTAACATTTCTTATATGGACAAATCCGTAAGACCTCAGGATGATTTCTATAATTATGTCAACGGAGGTTGGATGAAAACGGCGGTAATTCCATCGGACAAACCAAGCTGGGGATCATTCAATGCTTTGAGGGAAGATGTGGATGTTGCATCATTGGATATTTTGAACAAAGTACTTTCAGAAAAATTCGATTCTAATTCCGAAGGCGAAAAAATCCAGGCACTTTATGGAACTTTCATTGATTGGAACAAGAGAAATGCAGAAGGAATTACTCCAATCAAATCTCAATTAACAAAAATCGATGCTATCAAAAATGTCAAAGATTTGCAGAAATATCTGACCGAAGTCACACCTTCCGGCGACAATCCTTTCTATGGATGGAGAGTGGGTGCCGATATGAAAAACTCTGTAATGAACGCGGTTTATCTTGGTGGACCAAGTTTAGGTTTGGGTAAAGATTACTATCAAAAGGCCAACGATGCCAACACCAAAACATTAGCAGAATATAAAAATTATGTTGCCAAACTGGAAACAGTTCTTGGAAGCAAAAACCCAGATGCAACAGCGCAGCAAATTGTTGATTTTGAGAAAAAACTGGCTCAGGATCTTTTGACTCTGGAACAAGGTCGTGATGCGAATTTGCGTTACAACCCTAAAACTGTTGCGGAATTAAAACCATTGGTAAAAAATGTCAATCTTCCAGATTACCTGAAAACCGTTGGCGTTAATACCGACAAAGTCATTATTGGAGAATTAAAATATTATCAAAATATGGATTCTTGGATGACTGATAAAAACATCGGACTAATCAAAGAATATATTAAGTATGATCTATTAAATAAGAATGCAAGCAATCTTGATCAAAATCTGGATAACACTCGTTTTGATTTTTATTCCAAATATTTGCAAGGCCAGCAAGAGCAACGTTCTATGGAAAAACGTGGACTTGGTTTGGTAAATGGTGTTCTTGGGGAAGCTTTTGGAAAACTTTATGTAGAGAAAAATTTCTCGCCAGAAGCGAAACAGAAGATGGAAACGTATGTAGATTACATCAAAAAAGCTTTCAAAGTTCATATAGAAAATCTGGAATGGATGTCTCCGGTGACGAGAGAAAAAGCTTTGGAAAAACTATCAAAATTCAAAGTGAAGATTGCCTATCCGGACAAATGGAAAGATTATTCTAAATTGAATTTGAAATTAGCTTCCAATGGCGGAACTTACTACAACAATCTCGAGAAAATATCAGAATGGAGTTATGCTAAAAATCTTGATAAAATAGGAAAACCAGTAGATAAAACAGAATGGGGAATGTCGCCGCAAACGGTGAACGCTTATTACAGCTCATCTAATAATGAGATTGTTTTCCCAGCTGCGATTTTGCAACCTCCGTTTTTCAATTTCAATGCAGATCCTGCAGTAAACTTTGGAGGAATTGGTGGCGTTATCGGTCACGAAATCTCTCACGGGTTTGATGATAGCGGATCCAGATTTGATGGAGACGGAAACTTAAATAACTGGTGGACGGAAAGTGACAGAAAAAACTTTGACGAAAAAGTGGGACAACTGGCATCACAATATGATAAATATGAGCCTGTGACAGGAAGTTTCGTGAATGGAAAATTCACCAGTGGCGAGAATATTGGAGATTTGGGAGGAATTAATGTCGCTTACACTGCTCTACAAATGTATTTGAAAGACCACGGAAATCCAGGGAAAATAAGCGATTTGACTCAAGATCAAAGATTTTTTATGAGTTGGGCAACCGTTTGGAGAACCAAATCTACAGATAAATACATGACCAATCAGGTGAAAACAGATCCACACTCGCCAGGTTATTACAGAAGTTTTGGACCATTGGTCAATATGGAATCTTTCCAAAAAGCCTTTAATATCAAACCTGGAGACAAATTGTATGTTGCTCCTGAGAATAGAATTAAAATCTGGTAATAAAACAAAAACCTTCAGAATAATCTGAAGGTTTTTTTGTTAACTTTTATTAACTCATCAAAAATCGTGCTAAACTTGTTGTTTTTTGAAAATTATTTTTTAACTTCGTAAAAGTTAATCATAACTGATAAACGTTACCAATATGCTAAAGCAAAATCTACAAATGCGACTCGGGCAAAAGCTCGCTCCTCAACAGATTCAATTGATGAAATTGATACAACTTCATACCTTGGAATTTGAAGAAGAACTTGAAAGAGAACTTGAGGAAAATCCTGCTTTGGAAAAAGTAAACGAGGAAGAAAGCAAAGAAGACGACTACACTGCCGCCGAAGAAGCCTATGAAAATGAAGGCACGGAAAGCATAGAAACAGATTTCGATGTTAATGATTATCTTTATGATGACGAGCCAGCTTACAAAACAGCATCCAGCAATTATTCCGCGGACGACGAGGAATTTGACAATCAATCACTTCTAACGGAAGGACAAACACTTTACGATTACCTTTTGGAGCAAATTCGCCTTTCTACAGTAGAAGATGAAGATCTTAAAATCTGCGAGTACGTCATCGGAAACCTTGATACAGATGGCTATTTGAGAAGAGATATCAAATCAATTGTTGATGATTTGGCTTTTTCGCAAGGTATCTATACAACGATTGAAAAAGTGACCGATATTCTTGAAAATTATGTTCAGAAATTGGATCCGCCTGGTGTTGGCGCAAGGGATCTAAGAGAATGTCTTTTGCTTCAAATCGAGAAAAAAGTAAGTTCAGATCAAACTGTTATTCTGGCTGGAAACATTTTAAGAAATCAATTTGATGCGCTTGCTAACAAACATTATAACAAAATTCTTCAGAAATATGATATTGAAGAAGAAGATTTGAAAGATGCTTTGGACGAGATTGCTCGACTTTCACCGAAAGTTGGAGGAAACTTTGATACGCAAACAATCACTATTAACCAAGAGATTATTCCGGATTTCGTACTTCAAGTGAAAGACAATCAGGTAATTCCGACATTGAATAATAAAAACGCGCCTTCACTAAGAGTTTCTGACGAGTACAAAGAAATCTTAACAACATATTCTCACGACAAAAAATCAGCAGAACACAAGCAAGCTGCCCTTTTCATCAAGCAAAAATTGGATGCAGCAAAATGGTATATTGATGCTATTAATCAAAGACAAAACACATTACTGCAAACGATTACAGCAATTGTAAAACTTCAGAAAGATTATTTCATTTCTGGAGATGAGAAAAACATCAGACCAATGATTTTGAAAGATGTCGCTGATATTACCGGTTTTGATATTTCTACAATCTCCAGAGTGGTAAAAAGCAAATACGCGGACACACCAAACGGAATTGTTTATTTGAAAAACTTATTCTCAGATTCATTGACCAATGATGACGGTGAGGAAGTTTCTACAAAAGAAATCAAGCAACATTTGCAAGAAGCTATTGATAAAGAAAACAAAAGAAAACCTTGCACAGACGATGCTCTCGTAGGAATCTTGAAAGAAAAAGGCTACAACATCGCAAGAAGAACAATTGCTAAGTACCGTGAGCAACTGAACATTCCGGTGGCAAGACTTAGAAAAGAATTATAAATGATAATCCCGAACTGTTTCGGGATTATTTTTTTGCACTTAATAAAAATTAGGACAATTTACCTCAAATGCTATTTAGAAACATTACAAACTGTATTTTTCTGACATTTCTCAATGTTACTTGGGTCAACATTTTTCTAAATTTGTGGAAATTCAAATAACAAACAGAATTATGGCAGGGACTACGTCTTCTATAGGCAGAAAATATGCTATGGCAATCTCAGCAATGTTTTTGCTGATTTTCTTGGTGATGCATTTATCCACCAACATGATCTCAATCTTTAGTGAGGATGCGTTCAACGTGGCTTCGCATTTTATGGGATACAATCCGGCGGTTCAGTTTCTGATGCAACCGATTTTGATTTTTGCAGTCGTTTTCCATTTTGTGATGGGATTCGTTTTGGAAATCAGAAACAATAGCGCAAGACCTGTGAAGTACGCAATGAACCAAGGTTCTGCAAACTCCACTTGGATGTCCCGAAATATGATTATTTCAGGAGCTGTGATTTTAGCATTTATCGCATTGCACTTTTATGATTTTTGGTATCCAGAGATCAGCTACAAGTATATTCAGGGGAACAATCCTGACGATGCAAGATATTGGGAAGAATTGCACCACAAATTCCACGATGCTTGGAGAGTAGTTCTTTACATTGTAGCATTTGTATTGTTAGGTCTGCATTTGGCGCACGGCTTCCAGTCTTCTTTCCAGTCCATCGGAGCAAGACATCCGAAGTACACGCCTGCTATCAAAGCATTTGGAAACTGGTATTCTATCATTATTCCATTAGGATTTATCATCATCGCATTGTTCCATTTTTTGCGTGATGCTCCAATTTTTTAATTTAACTATAAATCTATCCTCAAATAAATAATTTATGAGCACATTAGATTCAAAAATTCCTGCTGGCCCACTTAAGGACAAATGGAAAAATCATAAAGATCACATGAACTTGGTTGCACCTAACAACCGAGACAAAATAGATATTATCGTTGTTGGAACTGGATTAGCTGGTGGCTCTGCTGCTGCGACTCTTGCCGAGCAAGGTTATAATGTAAAAGCATTTTGTTATCAAGATTCTCCAAGAAGAGCGCACTCTATCGCTGCTCAAGGTGGTATCAACGCTGCTAAGAATTACCAAGGTGATGGAGATTCAACTTACAGATTGTTCTACGATACAATCAAAGGTGGAGATTACCGTGCAAGAGAAGGTAATGTTTACAGATTGGCAGAAGTTTCTGCTAATATCATTGACCAATGTGTGGCGCAAGGCGTCCCATTCGGAAGAGAATACGGCGGACAATTGGACAACCGCTCATTTGGTGGAGTTCAGGTAAAAAGAACGTTCTATGCAAAAGGACAAACTGGACAACAGTTATTATTAGGCGCATATTCCGCACTTAGCCGTCAAATCGGAAAAGGACGTGTGAAAATGCATAACCGTCACGAGATGCTAGATTTAGTTATTGTTGACGGAAAAGCAAGAGGAATCATCGCGAGAAACCTTGTAACTGGAGAGATTGAAAAACATTCTGCTCACGCGGTTGTAATTGCTTCTGGAGGTTATGGAAACGTATATTTCCTTTCTACCAACGCAATGGGATCCAACGTTTCTGCGGCTTGGAAGATTCATAAAAAAGGAGCATATTTCGCAAATCCTTGTTATGTTCAAATTCACCCGACTTGTATTCCAGTTCACGGAACGCAACAGTCCAAATTGACCTTGATGTCAGAATCTCTTAGAAACTCAGGAAGAATTTGGGTTCCTAAAAATATTGAAGATTCTGTTGCCATCAGAGAAGGAAAATTAAGACCAGAAAATATCGCAGAAGAAAACAGAGATTATTATCTTGAAAGAAGATATCCTGCATTTGGAAACTTAGTTCCTAGAGACGTGGCTTCCAGAGCTGGAAAAGAGCGTTGTGATGCTGGATACGGAATCGAAAATAACGATACGAAAGAAGGTGTTTACCTAGATTTCTCTACAGAAATTATGAAAAAAGGTAAAGAGGCCGCTATCGAAAAACATATTCATAATCCTACAGATCAGCAAATCTATGATCTTGGGAAAGCTTGGATCGAGGAGAAATATGGCAACTTGTTCGTAATGTACGAGAAAATTACTGCTGATGATCCTTACAAAACACCGATGAAAATCTATCCAGCAGTTCACTACACAATGGGTGGCGTTTGGGTTGATTACAATCTTCAATCTACAATTCCTGGATGTTTCGTAATTGGAGAAGCTAACTTCTCAGATCACGGCGCGAACAGACTTGGAGCCTCTGCTTTGATGCAAGGTTTGGCAGACGGATATTTCGTTCTACCTTACACGATTGCAGATTATCTTTCTGCAGACATCAGAACTGGAGCGATCTCTACAGATACACCGGAATTCAACGAAGCTGAAAAAGAGATCAAAGAAAAAATCAATTTCTTCTTGAATAATAAAGGTACGCATACGGTAGATCATTTCCACAAACAATTGGGTCACATTATGTGGAACAAAGTTGGGATGGGAAGAACGCCTGAAGGTTTGAGAGAAGCGATCAAAGAAATCGAAGAAGTGAGAAACAACTTCTGGAAAGACGTAAGAGTTCCTGGTGATTCTGATAATATGAATCCAGAATTGGAGAAAGCATTCAGAGTGGCAGATTTCTTAGAATTAGGACAATTGATGGCGATTGATGCACTGAACAGAAATGAATCTTGTGGAGGACATTTCCGTGAAGATCACGCAACACCAGAAGGTGAAGCGGAACGTGACGATGTGAATTACAAATACGTTGCTGCTTGGGAATATAAAGGTATGGACATCAATCAATCGGTAGCGCACAAAGAAGATCTTGTGTACGAGAACATTGAAGTTAAAGCAAGAAGTTACAAATAATCTCCATTCAAAAATATATATAAAATGAGTGCAAAAAAAGGCTTAAATCTTACGCTGAAAATTTGGAGACAAAAAAATAATAAAACAAAAGGTCAGTTCGAAAGTTACAAACTGTCCGATGTTTCCACGGATTCTTCATTCCTGGAAATGTTGGATATCCTGAACGAACAGTTGATCAACAACGGACAAGATCCAGTTGCCTTCGATCACGATTGTCGTGAGGGAATCTGCGGAATGTGTTCACTTTACATCAATGGTAGAGCGCACGGACCAGATACAGGAATCACGACTTGCCAGTTGCATATGCGTCATTTCAAAGATGGCGAAACCATCCACATCGAACCTTGGAGAAGTGCTGCTTTTCCAGTGATCAAGGATTTGGTGGTTGACAGAAGTGCTTTTGACAGAGTAATGGCCGCAGGCGGATTCGTTTCTGTGAATACTTCTGGAAACACTTTGGACGCCAACGCAATCCTGGTTCCAAAAGAAGACGCTGACAAAGCGATGGATGCTGCGGCGTGTATCGGTTGCGGTGCTTGTGTTGCTTCTTGTAAAAACGGTTCCGCAATGTTGTTCGTTGGTGCAAAAGTATCTCAGTTTGCATTGTTGCCTCAAGGTCGTGTAGAAGCTACCAGAAGAGTTCTGAATATGGTAAAAGCAATGGACGAAGAAGGATTCGGAAACTGTTCGAACACCGGCGCTTGTGAAGTAGAATGTCCGAAAGGAATTTCTCTTGAAAACATCGCAAGAATGAACAGAGAATATGCATCCGCAAACCTTAAAACTGCAAATCCATAATCTAGATAAAAGAATTTAGACTAATATTTCAAAATACAAATCCGGTTGAGTTTTTCAATCGGATTTTTTGTGGATTATTATTTGGGCAGATATTTGACATTCGTCGAAATCTGTTTACCATAATTTTTATGGCAGCTTTTCCGTCTTCCGTTCCCAATCTTTTTGCCAATGCTTTTCCAGCCACAAAAAAGGATTTCCACTCAAGCCGGGCTGCGGGATTTATCATAGAACAACATTAGTCTATAAACATCATATTGTCATTACGTAGGAATCCAGACTGTTAAGATTCCTACGTAATGACAATATGATGTTTATTTGAAATCTGCAAAAATTGCTAAATCTGCGAGAAAAATTACAAATCAAAAACACTCGGTCTTTTCGTCACGATACAATCCTTAATCCAAAGCATAAAAGCCAATCCAAGATAAAACAAAAAGAAAATCCCAGCCGTCGCAAATGTGGAATAAATAAAGAAAACTCGCAGTTTCGAAACAGGAATTCCGAGTTTGGTTCCGTATCTTGTGAGCACGCCAAACCATTCTCTTTCCATTTTGTGGCGCATTCCGTTGATTACAATTGGCTCTTTCATTTTGGATGTATACTTTAATCGTGGCTCTTCAACAACTGAAAACCGATACTGCAATTTAAGCATTTTTTCTGAATGCAAAATGTTTTGTATTTGTAAAGAAAAGCCTGTGTCTGCAACGCATTTTCGAACTTCACACCCAAATTTTTCCATTCATCCAAAACAGAATTCTTTTCCGGTTTAAGCTGTTTATAAAATTCAAAAATATCATCCACAATTTCAGGATTGTGATTCTTTTGATAAAAATATTTGATGGGTAAAATCGCATTGATGATTATCAAATCAATGAAATCTTTGCTCAATAATTTCTGACTTTCAACCGGAGAAATCTTACCAAAATTAAAATGATTGTCCCAATATTCCGAAGCCGAAATATCCTCGAAAATCAAATACAAATCATCAATCGTTTTCGCCTCAATGATTTTCGAAAAGAGATTGGGTTGAGAATGATAGAGATTCGCCAATTGTGAAAGCCGAATCGTCGGGAAATTTGGTGGACGGAGTTTTGAGAATTTTGGAGCGATTCTGACTTCATTAATATTAAATTTAATCTTCAGAAAATGAAATTCTCGTTTCCAGACTTTCATCATTTCGTCTTTTGGCTCATCCAGAAAATTACAAATCCCGAATAGCAAAGCTTCCAACTGAACTTTATTCTGTCTTATTTTTTGAATAACGGAAAAGTCAAGACTTTCTGCCAATTGAAGAAAAATTTCCGCGTTGACTTTCAATCCAAAAGTGTAAGCCAGTTGCTGAAACAAAACCGCTTCATAATTGTTTTGATTTTTCTTTAATGATAATTCCAAAGCTTCCGATTTGAAATCCAATTTCTTAAGCAAAACTTCTTCTTCAAAAAACAATGGAACTTTATCTTTATCAAACAAATCTTCGCAAGGAACAAACGAATGTTCTTCCCTCAGATTCTGATGTTTCTGAATCAAGGTTTCATCAATATAATCTTTCAGTTCCAAAGTCGGAATCTGTTGCTTTTCCAATTCTGGAATGTCGCAATCGTTGATGTAGACGGCGTGAAGAATCAGATTTCCAAACTCGGGATTTCCGGAATGGTTGTGGAAAAACCAATCGGAAGCTTTGGTGTGAATCTCAATGTTTCCAGCGAAAATAATGTTGTCAATTTTAATCTTTGCAAACAGAAAATCCGGTCCCGAATTCTTGTTCCATTCGCCAGAGTCTAAGATTTCAATATTCTTTCCATCGACGGAAACAAAATCGAAACGCCGGAATTTTTTAAAATTCCAGAGGTATTGTAATATTTCTTCATTCATCTGTGTGTTTGATTTTCGTTAAACAAAAACCCTTTCAAAGTACGTGACTTCGAAAGGGTTAAGTTATAAATTTTTTCTGAATTATAAATTAGAATAAAACACTTCGACTCCGCTCAGTGTGACAATGCTAAGATTAATTGTTTCAGCGCTGTCAGTCTGAGCGGAGTCGAAGACCTTCTATCTAACGTCAATCAACTTCGCTTCTTCAAACTTCGCAATTGTTGTTTCATACATTTCTATATAGATTGGAAGGATATTTTTGAGGTCAAATTTCAGAGCTTGTGCTTTGGCGTTCTTTTTCATTTCGGCAAGAAGGTCTTCATTGCTCAAAAGTTTGATACAGTAATTGGACATCGCTTCTACATTTCCAATTTCAGCCAGGAAACCAGTTTCACCCTGAATATTAACTTCTGGAATTCCACCCGCATTACTACTGATTACCGGTGTTTTTGCAGCCATTGCTTCCAAAGCCGCCAATCCGAAACTTTCCTGCTCGGAAGGCAAAAGAAAGACGTCTGAAAGTTGTAGAATCCTATAAAGATCGTTGACTTTTCCAAGTAATTTTATTTTGCCAATCAATTCTGGATTTTCTTCCAAAAACTGGTTGATTTTCTCCATCTCAGGACCTTCGCCAATGACAATCAATTTTGATTGTACTTTTCTATTGACATTCTTGAAAATCTCCAAAACATCCTGAATCCTTTTTACGGGACGAAGATTGGAAACGTGAATCAGAATTTTCTCATCGTCGCTGGCAAACTGTTCTCTTTGACAAGTTTTACAATCTTCGTCAAAAACAGAATTATCAATAAAATTGGTAATCACCTGGATTTCTTTCTGAATATTGAAAAATTGCAATGTGTCTTTTTTCAGACTTTCGGAAACCGAAGTTATCGTATCACTCTGATTGATAGAGAATTCAACTGCGTGTTTGTAACTCGGATGTTGTCCGACTAAAGTAATATCGGTGCCGTGAAGAGTCGTCACCAAAGGCACATCTTTGTGTTCTGCCTTCAACATTTGCTTTGCCGTAAACGCAGCATAAGCATAAGGAATCGCATAATGCGCGTGCAGAATATCCAATTTGTAAAGGTTGACAACGCGATAAATCATCGATGACAATGCGATATCGTAAGGCTGATATTGAAACAGCGGATACGTCTGAACATTCACTTTGTGGAAGAAAATGTTCGGATTGGTAACGTCCAAACGTGCTGGCAATGCTGAACTTATGAAATGAACTTCATAGCCTTTGTCGGCCAGACTCATTCCTAATTCCGTTGCCACAATTCCGCTTCCGCCGTAAGTTGGGTAACAAAGTATACCTATTTTCATTTTAATTTTTGGCTTTTTATTATTTCGAAATAATTCCCAAATTTACTCAATTACCGTCTTGGAATTTTTCGTTTCCGAACTATTTTTTCTATCGGTTTGATTGGTTGGATTTTTAACGTCAACATCCATTCCGATTCCGAATTTTAAGTTGTCATTTACCAAAACTGGAAGTCTTCCCCAGATTTTTGTTTGACCTAAAAGTCCGTTGGCTGTGGCTGTCATCGCATCGTCATTATTTTCGTAAGAAACTAAGACTGTGGGAACTTTGTAAATATTAATATCTTTCAAGGCATAAGGACTTCCGAAAATGTCAAGAATGACAGTTTGATTTTTGCTTAAATCTGATAAAATCTTTTTGCTTGAATCTGAGATTTTATAAGGTTTGTAAGCTGTGGAATTATCTTTATGAAAACCAACAATCACTTTTGAGTTAGCTGGAATTGAATTGATTTCTGAAGCTTTTTTCAAAATCACCGTTGTTTCTGTATTCAATTGATTGAGAAAAGTTTCGTAAGACGATTCTTCCAATGGAACGTAATAATAAGTTTCTTTGCAATCGAGAGGCAATAATTTTTTGTCATCTTTAATTAAAGTCAAAGCATTGGAATACATTTTCTGAACAATTTCGGAATGTGAAGCGTTGTTCAAATCTTCGTTGATATTTTCCGGATTGACGTTGGAATATTGATTAAGACCTAAAAAATATTTGGTCAAGAGAATTTTCTTCACGCTCTCCTCTACTCTACTTTGAGAAATTTCTTTGTTATCAATCGCTTTTTGAATCAATCTTTTTCCAGTCGCAACATCTTGCGAAAACAACATAATATCATTCCCCGCTTTGAAAGCCAACGCATCCAATTCTCCTGCTTTGAACTTGTTTGCAACCGCGCCCATATTGAGTGCATCAGTTATAATCAAACCTTTGTAACCATATTTTTCTTTCAACAATCCTGTGATGATTTTCTTAGAAATCGAAGCTGGAATTCCCTTTTCGCTTTCAAGACTTGGAACGTAAAGATGTGCGACCATTACGCCACCAATTCCTTTATCCATCAAAG
>RCUH01000255.1_pt1 | contig 64837 bp, 47 predicted proteins | sample 2166191 | NCBI WGS metagenome assembly RCUH01 (sample SAMN09932848, study PRJNA488358) | compost metagenome | feature: garden; material: soil; isolation source: compost soil in an enriched community after 214 h of incubation | place: Germany: Experimental Botanical Garden Goettingen | collected... | reverse complement strand
CTCCAGCACCGACTGCAGCCACTGGGTACCGTCCACCCAGGTGCGGTACTGGGTGACCGCGCCGGTAACCGGGTCGAACTTGTCCAGCGCTCCGTGCGTGCCCACCGTCCACACCCCGCCGTCGGCGGCCGCGGCCATGCCCAGCACGTAGGCATTGCGCAGCGAGGCCGGGTCGTCCTCCAGCCGCGACAACACCGAGAACTGCCACCAGCGCGGCAGCAGGTGCCACAGCCCGCCATTGATGCTGGCCAGCCAGATACCGCCTTCGCGGTCCTCGTAGGCACCGGTCCAGTTCGGCCGCACCTGGCCGCGCGCCACCGCGCTGTACAGCGGCACCTGCTGGAACTGGTTGTCGTACGCCCGGCCCAGCCCGGAGCGGGTATCCAGCCAGTACCCTCCCTGCTCGTCGCGCAGCATCATGCCCAGCACCTGGTCGCCGGCCCCGACCTCCCAGGGCGCCGACTCGATGTGCCCGTCCGGGCGCCGCACCTTGGCGCCGCCATTGGTGCCGATCCAGAGGCTGCCATCCAGCTCGGCGGTAAGTCCGTTGATGATCTCCCTGTCCAGGCCCTCGATGCGTTCGAAATCGCGCCCGGTCCAGCGCGCCAACCCGGCCTTGGTGCCCACCCACAGGCTGCCGTCGCGGGTGGTGGCCAACTGGGTCACCGACGCGGCCGGCAGGCTGCGCGGGTTGCCGTGCTCGGGCATGTAGCGGGTGACCTTGCCGTCGCGACCCAGCCGATGCAGGCCGCCCTCGTAGGTACCGAACCAGACCGCGCCATCGGCGGTGGAGGTGATGCTCCAGATGGTGTTGCTGCCGATCACCGGATGGCTGGCCCGGTCGAAGAAGCGCAGTTCGCGCCGATCGGCCGACATCATCGCCAACCCCGCGTTCTCGGTGCCGATCCACAGCTGGTTGCGGGCGTCCACGTGCACGCTCCACACATGGTTGTCGCGCAGTCCGTCCTCGGCGCGCCAGACCCGGTAGTTGCGGCCGTCGTACCGGGCCAGGCCATCGTTGGTGGCGATCCACAGGTAGCCGTAGCCATCCTCGGCCATGCGGTTGACCGTATTGGAGGGCAGTCCGTCGAACACGGTGAGCTGGCGCGGGGTCGGCGGCACCGGCTGGGCGTGGCCGTGCAGCGGCCACAGCCATGCGATCGCGATCAGGAGCAGCCAACGCAGAGGCACCACCAATGGATCTCCCGACTCGGTCCGTGGAAGGCGCGGCAGCCGGGAGACCGCATGCGAACGCGGCGTGCCAGGGCTGAAGGCCAGGCCCGCATGGTAAACGGTTCGCCGCGCGCCGACGAACCGCTCAGCGCCCCCGAGCGGCCCGCACCGCGGCCAGCAATGCCTCCCCGGTCGTGGGCTTGTGCAACAACGCCACCGCACCGGCCGCGGTGACCCGCCCGGCCAGGTCGGCATCGTTGCGCGCGGTCAGCACCACCACCGGCACCGTGCAGCCCTGGCTTTCCAGCATCTGCAGCAGCTGCCAACCATCCACGCCCGGCAGGTCCAGGTCCAGCAGCACCACGTCCACCGCGGCCGAGGCCAGCTCGGCCAGCGCGGCCAGCGCGTGGGCCGCGAGCACCACCTGCGCGCCGCGCGCGGCCAGCAGCCCGGCATGCACATCGGCGACCAGCGGGTCGTCCTCCACCAGCAAGACCCGCAGCTGCCGCTGCGCATTCGCGGCGTCGGCCGGGCACGCCCGGCTGGCCTCCGGCGCCGCCGGCGGCAGCGCCAGACTCAGGGTCAGCCCTGCGCCGCAAGCACTGCGCGGATGCTGGTACACCTGGCCCTGCTGGCTCCGCGCGTCGTCCTGCAGCCGCTGCAGCCGCGCAGCGGGCACCGGCCTACCCCGCGCCGCGACGCCCACCGCCGGCGCGGCGCGCATCTCCACCAGGATGCCCGATCGCCCCGGCAACCAATGCACCTGCACCGCCAGCGTGCAGGGCGCCAGCGCATCGACCAGCGCGCCAGTGGCCGCCAGCAGCAACTGCTGCAGGCGCCGGGGGTCGGCCTGCACCCATGTGTGGCCGGGCAACTGCACGTGCAGGGTCAGGCCACCGCCGCGCCCGTCCAGCTGCGCACGCGCCTGCTGCTCCCAATCGCGCAGCACCGCGCCCAGCTCGGTACGCACACGCTGCAGCGGCAATCGCCCGGCTTCGATGCGTGCCGCCTCCAGGGTCTGGTCGATGATCACCAGCAACGCGCGCGCCGCGCCCTGGATGCGCGCCAGGCGCCGCCGTTGCAGCGGCGCCAGCGCGGTGGCCAGCAGCAGCTCGCTCATGCCCAGCACGCCAGTCAGCGGCGTGCGCAGTTCATGCCCGAAGGTGGCCAGGTACCGGGCCTTGGCCTGTGCGGACTGCGCGGCCGAGGCGTGCTGCTGCATCCACGCGCGACGCTGACGGGCACGCGCCCATTGGTGCCAGGCCAGCCAGCCCAGCACGCCGCAGCCGACCACCCCCAGCAGCGCGCGCAGCACCTGCACGCCCGGATGCTGCCAGGCACCGCGCTGCACCTGCAGCGGCAATGCCTGCAGCGCCGACCAGCGGCCATCGCCACCCCGCTCCTGGTACTCCAGCACATGGGTGCCGGCCGCCAGCTGCGCAAAGCCGATCGTGCCGCGGCTCCGGGTGTAGCTCCAGCGCTGCGCGCCGCCGCGCAGCCGGAAGCGGTACTGCTGACGGGGATCCAGGCGCGGCGACAACACCCGCGCGCTGATCTGGATGTCCCGATCGTCGGCGTGCAGACGTACAGGTGCCAGCGGCGGCACGCTGATCCGCTGGCCATCGCGCCGCAGCTGCACCCGATCGATCACCAGCGCCGGCGGCGACGCCGGTTGCGCCAGGGCGGCCGGCGCGAAGGCGATCGTCACCCCGTCCTCGCCGATGGCCAGCATCTGCGTGCCCTGCGCCTGCAGCCCGGCCTGCAGCACCTCTTCGGGAATGCCGTCATCGCGCGCATACACCCGCACCTGGCGTGTGTGCGGCGCGACCCGCAACAGACCATGGGCCGAGGTTGCCCATAGCAGGCCGGCGGCATCGGTGGCCATGCCATGCACCTGCCCGGCCGGCACGCCATCGCGCACGTCCAGCCGCAGCTCGGGCTTCAGCTCCGGCTGCCGCGCCAGACGCCGCCACCGGTAGCGCTGCAGCACGCCGTCGGCGGCGATCCAGAGCCGCCCGTCGGCGTCCACGTGCATCGCGCTGATGGCCGGGGGCGCTCCCGAGACGGCCTGCAGGCGTGTCCCGTCCCAGCGCAGCAGGCCCTGCCGCGTGCCTACCCACACGCCACCGGGTACGTGGCCGCAGTGCACCGACCACGCACCCGGTGCGGCCTCCCCGCCCGGCCAGCGGACGCTGCGCCATGCGGCGCCACCGCGGCGCGTCTCCAGTGCGCCGCCGCGGATGCGCCAGTGATGCTGGCCGCCACACTGCAGCGCCACGCCCGGCCGCGCGGCGGACGGGAGCACCCCGTCCAGCCCGCGCCGCGGCGGCGGCGTCGGCTGCACCGTGAAGTGCGGCCACAGCGGCGGCAGTCGCCACACGCCCAGGTGGCGACCCAACAACCAGGCGCCGCCATGGCGGTCTTCGAACACCGTGCGCAGGGTGGGCCGGGTGCCGCGATCCACTTCGGCCAGGCGCACCGCCAGCGCCGGCGCGTCGCCGAGTGGCTGTCGCCAGACCCGCTCCGCATCGGCCAGCCACTGCGCCTGCGCCCTGCCGATACCCAGCAACCGCGCGCGCGGATGCGCCGCGATGGCCTGCACGTCGGCGTCGGCGGCGATACGCCAGCGCCCACGCGAACTGCTGACCCAGAGCGCACCGGCAGTGCCGCCGCCCAGGCCGGTGATCGCCGCCGTGGCCAGGCGCGGATCGGCAGGTCGATGGAAACGGCCGTCGTGCCAACGCGCCAGCCCACCCCGGCTGCCCACCCATACGCCGCCGCCGGCAGCGGCCCACAGGTGCTCCACGTCGCCCTCGGGGAGGCCATCGCCACGCACCGTCGGCAGGTAGTGGCGCAGGCGCTGCGAGGGCTGCCACCGGTACAGCCCTGCGCCGCGCACGCCGAACCACACGCCGCCGGCGGCGTCGGGCAGCAGCGCGGTCACCGCCGCGCCGCCCTCGCCGACCAGCGACTCGATCCTTGCCCGATCGGCCGACATGCGCATCACCGCGCCCTGCGCGGTGCCCATCCACAGCCGGTCCTCGGCATCCAGCGCCAGGTGGGTCAGCACATTGCCGACCAGCCCCTGCTCACGTTGCCAGACCCGGAAATGACGGCCGTCGAACCGCGCCAGGCCGTCCTCGGTGGCAAACCACAGGTAGCCGTGGCGATCCTCCACGACCTGGTGCACGGCATTGGAGGGCAGCCCATCGGCGGTGGTGAAGCGCACCGCTTCGGGCAGCTGCGCCGCGGCGCGGCACGGCATCGCCAGCAGCACCAGCCAGCCCAGCCACCACCGCCATGTCCACCCGCGCGCGCCGGATGTCATCGCGCTGCCCAACACTGCGCCAGCGCCGCCGACAACCGCGCGCGCGCCAACGGCAGCCGCAGGAACACGCTGAAACCGGCCGCCAGCGCGTCGCGCTCGGCTGCTGCATCGGCACGCGCGGTCAGCGCCAGCCGCGGCACGCCGGGCCACCGCCGCGGCAGCAGCATGCCGATCGGTTCGGCGCCCACGCGCTGGTCCGGGTCGGCGACCAGCAACGCCCAGGGGGTGTCCGGCGCAGCGGCCAGCGCCGCATCGGCCGGGTCCACGCAGGCGACCTCCAGGCCTTGCGCCTCCAGCAACGCGGCGATCACCTCGGCGGTATCGCCCTGCCACACCAGCAATACCGGTCGCCGCAGCGGTGGAGCCGGCGCGTGGGCGTGGCCGCACGCAGGCACCGCTGACATGCCCGGCGCGGGGGCCGCGGGCAGCGGCAGCCACACCTGGAAGCGGGTGCCGTGGCCCGGGCGGCTCTCGACGGTGATTTCGCCCCCCATCGCCTGCGCCAGTTCACGGCTGATCGCCAACCCCAGGCCGCTGCCGCCGTGGCGGGCAAACGTATCGGCGCCTTCGGCCTGTTCGAAGCGCCGGAACAGGCGCTGCACCTGCGCCCGGGTCATGCCCGGCCCGGTATCGGTTACCCCCAGGATCAGCCCGGCGCCGGCGGGTCCGGCGCACGCGGTGACCTGCACCGTGCCGCGCGGGGTGAACTTGAGCGCATTGCCGACCAGGTTGAGCAGGATCTGGCGCAGCCTGCACACATCCCCCCGCAGCCAGCAGTGCGGCGCCAGCGTGCTCGCCCAGGCCAACTGCAGCGACCTGGCCTGCGCCACCGGTTGCAGCAGCGCGTGCAGTTCCTGCAGCAGCGCCGCCGGGGCAAACGCCACCGGCTGCAGGTGCAGGCGACCGGCTTCGATGCTGGCCAGGTCCAGCGCATCATCCACCAGCTGCACCAGGTGCAGGCCGGCCTGGTGCAGGCTCTGCAGCTGTTCGCGCTGGCGCGCCGCCAGCGGCGCTTCCAGCAGCAGTTCGCTCCAGCCGGACACGGCGGTCATCGGCAGCCGGATGCGATGGCCCAGCTGGCCCAGGAAGCGGGTGCGTTCGGCCGAGTCCCGCTCGGCGCGGCGATGCTGTTCACGCTGCTGCCGCCGTTGCCGGCGCACCGCCAGCACGCCGCGCGCCATGCGCCCGCCCGCCCCCAGCGCGAGCAGGCCCAGCACGGCCAGCGCCACCCTGCCCGAGCCCCGCTGCCACCACGCCGGCACCACGGTCAGCACCAGCGAGGACGGTGCCGACCACGGCCCATCTCCGTGCCGCCCCTGCACACTGAGCCGATGCTCGCCCACCGCCAGCTGCGCGAAGATGCGCTGCGCCACCGGGCCGGTATCGATCCACTCGCGGTCCCGCCCCTGCAGGCGGAAGCGGTACTGGATCCGATCGGGATCGCCGCGCCCCAGCAGGTTCACCGCCACCTGGATGTTGCGATCGCTGCTGGCCAGCACAATCGGCTCGGCCGAAGGCCTGAAGATCCGCGTCTGCGCCCCGCGCGGCACGCGCACCGCATCGACCTGCAGCCGCGGCAGCGCTCGATGCCGCGGCAGGCTGCCCGGTTCGTGCAGCAGCAGGCCACCTTCGCGCACCGCCGCGGCCAGCACACCGCTGCGCAGGCGCACCAGGCGCTGGCCCAGCATCTCCTGCGCCGGCAGGCCATCGGCACTGCCCAGCACGCGGACCTGGCCGCGCGTGGGATCCAGACGGATCAGGCCGCGTGCCGCACCCGCCCACACCATCCCATGGGCATCGACCGCGAGCGCTTCGGCACGTACCTGCGGGTAGCCGGCTGCCGCATCGAAGCGCTGCGTCCGCCGCAACCCGCGGCCGTCCCACCGATGGCGTTCCAGCGCATCCTGGCGGCTCAGCCAGAGACTGCCATCGGCAGCCTCGGCGATGGCTGCCACCGCGGTGTTGCTCGCCTCGGCCGCGACGAAGCGTGCGCCGGTGGCGTCCCAGTAGCGCAGCCCATGCCGGTCGGTCGCCCACAACCGGCCGCCGTGGTCGCAGAGCAGTTGCCGCGCGGCCATGCCCGCGGCCAGCCCCACGCTCTGTGGCGCCACCACGCGGCGGCGCACGCCCTGCGGCGTCCACTGCTGGATCTGATCGGGATGGGCCAGCCACAGGCTGCCATCGGCGCAGGCCTGCAGGCTCAGTGCCGCCTGCCCGCCGGCCAGTCCCAGCGGCCAGCGTCGCAGCGTCCTGCGCGCCGGATCGTAGCGCAGCATCTGCCCGCCGCTGGCGATCCACAGACGGCCGCGCGCGTCCTCGGCCATGCCCACCGCGGTGGCACTGAAACCGGCATGCGCATAGTCCAGGTGGTCGCTGCTGGCGCCGGTGCGCAGGTCCAGCCGTTGCAGGCGCCCGTGGCTGCCGACCACCCATAGCCGGCCATCGGCGGCGCCGGCCAACGCCAGCGCATAGTGGCTGCGCAGCCCGGGCAGCCCGTCGCGCGCACTGGGCAGCGCGGTAAAGGCGCGCCAGTGCGCAGGCAACCGCCACAGCCCATGCGCGCGACTCAACAACCAGATATCGCCCTGCCGGTCCTGCAACGCCTGCTGCATCACCACCCTGTCGCTGCGCGGCCCGTACAGCGGGCGCAGCGGGATGGGCTGCACGCGTGCGTGGCGGTGCAGCACCAGCCCCGTCTCCTGCTGCAACCACAGCGCGCCGTCATCACTGCGCAGCAGCGGCCGGCCCGCGGCCAATGGCCGGTGCACGCGGGCCTGTCGATCCACGGTGTAAGCGGCGTCGGCCGCCTCGACATGGAGCCCGCCTGCCGGGTCCGCCCACAGCGCCAGCACCGCCGCCGTGGATGCACCGACCCCGTGCAGCTGTCCATCGTGCAGCCGCCGCAGCCCTTGCGTGGTGCCCACCCATATGTGCCCATCGCGGTCGGCGGTCAGCGCAGTCACCGCCCCGGCGCCGGCATCCACGCGCTGCCAGCGCGGGTCATCGGCACGCTGCCGATACAGGCCACGGTCCGCGCCGATCACCCATACCGCCCCGTCGCGGCCGCTGGCGATGCCCGCGATGCCGCCACTGCGCAGTGCCGCCGGCGCATCCGGGCCGGGCCGCTCGAAGCGGTCGCGTTGCGCCGGCATCATCAGCAGCCCGCGCGAGGCCGTGCCCAGCCACAACCGATCACGCGCATCCACGTGCAGGGTGTGCAGCGTGGCGTCGATCAAGCCCTCTTCCTGCCGCCAGACCCGCACCCGCCGCCCGTCAAAGCGCAGCAGGCCATCGTTGCTGGCCATCCACAGGTATCCGGCCGTGTCTTCGGCCATGCTGCGGATGCCGATGCCCGGCACCGCTTCACCGCGCCCGAGCTGGCGCGGCCAGGGCAGATCCAGCACCGAGGCTGCAGCGGCGCTCGACCACGCCGCCAGCAGTACCCCGCACAGCGCCCGTGCCCACCGCCGCGCCACGCCGCGCCGCACGGCGCGCTCCCACCACATCACGATCATCGCCGGAACGATAAAGCGATGACGTCGCGCATGCCGGTAACCGGCTTGCCGCCGGTCACAGTTTTACAAGTCACCGTTTACATCGAGAGCCAACCCTCCAAACGGGCTGGCTATGTCGATGCGCGGCCGCGCCGGTTCAGGCCTCGATCTGTCGCAATGCGCGCGCCTTGGCGATGGCATCGATCAGCAGGTCGCCGGTCACCGGCTTGCGCAGGAAACCATCGAAACCGCCCTGCAGCACCTGTTGTTCGGCATAGGCATCGGACCGCGCGGTCACCGCGATCAGCGGCAGCTCGTAGCCCATCGCACGCAGTTGCCCGGCGATGGCGATGCCGTCCAGCGCGGGCAGGTCCAGGTCGAGCAGGCCTACGTCGAAATTCCCGGCGGCCACTTCGGACAACGCCGCCAGGCCATGCAGGACATGCACCACCTCGTGGCCACGCGCACGCAGCAACCCGACGATGACGTTGGCCACGGTCGGATCGTCCTCCACCAGCAGGATCCGCAACACCGGCAACTGGATCCGCGCCACGTCCTGCGCATCGCCGGGCACGCCCCCGCCCTGCTGCGTCCAGGGCAGCGGCAGCTGGACGGTAAAGCGCGCGCCGTGGCCGGGACGGCTGTCGATGGCGATGCGTCCGCCCATCGCCACCGACAGCTCCTGGCAGATCGCCAGGCCCAGGCCGCTGCCGCCATACCGCGACGCGGTGCGCGGGCCGTCGGCCTGTTCGAAGCGATGGAACAGCCGCTGCTGCTGCTCGGCGTTGATGCCCGGGCCGGTGTCGGCCACCTCGAACGCCAGCCCCAGGCCGTTGTCCAGAAGCTCCACGCCGAGCCCGACGTGGCCGCGCTCGGTGAACTTGATCGCGTTGCCCAGCAGGTTCATCAGGATCTGGCGCACGCGCATTTCATCGCCGCTCACCTGCACCGGCCCGGGCAGGTTGAAACTGCGCTCGAAGGCCAGGCCGCGATGATGGGCCATCGGTTCCATCAACGCCTGCACCTGGGCCAGCATCGACATCAGGTCGAACGGACGGATGTCCAGCTCCAGCCGCCCGGCCTCGATCCGGGCCAGGTCCAGCGCATCGTTGACCAGCCGCAGCAGGTGCGTGCCGGCGTGCTGGATCGAGGCGGCGTAGCCGCGCTGCAGGTCATCCAGCGGGGTGGCCAGCAACAGTTCGCTCATGCCCAGCACGCCGGTCATCGGCGTGCGCACTTCGTGCCCGAGCGTGGCCAGGAACTGGCTCTTGGCCTGCGAGGCCTGCTCGGCGATCTGCTGCTTGTGCACCGTCAATTGCCATTGCTGGCGCCGCCGCAAGCGCACCCGCGCCACGTACACCACCGCCGCCACCAGCAGCAGCCACAGCAGCAGGTAGGCCAGGATCGCCCAGCTGCTGCGCCACCACGGCGGCAGCACCTCCACGCTGAGCGTGCGCGACGGCGTCCACTGCCCCTGCGGCGTGGCGGCCTGCACATCGATGGCGTACTGGCCCGAGGGAAGCCGCGACAGCAGCCGCTCGCCGTCGGCGGCCTGCATCACCCAGTTCTGGTCATAGCCCGAGACCCGGTAGCGGTAGCGGTTGCCCTGCGGATTGGCGAAGGACAGCAGGCGTGCGGTGATGATCAGGTCGCGGTCCTGCGGACCGAGCACGATCGGCGCATCCGTGGGCAGCGACTGCTGGCCCTCGGCGTCGTCGCGGCGGACCTGCAGGTTGTCGATCACCAGCTGCGATGGCGGCACCGTCAGGTCGGCCGCATCCGGATCGAAACCGACCAGCCCGGTGGCAGTCACCGCCAGGACCCGGCCATTGGCGGCGCGCACTGGCGGGCGCCCGCTGAACTCCACGTCGGGCAGGCCGTCGCGCTCACCATAGACGCGCAGCCGGCGCTGCGTCCCGTCCCAGCGCACCAGGCCACGCGGCGTGGTCGCCCACACCAGGCCCCGGCGGCCGGTCACCACCCCGCCCATCGATACCGCCGGCAGGCCCTGGGCCGCCCCGACGCGTTCGCGCAGGGTCATGCTCAGGCCATCCCAGCGATAGCGCTCCAGGGCGCCGTTGCGGGCCAGCCAGACCTCGTCCGGGCTGGCCCAGGTGATGTCGTAGATGCTGCCCCGCGAAATCCCCGGCACCTGCTCGAAGCGGCCCTCGTTCCAGCGCAGCAGGCCCATGTCGCCCATGATCCACAACTGCCCGCGCGGATCGAACAGCATCTGCTCGACCGGGTTTTCAGTGAGCCCGCGGTCCTGGTCGATGCGGATGGTATCGAGCACCTTGCCGTCGGCGTCGCGGCGCTGGATGCCGTAGTTCATGATCGACAACCACAACTCGCCGTTGGGCGCCTGGCGGATCAGATCGATGCGCTGGCGCACATCGGACCCGCCGCCGATCTTCCATTCGCGCAGTTGCCCGGTGCGCGGCTGGTACAGGCTCAACCGCCCGGCGCGCCCGATCCACAGGGCGCCGTCGGCGCGCGGCAGCAGCGACCAGTTCGCGCCCACGCCCAGTTGCTTGTCATCGGCGATCTGGCGCAGCGCGCCGCGCTCGTCCAGCTGGTAGATGCCGTGCGCGCCGGCAATGTAGAAGGTGTTGCCGGCCGCGGCGGCGCTGAGCAGGTAGACGCTGTCCAGTGGCTTGCCGTCGAGCTGGTACCAGGTGGAGAAGCGTTTCCAGTCCGGCGGCAGGTAGGCCAGGCCCTGGGTGAGCATGGCGATCCACAGGCCGCCCTCATGGTCCTGCAACATGTCCAGCACGCCGCTGCGCGCGGTGAGGAAACCGCTGCCCGCATCGCCGGCCAGCAGGTGCGCGGTGTCATGGTCGCCGCGGTACAGCCCATCGGCAGTGCCCAGCCAGTAGCCGCCGTTGCGGTCGTGGATCACCGTGGCCGCGCGCACGTCCGCGCTCAGCGTCCACGGCGCCTTGCGCACGCTGCCATCGGCATCGATGCGGAACAGGCCGCCTTCGGTGCCGGCCCAGACCGTGCCGTCGGGCTCGCGGGTCAGCCGGAACACGCTCTTGCCGCCGAGCTGGTCCGGGGCGATGCGGGTGAAGCGGTCACCGTCCCAGCGCGCCACGCCGTTGCCGGTCCCCACCCACACCCGGCCCTGCGGGTCGGCCAGCAGGCTGTAAATGGTGTCGTCGGGCAGGCTGGCCGGGTCATTGGGGTCGGCGTGGTACTGCACCAGCGTGCCGTTTTCCTCGCGGCGACAGATGCCGTGCCGGTTGGTGCCGATCCACAGCGACTTGGCCGCATAGGCCAGCGACCAGAACTGACCTTCGCAGCGCTCGTTGAGCTCGGGGAAGCGTTCGAAGCGTTCGCGCCCGGGGCCGAGCATGCTCAGGCCCGCGCCATTGGCGCCCACCCAGACCCGGTCCAGCGGATCCACCAGCAGCGTTTCCACTTCATTGCCGGGGATCGAATCGGGGTCGGCCGGGTCGTGCCGCCATACCCGCAGACCCACGCCGTCCACGCGGGCCAGGCCATCATCGGTGGCCGCCCAGACGTAGCCTTGCCGGTCCTGGCCCAGCGCCAGCACCATGCGCGAGGGCATGCCTTCGGCCGCACCCAGGCGGCGCATGCGCGGCGTCTCCGCCGACGTTCCTGCTGTTGTCCCCGCGGCCCACGACGCTGACGGTACCGTGCACAAGGCCAGTACCAGCACCACGATGCCCGCGCACCAGCCACGCGTCCCCATCGCCATTCCGATCTCCTGTAGCCGCAGATTGTCCCACAGCCCCTGCGGCCGCGCCCGCGCCCGCGCCCGGGCCGCGCACGCGGGCGCGCATCCGCCTGCATACCGATGCCGACAGCGCTGGAACAGCCTGTTGTGCCCGCCACGGGCCTCAATCGGCAGCGCCGCGCGCGCCGTTTCCGGGCACACCACGATCTGTTGCAGCCATGACACTGCTGGCGATGACAGGGCTGTGCGTATGATCGGCGCTGACCTCCGTGGAGCCCGGCCCGTGATCCAGCGCCTGACCCTTGCCCTGCTGCTGTGCGCCGCCCCGATCCTGGTGCAGGCCGCGCCCGACACCTACCGGCTCGACCCGGTGCACACCCGCGTGCTGTTCGCGGTGGAGCATGCCGGCTTCTCGCATGCGCTGGGTACCGTCTCGGGCAGCGAAGGAATACTCGTGTTCGATCCGCAGGACTGGCCCTCGGCCACGCTCAGCGTGAGCGTGCCGCTCCAGCGCCTGGACCTGGGCGATGCCAAGTGGAACACCGCCACGCTGGCGCGCAACCTGCTCGATGCCGAGCGCTTTCCGGAAGCGCGCTTCGTGTCCACCCGGGTCGAACCGATCGACGCCGAGCATGCCAATGTCACCGGTGACCTCACCCTGCACGGGGTGACACGCGAGATCACCCTGGCCGTCACCCTCAACGCGCTCAAGCGCCATCCGCTGCCACCGTTCCGCCGCACCGCCGGCTTCTCGGCCACCGCCACGCTCAGCCGCAGTGCCTTCGGCGTGGCCGGTTGGCCGTCGATGATCGGCGACACGGTCGAGCTGCGGATCGAAGCGGAGGCCGTTCGCGACAGGACAGCCACCGATCCGCAGGACACCCCGCCGGTGGATGCCAAGGGAACTCCCGCCGCCGACCCCGCCTCCAACCCCACACCCCCGCAGCCGGTCCAGGAGACCACGCCATGACAGCCCTCAATACCGCCACCCGCTGGGGCGGCGTCAGCCAGACCCTGCACTGGTTGATCGCCCTGCTGATCCTGGCCATGGGCATCCTCGGGCTGACCATGGGCGAGTTTCCCAAGACCCCGAAGTACTTCTGGATCTACACCCTGCACAAGTCGGTGGGCATCACCGTGCTGGCGCTGGTGGCGGCACGGCTGGCCTGGCGCCTGTACGCCGGTGCCCCGCACCCGGTGCCGGGCACCCCGACCTGGCAGGAACGCATCGCCTCGGCCACCCACTGGCTGCTGTACGTGCTGATGTTCGCCCTCCCGCTGTCGGGTTGGCTGTATGACTCGGCCAGCGGGCTGCGCCCGTTCCGCTGGTTCGGCCTGGTGGACGTGCCCAAGCTCAGCGCCCCGGACCCCGGGCTCACCCAGGTCTCCCACGCGATCCACGAATGGGGCTTCTGGCTGCTGATCGCCGTGGTCCTGGCGCATGCCGGCGCCGCGCTTTACCACCATTTTTACCAACGCGATGCCACCCTTGCGCGCATGCTGCCGCAGCGCTGGCTTGCCTCCCCCCAGAAGGACTGACCATGAACATCAAGCTCTCCACTCCCGCGGCCGTGGCCGCTGCCCTGGCCGGGCTGATGGCCACCGCGCCGGTGCTGGCCGCCGATTACGTGCAGGCCCCCGGTTCGGTGCTGGTGTTTGCCACCAAGTACGACGGTGAAGTGTTCACCGGCAGCTTCCCCGGTTTCGACACCAAGCTCAGCTTCGACCCGGCCAAGCTGGAAGGCTCGAAGCTGGACGTGACCATCCCGCTGGCCGGGGCCAGGAGCGGCAACAGCGACCGCGACTCGACCCTGCAGGGTGCGGACTTCTTCAACGTCGGCAAGTTCGCCCAGGCCAGGTACAGCGCCAGCAAGTTCCGTTCGCTGGGCAACAACCAGTACGCCGCCGATGGCACCCTGGAACTGCGCGGCGTGAGCAAGCCGGTCACCCTCACCTTCACCTGGACCCCGGGCGCGCAGCCGGTGCTCACCGGCAAGGCCACGGTCAAGCGCCTGGACTTCGGCGTGGGCGGCGGCGACTGGGCCGACACCAAGACCATCCCCAACGAAACCGCGATCAGCACCAAGGTCGTGCTGAAAGCAAAATAAGCCGCGCCGGCGACCGGCAGAGCCGACCGTTGGTCGGCTGCCGCACCGATGATCCCCCCGGGAAGCCGACCAACGGTCGGCTCTACCGGATCCAGGCTACTAGCGCGGCCACATCGAACGGCCAGTCCAGCTCCCGCCCCTGCGCATCGCGCAGCACCGGCACGCGCAGGCCGTAGCGGGCCTCCAGGGCCGCGTCATCGTCGATGAACACACTGTCCAGCCCGGGCACCCGGGCCTGGGCCAGTACCGCCAGCGCCTGGTCGCACAGATGGCAGTCATCACGCTGGAACAAGGTAAACACCGGCCCACCCGCCTTGGGAAATGTTGCGCCGCACTCAAGGCTGGCGCCTGCGACAGCATAGAATAGCGCTCCATCCGATACCCGCAGTTTGGCAATCATGGCTGTCAGCACGTTCGACGTTTTCAAGATCGGCATTGGCCCGAGCTCCTCGCACACCGTAGGACCGATGAAGGCCGCCGAACGCTTCGTGCACCGCTGGTTGCTGGACCCCGGCCGCCTGCAGGACGTGGTGCGCATCCGCGCCGACGTCTACGGCTCGCTGGCCCTGACCGGGCGCGGCCACGGCACCGACAAGGCCGTGCTGCTGGGGCTGGAAGGCCAGCGCCCCAACCTGATCGATCCGGACATCATCCCCGACACCCTCGAGCGCATCCGCGGCAGCAAGCGGATCCGCCTGATGGGCACCCACGAGATCGCCTTCGACGAGAAGCGCGACCTGGGCCTGAACAAGCGCCAGAAGCTGCCCTACCACACCAACGGCATGCGCTTCACCGCCTATGACGCCGCCGAGCAGGTCATCGCCACGCGCGACTACTATTCGGTCGGCGGTGGCTTCGTGGTCAACCAGGACGACGCCGCCGACGACCGCATCGTGCCCGACGAAACGCCGCTGCCCTACCCGTTCAAGAGCGGCGACGAGCTGCTCGCACAGACCGCGCGCAGCGGCCTGAGCATCGCCCAGATGATGTTCGAGAACGAAAAGTGCTGGCGCAGCGAGGACGAGATCCGCGAGCAGCTGCGCGAGATCTGGAGCGCGATGCAGGCCTGCGTGGCCCGCGGCATCCGCCAGGAAGGCACCCTGCCCGGCGGCCTGCATGTGTCCCGGCGCGCCCCGGCGCTGTACCGCGAGCTGTCCTCCAAGCCCGAAGCGGCGATGCGCGACCCGTTGACCACGCTGGACTGGGTCAACCTGTACGCGCTGGCGGTCAACGAGGAAAACGCCGCCGGTGGCCGCGTGGTCACCGCCCCGACCAATGGCGCCGCCGGCGTGCTGCCGGCGGTGCTGCATTACTTCGATCGCTTCTGCCCGGGTGCCAACGAGCAGCGCGTGTTCGACTTCCTGCTCACCTCGGCGGCCATCGGCATCCTGTACAAGGAAAATGCCTCGATTTCCGGCGCCGAAGTGGGCTGCCAGGGGGAAGTGGGCGTGGCCTGCTCGATGGCCGCCGGTGGCCTGGTCGCCGCACTCGGTGGCAACCCCAGCCAGATCGAGAACGCCGCCGAGATCGGCATGGAACACAACCTCGGCCTGACCTGTGATCCGATTGGCGGCCTGGTGCAGATTCCCTGCATCGAGCGCAACGCGATGGGCGCGGTCAAGGCGATCAACGCCAGCCGCATGGCCATGCGCGGCGATGGCAAGCACAAGGTCTCGCTGGACAAGGTCATCAAGACCATGCGCGACACCGGGCGCGACATGCAGGACAAGTACAAGGAAACCAGCCGCGGCGGGCTGGCGGTCAACGTCATCGAGTGCTGAGCACGCGCGGAGCCGGCCCACGGTCGGCTCTGCCGCGCCGGGTCATCGCAACGCCTGCGCAGCTGCTCCGGTAAAGTCCAGGGCCCCCCTCCTGGAGACCGCCATGCGCATCCTGGCTGCCGCACTGCTCGCCTGCCTGCCCCTGACCGCCCTCCCCGCCGATACCTACGGCCCGCGCCTGGAAGGCTTCGACTACCCGTATCCGGTCAAGGTGTTCGCGTTCGAATCGCAGCGCCAGCCACTGGAAATGGCTTACCTGGACGTGGCAGCGCGCGGCACGCCGATCGGCACGGTGGTCCTGCTGCATGGCAAGAACTTCTGCGCGGCCACCTGGAAGGACAGCATCGCCGCGCTCTCCGCCGCCGGCTACCGGGTGATCGCGCCGGACCAGATCGGCTTCTGCAAGTCCAGCAAGCCCGAGCGCTACCAGTATTCGTTCGGCCAGCTTGCCGCCAACACCCATGCCCTGCTGGCCCACCTCGGCCTGGACGCGACCCGGATCGACCTGGTCGGCCATTCCATGGGCGGCATGCTGGGCACGCGTTATGCCCTGATGTATCCGCAGCAGCTGCGCCACCTGGCGTTGGTCAACCCGATCGGCCTGGAAGACTGGAAGGCCAAGGGCGTGCCGTGGCGCAGCGTGGATGCGTGGTATGCCGGTGAGCTGAAGACCCGCTTTGACAGCATCAAAAAGTACCAGCTGGAGGTGTACTACAACGGGCAGTGGAAGCCCGAGTACGAGCAGTGGGTGCGCATGCAGTCGCGCATGTACGACGGCCCGGGGAAGCAGGCGGTGGCGTGGAGCCAGGCACTGACCTCGGACATGGTGTTCAACCAGCCGGTGGTCTACGAACTGCCGGGCATCCGCGTGCCCACCACGCTCTTCATCGGGCAGAAGGACCGCACCGCGATCGGCCGCGACCTGGCACCGCCGGCGCTCAAGGCCACCCTCGGCGACTATCCCGCATTGGGCAAGGCCGCGGCCGCCGCCATCCCCGGCGCCACGCTGGTGACCTTCGACGACCTCGGCCATTCGCCGCAGGTGCAGGCCCCCGCGCGGTTCAACGCCGCGTTGCTGAAGGCCCTGTCCAGCGCCCCCTGAGCCCCCCCCGTAGCGCCGACCGTTGGTCGGCTGCGGTCAGCTGGGCACCCACGTAGAGCCGACCGTTGGTCGGCTGCCGTCCGGGCGATGCAGGACATCAGGAGCAGCCGACCCACGGTCGGCTCTGCCGGTCATGCGGCGAGCGCGGTTACGTGAGACGCAGGCGAGGCGGGCTGGCTTACTGCCGCACGATCGCCAGCACGTCGTCGAGCAACGCCGCCGCGGTGACGTCGGCGCCGGCGCCGGGCCCCTGGATCAGCAGCGGCTGGGCGGGGTAACGATCGCTGTGGATGGCCACGCGATTGTCGGTCTGCGCCCCGCCGGCCAGCGGATGGCCCAAGGGCAGAACGCGCAGGCCGACCGTTGCGCCGTCATGGTCGAAGCCGCCGACAAAGCGCAGGCATCCGCCCGCGTCCTGCGCCTGCTGCCAGAGCGCCTGCAACGGGGCATCCAGCAACGACAGCTGCGCCAGCGCGGCGTCGACCGGCAGCGCGGCGAGCGCGCTCGGCACCAGCGACGCCACCTGCACCTGCTCGGCGCGCAGCGCGATGCCGCTGGCACGCGCCAGGATCAACAGTTTGCGGCGCACATCCTCGCCGGACAGGTCCACGCGCGGGTCCGGCTCGGTGTAACCGGCGGCGACCGCCTCGGCCACCCAGCCGGAGAACGCACGCTGGCCGTCGTAATGATGGAACAGCCAGGCCAGCGAGCCGGACAGCACCCCTTCGACCCGATGGATGCGGTCGCCACCGGCGACCAGCGCGCGCAGGCTGCTCAGCAGCGGCAGCCCGGCTCCGACCGTGGCGCTGTCGCCGTAGCGCGCCGCACCGCCGTGGCCGCTGTCGGTGATCGCCTGCGCGCGCGCCAGGTGCGCGCCCCGGCCGAGCTTGTTGGCGGTGACCACGTGCACCCCGCGCGCCAGCCACTGTTCGTGCCAGTGGGCAATCTCGTCGCTGGCGGTCGCATCAACCACCACATCGCCGCGCTGCAGGCCTTCGGCCTCGGCCCAGGGGTGCGCCGCCACTGCGCCGCGCGCGGCCAGGTTGGCCTGCGCCAGTTCATGCGCCGGGGCCTGTGCGCAGGCGCGTGCGGTACGTGAGTTGGCCAGCCAGCTGAAGGCCGGCAGCGCCAGCCCGCGCGCCTGCAGCGACTGATAGCGCTGCACGAATGCGGTGCCCACCGTGCCGGTCCCCAGCAGCGCCAGACGAGGCGCGCTGGCCGGGCTGGGCCGCAGATCCAGCACCGCGCTCATGCATCCACCTGTTTGCGCGGCGCCGCCCGGGCCTGCAGGTCGATCACGGCCTGCGCGCGCTCCAGCCCGGCCTGCAGGTCGGCGACCAGATCCTCGGCCGCCTCGATGCCCACCGACAGCCGCAGCAGTCCTTCACTGATGCCGGCATGCGCCCGCGCTTCGGGGGTCATCGCCGCGTGGGTCATGGTGGCCGGGTGCGCGACCAGGCTCTCCACGCCCCCCAGCGATTCGGCCAGGGTGAAGCAGCGCAGCCCATCGACGAACGCGCGCACCGCCGCATGCGGATCGTCGCCCGGGCAGGAGGCCAGCTCGAAGGACAGCATCGCGCCGAATCCATCCTGCTGGCGCGCGGCGATCGCATGCCCCGGGTGGTCGGCCAGGCCGGGGTAGTACACCTTGGCCACCGCGTCGCTGGCCACCAGCAGATCGACCACCTCGGCGGTGTTTTCCTGGTGTGCGCGCAGCCGCGCGCCCAACGTACGCAGGCCACGCAGGGTCAGGAACGCGTCGAATGGCGAGCCGGTCAGGCCCAGCGCGTTGGCCCACCACACCAGCTGCTCGTGCAGCGCCGGGTCGCGCGCGATCACCGCGCCGCCGACCACGTCGCTGTGGCCGTTGATGTACTTGGTGGTCGAATGCAGCACCACGTCCGCGCCGAAGGCGATCGGCTGCTGCAGCGCCGGCGACAGGAAGGTGTTGTCCACCACCACCTTGGCCCCGGCCTTGTGCGCGGCATCGATGACAAAGCGCAGGTCGGTGATCCGCAGCAGCGGGTTGGACGGGGTCTCCACCAGCACCAGCGTCGGCGACTGGGCCAGCGCCTCGGCCAGCGAGCGCGGGTCGGTCAGGTCGGCGGTGATCAGGCCGAAGTGGCCCTTTTTCGCCAGCGCATTGAACAGGCGCCAGCTGCCGCCGTAGGCGTCGTGCGGCACCACCAGGGTGTCGCCGGGCTGCAGCAGCGCATTGAGCACCAGGTTGATCGCGCCCATCCCGGTGGAGGTGATCACGCCGCCGGCGCCGCCCTCCAGCTCGGCCAGCGCTTCTCCCAGCAGGTCGCGGGTCGGGTTGCCGCTGCGGGTGTAGTCGTACTGCCGCTTGTTGCCGAAGCCATCGAAGCTGAAGTTGGACGACAGCACGATCGGCGGGGTCACCGCGCCATGGGCGGTGTCGCGATCGATGCCGGCACGCACGGCGGCGGTGACGCGGCTACAGGACGGCTCGGTACCGGTGGACTGGCTCATGCGGTTTCTCCCAGGGAACGGATGGCGTTGGCGAGGATCGCGTCGATGCGATCGGTTTCTTTGAGGAAGGCGTCGTGGCCGTAGGGCGAGCGCAGCACGCGCAGGCTGCCGCGCGGACCCAGCCCTTCGACCAGCCCCACGCAGTCGGCCAGCGGCACCAGGCGGTCGCCTTCCACGGCGACCACGACCGTGGGTACCCGCAGGGCGGCCGGGTCGACGCGGTGCAGGTCGATCGATTCGGACAGTCGCAGGTAGGCGTCCACTGCGGTGCGCGCCACATACTGCGCGCCGGCCGCGTCCAGGTAGTCCTCGGCGGCCACGCGCACGCGGCCGTTGACCACCTCCGGCGGCGCATCGAAGCGCTCGCCGAACTCTTCGGGGGTGCGGTAGCTGAGCATCGCGAACTGGCGCGCAAGCGCCAGCCCGTGGCTCTCGGCGCACTGCAGCTGGCCCAGCGCGACCGCGCGGCGCTGCAGCGCGCGCCAGGCCGCAGCGTACGGGTGCGGGCGGTGCGCGCCGCTCACCGCCACCAGCCCTTGCAGACGCTCACGGTGGCGCAGGGCGAACTGCTGGCCGACCAACGCGCCGTAGGAGTAGCCGACCAGGCAGTGCAGCCGGCCGATGCCCAGATGGTCCAGCAGCAGCGCCAGCGCGTCGGCCTGGTCGGCGGTATCGATCGGCACGTCCAGCGCGCCATCGGCACCGATGAAATCGAAGGCCAGGATCCGCAGCGATGCCGGGTCCAGCGTGCGTCCGGCGGCGACCAGGCCCTCGGCCCAGCCCTTCTCCGGAAACTCCGCATTGGCCGCGACGTGGCGGTGCGCGGAAATGCCACCGGCCAGCACGACCACCGGCGCATCGGCACGCCCCACCAGCTCATAGCGCAGGCGCACCGGGCGCGGCCCGGCGTGGCGCATCGACAGCACCGCGGCGATCTCGCCGCGCACGGCATGCGCGCCGGCGTCGAGTGGAACGCTGATCGAGGCGAAGGAGTCGGTGGCAACAGCGGCGGTGGTGGCGAAACCCATGGCGGTATCCAAAGTAGGAAAACGGCCATCGAGCTTTCGCGGAGCTCGCGTTCGAAGCGCACGCACGGTGCACGGTTCGAACCATCTTTCGGAAGACGCCACGGTCTCCGCAGGATTTGGCACCTACGCAGTCGCTTTCGCGCCTGCGGGCTGCCCCGGCTTCAAAGGGCCTGTCCCTCTGCCGGTCTCGATGGTGGAGCCACGATGCCAGCCCCTGGCCGGGATGTCAATCCTTTCATCGGGATGAAGCGATATAGTTTTTTCTCATCAGTCGCCCAGGCCCCGCCCTGCCTGCTCATGCGCTTTCCTGAACGCGCACGGTTGCGTACAGTCGCCGCCATCTCCATTGGATGCCCGCCATGCGCTCTACGCTGTTGCTGCTCCTGCTGCTCTCCGCGCCTGCCGCGATCGCCGGGACCGGCGCCAACGATGCGTCCTGGCGCGCCGGCTGGGGCCTGGTGGACCAGGCGGCGACCGCCAGACAGATCGGCACGGTCGACGCGGGCATCGCCACGGTCAGGCTGGAAGGCGGCGGCAGCCGCTGGCAGGCGCGGGTGGACAACCACCTGGTGGGGCCGGTCCAGGTCGCGCTGCGCCAGCCCGCAGGCGCGGCGGCATTGCCGGGCCTGCCGCTGCAGGCGGTGCTGGCAGGCTCGGCCAGCGTGGTGGTCACCCGCCTGCAGCTGCAGGCCGACGTACCGCGGCTGGACGTGCTGCTGGACGCGGTGCCCGGCGATCCGGCGGCCACCCCGCAGGACGTGCCCTACCTGCTGCCGTTCGACGCCAAGCGCTTCCAGGTCACCCAGGCGCCGCAGGGCCGCTTCAGCCACACCGACCCGGAAAACCGCGACGCCATCGACTTCGCCCTGGCCGAAGGCACGCCGGTGCTGGCCGCGCGGGCCGGCCGGGTGATGCAGGTGCAGGGCAATTTCCACGATAACGGCCAGGATCCGCTGCGCGACCGCGCCCGCGCCAACTTCATCCGGGTCCTGCACGAGGATGGCAGCATGGCCGTGTACGCCCACCTGCAGGCCAACGGCGTGCTGGTGCGCAGCGGCCAGCGGGTCGAAGCCGGCCAGCGCATCGGCCTGTCCGGCAACACCGGCTACAGCACCGCCCCGCACCTGCACTTCGTGGTCCAGGCCAACCGCGGCATGCAGCTGCGCTCGGTGCCGGTGCGGATCGTGGCCCCGCAGGGCGAGCTGCACTTCGCCCGCGAGGACGGCGCGGCCACCGGACCGGGCGCTCCCTGACCCCGGTCGCCCCCGCCCCCGCTATACTGGACGGCTTATCTCCATGAAAAGCGCCCCGGGCGGGCGCGTCACGCCATGTCCGAAGTCGCTACCGAAGCTGCGCGCCGCCGCACCTTCGCCATCATTTCCCATCCTGACGCCGGCAAGACCACGCTGACCGAAAAGCTGCTGCTGTTCGGCGGTGCGATCCAGATGGCCGGTTCGGTGAAGGGCCGCAAGGCCGCCCGGCATGCCACCTCCGACTGGATGGCGTTGGAAAAGGAACGCGGGATCTCGGTCACCTCCTCGGTGATGCAGTTCCCCTATGAAGGCAAGATCGTCAACCTGCTCGACACCCCCGGCCACGCCGACTTCGGCGAGGACACCTACCGCGTGCTCACCGCGGTGGACTCGGCGCTGATGGTGATCGACGTGGCCAAGGGCGTGGAAGAGCGCACCATCAAGCTGATGGAAGTGTGCCGCCTGCGCGACACCCCGATCATGACCTTCATCAACAAGCTCGACCGCGAGGGCAAGGAGCCGATCGACCTGCTGGACGAGGTCGAGAGCGTGCTCGGCATCCAGTGCGCCCCGGTGACCTGGCCGATCGGCATGGGCCAGCGCCTGAAGGGCGTGGTCCACCTGATCAGTGGCGAGGTGCACCTGTACGAGCAGGGCCGCAACTTCACCCGCCAGGATTCGACCATCTTCCCCTCGATCGATTCGCCGGGCCTGGCCGAGAAGATCGGCGAGCGCATGCTGGCCGACCTGCGCGACGAGCTGGAGCTGGTGCAAGGCGCCAGCCATCCGTTCGACCTGGAGGCCTACCTGGCCGGCAAGCAGACCCCGGTGTTCTTCGGCTCGGGCGTGAACAACTTCGGCGTGCAGCCGCTGCTGGACTTCTTCGTCGAACACGCACCGTCGCCGCAGCCGCGCGCCACCACCGGCCGCGAGATCGCCCCGCAGGAAAACAAGCTGACCGGCTTCGTGTTCAAGATCCAGGCCAACATGGACCCGCAGCACCGCGACCGCGTGGCGTTCATGCGCGTGTGCTCGGGCCGTTTCGTGGCCGGCATGAAGACCTTCCATGTGCGTACCGGCAAGGAAATGAAGCTGGCCAACGCGCTGACCTTCATGGCCAGCGATCGCGAGATCGCGGCGGAGGCATGGCCGGGCGATGTGATCGGCATCCACAACCACGGCACCATTTCCATCGGCGATACGTTCACCGAAGGCGAGGCGGTGAGCTTCACCGGCATCCCGAACTTCGCCCCGGAACTGTTCCGCCGCGCGCGCCTGCGCGATCCGCTCAAGCTCAAGCAGCTGCAGAAGGGCCTGGCCCAGCTGTCGGAGGAAGGCGCCACGCAGTTCTTCCGCCCGCTGATGAGCAACGATCTGATCCTGGGCGCGGTAGGCGTGCTGCAGTTCGACGTGGCCGCCTATCGCCTGAAGGACGAGTACGGCGTGGAAGCCACCTTCGAGCCGGTCAGCGTGACCACGGCGCGCTGGGTGACCTGCAGCAACGAGAAGAAGCTCGAGGAGTTCCGCGAGAAGAACGCGGGCAACCTGAGCATCGATGCGGCCGGGCACCTGGTGTACCTGGCACCGACGCGGGTCAACCTGCAGCTGGCCCAGGAGCGCGCGCCGGACGTGCGCTTTGCGGCGACGCGCGAGGCCGCGCACAGCATTTCGGTGTCCTGAGCCACCGTCTGAACAGGCGCGCGTGCATGCGCGCGCCATCTTGGCGATGATAGGGGGGAGCGGGTCCCCCTCCCCGCACTGTCGATCCCCATGACCACTGTTGCCTCCGTACGAGAAGAAATCGCCAGCGCCCTGACCCACGGGTTGGGCGCGGTTGCCGCGTTGGCAGCCAGTGCGGTGCTCATCACCCTGGCCGCGATCTACGGCGATGGCTGGCAGTTGGCCAGCGCGATCGTGTTCGGGGTGGCACTGTTGCTGCTGTACACCGCCTCGACGCTGTACCACGCGATCCAGCACCCGGTGGCGAAGGGCCGGTTGAAGGTGTTCGACCATTGCGCGATCTATCTGCTGATCGCAGGCACCTATACGCCGTTCACGCTGATCGGGCTGCGCGGCGGTCCGTGGGGCTGGGGCATGTTCACCGCGATCTGGGTGCTGGCGCTGGCCGGGGTGATCTTCAAGCTGTTCTACACCGGCCGCTTCAAGCTGCTGTCGACGATCATCTACATCGCGATGGGCTGGATGGTGGTGGTGGCGATCAAGCCGATGTGGGCCTCGATCGACGGCTGGACGCTGGGCTGGCTGCTGGCCGGCGGGCTGTCCTACACGCTGGGCACGTACTTCTACCACCGCGAGTCGATCCGCTACTCACACGCGATCTGGCACCTGTTCGTGATCGGTGGCAGCGTCTGTCATTTCGTTGCGGTGACTGCGCAGATTCTGTGAGGGTGTCTGTTCTTCCGGCAACTTTTCCAGGTCAAGATCAAGGTCAACGTCAACTGCTGAAGCCGCTTGGCCGGTGCCGTCGGGCCGGTCGGGGCGGGTGGGCTGGCGGGACACGCCGTGAACCCAGCCGCGCCGTGCCAACCAGCGAAACCCTCAGCCAAAGGCAGTGGTCGTTGCCGCTGCCGCTGCCGTTGATCTTGATACCGCTCCAACGCGTCCAGAAAAAAGAAAAACACCCAACCCTGACACCATCCTTACCAATGCTTCGCACCCCCTGCACGATGAACAGGCAAGGATGGAGCACGTGAACACTGTCGACTCCCCTGCTCCATCCCCCGCATCGCGCCGTTGGCGCTGGCGTCGTCCCGGCAAGCGCGGGCAGCGCTGGCTTGCGATCCTGGTGTTCCTGTTCGCCGCAGTGCTCCTGCTGATCGCGCTGTGGGACTGGAACTGGTTCAAGGGCCCGGTGGAACGCGCCGTCCAGGCCAAGACCGGGCGTGAGTTCCATATCCAGGGCGACCTCGACGTCGACCTCGGCCGCACCACCACCCTTCGCGCCGACCGGCTTACCTTCGCCAATGCGTCGTGGGCCAAGACCCCGCAGATGGCCAGTGCCGACCGCGCCGAAATCGCCATCCGCGTGTGGCCGCTGCTGCGCGGCCAGGTGCGTATCCCCGAAGTGCGCCTGACCCGCCCGGACCTGCTGCTGGAAACCGGCCCCGGCAGGGACACCCCGGGCAACTGGGATTTCCTCGGCCCCTCCACCGGCAACCCGCCGCAGTTGCAGCGCCTGCTGATCGACGATGGCCGCCTGCAGTTCCGCGACGCCGCTGGCCGCACCGATGTGCTGGTGGCGCTCAACAGCGGCAAGCCGCGCACCGAGGATGGCGCCCCGCCGCTGCTGGTCAAGGGCAAGGGACGCTGGAAGGGCAACCCGTTCTCGCTCGATGGCAACACCGAATCGCCGCTGGAACTCACCAACAGCGACCACCCCTTCCGCATCCACCTGGACGGTCGCGCCGGTGGCACCCACGCCATCGCCAGCGGCACCCTCACCAATCCGTTCGCGCTGCGCGTGTTCAACCTCCAGCTGATGCTCAGCGGCCAGGACATGGAAGACCTGTTCCCGCTGATCGGCGTGGCCATGCCGTCCACCCCGCCGTACCGGCTCAATGGCCGCCTCAAGCGCGACAACGACATCTGGCGCTACGAGGACTTCACCGGCACCGCCGGTGACAGCGACCTGGGTGGTACCGCGCAGATCGACGTCGGCGGCGAGCGCCCGTTCCTGAAGGCCGACCTGGTCTCCAAGCGCCTGGATTTCGACGACCTGGCCGGTTTCATCGGCGCCCCGCCCCGGACCGGCGCCGGCGAAACCGCCAACGCCGAACAGAAGGCCAAGGCCGCCGCCCTCGCCGCGCGGGCCCGCATCCTGCCCGATACCCCCTACAACCTCACCAAGCTGCGCGCCATGGATGCCGACGTGCGCTGGAAGGCGCAACGCATCAACTCGCCCGCGCTGCCGCTGGATGACATGGATGCCCACCTCAAGCTCGATGCCGGGCTGCTGCGCCTGGAGCCGCTCAATTTCGGCGTCGCCGGGGGCGACATCCGCAGCACCATCCGCATGGATGCGCGCAAGGACACCATCTCCACCCAGCTCAAGGCCAGCCTGCGCAAAATCCAGCTTGGCAAGCTGATGCCCGATTCCAAGCTGGCCGAACAGGCCTCCGGCGGCATCAGCGGCGACGTCGAGCTGGCCGGCAGCGGTAACTCGGTGGCCGCGATGCTCGGCAGTTCGGACGGCAATGTCGCCGTGGGCATCGGCCGTGGCCACGTTGGCAACCTGATCATGGAACTGGCCGGGCTGGACGTGGCCGAATCGCTCAAGTTCCTGTTCACCGGCGACAAACAGATCCCGCTGCGCTGCGCCTTCGGCGACTTCGGGGTGGACAACGGGGTGATGACCTCGCGCGCACTGGCCTTCGATACCTCCGATACGTTGATCGTCGGCCAGGGCACGGTGGACCTCAAACAGGAACAGCTCGACCTGCTGCTGCGCCCGCGCCCGAAGGACATCAGCATCCTGGCGCTGCGCTCGCCGCTGCGTATCGGCGGCAGCTTCAAGGATCCGTCGTTCCGGCCCGACTTCAAGGCGCTGGGCATCCGTGGCGCGATCGCCGTCACCCTGGCCACGATCACGCCGCCGGCGGCGCTGCTGGCCACCATTGAAACCGGGCCGGGCAAGGACAGCAACTGCGGCGGCCGATACGCCAGGTAAGTGTGCCGAGGTCAGCGTACCGGCCCGCGGTCGGTGCCTACCCTGCCACGATGTACTGCTGGAGCTGATCCAGCTTCTGCGCCTGCTCGTCGATCACCGACTTGACCAGGTCGCCGATGGAGATCACGCCGATCACGCTGCCAGCATCGACCACCGGCAGGTGCCGGATGCGGTAGTCGGTCACCAGCTGCAGGCAATGCTCCACCTGCTCGGCCAGCGCCACGGTCACCACCTTGGCGGTCATGATCTCGCTCACCCGCGTGGTCCGCGAGGAACGTTCGTGCAGCACGATCTTGCGCGCGTAATCGCGCTCGGAGAGGATCCCGACCAGTTGCCGGCCCTCCATCACCAGTACCGCACCGATGCCCTTGTCGGCCATCAGCCGGATCGCGTCGATCACCGCCGCGTCCGGGGCCACCGCGAAAACCTCAGGGGACTTGCCTTCCAACAGCTGTCGTACCGTGGTCATCTCGCTGCTCTCCACCGATGGGATGCGGGTCCGAGTCTGCCACGAACGGCGCCTGCCAGGTGTCAACCAGGTAGAGCGGGCGCTGCTTGGATTCCTCGTACAGGCGGCCCAGGTATTCGCCGATCAGGCCCAGGGCGATCAACTGCACCCCGCCCAGGAACAGGATCACCACCATCATCGTCGGCCATCCGGCCACCCGGTCCCCGTACAGTGCGGCCTTGCCCACCACCCACAGCGCGAACACGAATGCGCAGCCGGCCGCAGCCAGCCCCAGATAGGTGGTCACCCGCAACGGCGCGGTGGAAAAGCCGGTGATCCCCTCCAGCGCGAAATTCCACAGTTTCCACAGGCCGAACTTGCTCTGGCCCACCAGCCGCGCATGCCGGTGATAGGGCAGCGCCTTGCGCCGGAACCCGACCCAGCCAAACAGCCCCTTCATGAACCGGTGGCGTTCACGCAGCTGCCCCAGCGCCTGCAGCGCGCGCGGTGACAGCAGGCGGAAGTCGCCGGTATCGGCCGGGATCGGGGTCTTGGACAGGCGCCCGATCACCCGGTAGAACAGCGCCGCCGTGCCGCGCTTGAACCAGCCTTCGCCGTCGCGCACCAGCCGCGTGCCGTACACGTTGTCATAGCCCTGCCGCCACAACGCCACGAACGCGGGAATCAGTTCCGGCGGGTCCTGGCCATCGGCATCGAGGATCATCGCCGCGCCCTCGTCGATGAAGTCCAGCCCGGCGGTCAGCGCGGCCTCCTTGCCGAAGTTGCGCGACAGGCGCAGTACGCCCACGCGCGGGTCGGCCGCGGCCAGCGCCTGCATCACCTCCCAGGTGGTATCGGTGCTGCCGTCATCCACGTACAGCACCCGCCCGTCGATGTCCTCCAGCCCGTCCAGCACCGCCCCCAGGCGCGGGTGCAGCATGGGCAACACCAGGGCTTCGTTGTGGGCGGCGATGACCAGGGTCAGGCGCTGGGCAACCATGCTCAATCCTCCCCCAGGTAGGCCTTGCCACCCAGTTGCCGGGCCTGGCGCTGGATCCAGGCCGCACGGCGTTGCACGTACGGTCCCGGCTTGGCCGCGTTGTAGCGCCGCGGGGCCGGCAACACCGCGGCCAGGCGCGCGCTCTCGGCCGGCCCCAGGCGCGCCGCGTCCTTGCCCCAGTACTGCCGCGCGGCGGCCTGCGCGCCATAGATGCCGTCGCCGAACTCGGCGATGTTGGCGTACATCTCCAGAATCCGCGCCTTCGGCCACAGCGCCTCGATCAGCACCGTGTACCAGACCTCCAGGCCCTTGCGGATCCAGCTGCGGCCCTGCCAGAGGAACAGGTTCTTGGCCACCTGCTGGCTGATCGTGCTGGCCCCGCGCAGGCGCCCGCCCCGGGCATTGTGGTCGCGCGCCTTCTCGATGGCCTGCAGGTCGAATCCGTTGTGCTCGGGGAAGCGCTGGTCCTCGGCGGCCACCAGCGAGATCGGCAGGCTCGGCGCCATCTGGTCCAGGTCCCGCCATTGGTAGTGCAGGCGGTAGTCCCACTCGCCCTGGCCCAGCGCCTCGCCATAGCGCCACAGCATCACCGTGGACAGCGGTGGGTCGATGAAGCGCAGCACCAGTACCTGCAGCACGCTGAACGCGGCAAACAACACCGGCAGCCATAGCAGGCGTTTCCAGTGCCAGCGCCGCGGGCGCGACGGTTCCAGGCCCGGCTCGGCCTTGAGGTTGCTGCGCTCTGCCCCCATTAGTGGTGCATCCTTTGCTTGCACGGTTGTCGGCGCATTATCCGGCAACAGCCCCCCTTTAAGCGCAGCCACCAAACCGATGACCGCCCAATCCGACACCCTTGTCCGTTTCCTGCTTCCCGATGCCGGCGTCCGCGGCGTGCATGTGCACCTCGATGCCACCTGGCGCGAGATCCTGTCCCACGCCGTGTACCCGCCGGCGGCCGCCGAACTGCTGGGTGAGGCGTGCGTCGCCTCGGCGCTGTTCACCGGCCACACCAAGGTCGATGGCCGCCTGTCCATCCAGCTGCGCAGCAACACCGCCATGCGCACCCTGTTTGCCGAGTGCACCGCCGCGGGCACCCTGCGCGGCATCGTGCAGCTGGCCGACGGCGGTGGCGATGCCCCGCGCGACCTGACCCGCCTGGGCGACGATGCCCTGCTGGCGATCACCATCGAGAACCCGGGCCTGGACCCGCGCGAACCGCAGCGCTACCAGAGCCTGGTCGGGCTGACCGCCGCGGGCCTGGATGAAGCGTTCGAGGATTACTTCCGCCAGTCCGAGCAGTTGCCCACCCGCCTGCTGCTGGCCGCCGATGGCGAGCGCGCCGCCGGCCTGCTGCTGCAGAAGCTGCCCGGCGACGAAGGCGACCACGATGGCTGGTCGCGCGCCAGCGCGCTGTTCGAGACCCTGGGCAAGCAGGAGCTGCTGGAGGTGGCCGGCAATGATCTGCTGCACCGGCTGTTCCACGAAGAATCGCCGGAACTGCTCGGCGAGCGCCCGCTGCGCTTTGATTGTTCGTGCTCGCGCGAGCGGGTCGAGGGCATGCTGCAGTCGCTGGGCGAGGCCGAGGCCCGCGCTGCCGCCGAGCCCACCGGGGCGGTGGAAGTACGTTGCGAATTCTGCGGACGGGAGTATCACTTTCCCTTGACGGAATTGGCCATACTGTTCAGCGACGCCGGGGTTTCCGCACCGGCACCTGAACGGCTTCAGTAATGGCTGCGCGAGTTTTGTTCTGGGGAGAACCAAGACTTGTTAAGAAATCATAAACACCCTAGGATCAGTGTCCCGCTTCGGCGGGAACTTGTGCTCACCGCTGCTGTCTGAGAGTTCCCATGCGCTCCCTTCTGCGTCTACCGCTGGCCCTTGTGATCGCCCTCGCCGCGATCCCGGGCGCGCATGCGCAGACCAAGCCGCGCCAGGACAGCACCGTGCTGCCGGTGTGGAACAAGGGCAGCGGCAAGGTCGAAGCCCTGCTCTACCTGGAGCCGACCGGCGAACAGTCCGTCGGCGCGCGCTGGCATTTCGGGCGCAGCTCACTGGACGCCGCCTTCGGGCTGTCCTCCGGCGATTCGCTGGGCCTGCTCTGCAACAGCAGCCGCGGCACCAGCATCAGCGGCCTGGCCAGTCATTGCATGCTGGCCAGCCTGGGCGATGACGACGACAACAACGCGCTCAGCCGCCGGGTGACCGGCACGGCCGCGTTCAACCGCCCGGGCGGGCGCGTGGGCATCACCGCCGGCAGCGGCCGTGACAGCCTGCCGGCCTGGCTCGCCGGCCCGAACAAATCGCCGGCGCTGCGCGCCGAACAGAACGACCTGACCGTGTTCGGCCAGAAGAACATCGGCCGCGAAGGCTTCGTGTCCATTGGCGGCACCTACGCCAAGGCACGGCTGGTGCCGCTGTCCGACGCTTCCCCGGCGCTCGTGGATCGCTGGGACAGCAAGAGCCTGACCATCGGCGCCGGCTACGGCAATTTCAGCGGCAACATCATCGGCCGCGTGGTCGATGTGCCCGGCCAGCCCGGCAAGTGGGAAGGCCTGGGCGTGGGCCTGACCTGGCGCACGCCGTGGAGCGGCCAGCTCACCGTGGGCGCCGAAAACGTGATCACCCGCGGCAAGAATCCGTTTGCCCCGCGCAACGAGAGCACCGACGAAGGCACCGTGCCTTACGTGCGCTACGAGCAGGATCTGTAGCCCCCCGCCTCTCGATGCCATCGCAGTGTGTCCGCAAGCGCGCCCGACGGCGCGCTTTTTTCATGCCCGCTGGCGCCCCGACGATTGATTCCCAACGGGTTTCACCCGCCTTCCCTGGCACGCCTTGACCTTGTGCGTCAAGGCATGACCGTGCCCGATGACGTGATCAGACACGCGTTGATACAAAACGTGACAAATCAATTGCAACTATTTTCTTCACCAATGCTTAACCAACGAGACAAATTGGTCAAAACACGACGGTGATGTGATTGATTTGGAAGGATTTTAGGAAGTGACATGTCGTTCACAACCTGTATTAACGCGACTTTAATTCTTTGGGAACCGCAGTTACTATCGAGTCAGCCTCGTGGTTGTTGGCGCTGCTTCCTTGGCGCCGCTGCAGGCAAACACCCCAGTGAATACCCAAGATTCCCTTGGAGAGAGAGAGCAATGAACTTTAAGTCCAACAAGCTGCGCGACGCGGTGATCGTCGCGCTGGTCGCGAGCGCCGCCGCAGGCGGCACCGCCCAGGCCCAGGAAGCGGCAGGTGCAACCAACCTGGATCGCATCCAGGTCACCGGTTCGCGCATCCGCTCGGTCGACGTCGAAACCGCCCAGCCGATCTTCACGGTGTCCTCCGAGGAGATCAAGAAGTCCGGCCTGGTCAGCGTCGGCGACATCCTGCAGAACCTGACCGTCTCCGGCACCCAGACCTTCAGCAAGGCCGCCGTGCTGACCTCCAACCCGGAACAGGGTGGCCAGTACGTCAACCTGTACAACCTGGGCGAGCAGCGCACCCTGGTGCTGGTCAACGGCAAGCGTTGGACCTCGAGCCTGGCCGGCTTCACCGACATGTCCACCATCCCGGCCGCGCTGATCGAGCGCATCGAAGTGCTGAAGGATGGCGCCTCGGCGATCTACGGCTCCGACGCCATCGCCGGCGTGGTCAACATCATCCTGCGCACCAACTTCGAAGGCGCGGAAGTCAGCGGCCTGATCGGCCAGAACGGCCGTGGCGACGGTCAGAAGGAAGCCTACTCCTTCACCCTCGGCGCCACCGGTGAGCGTTCCTCGATCCTGTTCGGCGCCAGCTACTCCAAGGAGAAGCCGGTGTGGTCGAAGGATCGTGCGCTGACCCGCACCACCTACGGCCCGGCACACCCGCTGGACGCGCTGAGCGCGACCGGTCCGTGGGGCCGTTTCAACTACGACGGCGAAACCTACATCCTGAATCACACCGGCACCTATGACGGTCAGGGCGTCGGCGCCGATTCGCGCGATCTGGCGAACTACCACAACGCCGTGTCGGTCGACGACCGTTTCAACTCCACCCAGCAGATGATGCTGGCCCAGGAGACCGAGACCAAGTCGATCTTCACCGCCGGCAGCTTCGAGATCAACGACTACGTCACCTTCAAGTCGACGGTGATGTACTCCGAGCGTAATTCCGAGCGCCAGGTCGCCGGCTACCCGCTGACCGCCACCGCGCAGCCGACCTACCCGGTCTACATCAGCGGCCAGAGCTACTACAACCCGGTCGGTGATGAGATCACCTCCTGGTTCCGTCGCACGATCGAGATTCCGCGCGTTTCGCGCAACGACGTGAAGAGCTACCACTTCGATGCCGCCCTGGAAGGCGCGTTTGAAGTCGGTACGCACGGCTGGAACTGGGATGCCGGCATCAACTACAACAAGTTCGACGTCACCCAGATCAGCACCGGCAACGTCAACCTGCTGGCCCTGGAAAAGGCCCTGGGCCCGTCGTTCCTGAATGCACAGGGCGTGGTCCAGTGCGGTACCGCCGCCGACCCGATCGCGCTGGGCACCAGCCTGTCGGCCGGTCAGTGCACCCCGTGGAACATCCTCGGTGGCCCGTCGGCCTCCACCGCCGACGCGCTGAAGTACATCAACACGCTCGGCCAGGCCACCCAGCAGAGCGTCAGCAAGCAGTACTTCGCCAACATCACCGGTGGTCTGTTCGACATGCCGGGCGGCGCGGGCGAGTTCGCCTTCGCAGCGGGTGTGGAACACCGTGAAGTGTCCGGCTATGACAATCCGGACCAGCTGTCCAGCGCCGGTTACACCACCGACCTGGCCGCCGGCGCCACCAGCGGCAAGTACAAGACCGACGAAGTCTACCTGGAGCTGATGATCCCGGTCCTGAAGGATCTGCCGTTCGCCAAGGAACTGTCGTTCGACGTGGCCAGCCGCTACTCCGACTACGACCGTTTCGGCGACACCACCAACAGCAAGTTCAGCCTGACCTGGAAGCCGGTTGAAGACCTGCTGGTCCGTGCGACCTACGGCAAGGGCTTCCGCGCCCCGACCCTGGACGACACCTTCGGTGGCGGTTCGCAGACCTTCGACGACCTGACCGATCCGTGCGATGCACGCTTCGGCCAGCTGGCCAACCCGGTTGCCGCTGCCCGCTGCGCCGGCGAAGGCCTGGCTCCGACCTTCCGCCAGACCGACAACGCTGGCGTGCCGGTCACCGCGCGTGAAACCCAGGGTAATGCACCGTTCCAGGCTGGCGTGGGTAATGCCGACCTCGAGCCGGAATACAGCAAGACCCGTACCGTCGGCCTGGTCTTCAGCCCGCGCTGGATCCAGGGCCTGGACTTCTCGCTGGACTGGTACAAGATCAGCATCTCCAACGTGATCACCGCGGTCGATGCGACCTACGTGCTGAACCAGTGCTACAACGGGGTGACCTCGTTCTGCAACTACAGCCGTGACGCCACCACCGGCCAGATCGTGACCCTGAGCCGCGGCAACGCCAACCTGGGTGCGCTGGAAACCGAAGGCTACAACTTCGGCGTGAACTACCGCCTGCCGGAGTTCGCCGCAGGTCAGTTCTCGGTCCGCCTGGACAGCAACTACCTGGTTGCCTTCCGCCAGCAGTCCGAAGACGGCGCGCCGTGGGATGACTACGCCGGTTACTGGAACTACCCGCGCGTGCGCGCCACGCTGGGTGTCAACTGGTCCAAGGGCGACCTGTCGGCCAACTGGAACCTGCGTTACTACGGCGGCTACCGCGACTTCTGCTACGACGACAGCGAGTGCAACGAGCCGAACTACCGCACCTCCAACGGTGGTTGGGGTGGTGGCGTGGGCGCCAACAACAAGGGCTCGATCAGCTTCCAGGACGTTTCGGTGACCTGGGCTGCGCCGTGGAATGGTTCGGTCACCGTCGGTGCCCGCAACGTGTGGAACAAGCAGCCGCCGATCACGTACTCGCTGACCAACAACAGCTCGTCGTCGATCGATCCGATGCTGGACTACGATCGTTACGTGTTCATGCAGTACACCCAGCGCTTCTGATCGCCGCTGCACGCGATCTGATGTCCTGAAGCAACGGCCCCGCAAGGGGCCGTTGTCTTTTCCGGCCCACGCACACGCCGTGCGCAGCGGCCGGACACGAAAAAGGCCGCGTCTCCGCGGCCTTCTGCTTTCCCGTCCCGGGCGACGTCAGCCGATCGGGATCAGCGTCTCGATCACATGCTCGACGTACGCCTCGAAATCCTCGCGGGCCTGCTTGGGCTGCTGCAGCTGCAGCGACAGCTGCAGGAAGCCCACGTAGGCCGCATAGGCCAGGCGCGCGCGGTGCTGGGCGTCGGTACGGCTCAGCCCGGCCTGGCGGAACGACGCCACCAGGTACTCCAGGCGACGGTGCGAGACACGGTCGATCACCGGGCGCACCATCGGGTGGTCCAGCGCCTTGAGCAGCTCGCTGTAAATGATGTGCGGCTGCACTTCGTGGGCGACCACCTGGAACAGCTGGCGCAGGCGCACGCGCGGATCCGGCACGTCTTCCAGGCTGCCAAACACCTGCTCCTGCTCGAACAGCTCCCAGCGCTCCAGCGCGGCCTGCAGCAACGCATCGCGCGAGGGGAAATGCCAGTAGAAACTGCCCTTGGTCACCCCCAGGCGGCGCGCCAACGGCTCGACCGCGACCGCGCCGACGCCTTGCTCTGCGATGAGGTCCAGGGCGGCCTGGGCCCAGTCTTCCGCGCTCAGGCGGCTGTTGCGGCCGGCACGGGGCTCGCCGGCGGAAGCTTCAGGTTCATTCATGCTGACGATTTAACCATACGCCGGGGTCCGTGTCCGCCCAATAACGCGTCCGACGCCGCAGCAGGGGCCCGGTCCGGCCTCACCATACCGTGAAGTATTGACATGCTCCCGGGCAGGTCCATACTAGCGAGTATGGTCACTCCTTTCCCTACCCTGCCCCGTGTTGACGATGAGCGACTGACCGGCGCGCATGACGCCGTGCTGGCCGCCACCCGCTCCACGCCGGGCCGCCGCGGCACCGTGCTGTTCGCGCATGGCTTCGGTCAGACCCGGCATGCCTGGACCGCCACCGCGCAGTCGCTGGCGGCCGCCGGTTACCAGACCCTGGCCTACGACGCGCGCGGGCATGGCGACTCGGACTGGAATCCGGCCGCGCTGGCCTACCATGGCGAGCAGTTCGCCGATGACCTGATCGTGCTGGCCGGCGAACAGCCGCAGCCGCCGATCCTGGTGGCGGCCTCGATGGGCGGCCTGTTCGGGCTGCTGGCCGAGTCGCGCTGGCCGGGCCTGTTCTCGGCGATGGTGTTGGTGGACATCACCCCGCGCTGGGATACCGCCGGGGTCGAACGCATCCTGATGTTCATGACCGCCCATCCCGACGGGTTCGCCTCGCTGGCCCAGGCCGCCGATGTGATCTCGGCCTACATGCCGCACCGCCCGCGCAAGTCCGAAGACGCCCTGCGTGCATTGCTGCGCGAGGACGGCCACGGCCGCTGGCGTTGGCATTGGGATCCGCGCCTGGTGGCCGAACTGGCGCGCGACAGCGAACAGCACCAGGACGCGCTCGCCGAAGCGGCGCGCCAGGTGAAATGCCCGGTGCTGCTGGTCAGCGGCGGACGCAGCACCCTGGTCACCCCGCAGACGGTGGCCGAATTCCTCGCGTTGGTGCCACATGCGCGCCATGTGCAGTTGCCGGAGGCCACGCACATGGTCGCCGGTGACGACAACAACGCCTTTACCGCTACTGTGTTGGACTATCTGGACGTGTTGCCCTCGGCCTCCGCCGTGGCACAGTCCGCCACTACCGAGCACGTCACCGGAGCACGCTCATGAGCATTGTCGTTCCCTTCCTGGCCATCCTGCTGGCGGGCGCCTTCGTCGCCTACCATCGGATGCGGCTGATCACCTGGACGATCGTCAGCCTGGTGCTGCTGGCCGCCTGCTGGTTCATCCCCTACGTCAACCAGACCGCCACGATCGTGGCTGCGGCCATCGTCGCGGTGATCGCCGTGCCGCTGCTGCTGCCCTTCATCCGCAAGCCGCTGCTGACCGCGCCGATGATGAAGGTGTTCCGCAAGGTGCTGCCGCCGCTGTCGCAGACCGAGCGCATCGCGCTGGAGACCGGCTCGGTCGGTTTCGAGGGCCAGCTGTTCACCGGTGACCCGGACTGGAACATCCTGCTGAACTACCCCAAGCCGCAGCTCACCGCCGAGGAACAGGCCTTCCTGGACGGCCCGGTGGAAGAGCTGTGCAAGATGGTCAATGACTGGGAGATCACCCACGTCTACGCCGACCTGCCGCCGGAGCTGTGGAGCTTCATCAAGAAGAACAAGTTCTTCGGCATGATCATTCCCAAGGAATACGGCGGCCTGGGCTTCAGCGCGCTGGCCCACCACAAGGTGATCCAGAAGCTGGCCTCGGTGTCGAGCGTGGTCAGCTCCACCGTCGGCGTGCCCAACTCGCTCGGCCCGGGCGAGCTGCTCAACCATTACGGCACCCAGGCGCAGAAGGACCAGTACCTGCCGCGCCTGGCCGATGGCCGCGAAGTGCCCTGCTTCGGCCTGACCGGTCCGTTCGCCGGCTCCGATGCCACCTCGATTCCCGATTACGGCATCGTCTGCAGGGGCGAGTGGAACGGCGAGCAGGTGCTCGGCGTCAAGCTCACCTTCGACAAGCGCTACATCACCCTGGCCCCGGTGGCCACGCTGATCGGCCTGGCGTTCCGCATGTACGACCCCGATGGCCTGATCGGCAGCACCCGCGACATCGGCATCACCCTGGCCCTGCTGCCGCGCGATACCGCCGGCGTGGAAATCGGTCGTCGCCACTTCCCGCTCAACTCGACCTTCCAGAACGGCCCGATCCGCGGCAAGGATGTCTTCATCCCGCTGACCCAGCTGATCGGCGGTGCCGAGAAGGCCGGCAAGGGCTGGAACATGCTCAACGAGTGCCTGGCCGTGGGCCGCTCGATCACCCTGCCCTCCACCGCCAGCGGCGGTGCCAAGGCCGGTGCCGTGGTGACCGGTGCCTATGCCCGTATCCGCAAGCAGTTCGGCCTGTCGGTCGGCCGCTTCGAGGGCGTGGAAGAAGCGCTGGCCCGGATCGGCGGCAAGGCGTATGCGATCAGCGCGCTGTGCCAGGCCACGGCCGCTGCGGTGGACCGCGGCGACGTGCCGTCGGTGCCCTCGGCCATCGCCAAGTACCACTGCACCACCATGAGCCGTGAAGTGATCTCGGATGTGATGGACGTGATCGGCGGCAAGGGCATCATCCTGGGGCCGCGCAACTTCGCCGGCCGCAGCTGGCAGGCCGCGCCGATCGCGATCACGGTCGAGGGTGCCAACATCATGACCCGCAGCCTGCTGATCTTCGGCCAGGGCGCGATCCTGTGCCATCCGTGGGTGCTGAAGGAAATGAAGGCCGCGCAGGATCCGGACACCCGTGCCGGGCTGCAGGAGTTCGACCGCAGCCTGTTCGGCCACATCCGCTTCGGCATTTCCAACGCCGTGCGTTCGTTCTGGTTCGGCCTGACCGGCGCGCGTTTCGGTGCCGCCCCGGGCGATGCCTACACCCGCCGCTACTTCCGCAAGCTGGACCGCTACTCGGCCAACCTGGCACTGATGGCCGACATCTCGATGATGACCCTCGGCGGCAAGCTGAAGTTCAAGGAATCGCTGTCCGGTCGCCTGGGCGACGTGCTGAGCCACATCTACATGACCAGCGCCATGCTCAAGCGCTACCACGATGAAGGTGCCCCGGCGACCGACCAGCCGCTGCTGGCCTGGGCCTTCCATGACAGCGTGCACAAGATCGAAGAGTCGCTGTCGGCGGCGCTGCGCAACTTCCCGATCCGTCCGATCGGCTGGCTGATGTGGCTGCTGATCTTCCCGTTCGGTCGCCGCGCCGAGGCGCCGGGCGACCGCCTGGGCCACCGCGTTGCCGCGCTGCTGATGGCACCCAACGAAGCCCGCGAGCGGCTGGGCAACGGCGTGTTCCTCACCCCGTGCGAGAACAACCCCGGTGGCCGCATCAACAGCTACCTGTCCAAGGCGATCATGGCCGAGCCGGTCGAGCGCAAGTTCATCAAGGCGGTCAAGACCAAGGGCATCGAAGCGCTGGACTTCGTTACCCAGCTGGACGAAGCCGTGGCCGAAGGCGTGATCACCCAGGACGAACGCACCCTGCTGGAAGAGCTGCGCGCGCTGACCCTGGAAACCATCACCGTGGACGACTTCGATCCGCACGAGCTGCGCTCGGCCAGCTACTACGACCGCGAGCGGAAGGACGCGCCGTCGCAGGAAGCGGCCTGATCCAGGCAGCCATGTAAACCACAGCGGCGGACTTCGGTCCGCCGTTTTTTTGAGAGACGTCCATGTCCGCTCCCCTGTTGAACCTGTACCAACGGCTGCAGCGCTGGCCTGCCGGCAACTGGCTGTTCTCGCGCGCGGTGTGCTTCAAGGCCCCCTACTTTGCCAGCATCGCCCCGCGCATCACCCGGCTCGAGAACGGCCGCTGCGACGGCCGCATCGCCCATCGACGCAAGGTCACCAACCATATCGGCACCGTGCACGCGATCGCCCTGTGCAACCTGGCCGAGCTCACCGCCGGCTTGATGGTGGATGCATCGCTGCCCAAGGGCATGCGCTGGATCCCGAAGGGCATGGAGGTGCAGTACCTGGCCAAGGCAACGGGTACGCAGCATGCCGTGGCCACGCCGGCGCAGCCGATCGTGGCCGCCGAGGCCGGCTACGCGCTGCCGGTGGACGTGCAGGTATGCGACGACGCCGGCACGGCGGTGTTCCAGGCGCGCATCCAGATGTGGGTGTCACCGGTCAAACGTTGATCGTTGGTGCGCAGGTAAGCAGCCACCCATGGGGTGGCTCTACCGCCGGGGTCAGGCCGGCACCATCCACCACGCGGCCACGGCCAGCAGGGCCGGCACGGCCTGGATGAAGAAAATCCGCTTGTTCACGCTCCAGGCGCCGTAGCAGCCGGCCACGATCACGCAGCCGAGCATGAAGTTGACCAGCATCGGCAGGTGATCGAACACGCCCCAGAACAGGCCTGCGGCCAGGAAGCCGTTGTACAGGCCCTGGTTGGCCGCCAGTACGCGGGTGGCCTGCGCCTTCTCCGGCGTGTTGCGGAAGGTCTTCAGGCCCAGCGGGCGCGTCCACAGGAACATTTCCAGGACCAGGAAGTACACGTGCAGCAGGGCGACCAGCAGGGTCAGGGTCAGTGCGGTCCAGTACATGGGCAGGCCTTGAAGAGGGTCGATGAAGCTTACTCCGGGCGCTCGCCCGGCAGCTTCTTTTCTTCGTGCAGCAGGCCGATGGCAGCGGCGGTCATGCACCCGGCCACCACGACGCCGCCGGCGAACACCGCGTGCGACCCGAACAGCGACAGCCCCTTGTGCACCCAGGCGAAGGTCAGGTCGGCGCCACGGTAGACCACGGTGTCGATCGCCGCGCCGGCCTTGTAGCGCCACTGGCGGTCCACCCGGGTGTAGATCGTTTCGCGCGCGGGCTTGGCCAGCGAGAACTCGCTGGCGCGGGTCATCACCTGCACGATCGCCACCATCAGCGCCAACGGCCAGGCGGCCAGCAACAGGAAGCCGAAGATGATCGCCACCCCGGGAATCAGCAGTGCCGGCGCGATGCCGTGGCGCGACAGCAGCCACCGGGTCAGGCCCAACTGCAGCACCAGGGTCAACGCGTTCACCGCCAGGTCGATCTGCGAATAGAACGCGGTCCGCGCCGCCTCGTCCGGATAGAACTGGCGGGCGATCGAGGCCTGCTCGTTGTACAGCAGCGTGCCCACGCCCACGCCGAACAGCACCAGCACGGCCAGCCAGCGCAGCAGCGGCTCACGCACGATCAACTTCAGGCCGTCGAGCACACTGCCGCCCATCGGGGTTTCGCCCGACGCCAGCTGCTGCTCCTTCTCGCGCGCCACGGCCCACAACCGCAGCCGCCAGATGCAGACCAGGCAGGCGCTCAGGAAGCCCGCGGAGACCAGCATCAGGTTGGCGATACCAACCCGCTTGACCAGCGCCGCGGTGATGATCGGCCCCAGGAATGCGCCGAGGGTGCCGGCCGCGCCGATGTAGCCGTATACCTCACGTGCCTGGGTGTTGGAGAACACGTCGGCCATGAAGCTCCAGAACACCGCCACCGCGAACAGGTTGAACACGGCGGCCCAGAAGAAGAACGCCATGCCGCGCCCCGGTACGCCACTGTCGAACAGCAGGTAGAAGCCCAGCAGGGAGACGATGAAGAAGCCATACACCGCAGGCAGGAATACCCGCCGCGCGTAGCGGCTGACCACCGCGCCGTACAGCGGCTGCAGCACCAGCATGATGAAGAACACCCCGGTGAACAGGAACTGCAGCACGAAGTCCTGCATCGCGATGCCGTGGGCGCTGAACCAGTCGATCAGCACCGGCGGGAACACCGCCTTCGCATCGGCCGAGGCCGCCATCGCCTCGCGCACCGGGCGCAGCACGTAGTAGCCGCTGAGCAGGCAGAAGAAGTACAGGCACGCCCAGACCAGCGGCGGCGATTGCCGCAGCGCCCCACGCAGTCCCGGCCGTGCCGGTGCCACGGCGGCGGCACTCATCGCACCCACTCCCGGCTCGGGCGGCGTGACAACGGCAGCATCGTGGCAACTCCGGGCGGTGAAGCGCGCAAGGTAAACGATGCACCGCAACATCGCCAGCCTCGGGCGGCGCAACGCAGCGTGGCGCGCCACCGGCCCCCACGACGTGCCGCCCTGGCCTATGCTCACCGGGACACCTGTGGGGACCGGCCGTACGCAAGGGGACACATGTACGACTACATCATCATCGGCGCCGGGTCGGCCGGGTGCGTGCTGGCCAACCGGCTCAGCGCCGATCCGCACTGCCGGGTGCTGCTGCTCGAAGCCGGGCCGCGCGACCGCAACCCGTTCATCCACATGCCCGCCGGGCTGGCGCGGCTGGTCAACAACCGGCACATCAACTGGAACCTGCACACCGAGCCCGAACCGGCGCTGGGCGGGCGCCGGCTGTGGTGGCCGCGCGGCAAGGTGCTGGGCGGCTCCAGCTCGATCAATGCGATGTGCTACGTGCGCGGCGTGCCCGCCGACTACGACGGCTGGGCCGCGGCCGGCGCCACCGGCTGGGACTGGGCACAGGTGCTGCCGTGGTTCGTGCACAGCGAAGCCAACAGCCGCGGCGGCAGCGCCCTGCACGGCACCGCCGGACCGCTGTCGGTGGCCGACCTGCGCCACCACAATCCGCTCTCGGCCGCCTTCCTGGCAGCAGCCGCAGAGGCGGGGCATGCCCGCAACGAGGATTTCAACGGTGTCCAGCAGCTTGGCGTTGGCCTGTACCAGGTGACCCAGCGCGAGGGTGCGCGCTGCTCCACGGCCACGGCCTACCTGCGCCCGGCGCGCCGGCGCGGCAACCTCACCGTGCTGACCGGCGCGCACGCCACCGCGCTGAGCTTCGCCGGCGACGCCGCCAGCGGCGTGTTCTATCGCCAGGGCCGCCGGCACCTGCATGCCGCGGCCAGCAGCGAGGTGATCCTCAGTGCCGGGGCGATCCATTCGCCGCAGCTGCTGATGCTGTCCGGGATCGGTGCGGCCACCGCGCTGCGCGGGCATGGCATCAGCGTGCGGGCCGACCTGCCCGGCGTGGGCGCCAACCTGCAGGACCACCTGGACATCTGCACGCTGGTGCACACCGGGCCCGGGGTGAGCTATGACCGCAGCAACCAGGCGCGCATCGCCTTCGACTATTTCCTGCGCGGCCATCGCGGCGCCGGCAGCAGCAACATCGCCGAGGCCGGTGGATTCGCGCGTTCGGCGCTGGCCACCGACGCCCGCGCCGACGTGCAGTTCCACTTCGTGCCGGCCATGCTCGACGACCACGGCCGCCACCGCCTGTCCGGCGACGGCTACACCCTGCACGCCTGCGCGCTGCACCCGCGCAGCCGCGGCCGGATCCGGCTGCGCGATGCCGATGCCGCTTCGGCACCGCGGATCGAACCCAACTATCTGGGCGATGCCGAGGGCGCGGACCTGGCGATGATGAAGGAATGCGTGCGCATGTCCGCCGAGATCCTGCGCCAGCCCGCCTTCGACCGCTGGCGCGGCGCGCCGATCTTCCCGCCGCGCGCGGACCTGGACGATGCGGCGCTGGAGGCCTTCATCCGCGCCAAGGCCGAGACCATCTACCACCCGGTCGGCACCTGCGCGATGGGGACCGGCGCCCAGGCCGTGGTCGACCCGCAGCTGCGCGTGCGTGGGCTGCGCCGCCTGCGCGTGGTCGACGCCTCGGTCATGCCGCAACTGGTCAGCGGCAATACCAATGCCCCCACCATCATGCTGGCCGAGCGCGCCGCCCGCTGGATCGCCGACGCGGCCGGACGCAGCTGAACAGGGCTGCGCCACCGGGTCTGCTGCCGGTGTGGCCGGCCGATGCAAAAAGCGGGCCTTTTCAACCAGATACGCATTCATCTTCGCTTGGTTTGTGCAATCGGGAAAAGCGGCGCTAGAATCGCTCACAGCAGTTGCGCACGGGCCCCAAACGATGAATCAGAACAGCAGGCGCCGACCGATCCGTTCGGCGGCCACCGGGTTGCTGGGCATGTTGATGCCCATCGCGATGTCTTCCACTGCCCAGACCCCCAGTGCCACGGCGGCCGCGTTCCCGGTCAACATCGAGAACGCGGCGGCGATTCCGCACACCCAGCCGGCCGCCTACCGCGCCGCCCCCGCCGGCACCCGGGTGCTGCCGCCGGCGCAGGGCTTCAACGTGGCCGCGATCGAATCGATGGCCCAGCAGCTCACCTACGGCGAGCGCGTGCCCGGCATGGCCGTGGCGATCGTGCAGGGCGGCCGCGTGCTCAGCGCGCGCGGTTACGGCGTCACCGACGTCAACAACCCGCAGATGGTGGATGCGCATACCGTGTTCCGCCTGGCGTCGCTGTCCAAGGCCTTTGCCGGCACCATGGCCGGTCTGCTGGTCAACGACGGCACGCTGCGCTGGGACAGCAAGGTCACCGACTACGTGCCCGGCTTCCAGCTGAGCTCGCCCGAGGCGACCGAGCGCCTGACCGTGGCCGACCTGCTCAGCCACCGCGTCGGCCTGCCCTACAACGCCTATGACCGCGATGTGGAAGCCAACGCCGAGTACTACACGCTCACCCACAAGCTGGCCTCGACCTCGCTCAAGTGTCTGCCGGGCGATTGCTACGCCTACCAGAACGTGGCCTTCAGCCTGATCGGCGACGTGGTCTATGCCGCCTCCGGCAGCTTCTACGAGCAGTCGGTGGAACGGCGCCTGTTCAAGCCGCTGGGCATGGACGATGCCAGCCTGGGCCTGGCCGGCATCCAGGCCAGCTCGCGTTGGGCGCGCCCGCATGTGCGCAGCCGCAACGGCTGGGTCTCGCTCAATCCCAAGCCCACCTACTACCGTCTGGCACCGGCGGCCGGGGTCAACGCCAGCGCCAGCGACATGGCGCAGTGGCTGCTGGCCCACACCGGGCACCGCCCCGACGTGCTGCCCGCCCCGCTGCTGGCCACGCTGCATTCAACCCTGATCAACACCCCGGGCGAAATGCGTTCGGGCTGGCGCCGCGAACGCCTGCACTCGGCCGGCTACGCCCTGGGCTGGCGCAACTTCGACTATGCCGGCCATGAAGTGATCTTCCATGCCGGCGCCGTGCAGGGCTACCGCGGCCTGGTCGCGCTGGTACCCGAGCGCGACCTCGGCATCGCCATCATGTGGAACGGCGAAAGCAGCCTGCCCAGCGGCCTGTTGCCGACCGTGCTCGACCAGGCCATGGGCCTGCCGACGCAGCGCTGGCTGGATGTGGATACCGATTTCGGCAGCGACAGCCTGATGGCCGAAGACGGTGCACCGGCAACCCGGCGCAAGGGCGTGTCGTCCAACCGCGCGGTGGCCTCGCCGCGCTGATCGCGGCGTGGGGACGCATCGAAAAGGCGGCCACCTGGCCGCCTTTTTTCTGGGCGGCGCGGGGATGCGGCAGAGCCGCGCATAAAAAAACCCCCTCCCCGCTGGGCTGCCGGGGAAGGGGTTTCAGGGTGCGGCTATCGGGAACGACTTAGATCAGCGGTGCCGGGGTTGCCGGCAGGGCGACCGGAGCGGCCTTCTTCTTGCGAACGGCCGGCTTGCGCTTTGCAACCTTCTTGACCGCCTTCTTGGCAGCCGCCTTGCGGGCCGGCGCCTTGCGGGCGGTGGCCTTCTTGGCGGTGGCCTTCTTGGCTACCTTGCGGACGGCCTTCTTGGCAGTCTTCTTGGCCGCCTTCTTGGCCGTGGCCTTCTTGGCTACCTTGCGGACGGCCTTTTTGGCGGTCTTCTTGGCGGCAGCTTTCTTGGCTACCTTCTTGACGGCCTTCTTCGCCGTCTTCTTCACGGCCTTCTTGGCGGTCTTCTTGGCAGCGGCTTTCTTGGCTACCTTCTTGACGGCCTTCTTCGCCGTCTTCTTCACTGCCTTGCGGGCGGTCGCCTTCTTGGCTGCCTTCTTCACCGTCTTCTTGGCAGCGGCCTTCTTGGCTACCTTCTTGACGGCCTTCTTGGCGGCGGCTTTCTTGGCTACCTTCTTGACGGCCTTTTTGGCGGCCGGCTTTTTCTTCGCAGCTTTCTTGGTTGCCATGGGATGGCTCCTCGTCAGTGATCTATGGAGTTGAAACGCCCAGGTAAAGCAAACCCGCAGTGCGACATCGCGGGGACCGCCGTCGCGTCAAGCGCGTCGTGACGGATACGGGGATACCCACCGCAGGTGGCCAGGCAGGTATCGAATGGGAAGGGGCCTTGCGGTTCGCCGAGGGAAGCGAAGCCGTCTCCACCGTCTTCTGACGCGAGGTGGATGTCCAGGTTGTGCTTCGCGACTGGATGTCGATTCTGCTCACTCTGTTCGCAGCAAGGTCTGCTGTGGCGAAACCTAATCACGGTTTTTTTCACTGTCAACAACCCAGGCGAAAAATTTTCACATGGACCGTGCCCGCGACACCGCCCACCTGCCCCCCGCACGTACCGTCCGGCGCGCGCCGTGGCAGCACGCGCGCGCGCCGATCGGCACCGGCATGCGCCGCGTGCGAAAAGAAAACCGCTTAAAAGAAGCACTTTCGTATTTTCGGTGCACGCGCGCGGACACCGCCGCGTCGCACACGCATGCCGACCGGCGCGCGTCCGAACCGTTACCCGCACGGCACCCAAACGGGTGCGAAAACTTTTCACATCTTCGATCGCTTTTTGCCACCGGATTTGCGCAAATGCGCAAACTTTTGGACCGTCGCGACGGTTCGGTTCGTGCCGTCGGCGGCGACCCCGGCGCGGCCGATGCGCGGTGCGAGCGCATCGCTCGCCGCCTGCATGCCGATTTTTCATCACGTACGGATAACGGCGCGGCGACCGCCGGGCAAAAAAAAACGGCCGCTCCAGGCGGCCGTTCTTTCCCTCGCACCAGGCTCAGTGCTCGTCGTCTTCCAGCAGCTCGGCGTACTCGTCCGGGCCCAGCAGATCGTTCAATTCGTCGGTCGCGGAGAACTCGACCACGTAGATCCAGCCTTCGCCGTAGGCATCTTCGTTGATGGTTTCCGGCTTGTCCGACAGCGCTTCGTTGACTTCGACAACGGTGCCGGTGACCGGGCTGTACACGTCCGAGGCGGCCTTGACGGACTCGACCACGGCGGCCTGCTGGCCCGCCTTCACTTCGTCGCCCACCGCCGGCAGTTCGACATAGACCAGGTCGCCAAGCAGGCCCTGGGCGTGGTCGGAAATACCGACGGTAACGCGGCCATTGCCTTCGACACGTGCCCACTCATGGGACTTGAGGAATTTGAGGTCGCCGGGGATCTCGCTCATGGGACTGCTCCGAGGAATATCAGGGGTCAAGAAACGGGGGTAGTGTAACCACCGGCGCCGACCACTGACAGGTCGGCGCCGGGAAAAAATCAGGCGTCGGCGAGCACGCCCGGCTGGGCCTGGCCTTCGCGCACGAACGGGAACTTCACCACCCGCACCGGCACCTGCCTGCCGCGGATGTCCACGTGCACCTGGCCCAGTTCACCGGCCGGCACGCGGGCAAAGGCGATGCCCTTGCCCAGTGTCGGCGAGAAGGTGCCGGACAGGATCTCGCCCTGGCCGCTGGCGGTCAGTACCGCCTGGCCGTGGCGCAGCACGCCCTTGTCGTCCATCACCAGGCCGATCAGCTGGCGCGCGTCGCCGGCGGCCTTCTGCGCTTCCAGCACGTCGCGGCCAATGAACGCGCGGCCCTCGTCCAGCGCCACCGTCCAGGCCAGCGCGGCTTCGTACGGGGTGATGTCTTCATCCATGTCCTGGCCGTACAGGTTCATTCCCGCTTCCAGGCGCAGCGTATCGCGCGCGCCCAGCCCGGCCGGGCGCACGCCTGCGGCGGCCAGCGAATTCCAGAAGGCGACCACGTCGGCCTGCGGCAGCAGGATCTCGAAACCGTCTTCACCGGTGTAGCCGGTGCGCGCCACGAACAGCGGCGTGCCACTGGCGGCAGTCGCCTCCAGCGCGGCGAAGCGGCCCAGCTTCTCCAGCGCGGCGCGCTCGCCCTCGGCGACCAGGCCGATCACCCGCTCGCGCGCGGTCGGGCCCTGCACGGCGATGATGGCCAGGTCTTCGCGCTCGGTGACCTGCACCTGGAAGGCGGCGGCCTGCTCACGGATCCAGGCCAGGTCCTTTTCGCGGGTGGAGGCGTTGACCACCATGCGGAAGAAGTCATCGGCCAGGTAGTACACGATCAGGTCGTCGATGACCCCGCCGCGCGGGTTGAGCATGCACGAGTACAGCGCCTTGCCGGTGGCCTTGAGCTTGTCCACCGAGTTGGCCAGCAGGCGACGCAGGAACGGCTTGACCTGGGCACCGCGCAGGTCGACCACGGTCATGTGGCTGACGTCGAACATGCCCGCATCGCTGCGCACCAGGTGGTGCTCGTCCAGCTGCGAACCGTAATGGATGGGCATGTCCCAGCCACCGAAATCAACCATCTTGGCGCCGAGCGCGCGGTGGGTATCGTTGAGGAGCGTCTTCTGGGTCATGACCGGTTTCCGGGGGAATAAAGGCAAGACCGCCATTATAGGTCCCACGCGCGGCGACGCCTGCGGCGCTGCGTCAGACCGGCTGCACCTTCAGCGTCATCCCGTCCACCGCCACCACCCGCACCGCGCTGCCGGCCGGCAGGTCCGGCCCGTCGACCACCCAGAATGCGTCATCGACCTTGGCCCGCCCCTTGCCGGCCACGATGTCCTGGTCGAGCAGCACCACCCGCCCGACCAGCTGCTCGGCGCGTCGGTTCAGCAGCGGTGCGTCGCTGCCGCGCGCATGCGTGCGGCCCCAGCGCCGATAGCACTGGATGGAGACCACCGACAGCACCACGAACGCCACCACCTGCCACAGCAGCGGAATGTCGCTGACCACCGCCACCAGCACGAACACCGCCGCCGCGCCGATGCCGATCCACAACATGAAGGCGCCCGGCGCCAGCGCCTCGGCGGCGAACAGGATCAGCGCCAACGCTCCCCAGCCGACCACTTCCCAGCGCATCTCAGCCTCCCACCCGCGGCGGCACGGCGCGCGCGGCCTTCTTCTCTTCCTGCTTGGCGAACGCTTCCTTGGCCAGTTCGGCCACCCCGGCGATCGACCCGATCACCCCGCTGGCCTCCATCGGCATCAGCACCAGCTTCTGGTTGGGCGAGCTCGCCAGCTCGCGGAATGCCTCCACATACTTCTGGGCGATGAAGTAGTTGATCGCCTGCACATCGCCCTGGGCGATCGCCTCGGACACCATCTGGGTGGCCTTGGCTTCTGCTTCGGCCTGGCGCTCGCGCGCCTCGGCGTCGCGGAAGGCCGCTTCCTTGCGGCCTTCGGCCTCCAGCACGGTGGCCTGCTTCTCGCCCTCGGCGCGCAGGATCTCCGACTGCCGCGAGCCCTCGGCCTCCAGGATCTGCGCGCGCTTCTCGCGCTCGGCCTTCATCTGCCGGGCCATCGCATCGAGCAGGTCGCGCGGCGGCTGGATGTCGCGGATCTCGATGCGGTTGACCTTCACCCCCCACGGATTGGTGGCATGGTCGACCACGCTGAGCAGCTTGGCGTTGATCACCTCGCGCTGGCTGAGCGATTCATCCAGGTCCATCGAGCCGATCACCGTGCGGATGTTGGTCTGCACCAGCGCGATCATCGCCACCTCCAGGATGGCCACCTCGTAGGCGGCCTTGGCAGCATCCAGCACCTGGAAGAACACCACCCCGTCCACGCGCACGGCCGCGTTGTCCTTGGTGATGACCTCCTGGCCGGGCACGTCCAGCACCTGCTCCATCATGTTCACCTTGCGGCCCACCCCGTACACGATCGGGATCAGGAAGTGCAGGCCGGGCGACATGGTGTGGGTGTAGCGGCCGAAGCGCTCCACCGTCCATTCATACCCCTGCGGCACCATGCGCACCGCCTTGAACAGGATGACCACGGCCACGAAGGCCAGCACCAGCGAGAACAGCATTGTCGGAAACATCGTCTTGCTCCTAGGTAAAGTTGGGCCCGTTCCGGCACCCTCCGTGGGCAGCGCGGCCGCCCGGCGTTACAGTGCGATCCGGCCCCGCAGGATGTCCCAGAACATCACCCAGTCGCCGGCGAAGGAATACAGCGGATGGGTGAAGGTGGCCGGCCGATTCTTCTCGAAGAAGAAATGGCCGACCCAGGCCATGCCGTACCCACAGGCCAGCGCGGCCAGCAGCCAGCCTGGCTGGGCGCGCACGATGGCGAAGGCCACCAGCAGCAGCACCCCGCAGCTGCCGGCAAAATGCAGGCGCCGCGACACCGTGTTGCGGTGCTGGTCGAGGTAGAACGGATAGAACTCGCGGAAGCTGGCAAAGCGGGACATGGGGCGCGCTCCGGACCGGATGCGGCCAGCATAACGCCTGGCCGTGCCCGCAGGCCGCCGGCTCAGGCGCTGCGCGGGGCGAACATGATCACCATCATCCCCGCCAGGCACAGCGCCACGCCCAACAGGTCCCAGCGGCTGGGGCGGATGCCGTCCACCAGCCACAGCCACATCAGCGCGGTGCCGATGTAGACCCCGCCGTAGGCGGCATAGACACGACCGCTGGCGGTCGGGTGCAACGTCAGCAGCCAGGCGAACAGGGCCAGGCTGGCGGCGGCCGGCAGCAGCAGCCAGGCACTGCCATCCCGGCGCAGCCACAGCCACGGCAGGTAGCAGCCGACGATCTCGGCCAGCGCGGTGAGCGCGAACAGCACCAGCGTTTTCACGGCTTGGCTTCGGCGGCCTTGGCCTGCTGCCAGAGCTGCTCCTGCGCGTCCAGGTCCAGCGCGGCCATGGCCTGTCCGGCCGCTTGGGCCTGCGCTTCCATCGCGCGGAAGCGACGCTCGAACTTGTGGTTGGCCTGGCGCAGCGCCGCGCCCACGTCGACCTTGGCGTGGCGGGCCAGGTTGGCGCAGACAAACAGCAGGTCGCCCAGTTCTTCCTGCAGGCGCGCGTGGTTGTCCTGCACCGGGCCGCGGGCGAACTCGGCGGCGACCTCGTCCAGTTCCTCGCGGACCTTGTCCATCACCGGTACCGGGCCGGGCCAGTCGAACCCGACCCGCGCCGCACGCGCCTGCAGCTTCACCGCACGCTGCCATTCGGGCAGCCCGCGCGCGATGCCGGCCAGGACGGAGGTGTCGGCATCGCCCCTGGCCGCGCGTTCGGCCTGCTTGATCGCTTCCCAGTTGGCGTTGACGCCTTCGGCACCGTCGACCTGCACCTCGGCGAACACATGCGGGTGTCGCCGCTGCAGCTTGTCGCTGATCGAGCGCGCCACGTCGGCGAAGGCGAAGGCCTGCTGCTCGCTGGCCATCTGCGCGTGGAAGACCACCTGCAGCAGCAGGTCGCCCAGCTCGTCCTGCAGGTCGTGCAGGTCGCCGCGGTCGATCGCATCGGCGACCTCGTAGGCTTCCTCGATGGTGTACGGGGCAATGCTGGCAAAATCCTGCTGCAGGTCCCAGGGGCAGCCCTGCTGCGGGTCGCGCAGGCGCGCCATGATGCCCAGCAGGCGTTCCAGTTCGGCGGTGGCGGACATCCGGGGCTCCTTGGCGGGCAGGTCAGTCGGGCAGCCACGTCCGCCACGGCAGGCGGGTGTCGCCCAGGGCGATGAAATCGCCGTTCAACAGGGAGGGGCGGCGGTTGTAGCGGAACGGTTTGCCGGTGGCCGCCGACAGCACCGCGCCCCCGGCGGCATGCAGCACGCACTGGCCGGCCGCGGTGTCCCACTCGGCCGTCGGGCCCAGCCGCGGATAGACGTCCAGGTTGCCCTCGGCAATGCGGCAGAACTTCAGCGACGAGCCCTGCGCGACCACGTCGATCGGCCCCATGCGGTCCAGCAGGGCCTGGGTCTGGGCGCTGCGGTGCGAGCGGCTGGCCGCCACCTTGAGCGGCGCCGTGGCCGGGGTGCGGGTGCGCAGCACGGTGTCGTGCATACCGGAGCGGCGGTAGGCCAGTTCGCCGCGCATGGCGTGCCAGGCGATGCCGCTGACCGGGGCCAGCACCACGCCGAAGGCCGGCGCGCCCTGGTAGATCAGCGCGATGTTGACGCTGAATTCGTCGTTGCGCTTGACGAACTCGCGGGTGCCGTCGAGTGGATCGACCAGCCAGTACGCGCCCCAGTGCTGGCGTACCTCCCACGGCACCTGCGCCGATTCCTCGGACAGGATCGGCAGGTCCGGGGTGAGCTGCTGCAGGCCGCGCTCGATCACCTGGTTGGCGGCCAGGTCGGCGGCGGTGAGCGGGCTGTGGTCGGACTTGATCTCCACGTCGAACGCGGTGGCGTACACCGCCATGATCGCGGCGGCGGCATCCTGGGCGATGGCGATGACGGTTTCGCGCAGGTCGGTGGTGAGCTTGATCATTCCCCGCGGTCCAGCCACTGCCGGGCGATGAACAGGGCGGCCAGCGAACGTCCCTCGGAGAAGTCCTCGCGCAGCATCAACTGGTCCAGGTCGGCCAGCTTCCAGGGCACCACTTCCAGCTCCTCCGGCTCGTCGCCGGGCAGCCGCTCGGGGTACAGGTCGCGCGCCACCACCAGCCAGGACTGGTGGCTCATGTAGGTGGGCGCCAGGGTCATCGCCCGCAGCACGTCCAGGCGGCGGGCACCGTAGCCGGCTTCTTCCTTCAGCTCGCGGTCGGCGGCCTGCTCGGGGCTTTCACCGGCATCGATGCGGCCCTTGACCAGGCCCAGCTCGTAGCGGTGCATGCCGGCGGCGTACTCGCGCACCAGCAGCACGGTCTGGTCATCGAGCATCGGCACCACCACCACTGCGCCATGGCCGTGGCTGACCAGCCGCTCGAAGCGACGGCGCTCGCCATTGGAGAACTCCAGGTCCAGATGCTGGCGCTGGAACGGCCCGCTCTGCTCGTCCGTGATCTTGTGGATGATGGGCAGGCGACGGCTCATGCGAGCATCTCTAGAATGGGGTCTGGTGAAAACGTGTTCATGAGCCCGAAATGCTAGCAGACCCAGCCCCCCTGACGCTGGCCGACCAGTGGCGCGCACGCGACCTGGCCGTGCTGTGGCACCCGTGCACGCAGATGCGTGAACACCCGGACACCTTGCCGCTGCTGCCGATCGCCCGTGGCGAAGGCCCGTGGCTGGTCGATCACGACGGCAAGCGCTACCTGGACGCGGTGAGCAGTTGGTGGACCAATCTGTTCGGCCATGCGCAACCGCGCATCGGCGCGGCCATCGCCCGGCAGGCCACCCAGCTGGAGCAGGTGATGCTGGCCGGGTTCAGCCATGAACCGGCGGTGCTGCTGGCCGAGCGCCTGCTGGCGATCGCCCCGCGCCAGGCCGGACGCGACCCGCTGGCCAAGGTGTTCTACGCCGACAATGGCTCGGCCGGGGTGGAGGTGGCCCTGAAGATGGCCTTCCACTATTTCCGCAACCGCGGCGAACACCACCGCACCCGCTTCGTGGCCCTGGAGAACGGCTACCACGGCGAGACCCTGGGCGCGCTGTCGGTGGGCGATATCCCGCTGTACCGCCGGGTGTACGCGCCGCTGCTGACCGAGGCGCTGTTTGCGCCCTCGCCGGACGCCTACCTGGCCGAACCCGGGCAGAGCGCCGCGCAACGTGCGCACCAGGCCGCAGACGCGCTGGCCACCCTGTTCGACCAGCACCCGGGCGAGATCTGCGCGGTGATCCTGGAGCCGCGCCTGCAGTGCGCCGGCGGCATGCGCATGCATGACCCGGTGTACCTGCAGCGCGCCCGTGAACTGTGCGACGCCAACGGCGCCTTCCTGATCGCCGACGAGATCGCCACCGGCTTTGGCCGTACCGGCACCCTGTTCGCCTGCGAGCAGGCCGGGGTGATGCCGGACCTGTTGTGCCTGTCCAAGGGCCTGACCGGCGGCTTCCTGCCCCTGTCGGCGGTGCTGGCCACCCAGGCGCTGTACGACGCCTTCCTGGACGACTCGCGCGAACGCGCCTTCCTGCATTCGCACAGTTACACCGGCAACCCGCTGGCCTGCGCCGCCGCGCTGGCCACGCTGGATATCTTCGCCGGTGAAGACGTCATCGCGCGCAACCGCAGCACCGCCGAGGTGATGCGCACGCTGGCCGCGCCGTTCAACGACCACCCGCACGTGGCCGACGTGCGCCAGGCCGGCATGGTGGTGGCCTTCGAACTGACCCGCAACGGTGACAAGCGCACCCCGTTCCCGGCGCAGGCGCGGGTCGGCCTGCATGCCTATACCGCCGCGCTCAAGCGCGGGGTGGTGCTGCGCCCGCTGGGCAACGTGCTGTACTGGATGCCACCGTACTGCGTGGAAGACGACCACCTGGACCTGCTGGCCCAGACCACCCTGGCGGCGATCGAGGAGGCCGTTGCATGCGCGTGACCCGTTGCCATGTCCAATCACCGCTGGCGGTGGGCCAGACCCTGTCGCTGCCCGAAGACGCGGCCAACCACCTGGTGCGGGTGATGCGCCTGCGCCAGGGCGATGGCTGCGTGCTGTTCAACGGCGATGGCCACGACTACAGCGCCACCCTGGTGGAGGTGGGCAAGCGTGATGCGCAGGTCCGCATCGAAGCGGCCGCGGCGCTGGACAACGAGTCGCCGCTGCATATCACCCTGCTGCAGGGCATCGCCCGTGGCGAGAAGATGGACCTGATCCTGCAGAAAGCGACCGAGCTGGGCGTGGCGGCGATCGTGCCGGTCAACGCCGAACGCACCGAGGTGAAGCTGGATGCGGCGCGCGCGGAGAAGCGGCTTGCGCACTGGAACAGCGTGGTGGTCTCGGCGTGCGGCCAGTCCGGGCGGGCGCGGGTGCCGGGCGTTGCCGCGCCGCAGGCGCTGCTGGAGGCCGCGCGCACGCTGCCCGCCGAGGCGCTCAAACTGACCCTGGACCCGCTGGGTGAGCACCGCCTGTCGACCCTGCAGGCGGCGCCGGGCGGCGTGGTGATCGCCATCGGGCCGGAAGGCGGCTGGTCGCCGCGCGACCGCCAGACGCTGGCACAGGCCGGTTTCCAGGGCCTGCAGCTGGGGCCGCGGATCCTGCGTACCGAAACGGCGGGATTGGCCGCGATCGCGGCCGTGCAGGCGCGGTTGGGCGATCTGGGGTAACCGGACGCGGCATCCACGTGGGCGGTGGGTGTGCGTGGAGGTCCGGGGTGCCGCATCCACGCATGGCGTGGATCTACGGCGGCGGCATGCGCGTGGGGGCGTGGGGTTATCGCATCCACGCGTGGCGTGGATCTACGCGCGGCGGCATGCGCGTGGGGGCGTGGGGTTATCGCATCCACGCATGGCGTGGATCTACGGCGGCGGCATGCGCGTGGGGGCGTGGGGTTATCGCATCCACGCGTGGCGTGGATCTACGCGCGGCGGCGTGCGCTTGGGGGCGTGGGGTTTCCGCATCCACGCGTGGCGTGGATCTACGGCGGCGGCATGCGCGTGGGGCGTGGGTTTGCGTGGCGGCTCAGTCCGCGACGGGGTAGGCCTCGTCCAGCGCCGCTTCCAGCGCATCCAGGTCCGGCAGCAGTGCGCTTTGTTCGCCCAGCAGCACGCGCATGTGCACGCCCTGCGGCAGGGTTTCCTCGGAGGCATCGGCGAGCAGGCCGTCGCGCGGCACCGAGATCAGCTGCGGGAAGGTCTGGGTGAGCAGCGCGAAATACGGGCGCTTCGCGTTGCCGCCGAGCGCCTTGAGCACCACCACCTTGTTGTTGCTGGTGACCGGCTCGTCGCCGAGCCCGGACAGCCGCGCGAACGACAGCAGCGGCACGTCCCAGCCGTGCCAGGCGATCTGCCCGACCAGCCAACCCGGCGCGTCGGGAACGGTCTGCACGGCGACCTTGGACATCATTTCGGCGACGGTGGCATTGGGCAGCAGCACGCGTTCGTGCCCGGCCTGGATCAATACCCCGCGGATTTCGTCGTTGTTGGCGTAACTCATGGCGTGATTCCTGGAAGGGGTCCGGCGCGGGCGATTACTCGCTCACGCCCCAACGTTCGACGATGCTCTGGGCCAGCTGCGGCGGCTCGCCCGCATCCTGCCCGGCCGCGACCACCGCATTGGCGGCGGTGGGGTCGTAGCAGCCTTCACCCACCTGCCCGGCCACCCACGCGCCCTCGCCCGCCAGGGCCAGGACAGCGTCGACCTGGCCGGCATCGGCGCCGCTGAGCAGGACCACCGCGCTGTGCGTGGCCGGCAGCGTGCCGACCTGGACGCCCTGCGCATCGGCAGTGAAGTACAGCCCGCGCTGGCGTACGGCCAGGCCGACGTCATCGGGAAGAATGTAGGCGTTGCCCGCCTGCACGGGCAGGTCGGCCTCGGCCAGCAGCACCGGCAGCGCCGATACGCGCGCCATCTGCTTGACCAGGTTGCCGTAACGACCGCCGTCCAGGCGCATGTGCACCAGCACCGGGGTGGCCAGGTCGGCCGGCAGCGCCGCCAGCAGGCGGCGCAGCGCATCCGGGCCGCCGATGCCGGCCAGCACCAGCACCGCACCGGGGGCCGCGCCATCGGCGGGGCGCTCGGCTTCCAGTTCCACCAGCGACAGCCGCGCGGTATCGAAATCGGTCGGGGCCGGCGCGCTGGCGGTCACCACCGGCGCCGGCGCCGGTGCGGCGACGTCATCATCGACCAGCGACCAGCTGCTGTGATCGCCCAGCGGCACCGGCGGCGGCGCCGTGGGCGTTGCCGCCACCGGGGCGGCCACCGGCACGGCCGGTGCGGCGGCGGGCGGCTGCAGCGCGGCCAGCGCTTCTTCCAGCGACATCGGCTCGGCCAGCGTCTGCGGCGCCTGGTACAGGCCATCGGCCGGCACGTCCGCGGCGGCGTCGAAGGCTTCGCGCACATGGAATTCCAGCGGCGCATCGGCGTGCAGCTGCGCCGGCGTGGTCGGCAGGCCGGGTTCGGGCTGCAGCAGGCCTTCCTGTTCCGAGCCGGGCGGCAGTACGTCCTGGTGGCCGTGCAGCTTGGCCACCAGGTGCCGGGCCCAGCGCTGCGCCTCCCAGCCCTCGCGACGCGCGGCCAGTTCGGCCTCGTCGAAGATCAGGGTCAGCGACGGCGCACCCAGCACCGGGTCCAGCCGCTCCAGCGCGTCCTCGATGGCCGGCTCCAGCGCGATCAGCACCGCGCCGGGCGCGGCATCGCGCAGCACCTGCAGGTCCAGCGTGTTCGGGTCTTCTTCCAGCACCAGGGTGGCGCCGGCCTGGCCCAGCGCCTCGCGCAGCCGCTCGCGGGCCGGACCGACCCGCGCCAGCAGCGCTACGGACAACAGCGAAGGCAGGTCATTCGCGGACACGGGCGATCCCCAGCAGGTCATACACGTTTCGCATCAGGTCCAGTTCCTGGTAAGGCTTGCCCAGGTAACGCTGGACGCCGATTTCGAAGGCGCGCTGACGGTGCTTGTCGCCGCTGCGCGAGGTGATCATCACGATCGGGACATCCTTGTAGCGCGGATCGGCGCGCATCGCGGTGGCCAGTTCATAGCCATCCATGCGCGGCATTTCGATGTCCAGCAGCATCAGGTCGGGCACGCGCTCTTCCAGCCGCTCCAGTGCCTCCACGCCATCGCGGGCGACGGCCACTTCGAAGTTGTGGCGTTCCAGGATGCGGCCGGTGACCTTGCGCATGGTCAGCGAATCGTCGACCACCATCACCAGCGGCACGTCGCGGTCGCTGACCTGGGTGGCCGGGGCGATCGGCTTGTGCGGGTTGGCCTGGAAGCGGCGCACCAGCGGGGCCACGTCGAGGATGACCACCACCCGGCCATCGCCGGTGATGGTGGCACCGTAGATACCCGGCACCGAGGCGATCTGCAGGCCGACCGGCTTGACCACGATTTCGCGGTTGCCCAGCACCTGGTCGATCGCCACGGCCGCGCGCAGTTCACCGGCGCGGACCAGCAGCAGCGGCACCTGGGCCTGGCCTTCGGCGCGGGCCTGGCCCTGGCCGACCAGCGTGCCCAGATCGTGCAGCGCAAACTCTTCGCCGCCGTAGTGGTAGCCGCCCTGGGTGGTCTCGAAGCGCTCGCGCGAGATCCGGCCGATACCGCTGACCGAGGCCACCGGCACGGCGAAGGTGGTCTCGCCGATCTGGACGAACACCGCCTGGGTGACCGCCAGGGTCTGCGGCAGGCGCAGGGTGAAGGTCACGCCCTGGCCACGTACCGAATGGATGTCCACCGAGCCGCCGAGCTGGCGCACCTCGTTGTGGACCACGTCCATGCCCACGCCGCGGCCGGCCAGCTGGCTGACCTGGTCGGCGGTGCTGAACCCGGGCGAGAAGATCATCGCGTCCAGTTCGGCCTCGCCGAGCACGGCATCGGCCTGTACCAGGCCGCGCTGTTCGGCGCGGCGACGGATCGCCTCGCGGTCCAGCCCGGCGCCGTCATCGGCCACTTCCAGCACGATTTCCGACCCTTCGCGGCGCAGGCGGATGGCGATCTCGCCTTCCTCGGGCTTGCCGGCGGCACGGCGCTGCTCGGGCGTTTCCAGCCCGTGCGCGACCGAGTTGCGCAGCATGTGCTCCAGCGGCGCGACCATGCGGTCGAGCACGTTGCGGTCCAGTTCGCCGTGGGTGCCTTCCAGCACCACGTGAACCTGCTTGCCGGTGTCCTGGCCGGCCTGGCGGACCACCCGGCGCAGGCGCGGCACCAGTCCGTCGAAGGGCACCATGCGTGCGCGCATGAGGCCGTCCTGCAGCTCCGAGCTGACCCGCGACTGCTGTTGCAGCAGCACGTCGTACTGGCGCGACAGATCGTCCAGCACGCCCTGCAGGCCGCTCAAGTCGGCCGCCGATTCGTTCAGCGCGCGGCTGAGCTGCTGCAGCGTGGAGAAGCGGTCCAGCTCGAGCGGGTCGAACTTGTGGTCGGCCTGGTCCTGTTCACGCTGGTAACGGGCGACGATCTGCGCCTCGGTTTCCAGGTCCAGGCGGCGCAGCTGGTCGCGCAGACGCGCATTGGTGCGGTCCAGTTCGCCCATGGCGCCGCGGAAGGCACCGAGCTGCTGTTCCAGGCGCGAGCGGTAGATCGCCACTTCACCGGCGTGGTTGACCAGGCGGTCGAGCAGGTCGGCGCGCACGCGCACCTGTTCCTGCTGCGGTCGCGCCAGGCTGTCTTCGTCGGTGCTGGTTTCCAGCGGCACCGGGGCGGACAGCGGGGCGGCGGCGACGGCGTTGTCGACCACCACGGCGGCCTCGACGACGCCCTCGGCGGCGCTGTCGGCCACGACCGGGTCGACGCGGCCCTGGGTACGCCGTTCGAACGCGCCGATCAGGTCCTCGGGCATGGCCACGCTGCGGTGCTGCCCGGTGCGGGTCAGCATCTGGTGCAGGCGGTCGAACCCGCGCTCCAGCAGGTGCACGTCGCTGCGGTCGATGTCGGTGCGGTTGGCCGCGACCGCTTCCAGCAGCGATTCGATGCCGTGGCCGAGGTCGCCGATCGGGTTGATCCCGGCCATGCGCGCGCCACCCTTGAGGGTGTGCAGGTCACGCTGCAGGCCGGCGATCACCTCGCGATCGTTCGGGGCGGCGCGCAGCTCGCTGATCAGGCCATCGCAATGGTCGAGCAGGTCCTTGCCTTCCTCCACGAAGATGTCGACCAGTTCCTGGTCGAGCACGCTGAAGTCCAGCGCATCGGTGGCATCTTCATCGGCCTCTTCGCCGACATCGGCATCGGCGGCAATCGCCGCGTATGCGTCGCTGTCGGCCGCGTGCGCTGGCGCGCTGTCCTGGGTCTGGTCGTTGGCAGCGGCCAGGGTGAGCAGGGTGGCGCTTTCGGTCGCGCCGGCCAGCGGTGCGTCTTCCAGTTCGAAGAACGGCGTCGGCACGCGGGTGTCGTTTTCGTTGTCGGTCTCGCTGTCGTTGACCTCTTCGACGAAGGCGTCGGCCTCCTCGCGGTGGTCCTGGTCCTCGTCACCGGCAGCCAGGCCCAGCACGTTGTCGTCGCCGTGCTCGGCCGGCACGGCCCCGATCACGGTCAGGCCATCTTCCAGGGCCTGCTCTTCCTCGACCGGCTCACCGAATGCCGGCGGCGGCGGCAGCGCGTCTTCCAGCGCCTCGCGTTCGTCGTCGGCGTCGACATCGCTGTCCGATGCGGCAGCGTCGCTGGCCACGGCATCGACCGGGGCGGCATCGAAGAAGCGCGACAGGTCCTCGGCACCGGTCAGTTCGATCGACGCCAGGTCATCGTGCGCGGTATCGACCTCGGCAAGCGCATCCGTCGGGGTCGGCTCGAGGTGGATCGCCTCCACGTCCATGGAGGCCAGTTCAGTCGATTCGAACGCGGCATGCGCGTCGGTCTCGCTGGTGTCGGCCTCGCTGGCCGTGACCGGCCCGGCGTTGGCCGGCAGATCGGCATCGAAGTACGCCGACAGGTCATCGCTGCCGGTCAGCTCGCCCGCCACGTGCGCATCGTTGCCGGCGACTGCGGCCGCGTCGGCAGCGGTGAGGCCGGCAACTTCGGTGGCTCCGGTTGGCTCGGCGGCTTCGGTGGCTTCGGTGGCTTCGGTGGCTTCAACGGCGTCGAATGCTTCGACGGCTTCGACGGCTCCGAATGCGTCGACGGCTTCGACGGCTTCAACGGCTTCGAATGCGTCGACGGCTTCAACGGCTTCAACGGCTCCGAATGCTTCAACGGCTTCGAACGCTTCGACCACTTCAACGGCCTCGACCGCGTCGAATGCTTCACCGTCTTCAACGGTCTCCAGAGCGTCGTCGGCTTCGGCGGTCCCGACACCGTCAAGGGCTTCGGCACGGTCCACCGGCAGCGCGTCCAGCGTGATCACCGACAGGTCATCGGCCTCGATCTCGGCCTGCTGGCGGTCGGCCTCGGCGCTGTCGTCCAGGCGGGCGTAACCGCCCTGCCCGTCCGCATCGACATCGGCGGCTTCCTCATCGGCCAGGTCCAGCTCGTCATCGGCGACCAGCGCCGGCCAACGGGCTTCGGGCAGGGTGTCGGCCAGCGCCTGCAGGCGCGCGGCAAGCGCGGTCTGCACCGGGATGCGCGGCGCTTCGGCCTGCAGCGCATCCATGGTGGCGCGGATCGCCTCGGCCGTCGCCGACAGCGCCTGCACGCCGTCCACATCGGGGGTGGCATCGGCAGCCAGCGAGCGCTTGATGTAGCTCTCGGCCCCGCCGGTGACAGCGGTGATTTCCGGCACGTCGGTCATCGCGAACGCGCCATTCATGGTGTGCACCGCACGCAGCAGCGCGTCGGTCACCGGCTGCGGCGCCACGCTGGCCTCGCGCAGCCAGGCCTGCAGGGTCGCCTGGTGGGTGTCCACCTCGGCTTCGAGGATCTCGCGCAGTACTTCGTCGATGTTGGCCGGGGTGCCACTGGCCTCGACAACCGCGGCGGCGGCCACGGTGTCGACGGTGTCCGCGGCGTCGACCGGGGCGGCAACCGCCGGGGTGGCGCGCTGCAGCGGCACGTGGAAGGTTTCCTCGCCGGCGGCGACGCGGTCTGCGATGGCCTGCATGGCCTGCAGGTCGGCGCTGACCCGGCCTTCGCCACGCAGCGCGGCGTTGAGCTGCGGCAGCACGTCGTAGGCCTGGGTGACCATGGCCACCACGGCCGGCGTGGCCGGGCGGGTGCCGTCGAGCACGCGGTTGAGCATGCCCTCGATCTTCCAGCTGAACTCGCCCAGGGTACGCGCGCCGACCAGGCGGCCGCTGCCCTTGAGGGTATGGAACACGCGGCGGATCGGGCGCAGCCGGTCCATGCTGTCCGGCGCGGCGCGCCAGACCGGCAGCAGATTGCCGAGGTTGACCAGCTCCTCGTCGAACTCTTCGATGAAGACCTCGCGGATGTCCTGGTCGATGTTCTCGCCATCATCCTCGAAGCCGGCCTCGATGCTGTCGGCGGCGTCCTGCGCCACCGGTGCCGACTCCGCCGGCGCGGCAGCTGCGGCCGTCTCCGGCTGGGTGCTGAACTGCGCGGCGGCGGCATCCAGCTCGGCCAGGAAGCGGGCCGACTCGTCGTCCAGCTCGATCTTGCCGATCACCGCCGCATGCACGCCGGTGCTGCTGTGGGTCACGATCGGCGTCGGATCCTGGGCCTGCTCGTCGGGCGTGTCGGTGGCCTGTGCCGGGGCGTCCTCGAACGGCGCAGCGGCCTCGATCGGCTCGACCGCCTCGATTGCCTCGATGTGCTCGATGTCCTCGATCCGGGCGGCGTCATGGTCCGCCACCGGCGCTGCCGTCTCCGGCGTCTGGAGCTGTTCCACGTCGAGCGGTGCGTGCTCGACCGACGCGCTGTCGTGGTGATCGTCCACGGTCAGCCCGTCCGCGCCGGCCAGCGCGGGGTCCTGCGCAGGCGGGGCATCGGCAGTCTGCAGGAAGCCCGGCAGCTGCTCGACGTCCAGCGGGGTGGCGGTCGCCGGCACGTCATCGATCTGCAGCGACAGCACGTCGCCGGCATTGTGCAGCGGCGCATCGAAGGTGAATTCGATCGGCGCATCGCTGATCTCCAGCACCTCGTGTTCGGCGGCCACCGGGTCGAACCCGCCGCCAAACGAGACCGGTGCGGCCTCGTACGCGGCCGCCTGGACGTGGTCATCGGCATCGGACCGGGTCGCCTCCAGGGCGTCCAGTGCCACGTGCATCGGCGGCACCGCGTCCCAGCGGGTGGCGGTGCTGTCTTCGGCGATCACCGGATCGAAGTGGGCAAAGCCACTGGCGGCGGTATCGCGCTCGGCCGGGTCGGACAGCGTCCACTGCGCGGTATCCGGTGCGCTGGCGGTGGAGGCGGCAAACACCAGGGCGGCCGCATCGGCGGCCGGGGCGGCGGCCGGTGGCGGATCGAAGGTGAAGTCCGGCAACGTCGGCGGCACGCTGCCCGGGGCAGGCGCGGCCGGGGTCACGGCGGTCTCGACCCGCTCGGGTGCAGGCGCTTCCCACGGCGCCAGCTCGATCGCTTCCGGTGCCACCGGCAACGCTTCGGCGCTGACGTCGGCGACGGCCGCGTCCGCATCGGGCAGCGGCCAGTAGCGCAGGGTTTCCAGGCTGGTCCGGGTGATGTCGAGGATTTCCTCGCGGCCGGGGCGACGTTCGCGTAGGGCTTCGAGGTAGTACTCCAGGCTGGCCATGGCATCGGCCAGGGTGTCCAGCTGGCGACCGCTGGGCACGCGCTGGCGGCCGATCAGTTCCACGGCGATGTACTGGCGCACACCCTGCAGGTAATCGGCCGGGGTGGCCAGGTCCAGCATACGCAGCGCACCGGACACCTCACCGAGCAGGCGCGGTACTTCCTGCAGCTGCTGGTGGTTCCAGTTGGTTTCGATGAAAGCGACGAAATGCTCGCGCGCCGCGGCGAAGTTGGCGATCGCTTCGTGCGCCAGCACTTCCACCGTGCGCCGGTTTTCCACCGCGCTCGGGTCGTCCTCGCCACTGCCGCCGGCGCCCAGATGGGCGACCTGGTCGTCCAGCGAGGCGTCCACGTACAGCAGCGCGCCGGCGATATCCAGCAGCAGGCCTTCGTCGATCTGCTGCTGGCCCTCGACCACCCCGCGCAGCGCATCGCGCTGCTGCACGACCACGCCACGGGCAACGCCCAGGCCCATCATGCCGAGGGTGTCGGCGACCGCGCCGAGTTCATTGACCTGGGTCTGCAGCTGCACCGGCTCGCCGCCGGTGCGCAGGTGCAGGTCCAGTGCATCCTTGATCCGCAGCAGCTCTTCCTTGACCGCATTGCCCACGGTGTCCAGCAGCTCGCGGTTGCGCCCGCTCAGGCTGCCGCGCGCGTGGTCCAGCTCGGCCTCGGTGGCGCTGACGCTGTCCGGGGCGAAGGCGAACAGCACGCTTTCATTGATGCCCGGTGCCGCGCGCGCCGAACGGATGTCGTTGAGCAGCGGCAGCAGCACGATCGGGATGTCGCGATGGCCGTTCTGCAGGCGCTCCAGGTAATCGGGCAGCAGCACGCTGCCCCGCATCAGGGTGGCGCAGGCTTCGTCGCGGTCGGGCACCTGGCCGGCGCCGATGGCGTTGGCCAGCTGCTCCAGTTCCTCGGCCACCATCGCCGGGGCGTACAGCTCGACCATGCGCAGGGTGCCCTGCACCTGGTGCAGGTACCCGGCGCAGAAGCGCATCCGGCTGCCATCGGCCGGGTCTTCCACGTAGTACTCGACCTCGTTGCGCACCTGGCGCAGGGTCTCGTCCAGCTCCGGCTTGACCCAGCCCAGGGCCGCGTGGCTCATGGCATCGCGCAGCGTGCTCATGCCAGGACTCCCGGCAGGTGGGCGCGCGTGTCGTGCTGTTGCGTCTGGCGATGCATCATCTGCTGATTCCTTCCCTCTCCGCCCTGCCCGCGGCTCACGCCGGCAGCTTGAAGTCGGCAACCGAGCGGCGCAGGTCGGCCGCCAGCTGTGCCAAATGGCCGATCGACTCGGCGGTCTGTCCCGCGCCCTGCGAGGTCTGGCCGGTAATCTGACGGATCACGCCCATGGTGCGGGTGATGTCAGAGGCGGCCGAGGACTGCTGCTGGGCGGCGATCGAGATGTTCTTGATGAGGTTGTTGAGCGCGTTGGACACGCGCTCGATTTCGGTCAGTGCAGTACCGGCATCCTCGGCCAGGCGTGCACCGGACACCACTTCGGCGGTGGTCTGCTCCATCGAGCTGACCGCTTCATTGGTATCGGCCTGAATGGCCTGGACCAGGCCTTCGATGCGTCGGGTCGCACCGGAGGTGCGTTCTGCCAGGCGCTGCACTTCGTCGGCCACCACGGCGAAACCGCGGCCGGCCTCACCGGCCGAGGCCGCCTGCACCGCGGCGTTCAACGCCAGGATGTTGGTCTGCTCGGAAATGTCGTTGATCAGTTCCACGATCGAGCCGATCTCCTGCGAGGATTCGCCCAGGCGCTTGATGCGCTTGGAGGTTTCCTGGATCTGGTCGCGGATCTGGTCCATGCCCTGGATGGTCTCGCGGACCACGCCGGCGCCTTCGGCGGCGATCACCACCGAGCGCTGTGCCACGTCGGCCGACTCGGCCGAGTTGCGCGACACCTGTTCAATGCTCGAGGCGATTTCGCCGATGCGGTCCGACGCCGAAGTGATCTGGTTGGCCTGGTGGCCGGCCGCTTCGGCCAGCTGCATGGCCGTGGCCTGGGTTTCCTGGGTGGACAGCGCGACCTTGGCCGAGGTGTCGTTGATGGTGGTCACCAGGTGGCGCAGTTCGTCCACGGCGTAGTTGATGGCGTCGGCGATGGCGCCGGTCATGTCCTCGGTCACCGAAGCCTTCACGGTGAGGTCGCCTTCACCCAGCGAGCTGATTTCGTCCAGCAACCGCATGATGGCCTGCTGGTTGCGGCTGTTGAACTCCACCTGGGTCTGGTAGCGCAGGTCCTGCTCGCGCGAGCGGCTGCGCACGGTGCTGCTGACGAAGCCGACGATGGCGATCAACGACAGCGCGCCGGAAATCACGCCCAGCCAGAAGTTCGGGAACAGGCGCGTATCGCGCACCGAACCGAACGAGGAGAACGCTTCGAACAGCTTCTTGCTGTCATCCAGCATGCGGGTGGCACCGCCGGTCAGCGCCGCGGCCGAGGACTGCGCCGAGAACAGCTGGCGCGAGCTGGCCAGGATCGCGTCGGCGTCCTTCTTCATGGTGTCCCACTGCTTCTGGGACTGCTCCAGCGCGGCCAGCGCGCCGGCATTGCGGACCGGGCTGATGCCCAGTTCCTCGTTGCCGTTGCGCAGCGCATCGAGCACCTGGGTGAACACCACCGAGTCGCGTGCCAGCGCGTCGCCTGCGGCGGCGGCGCTGCCACCGCCGGCGCGCATTTCGGTCACGCGGCGGGCCATCGAGCCGACCACCACGACCTGCTGCAGGGCGTTGTACACCTGCGAGGCCGGTGCACCACCGGCGGACATCGCGCGCACCACTTCATTGAGCTGTGCCTGCAGTGCCGGCACGCCGTTGACGAAGTTGTTGGCGTTGCCGGCCAGGGCCAGCACGGCCGGCTCGCTGGCCACCAGCTGGGCCGCGCTCTTGCCGAGCGGCTCCCAGGTCTGGCTGAGCTGATTGAGCGGCCCGGACACGTTGGCTTCGTTGCCGTAGCGGCCCTGCAGGCTGCTCACCGTGCTCTCGATGCGGGTCTTGGTGTCCTTGAAGGCGGTGAACGCCTGCGCGTTGCCCGAGACCGCTTCACGGCCCTGGTTGGCCAGCTGCTGGGACAGCACCTGAAGGTCGGCCGCGCCGGTACTGGCGCCGGCCAGGCGACTGCCCTGCCAGGTGGCCACGCCGGTGTTCACGCCGAACACGATCATCGACAGGGCCAGCAGGCCGAGCCAGAAATTGGTTCCCACCGACCCGAGCTTGCCGGCCTTGGCGGATTCCGAAGCAGTACTCATCGTTCAACCTCGATCTTCAATGCGGTGAGACAGACAACAGCGCTCAGGCTGCGGCCTGCCTGAATTCGGGAGTACGCGACAACAGCGACAGCGAGAACACGCCCCAGTCATGGCCATCGCCGTGGAAGGCACGGTCGATGAAATGCGCATAACGGCCGCTGGCGATGTCGCCGGCGACGATGTCCTGGTCCTGCTCGAAGCTGCGCTGGCCAAACAGTTCGTCGATGGTCAGGGCCACGTCGCCGCCGGCCTGGCGCATGATCAGCACGCGCTGGCCTTCCTGCTGCACGGTGCGCTCGCCTTCCAGGAAGTACTTCAGGTCGACCACCGGGAACAGGTTGCCGCGCAGGTTGCCCACGCCCAGCAGCCACGGC